>Ga0308175_100002232_pt1 | contig 13212 bp, 15 predicted proteins | sample PhyCR1_3_FD_203893 | JGI IMG/M metagenome (GOLD analysis project Ga0308175, IMG submission 203893) | Soil microbial communities from UC Gill Tract Community Farm, Albany, California, United States - DLSLS.C.R1 | ecosystem: Environmental > Terrestrial > Soil > Agricultural land | place: USA...
AGTTGGTAAAGAGGGGCGGCAAGTCCACCTGATCGGTCGAGGACATACCGGTGCGAATCTCCGTGCACTGCCGCAGGCGCTCGACAAGGGTGCGCCGCCGTCCCGTTGGGGGGTCGGGACGGCGGCGCGGGACAGGGAGGTCAGGCGGGCGCGGCTCCGGAGCCGGCCGAGTACTGGTTCGGCGACGTCAGGTAGCCGCCGGTCGCTGCGCCCAGGGCCAGCCGCCGCCTGACCTCACGCATCAGGTCCTCGTTGCTCGTCAGGCTGAGCGTGTGCACGTCCGGCGCCGCGGCGCGCACAGCCAGGCCGCAGCCCTCGGCGGCGTGCATGACCAGCTCGCGCACCGGCAGCTGGAACACCCTCGCCAGACCCAACAGCACCTCGGGACGGGGCCACTGGTCCAGCACCGGCGAGTCGAGGATCGCCTCTAGCTCGAAGGGATCCAGTCCCGAGAGCACGACCAGTCGCGCCCGGCTCCACCCAAGGGCGGCCAACTGGTCGCTGACGAACTCACCGAGGCTGTTGCTCACCAAACTGCTCCAAACTTGATTCACCGAAGATCCACTGCCATGAAAGGGCATGCCGGGCCCGGGGCGCCAGAGACTTTGCCATTCCCTTACCGTCCTTTCCCCTGTTCGGGTGACCCCGCCTCGTCCTTACCGCCAAGCCCCAGCTCGGCCAGCACCTCGTCCGTATGCCGCCCGGGCGCCGGAGCGGGTGCCCCCGCCACCGCGGGCGTCCCCGAGAACCGCGGCGCCGCCGCGGGCTGTACGGGCGACCCGGCGGCATACACGCCCCTGGCGGCCAGGTGCGGGTCAGCGCGCGCCTCGGCCATGGACAGCACGGGCGCCACGCAGGCGTCGCGGCCGGCGAAGGTCGTCGTCCACTCATCGCGGGTGCGCGAGGCGAAGCGCCCCTCGAGAATCCGCGTCAGCTGCGGCCACGCCGCGGCGTCCAGCTGCTCCGCACCCAGGTCCTCCGGGGCCAGGCCCAGGCCCGCGAGCAGGCGCGACCAGAAGACCGGCTCGATCGCCCCGACGGCCATCCAGCGGTCGTCGCTCGTGCGGTAGCACCGGTAGTAGGGCGCCCCGCCGTCGAACAGGTTCGCCCCCCGAGGCGCAGCCCACATCCCGGAGGCCAGCATCGACTGCAGCATCGCGCTCATCGACCCCAGTCCGTCGACGATGGCCGCGTCGACGACCTGGCCCTCCCCCGACGCGCGGGCGTGCAGCAACCCCGAGACCACGCCCAGGGCGAGCAGCATGCCGCCACCCCCGAAGTCGCCGAGCAGGTTCAGCGGCGGCACGGGCCGGCCGTCGGGGCCGACGCAGGCATCGAGCAAACCGCTCACCGCCAGGTAGGTGATGTCGTGCCCGGCGAGCTGGGCGTAGGGGCCGTCCTGGCCCCAGCCGGTCATCCGCCCGTAGACCAGCCGCGGGTTGCGCGCCAAGGCCACCTCCGGGCCGAGCCCCAGCCGTTCGGCCACCCCGGGCCGGAAGCCCTCGAGGAGCACGTCGGAGCGCGCGGCGAGCCGCAGCACCGCCTCCCGGCCCAGGTCGGACTTGAGGTCGACCACCACCGACCGCCGACCGCGCAGCAGCACGGAGTGGCTGGCACGCAGGTCCTCCCCGGGGCGGTCGACGCGCACGACCCGCGCACCCAGGTCGGCCAGGAGCATGCCTGCGTAGGGCCCGGGGCCGATGCCCCCGACCTCGACGACGCGCACGTCGTGCAGCGGTCCGGTGCGCGCGTCAGCCATGCGCGCACCGTACCGGCCCGCGCCACACCCGGCCGCGCGCGCAGACGCGCGCGGCCGCAACCGGGCACTCACACCGCTGCCGGGCCCTGCCCCCGACAGCCGGGCGGAGCTCAGATCACGTCTGAGAGCAGCGCGCGGACCTCGGCCTCGCGGTAACGGCGGTGGCCGCCAAGAGTGCGGATGGAGTTGAGCTTCCCTGCCTTGGCCCAACGGGTCACCGTCTTGGGGTCAACCCGGAACAGCGATGCCACCTCGGCAGGCGTTAGAAGCTTCTCGACCTCGGTGGTGCGAGTAACCATGTCTTCTCCTAGTGCAGGGGACGTGGCTCCATTTTCGGACAAGCCTCCCGCAAGGGGAAGAATCCCAACGTGTCATAACGGATGGTCCAAAAGGACTAGTCACCCGGGCCCCAGCGGACCGGAATACCCTTGGTCACGACGCGAGACCCGCGCCACGAACCGACCCAGCGGCAACGACGCCGCAAGAGCCAAGGAGTCACCACCGTGACCGCGCCGAAGTCCTCCCCGACGATGTCCACCGACATGTCCCAGCACGAACAGGTCGTCTTCTGCAACGACCGCACCACCGGCCTGCGGGCCATCATCGGCATCTACAGCACGGCCTTGGGCCCGGCCCTCGGGGGGACTCGCTTCTATCCCTACGCCAGCGAGGACGCCGCCCTCAGCGACGTCCTGCGCCTGTCCCGCGGCATGGCCTTCAAGAACGCGGTGGCCGGGCTCGACCTCGGCGGTGGCAAGGCGGTCATCATCGGGGACCCCCACACGGACAAGACCCCCGACCTGCTGCGCGCCTACGGGCGTTTCGTGGAGAGCCTCGGCGGCCGCTACGTGACGGCCTGCGACGTGGGCACCTACGTCGCCGACATGGACGTGGTCAGCGAGACCACCCGCTTCGCGACCGGCCGGTCCGAGGAGTACGGCGGCGCGGGCGACTCCTCCGTGCTCACCGCCTTCGGCGTCTTCCAGGGCATGCGCGCCTGCGCCCAGCACGTGTGGGGTGACGCCACCCTCGAGGGTCGCACCGTGGGCATCGCCGGCGTCGGCAAGGTCGGCCACATCCTCGCCGCCCACCTGCTCGAGGACGGCGCGAAGGTCGTGGTGACCGACGTGAACCCCCAGGCGGTCGCTGCGCTTCGCGAGGAGCACCCCGAGGTCGAGGCCGTCACCGACACGGCCGCCCTTGTGCGCTCCGACCTCGACGTCTACGCCCCGTGCGCCCTGGGTGGTGCCCTCGACGACGCCACCGTCCAGGCCCTCACGGCGCAGGTCGTGTGCGGTGCTGCCAACAACCAGCTGGTCACCGAGGGCGAGGGCGGCACCGCCGACCAGCTGAAGGCCCGCGGCATCACCTACGCTCCCGACTTCCTGGTCAACGCCGGCGGCGTGATCCAGGTCAGCGACGAGCTGCACGGCTTCGACTTCGAGCGGGCCAAGAAGGGCGCCTCCGCCATCTTCGACCACACCCTGGAGGTGCTGCAGACGGCCGACGCCCACGGGACCACGCCCGCGGCGGCCGCCGACCACGTGGCCGAGGCGCGGATGGCGGCTCGCGCCTCCGCAGGAATCTGGCTGCCCGCCCGCTGAGACGCCGTCCCGGTGACCGGTCCGGCCGGTGGCACGAAACACCGCCTCGACCGCCGAACCGGTGCGCGCAACTTGCACCGCTCATGTAGCGTTGTACCCACGACACACACACGATTCCCGGGACCGCTCCGTGGAGTTGACGCCCACCGGGTGTCGACGAAGCGATGCCGTCCCGGCAGACGCATGAGGGGGTCACGCCATGGGGCGCGGCCGGGCCAAGGCCAAGCAGACCAAGGTCGCTCGGGAGCTGAAGTACTTCTCCCCCGACACCGACCTGAGCGCGCTTGAGCGAGAACTACACGGGTCTTCCTACCAGGAGCCGGAGCGAGCCTCCGACGACCGCGGCGAGGACGACTACGACGACTACGGGAAGTGGGCGTTGGGCCAGCGCTGAGCGCTGACGCAACCACACACCTCATGCGCGGGCCGACCGGCCCGTGTCACGCACACCCGGCTGCGCGGCATACCAGCTGTCCGTATGCCGCGCGGCTGGCTGCGCGCCGGCGGCGCCGACGTGGCGGGTCACCCCGCGGGCCCCTGCCGCGGTCTACGCTCCCGCCATGACCACTGACACGCGGGCGGAGACCCAGCGCCTCGGCGTCGAGACCACCGGCATCGAGATCATCGACGAGGCGGACCGGACCGCGAAGCCGAGCGACCTCTTCTGGCCCTGGTTCGCCGCCAACATCTCCGTCTTCGGCATCTCCTACGCCGCGTTCACCTTGGCGTTCGGCATCTCGTTCTGGCAGGGCGTCCTGGTGGCGGTCTTGGGGATCATCGTGTCCTTCCTGCTGTGCGGCATCATCGCGATCGCCGGCAAGCGCGGCTCCGCCCCGACGATGATCCTTTCGCGGGCGGCGTTCGGGGTGACCGGCCAGAAGGTGCCGGGCGTCGTCTCGTGGCTGACCTCGATCGGGTGGGAGACCTTCCTCGCCATCACGGCGACCCTGGCCACCGCCACCATCTTCCGGGAGCTCGGGTGGAGCGGTGGCACGGCCACCAAGATCGTGGCCGCCCTCGTCACCGCGGCGCTCATCGTGGCGGCCTCGGTCGCCGGCTACCACGTCATCATGCGGCTGCAGTCCTGGCTGACCTGGATCACCGGCGTGGTCACCGTCCTCTACATCGCCATGACCGTCGACCACGTCAGGTGGGACGCCGTCACCGCGATCCCCTCCGGGTCCACCCAGGCGGTCATCGGCGCGCTGGTCATGGTGATGACGGGCTTCGGCCTGGGGTGGATCAACATCGCCGCCGACTGGTCCCGCTACCAGCGCCGCGGCGCCTCCGGCGGCTCGATCGTCTGGTGGAACACCTTCGGCGGTGCACTGGCGCCGGTGCTGCTGGTCCTCTACGGCCTGCTCCTGGCCGGCTCGGACAAGAAGCTCCAGGACGGCATCTCCGCGGACCCCGTTGGCACCCTCGCCACGATCCTGCCCACCTGGGTGCTCGTGCCCTTCCTCGTGGCCGCGATCCTCGCGCTGGTCAGCGGTGCGGTGCTCGGGATCTACTCCTCAGGCCTGACGCTGTTGTCCCTCGGCGTGCGCATCCCCCGGCCGAGCGCGGCGTTCATCGACGGCGTGATCCTCACCCTGGGCACGATCTGGGTGGTGTTCTTCGCCGAGGACTTCCTCGGGCCGTTCCAGTCCTTCCTGATCACTCTCGGGGTCCCGCTCGCGGCGTGGGCCGGGATCATGATCGCGGACATCTGGCTGCGTCGCCGGGACTACGACGAGGACGCCCTCTTCGACGGCAGCGGCCGCTACGGCCGGTGGGACTGGACCTCGATCGGCCTCATGGTGGCTGCCTCGGTCATCGGCTGGGGCCTGGTCATCAACCTGTTCGCCAAGGACGCGTCCTGGAACAACTGGCAGGGCTACCTCCTGGGGCCGCTCGGTCTCGGTGGCAAGGGCGGCAGCTGGGCCTACGCCAACCTCGGCGTCCTGCTCGCCCTCGTCATCGGCCTCGTGGGCACGCTGCTGCTGCGACGCGGCACGGTGCGCCGCCAGGAGGAGCGTGCGTGAGCGCTGCGCCGTGGCTGGTGGCCATCGACTTCCAGCGGGTCTTCGGCGACCCCTCGAGCCAGTGGGTGGCACCCCGGTATGCCGCCGCCGCCGCCAACGCGGCGCGGCTCGCCGCGCGCTTCGGTGACCGAACCGTGTTCACCAGGTTCGTCGCGCCGCAGCACCCGCAGGGCGCCTGGGTGCCGTACTACGAGTCGTTCCCGTGGGCGCTCGAGCCGCCCGACAGCAAGCTCTACGAGCTCACCGACGAGGTGGCCCCCCTGGCCGCCCGCACCGTGACGGCCACGACCTTCGGCAAGTGGGGGGAGGACATGCGCACCGTGGTGGGCGACCACCCCGAGCTGGTCGTCGCCGGCGTGGCGACGGACTGCTGCGTCATCTCCACGGTCCTCGCGGCCGCCGACGCCGGGGCGTCGCTGACCGTGGTCACGGACGCGTGCGCGGGATCGACCGACGAGAACCACCAGAAGGCGCTCGACGTGATGGCGCTCTACGCGCCGCTGGTCTCGTTCACGACGACGCTCGAGCTGCTCGGCTGAGAGTGGGTGACCGCCTGGGCCAGGCGGTGCCGTACGCCGTCCTCCAGCCGGTCGAGGAACGCCGACGACTGCTGGGTCGCGGCCTGCACCACCTGCTCGGCCTGGCGCCGCGGGTCGTCCGGGACCAGCTCGTCGTGGGGCGCGGACGCTCCTCCGACCACGGTCTCGGCCGTGCCGCAGACCAGGAGCCGGACGAGCGGGTCGAGCATGGACAGCGCCTCCTCGTGCAGCACGACCAGCGTCTCGGTGGGCGCAGTGGCGAGCAGCCGACGGTACTCCTGGACGACCTCGTGCTCCGCTTGCGGCGGGTCGTCCGGGACCCGCCGGCGGGGGAACCGGATCAGACCCATGCCGTGACGGTAGGTCGACCCACCAGGAGGCGGATCCGTCAAACGCACGACCGCGGCGCGGCGGTCAGGACCGGATCAGGCCACGGGAGCGGGCCGCCGCGACAGCAGCGGTACGCGAGTCGGTCCCCAGCTTCTGGAACACGTGGACGAGGTGCGACTTCACCGTGGCCTCGCTGAGGAACAGCCGCTGGCCGACCTCCTTGTTGGACAGCCCGTCCGCGACGAGCTGCAGCACCTCGAGCTCGCGGGTGCTCAGAGCGGTCGAGGGCCGGCGTACCCGCTCGACGAGCCGGCTCGTGATGCTCGGCCCCATCGGCGAGCGCCCGGCCGCGGCCTGCCGGATGGCGTCGGCCAGCTCATCGGGCGGGGTGTCCTTGAGGAGGTACCCGCAGGCCCCGGCACCGAGCGCGGCCGTGATGTCGGCGTCGCTGTCGTAGGTCGTGAGGACGAGGACGGTCGGGGGCTCCGGCAGCGCCGAGATGGCCGCCGTGGCGTCGACGCCCTGGACTCCCCCACCGCCGAACTGCAGGTCCATCAGCACCACGTCGACCCCGCCCTCGCGGGCGCGCGTCACCGCCGCGTCGCCGGTGGCGGCCTCCGCGACCACCTCGATGTCCGGCTCGGACTCGAGGACGGCCCGCAACCCGGCCCGGACCACGTGGTGGTCGTCGGCCATGAGCACCCGGATCACGCCGCTCACGACCTGGTCCCGCCGAGCGGGAGCGTCGCCGCGACGGCCGTCCCGCCACCCTGCTCCGACTCCACGTTCAACCGCCCCCCGAGTGCCTCCGCCCGGGCGCGCATCACCGACAGCCCGTAGCCCCCGTCCGAGGTCGCCCGCACCCGCGAGGGGTCGAAGCCGGTGCCGTCGTCGACCACGTCGAGCACGACCTCGTCATGCATGTAGGTCAGCGTGGCCGACGCCCGCCGCGCGCGCGAGTGCTCGACCGTGTTGGCGATGGCCGACTGCGCGATCCGCAGCAGCGCAGCCGCCACGCCCTCGGGCAGGTGCTGCTCCTCGCCACTGACCTGCACGTCCACGGCGACTCCGCTGCGCACCGAGGCGGCCCGTGCGACCTCCCGCAGCGCGTCGGCGAGGCTGCCCTGCTCGAGCCCCGGTGGCGGCAGCGCCCGGACCACGCGCCGCGCCTCCTCGAGGTTGGTCTGCGCCGTCTCGCGTGCCTGCCCGATCCGCCGGGCGGCCGCCCCGGGGTCGGTCCCGACGTCCCGTTCGGCGGCGCGCAGCAGCAGCTGGATGCTCGCGAGACCCTGCGCGAGCGTGTCGTGGATCTCCCGTGCGAGCCGCTCGCGCTCGGCGTGCGCCCCGGCCTCCCGCTCACGACGTGCCAGCGAGCTGCGGGTGGCGGTGAGGTCGTCGATGAGTCGCTGCCGCTCCTGGCTCTCCCGCAGGAGCGCCTCGTACGCGAGCACCGTCCCGACGGCCACGCCGGCACCGATGAGCGGACCGATCACGCTGGCGGGCGTCAGCCCGTCGTGGATGCCGTATGCCGCGATGGCGGCCACCGCCGTCAGCCCCACCATCGCGATCCCCCAGGGACGCGGAAGGAAGTGCAGGAAGAGGAAGAAGAGGGGAAAAGCCAGCCACACGGCGTCGGCAGTCGTCCACAGGAGGACCAGCCACAACAGCGTCACGCCCACCACCCAGGCGGACGGGCCCAGCCGCCCGTGGTGCCGCAGCAGCACGAAGCCCCCGGCGGCATACGCCAGCAGGAACAGGAGGCCGACCCAGGCGACCGGGGTGACGTGGTCGGCCCCCGCCTGGGCGCGGGCCACGACGATGGCGAGCAGCCCGACGACGAGCGCGTGCAGGCCGACGCGCAGGGCACGCAGTGGCGGCAGCTGGTGGGCGGCGGGCATGGACATGGCTGGTCAAGGATAGGCAGCCGGCCCAGTGGCGCATCCATCGAAAGTTGGTCCGCCGCCCACATCCTTCGATGCGCGCGATGCAGTCCTGTGGGCGATTCGCGCGCGAGCCTCGACGCCGAGACTGGATGGTGTTGGGCCGCAGCGGGTTTCGCATCGCGGCTTTCGTCGAGGACTGGAGAGAGTGGATGTTCGTCGCCTGGAGAGACCTGCGGTTCGCAAAGGGCAGGTTCGGGCTGGTCGTCGCCGTCGTGGGGATGATCACGGCCCTGGTCGTGCTGTTGTCCGGGCTGACCGCCGGGTTGGGCCACGACAGCACCTCGGCCGTCACCGGCCTGCGGGCCGACCAGGTCGCGCTCGCTGCACCGGCCGCCGGGGAGAAGGTGGGTTTCGCCACCTCGAGCGTGTCCAGCACGCAGTGGCAGCAGTGGGCAGCGGTTCCCGGGGTCACCCGGGCGGAGCCGCTCGGCATCTCGACCACCCGGGCCACCGGAGCCCGCGCCGCCACGGTCACGGTCCTGGCCGTGCCCGCCGGGTCGGACCTGGCTCCCGGCCCCGGCGTCTCGCAGGGCCACGTCGTCCTGTCCACCGGCGCGGCGGACGACCTGTGCGGCGACACGGCCTGCGGCTCGGTGCAGCTGGGGCCCGCGCGGCAGTCGGTGGCCGCGGTCAGCGGCGACGCGTCCTACTCGCACCTGCCGGTGGTGTGGATGTCGCTGGCCGACTGGCAGGCGATGCCCGGCGGCCTTGGCCCCGACCACGCCACCGCGGTCGCGCTGACCACGACCGGCACGCCCGACGTGGCGGCCGCCGACCAGCGGATCGGCACGGTCACCATGACCCCGGCGGCCGCCAAGGCCGCCGTCGGCTCCTTCACCTCCGAGAACGGTTCGCTCCAGCTGATGCGGGCCCTGCTGTTCGGGATCTCCGCGCTGGTGGTGGGTGCGTTCTTCACGGTGTGGACGATGCAGCGCACCGGTGACGTGGCCGTCCTGCGTGCCATGGGTGCCAGCACGCTCTACGTCCTGCGGGACGCGCTCGTGCAGTCGGCCCTCGTCCTGGTCATCGGCGTCGGGCTCGGTGCCGCCGTCGGTGCCGGCGTAAGTATGGCCGCCCGCTCCGTCGTCCCGTTCGTCCTCGACCTGCAGACGGTGGCCGTCCCGGTCGCCGTCACGATCCTGCTCGGCCTCGCCGGTGCAGCCCTGTCCGTCGTCCGCGTCACCCGCGTGGACCCCCTCATCGCCCTCGGAGGCTCCCGATGACCCTGTCCCTCACCGACGTCACCCTCACCTACGCCGACGGAGACAGCCGCCTGACCGCGCTGGACCACGTCGACCTGGCCGTCGGCGCGGGCGAGCTCACCGCCGTGGTCGGCCCGTCCGGATCCGGCAAGTCCTCGCTGCTCGCGGTGGCCGGCACGCTGATCCGCCCCGACTCCGGGTCCGTGGTGGTGGGCGGGCGGGACGTGACCGGGCTGTCGCTGCCCGAGCTCGCCTCGATCCGCCGCGAGGAGATCGGCATCGTGTTCCAGCAGGCGAACCTGCTGGCCTCCCTCACCACCCTCGAGCAGCTCGAGCTGCGGTCGCACGTCGCTGGACGCCGCGGCTCGGCGAGCCGGACCCAGGCGCGCGAGCTGCTCGACGAGGTCGGGCTCTCGGCCCAGGCCGACCGCCGGCCGCACCAGCTGAGCGGCGGCCAGCGCCAGCGCGTGAACATCGCGCGCGCGCTGATGAACGACCCGGCCGTCCTCCTCGTCGACGAGCCGACCTCGGCGCTCGACCACGAGCGCGGCGCGGCGGTGCTCGACCTGCTGGCACGGCTGACCCGGGAGCGGCGCACCGCCACGGTGCTCGTCACCCACGACCGCGACCACCTGTCGGTGGCCGACCAGGTCGTCGAGGTCGTGGACGGCCGGACCCGGGTGGAGGACGCCCTGAGCGTCTGAGCGTCAGCCGGCGCCGCCGAAGAGGTCGGCACTGGTCGGTCCGCCGTGGTAGCCGCGGTAGTACACCGGGTGCAGGGCGACGTGCCACCGCTCACCGAACTCGTCCTCCACCCACACCTCCTCGGGAGGCTCGGGCTCCACGCCGTCCCACGCGGCATACCCACCGAAGAGCCCGAAGGACGCCTCGGCGAGGACGACGCGGTCGGCGAGCCGGCGCCGCCAGTGCTCCTCGAGGGCCCGGAGGAACGCGCCGGGCACGCGCCGCTCACCCAGGGTGATGAGGTGGGCGAGCCGCTCCGGCTGGTCGATCGACAACCGCAGGCCGCACACCAGCGCCGTCTGCACCGCGCGCAGCACGGCCGCGCGCGCGTCGTCCCCCAGCTCGTCCAGCGCCTGCCGGTGGGCGGCCTCGAGTGCGTCGACCGGTGCGGTGCGCAGGAGGAAGCGGTACTGCCGGACGACGACGTCCTCGAGGTCGTCGCTCACCCCTTGAGGGTAGGCGCGCCAGGAGCGCGCCGGAAGGAGCGCCGGCTCAGGCCAGCGGGTGGTCCCCGACCAGCTGGACGGCGCCTCCGGCGACGCCCTTGGCGCCGCGCACCACCTCGTGGCGGCCGTCGACGACCGCGTCCTCGAGGGGCGTGACCTCGCCCATGACCCAGGCCGGTATGCCGCGTGCCTCCAGCGCACGGGTAGCGGCATCCGCCTGCTCCGCCGGGAGCACCGCGACGAAGCCGACCCCCATGTTGAGGGTGCGCTCGAGGTCGGCGCGGGGCACCTTGCCGAGGGAGCCGACCGTCTGGAAGACCGGCGCGGGTGTCCAGGTGGCGCGGTCGAGGCGCGCGAAGAGGTGGGACGGCAGGACGCGGGCCAGGTTTGCGGCGAGCCCGCCTCCGGTGACGTGGGACAGGGCGTGCACCTCGACGCCGTCCTCACGGACCAGGTCCAGCAGGTCGGCGCTGTACACGCGGGTCGGGGTCAGCAGCTCCTCGCCAAGGGTCTGCCCGAACTCGTCGACCTGCCGGTCGAGCTCCCATCGGGCATCGCGAAACACCTTGCGCACCAAGGAGTACCCGTTGCTGTGCAGGCCGCTCGACCCGAGCGCCAGGACCACGTCGCCGGGTGCGACGCGGTCGGGACCCAGCACCGCGGCATACTCCACGACGCCCGTGGCGGCACCCGCCACGTCGTACTCGTCCGGCTCCAGCAGGCCAGGGTGCTCGGCGGTCTCGCCCCCGACGAGGGCGACCCGCGCCTGCTCGCAGGCGGCAGCGATGCCGGAAACGATGGCGGCGACGCGTTCGGGCACGACCTTGCCCGTGGCGATGTAGTCGGTCATGAAGAGCGGCTCTGCGCCGCAGACCACGATGTCGTCGACGACCATGCCCACGAGGTCGAACCCGATGGTGTCGTGCCGGTCGAGGGCCTGGGCGATGGCGACCTTGGTGCCCACGCCGTCGGTGGAGGTGGCGAGGACCGGACGGGTCATGCGGGCCATGGCGCTGGCGTCGAACATGCCGGCGAAGCCCCCGAGGCCTCCGAGGACCTCCGGGCGTGTGGCGCGGCGGACGCTGGCTTTCATCAGCTCGACGGCCTTGTCACCCGCCTCGACGTCGACACCGGCGGAGGCGTAGGTGGTCGGCTCGCTCACCCGGACAGCCTAGGGCCACTGCAGATGACGGAGGACAGGCCCTGACTGCACGCGGACCATGACAAACGCAGGGACCCGCGAGGGGAAGGCGTCCATCGTGACCAGCTCGTACCAGTTCGACCTCCTGCGCACCTACCGCTACCTACGGCTGGCCATGGTGCTGCTGGTCCTGCTGCTGTTCGTCGCAGTGGGCCTCTACGTCGCGTCACGGGGTGCCCCGCTGCAGTCCATCAGTGCGTCCTACTACACGCCGGTGCGGGCGGTCTTCGTCTCCAGCCTGTGCGCGATCGGAGCGTGCCTCATCGTGTACCAGGGGAACACCGCGGTCGAGGACGTGGTGCTCAACGGGTCGGGCTTCTTCGCGTTCATCGTGGCCTTCGTCCCCACGCGCCCCGAGGCCCGGTGCGTGCCCGCCGCGATCTCCCGGGACGTGCAGCTGGCCATCCGCAACAACGTCGGGGCACTGCTGATCCTGGCGGCCCTGACGTTTGCCGTCGTCATGTGGATCCAGCTCTTCGCGACCCCGGCCGCCGAGCGCGAGCTGTCCAAGGGGGTCGGCATCGCCATCGCGGTGTCGGTGGCCGCCTTCCTGGTGCTTGCCGGCTCCTACCTGTTCGGCCGCGGCACCTTCATGTGCCACGGACACGACGGCGCGGCGCTGATGCTCTTCGTCGGCATCGTGGCGACCGTCTTCATCAGCGGCTGGGGGTTGGCGCACAAGCAGGCGGAGGTGGACGCCAAGCCGTGGCGGCAGCACCTGTGGAACCGCTACTTCTGGGGGTTCGTGCTGATGGTGGCCTCGATCGGCGCCGTCGTGGTGGCCGGCCCGTGGCAGGGGTGGCTGGACAACTGGGTGTTCTGGCTCGAGGCGCTGCTGATCGGCCAGTTCGCCACCTACTGGCTCACACAGACGATCGAGCTCTGGAACGAGCCGAAGCGTGGCGAACCCGTGGCGTCGCCGCCGGACCGTGCCTAGGGGCGGCTGAGGGCGTCCTCGGCCCCACCGCCGACGCCCAACGAGACGCCGTCGACGTCCACGTCGAGCGGCAGGGTCTCGAAGAGGCTCTTGCCCAGGCGCGACTCGTGCGGCAGCTCGACGGGGTAGGACCCGGTGAAGCAGGCAGTGCACAACGCTGATGCGGGCTGGTCGGTGGCGGCAACCATCCCCTCCTCGGAGATGTAGCCGAGCGAGTCCGCACCGATCGAGCTGCACACCTCCTCGACGCCGATGCCGGTGGCGATCAGCTCGGCCCGGGTGGCGAAGTCGATGCCGTAGAAGCACGGCCAGCGAACCGGCGGCGAGGAGATCCGCACGTGCACCTCGGCGGCCCCGGCCTCGCGCAGCATCCGGACCAGCGCACGCTGGGTGTTGCCCCGGACGATCGAGTCGTCGACCACGACCAGGCGCTTGCCCTTGATGACCTCGCGCAGCGGGTTGAGCTTGAGCCGGATGCCGAGC
>Ga0308175_100002233_pt1 | contig 13208 bp, 16 predicted proteins | sample PhyCR1_3_FD_203893 | JGI IMG/M metagenome (GOLD analysis project Ga0308175, IMG submission 203893) | Soil microbial communities from UC Gill Tract Community Farm, Albany, California, United States - DLSLS.C.R1 | ecosystem: Environmental > Terrestrial > Soil > Agricultural land | place: USA...
AGATTCCATCGGCGCCCACGGCGCCAACGTCGTCGAGTGCAAGGAAAGCTCCGTCTATTTCGGCCTTGCCAAACTCGCCCCCGGGCCGCGCCCCGATGCCGTCGCCGTCGACATCGCCCATGCCGAAGGACACGATCCAGACCGCATGCACCAAGGGCTTCCCGCGCCCGAAGGAGATCTTCGGCGAACCCGGCCCCGGCGAGGCCCATGTCCCGCCCGGCCACGAGAAGAATGCCAGATTCGTGATCGACCTCGCGACCAGCAAGACCGTGCCTGAAGCAGAATTCGGCAGGCCGTAATCCGTGCGAACGGTAACCGGTTCGGATCGGCGATCATTTCGACCGCACACAGGCAAGGTGTCGCGGCCTGTACCTTCCTCGAAACAACTATGTCAGAATGCTTTCATAAACTCTTAATCCATTTGCCGATTGATCGCTTGGCGGTTCCGTTCACAATGGGTCCAGCCGCAAGCGCGGGATTGAACAGACAGGGCGAGCGAATGACCGAGGCATCGAATCGTCAGTTCGTGCTGGATTTTCTCAATACCCTGTATTCCGGCGACGTCGAGACGACGCTGGAACGCTGCACCGACGACGTCGAATTCCTCGCCAACGCGCCGATCGACATCCTGCCGCATCTCGGCCACCGCCGCGGCAAGGCCGAACTGCGCGAGATGTGGAAGGCGGTGCTCGCCCGCTATTCCGAACTGCGTTGCGAAGTGCCTCTGCTGATCGCAGAGGGCGACAAGGTCGCCGCGTATATGCGCGTGTTCTTTCGCAAGAGCCTCAATCAGCGCATGGTGCAGTTCGACATTGCCGGCTTCTACACGCTGCGCGACGGCAAGATGTGCCAGATCAGGGAAGTCATCGATACTTTCGATCTGGTGCAGCAACTGGTCGAACGCGACGTCAGCGCGATCCTGACCGGCCGGAGGTCGAACCCTTAAATTGGCGTCCACCAGCCTCGCCATTCGCGACGATGTCGGTGACGCAATTGCACAACGGAGGTGCAGGCCGGACTCGCCGCTCATTTTCCGCGCAGCGTTGAACCTTGTCCGGCTTGCCGTGACATATCACCAGGCGGCTTCCAAACATGACCAACGGTTGAATATCCCGTTGTCGGCTTTTGCCGGTGTGGCGCGGAAACTTGGCGCCAAGTAACGGAGCCGGCCTCGCCCTTAAGCGCAAATCATCAAAGCCTCGCGTTTTGAAGGATATAGCGGGGTACTCGCAATCCCTGCGCTTTTCGCGCCGACAATCCGCGAATCAGGTTCACCTGCGGTTCGGGAACATCGCATTTGCCGACCAACGGGCGCGAGCCGGGAGCTTCGCCATGACCGTTAAGTGATCGTAAATCCGCTGGAATCGCCGCAATTGTGCAATGCAAAAACGATGATTGTATTTCAGCCATCGTGCTCTATTTAACGCTGCAACAGTGAACGGCATGACAGCCCGGCGTCGAAGGTGACGCTCATTAGGGCGTGTTTGCCATTTTTGAAAATTCCAGATTTCAAGGACCAACCAGAAATGACAGAGCATAGTCTCTGGCGTTTTTCGCGCGCGTTTCATCGTGCGATCAATGAGCGCCAGCCCGCCGATCTCGAAGCCCTGCTCGACGAGGATGTCGATTGGGCGATCTATGGACCGATCGACATGTACCCGTTCTTCGGCTCCCGCCGCGGCAGGGCGGCCGTGATCGATGTCATCAGGCAAATCGCCGATAATTTCCGCGTGCACCGCTTCGACCGCGAATCGATCATGCTGGGCGTGGATTCGGCCGCCTCGATGATGCGCTTTTCGCTGACCGCGCTCGATTCGAACAAGCCGATTTCCTTGCGCATCGCTCACTTCGCCCAGTTCAGGGCCGGCCGCCTGACCAACTTCCGCGTGCTGGTCGATACCTTCGACCTGGTCGAGCAAACCGTCGGCTATCCGATCCATCTGCCGCGAATGGCGGGATAGCGCGCGTCCGTGGATTCCCATCGTCATGCCCGGGGCACGCGAATTACATTCTTGCGCGTCCGGGCATCCACGTCTTCCTTTGCCAGCCCCAAGGGAGAGTGGATGGCCGGGTCACCTGGCGCGATCACGCGCTGTGCCCGGCCATGACGTTCGTATCCTCGCTCGCGCCATAATTTTGCAACAGAGTGAACGCATTCTGGGCGCGAGTCGGAATGCGGGCGGGCAATGAATTCCAAAATTCGATCTGGTCGGGCGCGGCTGCCAATGCTGGTGGCCATCGCAAGCTTGGCTTCGGTGCTGGCGGCCGCGGCGCAAACGCCGCCGGCGGACGATGAACCGGATACGCCTGCGGCGGAAGAGACCGAAGCGGCGCCCGACGCCGGCGACGTCGACATCATGAAGGATATCGATGTCAGCAAGCTCGACTGGAGCCTGCTCAACGTCGATGCGTCGACCCTGCCCCCTCCGGCAAAGGGAAGCGGCGCGTCGAAAGCCGCCGGCGGTATCGATACCGCATGGTCCGCCAATGAACGGGCGAACGGCACCTCCGCGGTGTCGGTCAAGCAGTCGATCTCGCCGTTCTGGGATACGCGCGTCGGCGCCGACATGACGGTCGCGCGCCAGGGCACGGCGACGACGTCCGAACAGCTCGCGGAAAAACTCGCCAATGGCGGCAGCCTGCCGCAATCCACCGGCACCGCCTGGGCGGCGATCACCGCCCCCGGCGTGGCCTCGATCTGGGACAAGACATCGGTCGAAGCCCGTGTCGATCCCGGATCGGAGCAGAGCAGGATCGGCACCTCCTTGAGCAAATCGCTGCCGCTCGGCGAGCAATCTTCGCTGACGCTGAGGAACGACTACAATCTGATCCAGCAAGGCCTCGTGCCGGTGCCCGGCATTGTCAGCCATCCGTCCCGCAGCCAGGAAACCGACCAGTCGGCAACGCTGAGCTTCAGCGACACCGGCACCAGCCTGATCGCCGGCCAGACCTCGTCGAACGCGGACGACAAATGGCTGCGCAAGGTCGGCGCCGAACAGAAGCTGTTCGACGGCGTCACAATCTCCGGCTCGATCGGCGAAACGCCCTCGGGCGCCGCCAGCAAGAGCCTCAGCGCAGGGTTCAAGCGCAGTTGGTAGCGGCTCGGGCCGTCCCGATTTGGCGCATTTTCCGGGCTTAAAGCGCCACCTCCCGAGAATGATCCACCAATGCCGCAGATTGGCCCAGATGCGGCCAAAATCGGCAGCGCAGATGCTGACGATTACGTCGTCGTGCGGGGGGACTTCCGCGCTCTCCTGAATGCGAAACAGAGGAATTGCCGATGAACGCCACCACTCGTCCGGAACAGGCTGATGAAAATTCGGAAGCCGAGGGCGATCTCGCCGCCGTGTCCGAAGTTGAAGCCGGTATCCGCGACTTCGTTCGCAACGACATCGCCTATCTGCGCCGGCCCGCAGTCCCCACGGAGACCGCGCCGCTCGACGCCAACGCGGAAGCCACCGTCAACAATGTCAACTCGCTGATCCAGCGCGTGGCCGGCACCTCGCTCGCCGAAATCGAGAAGCTGATTTCGGAACTCGAAAGCCTGCGCGACCTGCTGCACGCCGAAGGTCAGCGTGTTCAACGCGAGATCTCGGGCTACGCGCAGCTCAGCCAGGCCGCGATGAAGTCGACGCGCATGATCGCCGACAACGTCACGCAGTGGAAGCGCGCCGCCGACGGACTGCGCAACAGCTAGAGCATGATCCGGAAAAGTGGGAACCGGTTTTCCCTCGCGACAAACGCGGAACGCGTTTGCGCGGAGATCATGCTCAAACTAGTCTAAGTCCCATCGTTGCAAAAATCTGACACTCCGCCGTGTTCCGTACCGGAGCGCGGCGGTTTCGTTTGGCACGATTCAATCCGAACTTTATAAACACGCTCGCGTCCAAAGACGGATGCCGTCAAGTACGGCAACGCATTTTTTGGGGACCTAGGCAGCGATGCAAAACGTTCAGCCGGACAACATGGATTCCATGCCGCTGCGGCAATCGTCGCGCAGCATGGGCACGCTCGTGATCCGTTTCGTCGGGCTGTTGACGCTGGCGGTTGTCGCCATGACTCTGATGTGGAGTCGTTGATCTGGAATCGTAGATCTGGAATTCTTGATCCGGCGCCGCTGAATTTCGTCAGCGCTTACTGACGGACGAACGCGGTTTCCTCGATCGTGTAGACGCCGTCGGCGTAGGATTTCACCACCATGCCGGCGGTCAGCATCACCGCCATGGTGACGGTTGCGAAGATAAAGCCGACGAATTTCAGGCTGCCGCGATCTGCCATGGTCATCCCCTCGGTATTTCCCCTAATGACGCTTATGGCAGGCCAAAAGTTCAGAATCCGTTAGCAAAAAATCCGTTCCGCGAAGTCATGGATTACGCGGAACTAACGGCACACCTCATTAACCATTTCTTTCGTCATACCCGGGCTTGTCCCGCCTGCGGGGCCGTAGCCCCCTCGGCGAGGCGAAGGCCCGGGCATCCACGTCCTACCGCCAGCGGAAAAGAAAGTCGTGGATGGCCGGGTCAAGCCCGGCCATGACCTGACCGCGAGTATCAGCCCCCATTCCGCCGCGGCACGAAGGCCGTAGCCAGGAAGGAGAACACCACCTCGTCGCGCTGGTTGGTGCCGGTATTGCGGGCCTGCAGGATGCCCCATTCCGGGCGTTTCTCCGACGTCCGCTTGGTTTCGACCTGGTTGGAAAAGCGGATGGTGTCGCCGGCCAGCACCGGCTTGATCCAGCGTAGTTCACGAAAGCCCGGCGACGGTCCCCACACCGCAACCTTCTCGCCACGCGCGAGGGCTTCCGCCGTCAGGCGTTTGCCGTCCGCAACGATGAGCTTCATGCAGACCGCGGCAACGTGCCAGCCGGAGGCGGCCAGTCCGCCGAACAGCGATTTGCGCCCCTCCTCCTCGTCGAGATGGAAGCGCTGCGGGTCGAACTGCGCGGCGAATTTCTTGATGTCTTCGGCGGCAAAGGTGAACGAGCCGAAGTCGCGCCGCGCGCCGATCTCGATGTCTTCGAAGAAACGCATTGCTACTTCGCCTCCGCATTGGCGCGCCGGCGCACGATGATCGGCGATTCCATCTCGCACAGCACCACGCCGGCCGCATTGCGGATCCTGCCCTTGAAGGTCACGATGCCGGTTTCGGGACGGCTCTTCGAAACCCTGGCTTCCGCGACGTCGACGTCGAGCGTCAGGTCGTCGCCCGGCCGCAGCGGCGCCATCCAGCGCATCTCGTTGACGCCGGGCGAGCCCAGCGAGGCGGTGCGGCCGATAAAGCCATCGAACAGCATCCGCATCATCAGCGAGCCGAGATGCCAGCCCGAACCGGACAGCCCCTTCAGCATCGATGCATTGGCGGCGGCCTCGTCCAGATGCATTGGTTGCGGGTCGTATTCGGCGGCAAAGGCGAGGATTTCCTCGCGTGTGACGTGGCGCGGTCCGAACGTGCCGAAATGGCCGGGCGAAAAGTCTTCGAAGGTCAGCGGTGTCATCGATCCGAAAATTGGCTTGAGGATTGCGGCGGGAAAGCCCGAATGTGGCCGTTATTTGCGGCAATCTCAACCCGTCCACCCGCATGGCTTGTTCGCGACGGGCGAGTACCGTCTCCGGCGTTCGCGTCTCACTTGCCCGAAGCAGTTTTCGGGGATAGCCCTGTGCGTCTGGAACCAGGTTTTTGACTCGCCGGAGAACCATCGATGTTCGATTTTCAGGATCTGTTTCAGTGGGACCGCTTCATCACACCCACGATTATCAAGACATTCTACTGGCTGGTCATCGGCTTGATCGTGCTGTTCGGCCTGTCCGGCATCTTTTCGGCGCTCGCCACGATGGCCATCAGCCCGTTCGGTGGTTTTATCCTGCTGTTGTCCTCGATCGCCGGCGTCGTGGTCGGCGTGGTGTTCTCGCGCATCGCCGCGGAATTCATCCTGATCGTCTTCCGCATCAACGAACATCTCGGCGCGATCCGCGACCAGGGCGGGATGCGGTAAGTTCGCCGGCGCCGTAGGGTGGGCAAAGCGTAAGCGTGCCCACCATTTCGCTCGCACCGGCGGAAAGATGGTGGGCACGGCGCGATGCGCCTTTGCCCACCCTACGCGGTCCGCATCCGCGGCATCCAATATCTCAATTATTGAACCTGAAATGCATCACGTCGCCGTCGGCGACGACATATTCCTTGCCTTCCAACCGCAGTTTGCCGGCGTCGCGGGCGCCGGCTTCGCCGTTCAGCGCGACGTAGTCGGGATAGGCGATGGTCTCGGCCCGGATAAAGCCCTTCTCGAAATCGGTATGGATGACGCCGGCCGCCGCGGGCGCCTTGGTGCCGCGGTGGATGGTCCAGGCACGGGCCTCCTTCGGACCCACGGTGAAATAGGTGATGAGGTCGAGCAGCTGGTAGCCGGCGCGGATCAGGCGATCGAGGCCTGCCTCTTCGAGACCCAGCGTCTCCAGAAACTCAACGCGCTCCTCGCGTGACAGGGTCGCGATCTCGGATTCGATCTTGGCCGAGATCACCACCGCGACCGCGCCTTCCTTCTTGGCGTGCTCGAACACCTGCTTCGAAAAGCTGTTGCCGTCCTTGGCCGAGCCTTCCTCGACGTTGCAGACATAAAGCACCGGCTTCGAGGTCAGCAGGCCCAGCATGTTGAACGCGCGCTCTTCCTCCGGCTTGCGCTCGAGAAATCGCGCCGGCTTGCCGTCGCGCAGCAGCACCAGCGCGCGGTTGACGAGGTCGAGCGCCTCCTTGGCGTCCTTGTCGTTGCCCTTGGCCTTCTTGGCGAGGTTGTCGACCCGCTTCTCGAGGCTGTCGAGGTCGGCCAGCATCAGTTCGGTTTCGATGGTCTCGATATCGGCCAGCGGCGCGATCTTGCCTTCGACATGGGTGATGTCGGAGTCCTCGAAGCAACGCACCACATGCGCCACCGCATCGACCTCGCGGATGGTGGCGAGAAACTGGTTGCCGAGGCCTTCGCCCTTCGAGGCGCCTCGGACCAAGCCCGCGATATCGACGAAAGTCAGCCGCGTCGGGATGATCTGCGCGGACTTGGCGATATCCGACAGCTTGTCCAGCCTCGGATCAGGCACGGCGACTTCGCCGACATTCGGCTCGATGGTGCAGAACGGATAATTCGCCGCCTGCGCCGCGGCCGTTTCGGTCAGCGCGTTGAACAGCGTCGACTTGCCGACATTGGGCAGGCCGACGATACCGCATTTGAATCCCATTTCGTCCTCAACGATCTCTCTTCGTCATGGCCGGGCTTGTCCCGGCCATCCACGCCTTGTTTCGCTCGAGCAAGGAAGGACGTGGATGCCCGGCACAAGGCCGGGCATGACGGCGAAGCATGTATTTCGCACCGGCAGCAGACGTCAGTCCTTCTAACCGCCCTCTTCCTTGTCGAAAATTCCCTTGGCCTGCAGCGCCAGGTGAACCTTGTTCTGGAATGTCGAGTCCTTCGCCGTCGCCAGCAGGGCGGCATTGTCGGCCACCGCCTCGCACAGCGCTTCCACCCAGAGGCGGTCGCTCTTGGCAAAATCCGACAGCACGTGGCTGTGCACCAGCTCCTTGACGCCGGGATGACCGATCCCGAGCCGCACCCGGCGATAATCATTGCCGATATGCGAGGAGATTGAGCGCAGCCCGTTATGACCGGCGATGCCGCCGCCGATCTTCACGCGCACTTTTGCCGGCGGCAGTTCCAGTTCGTCCTGAAACACGGTGATGTCGGCGGCGCCGAGCTTGAAGAAGTTTGCCGCTTCCTGAACCGCGCGCCCGGACTCGTTCATGTAGGTGGTCGGCCGCAGCAGAACGACCTTTTCGCGATCGAGCGTGCCTTCGGAAGTCTCGCCCTGAAAACGGCGGCGCCATGGTGCGAAACCATGACGCCGCGCGATTTCGTCGACGGCCATGAAGCCGATGTTGTGCCGGTTGTCAGCGTATTTCGAACCGGGGTTACCGAGACCAACAAACAGGCGCATGACGCGGCATCCCGCGTTCGCTTACTTCTTCTTGTCGCCGCCACCAGCCGGCGCTTTCGCGCCAGCCGCCGGAGCAGCACCCGCAGCCGGGGCAGCCCCCGCCGCCGGAGCAGCGGCACCCGCAGCCGGAGCAGCAGCGCCACCGGCCGCGGCAGCCGCCGCAGCCTTCTGTTCTTCGGCGTAGCCGGACGGCGGAACGATGGTCACCAGCGTCGCGTCCTCACGCGACAGCGACTTCACGCCGGTCGGCAGCTTGATCTCGGACAGATGCAGCGAGTGGCTGATTTCCAGCGCGCCGACATCGGCCTCGATGTACTGCGGAATATTGTCGACCGAGCATTCGAGGTCGATGGTGTGGGTGACGATGTTGACGGTGCCGCCGCGCTTGACGCCGGGCGAGGCTTCGCCGTTGACGACACGCAGGGGAACGCTGACGCGGATGGTCGCGCCTTCGCCGAGCCGCATGAAATCGACATGCAGCGGGAAGTCACGCACCGGATCGAGGTGGAAGTCGCGCGGAATCACGCGGTGCTTCTTGCCCTCGAGGTCGATGTCGAAAAGTGTGGTCAGGAAGCGGCCGGCCTGGATGCGCAGGCGCAGTTCCTTGTCGTCGACCGAGATGGTCACGGGGGGCTGGTTGTTGCCGTAGATCACTCCGGGAACTCTCCCGGCGCGACGCTCTGCCCGGGCGGCCCCCTTGCCGCTCTGCGGACGCGAGGTCGCCTTCAATTCCTTGACGGTCGCCATCGTACTAAGTCCTTGTTTTCTAAAAGTTAAAGGCCGCATCGCGGCCCGTTGGCGTCCTACAGCAAGCCTCCAGGGGTGCGGGGGCTGCGGACGTGGCGGGCTTTTAGCCCCAAAGGGACGAAATGACAAGGAAATGAAGGGAGTTTTTGGCGGTTTGGGTCTCACGGCGCCCCTGAGCCGTCATGCCCGGCCCCAAGCCGCCCTGAGGCGCTCCGGACCGGGCACCCACGTCCTTGCCGCCGCGACGAAGAACGTGGATGGCCGGGACATCCGCTCGAAGACACGCTTCGCGCTTTTGCCCGGCCATGACGATGGGTATTGGAATTCCTATCCGCCGGCCTTCGCTCCGCCGGCATCGGGCGCGGCCGGCGAAATGCCGAGCTTGGCTTCGAGCGCCGCAATCCGCCCCTTGAGCGCCTCATTCTCCTCGCGCGCCAGGCGGGCCATGTCCTTGACCGCATCGAACTCCTCGCGCTTGACGAGGTCGAGGTCGCGCAGGATCCGTTCGGCCTGGTTGCGCATGACCGTATCGACCTCGCGCTTGACGCCCTGGGCGGCGCCGGCGGCGTCGTTCATCAAACGGCCGATCTCGTCGAAAAACCGATTGTTGGTCTGGGTCATCTCAAAACGCTCCGGTCGCTGCCAATCACGTCACCGGCATGACAATGGCGATCCCAAGGTAAAGGTTCAAGGCAAAGGATCAAGTGCGCCGTGCAACGCCCACCCGCCGCCCCTTTGCCTTGTCATGCCCCGGTTTCCTTGCAATCGTATCAAGCGCTTACCCCGGAAACCAGAATCACAACACAAAAAGAAACGCCCATGATCGACCAGCAAATCGATATTGCGACCAAGGACGGCAAGACCACCACCTTCATCACCCATCCCGAACGCGGCGGACCCTTTCCGGTCATCATCTTCTACATGGATGCGCCGGCGATCCGCGAGGAACTGCGCGACATGGCGCGGCGGCTCGGCACCTCGGGTTATTATGTGATGCTGCCCAACATGTATTACCGCTCCGGCGTGATGGAACTGGGACCGATCCCGCCCGATCCGGAGGCGCCCGAGCGCAAGGCGATGTTCGGCTTCATGAACTCCATCGACATTCCCATGGTGATGGAAGACACCAAGGCCCTGCTCGCCTTCGCCGAGACGCAACCCGCAGCGAACACCAGGATCGTCGGCACCGTCGGCTACTGCATGAGCGGCCGCTACGCGGTCAACGCGGCGACGCATTTTCCGGATCGCGTGAAGGCCGCGGCTTCGATCTACGGCACCCATCTTGCGACCGACCAGGCCGACAGTCCGCATCTGGCCGCGGGCAAGACCAAGGCCGAACTCTATTTCGCCTGCGCCGAGACCGATATCTATGCGCCGCAGGAGATCATCGACAAGGTCGCATCAGGCATGAAGGGATCGAACAACGAGGTCGAGGTCTATCCCGGCACCCATCACGGCTTTGCCTTCCCGAAACGTCCGGTTTATCACCGCGACGCCGCCGAGCGGCACTGGGAGCGGCTGCTGGCGCTCTATCGCCGCAACCTCGTGCCGTGATCGCAGGATGGCGATGGCGGAAATCCGGCTCAGAGACGACCAACACGCGGATGCGGAAGATCTGAACCGGATCGCAGTCGCTGCCTTCGAGCAGTTTCGAGACCACTATGATGACTGGCCGGCAATGCGTCATAGGTTTTGTCAAAGCCCATGATGCGCCGCCGATCTTCGGCGTAGCTTACGCCGTCTACATCAAAGCCCTGTGAGCCCGATGCCCTTCCTAGTCATCACCTTTCCGAACATCGACCCGGTCGCGGTCTCGATCGGACCGTTCGCGATCCGCTGGTATGCGCTGGCCTATATCAGCGGCATCGTGATCGGATGGATCTACGCCCGCGCGCTGATCCGAAGCGAAAAATTATGGGGCGGCCCGGCGCCGATCGCGCCGGTGCAACTCGACGACTTCATCCTCTGGGTCACCCTCGGGATCATCCTTGGCGGCCGCACCGGCTACGTGCTGTTCTACAATCTTCCGTTTTTCATCGACCATCCTCTCGCCATTTTCAAATTGTGGGAGGGCGGCATGTCCTTCCACGGCGGCTTTCTCGGCTGCGTCACGGCAGTGATGCTGTTCGCGCTGAAGAACCATATCTCCATCCTGTCGCTTGGCGACATCACGACCGCGGTCGCACCGATCGGAATATTCCTCGGGCGCATCGCCAACTTCATCAAGGGCGAGTTGTGGGGTCGTGAGGCGGATGCGAGCGTGCCCTGGCGGATGATCTTTCCCGATGACCCGCTGCAGCTCTTCCGCCATCCCAGCCAGCTCTATGAAGCCGGGCTCGAGGGCATCCTGCTGTTTGTGGTGCTCGCGGTCATGGTGCGGATGGGCGCATTGAAGCGGCCAGGCCTGATCCTCGGCAGCTTCATCGCGGTCTACGCGCTGGCGCGCATTGCCAGCGAATTTTTCCGTGAACCGGACGCGCAACTCGGATTTTTGTGGCGCGGGCTGACCATGGGTATGCTGTTGTCGATACCGATGATCATCGTCGGGGCCATTCTGATCGTGAGGGCATGGCGCGGCGAGACGCCGGCGCCTATACAGAAGTCGATTCAAGGCGGGCCGTGACCGAATTTTCACCGTTGCAGGCAGAGATCCACAAGCTGATCCAGTCGTCGGGACCGATGCCGGTCTGGCGATACATGAAGCTGTGCCTGACGCATCCCGAGCACGGCTATTACGTGTCGCGCGATCCGCTGGGCCGCGAGGGCGATTTCACCACGGCGCCCGAGGTCAGCCAGATGTTCGGCGAGCTGCTCGGCCTGTGGACGGCTTCGGTGTGGAAGGCGATCGGCGCGCCGCCGGTGCTGAACCTGGTCGAACTCGGCCCGGGCCGCGGCACCATGATGGCGGACGCGCTCCGCGCGATCCGGGTGCTGCCGCCACTATATCAATCGATCCATATCCATCTCGTCGAGGTCAATCCCGTGCTGCGCGAGAAGCAGCGGGCGACGCTGTCGGGCGCGCGCAACATCTCCTGGCATGACCATATCGACGAGGTGCCGGAGGGGCCCGCGGTCATTCTCGCCAACGAATATTTCGACGTGCTGCCGATCCATCAGGTGGTCAGGCGCGAGACCGGCTGGCACGAACGCGTCGTCAACCTCGATGACGACGGCAAGCTGCATTTCGGCGCCATGGACGAACCGATCCCGCGCTTCGAGGTGCTGCTGCCGCCGCTGGTGCGCGCGGCCCCTGTCGGCGCGGTGTTCGAGTGGCGGCCGGATAACGAGATGATGAAGATCGCCACCCGGGTTCGCGACCAGGGTGGTGCTGCGCTGATCATCGATTATGGTCATCTGCGCAGCGATGCCGGCGACACCTTTCAGGCGATCGCCCGTCACAGCTTCGCCGATCCGCTGAAGAATCCGGGCCAGGCCGACGTCACCGCCCATGTCGATTTCCAGGCACTGGCGCGCGCGGCGGAAGACGTCGGCGCGCGCGTTCATGGCCCGGTGACGCAGGGCGAATTCCTCAAGCGGCTCGGCATCGAGACGCGGGCCGTCACGCTGATGGGAAAGACCACGCCGGAAGTTTCCGCCGATATTTCCGCCGCGCTGAAGCGCCTGACCGACAGCGGCCGCGGCGGCATGGGATCGATGTTCAAGGTGCTCGCGGTCACCGAACCTGATCTCACGATCGTCGCGGGCCTCAGCGACGATCCGCCAGCGCCGGGAGGCCGGACCGCATGACCTTCGGATCGTCGCTGCTCGCAGCCATTCCCGGGCTGCGCCACGCCTTCTTCACCCGCGAGGGCGGGGTATCCAGCGGAATCTACCAGGGCCTCAATGGCGGGCTCGGCTCCAGTGACGACCCGGCCGATGTCGCGGAAAACCGCCGCCGGATGGCTGAATTCATGGGTGTTGCGCCGGAGAACTTCATCAGCGTGCACCAGATTCACTCCCCCGACGCCGTGGTGGCGAGCGGACCCTGGCCCGATGGCCCGCGGCCGCGCGCCGACGCGATCGTCACCCGCACCGAAGGCCTCGCCATCGGCGTCACCGCCGCCGACTGCGGACCGATCCTGTTCGCCGACGCCAGCGCGCGCGTGATCGGCGCGGCGCATGCCGGCTGGAAGGGCGCGCTGACCGGCGTGCTGGAATCCACCATCGACGCCATGGAAAAACTCGGCGCCGAACGCTCCGGCATCGTCGCCGCGATCGGCCCCTTGATCCGCAAGCCCTCCTATGAAGTCGGCAGCGAATTCGTCGAACGTTTTCTGGATGCCGACGCGGAGAACGGCGTGTTTTTCATTGCCGCCGATCGCGCGGGCCATTCGATGTTCGACCTCGCCGGCTTCATCCGGATGCGGCTTGAAAACGCCGGCGTGCTTATGATCGACGATATCGGCGTCGACACCTATTCCGACGAGCGCTTCTACAGCTACCGCCGCTCGGTGCACCGCAAGGAGCCGGACTACGGCCGCCACG
>Ga0308175_100002234_pt1 | contig 13208 bp, 10 predicted proteins | sample PhyCR1_3_FD_203893 | JGI IMG/M metagenome (GOLD analysis project Ga0308175, IMG submission 203893) | Soil microbial communities from UC Gill Tract Community Farm, Albany, California, United States - DLSLS.C.R1 | ecosystem: Environmental > Terrestrial > Soil > Agricultural land | place: USA...
TGTAAATAAGAATGATGTCGTAGCGGTGATTGGTCCTTCGGGCTCAGGGAAGAGTACGATGCTTCGCAGTCTTGTTCATCTTGAACAAGTGGATGCTGGCAGTGTTTGTGTTGCGGGGGATTATTTAGTCAAGGATGGCGTTTATCCAAAACTGCCGGAAATTAAGCAAATTACTGCCAAAATGGGAATGGTGTTTCAGCACTTTAACTTGTTTCCCCATCTAACTGTTCAGGAGAATTTAATGATTGCCCCGAAATTAGTAAAAAAAGAGTCAGCTGCTGAACTTGAACAGCGCAGCTCGGAGCTTCTCGATAAAATCGGTCTGCTAAATCGGGCAAACGCCTATCCGGCTAATTTATCAGGCGGCCAGAAGCAAAGGGTAGCGATTGCCCGGGCTCTTATGATGAGACCTGAAATCCTGTTGTTCGATGAGCCTACATCGGCCCTCGATCCGGAGTTAACTGGGGAAGTGCTTCAAGTTATGAAGGATTTGGCAGAAGAGCATATGACGATGATTGTTGTAACTCATGAAATGGGATTTGCAAAAGAAGTGGCAAATCGGGTTATTTTCATGGACGATGGTGAGATTATTGAGTCCGGTCATCCCTCTGATATCTTTACGAATCCACAGCACGATCGAACAAAGGCATTCTTAAACCGAAGTTTATAATGGGTAAGATCCATATAAATGAACAAAATCTGATTGAAGGTTTTTTGATCTTTCGAATCTAACATAAATATCATTTCGTTTGAGAAGGATAAAATAAAAAGGAGGTCTTTCTCAGATGGATTTTAATAATAGAAAGAAGATAGTAGATAAGGAAAACCTTACATCCATTCTTGAAGACTCAAAAGAGATGGAAGAAAATCTGATGCGGACTTATCTTATAACAGCAGAACAAGTCCATGATAATGAGGAATTAAAAGAACGCCTCGAAAATTTTGCGCAAGGAAATGCAAAACGAACAAAACAATTAATGGATGAATTAGATGAACTTACCGAGAAATAAGAACTATTAATGTCAAAGAAAAAGGTGAAAGCTCTCTTTAGTTAAGAGCTTTCACCTTTTTTAATACGTAGATTGCCTTAGGCTGACCAAGGCGCTTGCGCTTTTCTTATCGGGTTGTCCAGCTTCAGCGCCTAGCCCCTCGAGGTCACAAGCCAATCCGTCCAAAAGGTTAAAGTGCAACCTTTCGGCCGGCTCGTCTTGTGCTTGTCGGGGCTGACCAAGGCGCTTGCGCTTTTCCAGTTACCTAATACCTTTCATTAATCCTTGGATCTTTGGTGCGATCGCTAATAGGATAAAGCCAAGGATAATGGAAGCACCACCAATGGCACCGAAGTAGGTCATTTCTGTTTCAGGTGTATAAAATTTAACAATCTGCGCATTTAAGGCCTGTGCCGCTGCGCTTGATAAGAACCATAAACTCATGGTTTGTGCAGAAAAAGCAGCAGGAGCTAATTTTGTCGTAGCAGATAGTCCGACAGGTGATAAACATAACTCACCAAGGACAACAATTAAATAGCTAAGGACGAGCCATAATGGATTTACTAAAGAATCAGTTCCGCCGAAATATGCCGGAACGAGTATAACCATAAATGATAACCCGGCAAATAATAGGCCAAGTGAGAATTTTTGCGGAATGGAAGGCTCGCGCTTTCCTAATTTCATCCATATCGCTGCGAATACTGGTGCTAATACAATAATAAATAATGGGTTAAGTGATTGGAACCAAGCTGGTGAAATTTGAATTCCGGCAAAGTCTAATTGTGTACGCTTGTCCGCATAGTTAGCAAGGATGGTTGACCCCTGCTCCTGAATAGCCCAGAACATTACGGATGCAATAAACAATGGAATATAAGCGATAACACGTGATTTCTCAACAGACGTAGTTTTAGGGCTTGTGTACATGCGTATAAAGTAAATTGTTGGAATAAGAATACCAAGAATACTTACAATGTTGATAAACCCTTCGAATGTTAGAATGCCGTTGCGAATTGTGATAAAACAAATAATTGCAAGAACAATAATCGCAAGTGCGAAATAAGTATAAACTTTTTTCTTTTCAGAGCCTGTAAGAGGGTTTGATACGGTAGTCCCTGCAAGACCAAGATTTTTCTTCTTTGTGAGCAGGAAAACCACTAGTCCTAAAAACATTCCCACAGCTGCAATACCAAAGCCTAAGTGGAAGCTAGTATCCATGATTGTTTTTGAACCAACAATCAGCGGTGATAAAAAGGCACCGGCATTAATTCCCATATAAAAAATACTGAATCCGGCATCACGGCGATTATCGTTTTCAGCGTACATTTCACCCACAACGGTTGAAACGTTTGGCTTTAATAAACCTGTACCCAAGACAATCAATACCATGGAAACAAAGAAAAAGGCAATACTTCCAGGGATTGCAAGAGCAATATGGCCAAGCATAATCAGGATTCCTCCGATGAAGACTGCTTTTGAGGTACCGAAAATCCGGTCAGCAAACCAGCCGCCAATAATCCCTGACATATAAACGAGGGATCCGTATATAGACATAATCGATAATGCCAAGGTTTGGTCCATACCTAAACCGCCCTTGGTTACACTATAATACATATAGTAAACGAGAATTGCTCTCATTCCATAATAAGAGAATCTCTCCCAAAATTCTGTAAAGAAAAGTGTGAATAACCCTTTAGGATGTCCAAAGAATCCTTTCTGAGGTACACTATCCACAATTTTCTGTTTATTTATATTTGACATTGTACAACCTCCTTTTTATTATTCTATAATACTTTTCGTATGTTTGAATTGTCAAAAACATTTTTTAGCAACAAAGTGTATAAACGATAAAAACCTTGATAAATCAATATATAGGCCAAATGAGCATAAAAAAAGAAAGTTTTTTTAAAATAATGGATTATTTTAGAAAAAGGCGACTATTCAGTCTAGGTAGATTAATAGTTATTATTTGATAATTTAAAGTCGGTAATACATTATAGAAAGAACAGGTAATTTACAGATGCTTTTAAATATGATTATTCGCTTTAATCATGACGAAAACCCTCCTTCAACACGCAGACCGTACTCTATTATGCCAAAGAAAAAGGCAAAGGCAATTATCAAATCTATAAGAACTAATCTGTGCCTGTTCACCCCCGATGGACAATGTCTTTTTGTGGTGTCAGGCACCATTTTTGGGTTTGACTTTGACGTTGCGTAAAGGTGTATTGTTATATTAAGAGGAGGTGGAGCGAATGGAGTATACTGTGCAAAAGTTGGCGGGTTTGGCAGGAGTTAGTACTAGAACACTGAGGTACTATGACGAAATTGGGATTCTTAAGCCGGCGAGAATCAATTCGTCTGGTTATCGGATCTATGGCCAGGCCGAAGTCGATCTGCTTCAGCAAATTTTATTTTATCGGGAATTAGATCTCAGCTTAGATAAAATTAAAGAAATAGTCACTGATCAATCCTTTGATGGAACGTCCGCACTTAGAGAACATCGTGAAAAACTCCTCGAAAAAAAGACTCAATTGGAATTATTAATTGCCAATGTCGATAAAACGATTGCGTCAACCGAAGGGAGAATAAAAATGTCTAATAAGGAAAAGTTCGAAGGTTTTAAGAAAAAGATGATAGATGAAAATGAGAACAAATTTGGTGAAGAAATTCGAAAGAAATATGGTCATGATAAAGTAGACCAATCAAATACAAAAGTAATGAGTATGTCGGAGGAGCAGTATAATGAAGTCACTGCATTAGCAGAAAATATCACCAAGACCTTAGCAGAGGCATTTAAAATAGGTGATCCTGCAGGGGAGTTAGCTCAAAAGGCAGCAGAGTTGCATAAACAGTGGTTATGCTGCTATTGGAAGGAATACAGTAAGGAAGCACATGCCGGTCTTGCCCAAATGTATGTGGATGATGAACGATTCAAAGCTTATTATGATAAAGAGCAGCCGGGGACTGCTGATTTTTTAAGGGATGCTATATTAATTTATACTGCTATGAAAAGGTAATCGGTCTTAACAGAAAATAAAGAAATAGATCATTTTAATGAATTAAGACTCCAGCCGGGGTCTTTTTCTATACATTCATATTTCTAAATTTTCAATTAAGCATTATAATGATGTAAATAAAATGGTTTGGCCTTTAGGGGGATGACAGATTTTGGAGAATAAAGATAAAAGTATCGTTTTTATTGGTTTTATGGGAGTAGGTAAAACCACGATCGGAAAACTTGTGGCTGATAAGTTAAACCGTCCATTTATTGATGTGGACGAAGAGATTGAAAAAGAATATGGTATGCCGGTCTCACAAATTTTTAAACAAATAGGTGAAAAGGCATTTCGGGAACGAGAAAAACAGCTTATCGCCGAAATAGCCGAACAGGAGAAGACAGTTATTTCTCTAGGCGGTGGTGCGTTTTTACAAGATGAGATAAGAAAAATTTGTTTATCTTCCTGCATTGTCATCCACTTAGATCTATCCCTGGAAAGCTGGAAGGACAGGCTTAGTTTAATTTTAGAGAGCAGGCCGGTTTTACATGGTAAGTCTATCAGTGAAATGGAGGAGCTATACTATAATCGGCAGGAAATTTATGCGCAGCATCATTTAAAAATCAATACGGATAACCTGAAAGCAGATCAGATTGCTGAAAAGGTGATCTCCACACTATCAATGGAATTTGGTGTAAAATAATGACTAAGATAAAAACCATTAGGATTAAGGGGATAACCTTAGGTGAAGGCACCCCAAAAATTTGTGTACCATTAGTAGGCACTAGTCTGGATCAATTAATAAAAGAAGCAAACGAGTTAAAAACACTAGATTTTGATATGGCAGAGTGGCGTGTCGACTTTTTCGAGCATGTCGAACAAATTGATAAAGTGACAGAGGCACTAAGAAAAATTAGAGCTGTTTTGCCGGAGATACCACTGATATTTACGTTTCGCAGTGCAAAAGAGGGTGGCGAAAAAGAAGTTAGTACCGCCTATTACTTTGAATTAAATAAAAGGATCGCTGAATCGGGCTTGGCTGATCTAGTCGATGTTGAGCTATTTAATGATGAAACAGATATTAAAGCATTAATAAAAGCAGCACATGCTCAAAATGTCCGGGTGATTATTTCGAATCATGATTTCCATGGGACTCCCGCAAAGGAGGAAATCATCTCGCGTCTTTGTAAAGCCCAGGAATTAGGGGGAGATCTGCCCAAAATTGCAGTAATGCCTGCTAATACGACGGACCTTTTAACACTGCTGGATGCTACAGCAGCCATGAGTGAGCAGTTTGCAGACAGGCCCATTATTACCATGTCTATGTCAGGCAAAGGAGTGATTAGCCGGCTTGCTGGAGAAATATTTGGTTCAGCTGTTACTTTTGGAGCTTCGAAAAAAGCATCTGCACCAGGACAAATAGGGGTCAAGGAATTGCGAAGTGTATTAAATCTGCTGCATACTAGTCTATGAAATAACCCATAATGGAGTATAGAGGGACCTGTTTATTTAGGTTCCTTTTTTTGCCGTTTTTGTATAAAGAATGAATAATCTTACAAACAAAAATGAAAGCGTTTACAAATTAAATCATAGTAATTTTCAGTAAAAATTTAAAATTAGCTTAATTTATGGTTGAATAATTATCTATAACTATGTATAATAATTCATTATAAAAGGGACTTGGGAGTGAAGAAATGAAAGCTGCAATTATTGGTGGAACGGGTTATGGATCAATTGAGTTAGTCAGGTTAATTAATAAGCACCCACACTTGGAGATTGGTTCTGTAGTATCTAACTCCCAAGCTGGGGTTAAATTTAGCGATGTGTATCCACATCTTTCAAATATTGTTGAACAACCACTTGAAAAGTTTGATGCTAATAGATTAAGTGAAGAGAATGATATTGTATTTTTAGCTACTCCTTCAGGTGTCAGCAGCAAGCTTGTGCCACAGCTGATTGAAGCCGGTATTAAGTGTATTGATCTTTCCGGAGATTTCCGGCTAAGATCAGCAGAAGAATACGAAACCTGGTATAAACATCCGTCACCAGAGGAACAGTATTTAAAACAGGCAGTGTATGGATTAAGTGAAATCTATAAAGACCAAATAAAGGATTCCACTTTCATCTCTAATCCCGGCTGCTATCCAACAGCAACAACACTTGGACTGCTGCCGATTATTAAATCCAAGTTAGCTGATGAAAAATCGATTATTATTGATGCTAAATCAGGGGTATCCGGTGCCGGAAGAGGACTTTCACTGACTTCTCATTACTCAGAAATAAATGAAAATACTAAAGCTTATAAACTAGGAAAACATCAACATATACCTGAAATAGAACAAGTCCTCTCAGAGAGAAGCGGAAATCCAATCACGATTTCCTTTACAACCCATCTTGTCCCGATGACAAGAGGAATTATGTGCTCCATATATGTGAATTTAAACGAAAATATTTCAACAAAAAAAGTTATTGATTTATATAAACAATTTTATCAAGAATCTCATTTTATAAGAGTACGGCCGGAAGGGAATCTGCCTTCAACAAAAGAAGTGCTGGGATCTAACTTTTGTGATATAGGCTTGCATGTGGATGAACGAACCAACCGGTTAACTGTTATTTCCGTTATCGACAATTTAGTAAAAGGGGCTGCAGGTCAAGCGATTCAGAACGTCAACCTAATGAATGGCTGGGAAGAACAAACTGGGCTCACCGATATACCGATGTATCCATAATTTAAAATTAATCATTTACTAGTTAATAGCCCGGTGAAATGCCAAGGGAATCTTAAGGAGGAAATAAAATTGACACAAGCCACATCAACCAACAAAATTGTTGTACTTGGAAATGAAAGTGTAACCTTACCAAAAGGGTATAAAGCGGGCGGTATGCATTGTGGAATTAAGAAAAAACGTCTTGATTTGGGATATATCGTATCAGATGTGCCGGCGACAGTAGCAGGTGTTTATACAACAAATGTTTTTCAAGCAGCTCCATTAGTCCTGACACAAGAAAGTATAGCAAAGGAAAATAAAATCCAAGCGATTCTTGTGAACTCTGGAAATGCCAATGCCTGTACCGGCGAGCAAGGGTTACTAGATGCAGCCCAGATGCAGAAAAATTTCGCAGACGAGTTAGGCATTCAGCCTCATCTTGTTGCCGTTACTTCAACTGGAGTAATTGGTGAGCTTCTGCCAATGGAATGCATTAATACAGGAATAAAACAAATCCTTCAATCTGAATTTGAACAAGAGGAAAAATTTAAACAAGCGATTTTAACAACTGATACGTGTATCAAGCAAATCGGTGTTCAATTAACTATAGATGGAAAGACCATTTCTATCGGCGGTGCCGCTAAAGGCTCGGGAATGATTCATCCGAATATGGCAACCATGCTTGGCTTTGTGACAACCGATGCCAATATAGCCCAAGAGGATCTGTTATTCGCTCTAAAGGATGTAACGAACCAAACATTTAACATGATTACGGTTGATGGAGATACAAGTACAAATGATATGGTACTGGTCATGGCAAACGGGTTAGCTGGAAATGAACAGCTTACAAAAGAACATCCTGACTGGGCTAGCTTTGTAGTTGCATTAAATATTGTTTGTAAGGAACTTGCTAAAAAGATCGCAAGAGACGGTGAAGGAGCAACAAAACTTGTTGAAGTACAAGTAAGTGGAGCCTTCAGCACAGATGCAGCCAAAACGGTCGGCAAGTCCATCATCTCTTCCAATCTTGTCAAAACAGCTATCTATGGAACAGATCCTAACTGGGGAAGAATTGTCACAGCGGCAGGATACAGCGGAGTACCAATTGAACCTAATTTATTAGAGGTTTCAATCGGTCAATATAAAGTGTTTGAAAAGGGCTTACCATGCCCAATCGTGGAAGAAGAAGTTAAAAGCTACTTAGAACATGAGAATGTTGTTATATATGTGGACTTAAATCAAGGTGAATATAGTGCAACGGCCTGGGGATGCGACCTAACTTACGATTATGTGAAAATTAATGCATCCTACCGCACTTAAGGGAGGACAAAAATGAAATATTTAGTCATTAAGTGTGGCGGAAGTGTGTTAGAAAATCTGCCAAGATCCTTTTATGAGGATATTGTTAAGATGCATAAATCAAGTGAATGGACGCCGATTATTGTTCATGGCGGCGGCCCGCTGATTACATCCTTATTAAAAAACTTAAATGTTGAAACCAAATTCGTGAACGGACTAAGAGTAACCGATCATCAAGTGTTAGATGTAGTAGAAATGGTATTAAGCGGATCGGTCAACAAACAGGTAGTTCGAAACCTTGTAGAAGTTGGTGGTACTGCAGTGGGAATAAGTGGTGTAGACGGTGGCTTACTTAAGGCGGCTCCAACACCAAATGCAAAAACCCTAGGCTTTGTAGGGGAAGTAGTAGATGTTAATCACAACATTATTAAAGGAATCATTAACCAAGGCTTTATCCCGGTTATTTCTCCCGTTGGAATTGATGCAAGCGGGCAGCGCTACAACATAAATGGTGATATCGCGGCATCTGCGATTGCTAAATCATTAGAAGCAAATCTTTGTTTCATCAGTGATATTCCAGGTATCTTAGTTGACAATAATGGGGTAAAAACAAAGCTCGATAAGGTCTCAAAGGCCATTATTGAACAGATGATAGATGATGAGACCATTTACGGCGGGATGATTCCAAAGGTTCAAGCGGCTATTGACGGTCTTGTTCATAACATTCCTGAAGTTGGTATCATTAACGGATTTGAGAAAAATAGTTTATTAGATTATTCAAACGGCAAATGCGTCGGTACAAAAATTGTCTTAGAAGAGGAGATTGCGTAATGGTTAACGAAACTTCCGTCTCCCTAACCACACCAGTGATGGCTACTTATAGCCGTTTCCCAGTTACATTAGTAAAGGGAAAAGGAAGTTACGTGTGGGACGACCAAGGGAACCAATTTTTAGATTTTACTTCAGGGATCGCTACCTGTAATTTAGGGCATGTTCCCGATGCAGTTAAAGAAAAACTGGAAGAACAATTGCAAAACTTGTGGCATTGTTCCAACTTATATAATATTCCTAATCAAGAGAAGCTTGCAGCATTATTAACAGCAAATAGCTGCGGCGATCAGGTCTTCTTTTGCAACAGTGGTGCGGAAGCAAATGAAGCGGCTATTAAACTCGCAAGACGATATGCAAATAAAGTAAAAGGGAATAGTTCATCTGAGGTAGTTACCTTCGAGCAGTCATTTCACGGCAGAACCTTGGCTACCTTAACGGCCACAGGACAAGAGAAAATTCAAAAAGGTTTTGCACCGTTAATGCCTGGTTTCAGCTACATGCCATTTAATGACGAGGCAGCGTTAGAACAGCTTAGCACCCTTAAACCTGCGGCGGTGTTACTAGAGCTTGTCCAAGGTGAGGGCGGTGTTATCCCAGCAAATCCACAATGGGTAACAAAACTTGCAGAAATTTGTAAAGCCAACGATATCCTCCTCATGGTGGATGAAATCCAAACGGGAATCGGAAGGACGGGAACATTATTTGCTTATGAGCAATATTCGATCGAACCGGATGTGATTAGTATCGCAAAAGGCTTAGGATCCGGTTTTCCGATTGGTGCAATTATTGCAAAAGAAGAGGCCGCAAAAGGATTTGAGCCTGGCAGTCATGGCAGCACCTTTGGCGGAAATCCTTTGGCAACAGCAGCAGGGCTTGCGACAGTGACACATATTATTGAAAGTAACTTACTCGAACAGGTGAAGAAAACAGCTGAATATCTAGACCAGAAGCTTCAAGTTTTAAAGGAAAAGTACTCTTTTATTAAGGATATTCGCGGTAAAGGGCTATTAAAAGGTTTAGTAGTTGAGACAAATGCATTAGAAATCGTACAAAAGGCAATCACTAATCACCTTTTAATTTTAACTGCCGGACCAAATGTCGTCCGTATTTTACCGCCATTAACTGCAGCAAATGAAGAGATTGATAAATTTATAGAAGCATTGGAAAAAACATTCCAAAGTATAGAGAAAGGCGTGTGAATATTTTGGAAAAGGGTTATCTAACTTTGGAAACCGGAGAAGTATTTGAAGGTGTATTGATAGGAGCAGATAAGGACTCTCTAGGAGAGGTCGTTTTTAATACAAGTATGACTGGATATCAGGAAATAATTACTGATCCATCGTATGCTGGACAAATTATTACTTTCTGCTATCCGATTATCGGAAACTATGGCGTTAATGCATTGGATGATGAAAGCATTAGTCCAGCTCTAGCTGGGGTCGTTATTGGTGATTTATGTGAAACACCAAGTCATTTTCAATCAATCAATAAATTTTCAGATAAGCTAAAGCAAGCAGGTGTACCAGGGATTGCAGGGGTAGATACGAGACGGCTTGTCAAAACAATTCGAAGCCGCGGTACTGTAAAAGGCTTTTTAGGCAAGGAAAAGGATATATCCTTATCTGAATCTGGTAACGTTCAAGCGTCTATGTGGGTAGATCAAGTATCCACTAAAAAGATCCAATATTTCAAAAATAGTGGACCGCATGTCGTGTTAATAGATTTTGGCTATAAGAAATCCATCCTTCATGCTCTTTTAGAGGAAAACTGTGCGGTAACAATTGTTCCTTACCGTACTACATTGGAAAAAATTAAATCCTTAAATCCAGATGGAATTCTGTTAAGTAATGGCCCTGGAGATCCAATGCAGCTGCAATCCTGGTTCCCAGAAATTAAAAAAATCACTCAGGCCTTTCCAACACTGGGAATATGCCTTGGTCATCAGCTAATTGCTTTGGCTTACGGGGCAAAAACGAGCAAACTTGCTTATGGGCATCGGGGCGGAAATCATCCGGTCAAGGAATTGATGACTGGAAAGGTAAAAATAACAGCCCAAAATCATGGCTATGTTGTGCTTGATGAAAGCATTGATCAAAAGATATTTAATGTTACGTACCGAAATATAAATGACCGTTCGATTGAAGGTTTGCAGCATAAACTTTATCCAATTCAAACCGTTCAATTTCATCCGGAAGCACATCCCGGACCAAGCGATACAGAATATATATTAAAAGACTTTGTGAGTCAGATTGCATCATTGGGAGAGAACATTTATGCCGTTAAATAAAAATCTGAAAAAAGTATTAGTCATTGGTTCAGGCCCGATTGTGATAGGGCAGGCAGCAGAATTTGACTATGCCGGCACACAAGCGTGTATCGCCTTAAAAGAAGAGGGAATTAAGGTTGTTCTTATAAATAACAACCCTGCAACCATTATGACGGACGAAGCGGTTGCAGATAAAGTCTATATCGAGCCGTTAAACGTCGAAACAATTGAAAAGATTATCCAAAAAGAGCAACCTGATGGGGTTATTGGCACATTAGGCGGTCAAACTGGATTAAATTTAACTGTTCAGCTATTTGAACAGAAAATTTTGGAGAAATACAATGTTGAACTATTAGGGACTTCGGTTGCTTCAATTAAAAATGGAGAGGACCGCGAGAAGTTCCGTAACTTAATGATACAAATTGGGGAGCCAGTCCCAGAGTCTGAAATCATACACAGTTACGAAGAAGGAGTTCAGTTTGTTCAAAAAATTGGTTTTCCAGTCATCATTCGTCCGGCCTATACACTAGGGGGAGAGGGTGGAGGTTTTGCTTATAACCCAGAGGAATTAGAAATTGTTCTAAAAAAAGGGTTGGCTGCGAGTCCTATTCATCAAGTCTTAGTGGAAAAAAGCATTAAAGGCTGGAAGGAAATTGAATATGAAGTCATGAGGGATGCAAATGATACGTGCATCATTGTTTGTAATATGGAAAATATGGACCCTGTAGGCGTTCATACGGGTGATTCCATTGTTGTGGCTCCATCACAAACATTGACAGATGTACAATATCAAATGCTTCGTGACGTTTCGATAAAAGTAATAAGAGAACTAGAGATCATTGGCGGGTGTAACATCCAGTTAGCTTTACATCCTGAATCCAATCAATACTATATCATCGAGGTCAATCCAAGGGTAAGCCGTTCTTCGGCGTTAGCTTCAAAGGCTACAGGTTATCCAATTGCCAGGATGGCGGCAAAGTGTGCGGTTGGTTACCATCTAGATGAGATTGTGAACCCAATAACAGGTAACACATTTGCTTCTTTTGAGCCAGCGATTGATTATATTGTGGTGAAACTGCCTCGCTTTCCATTTGATAAATTTCCTGAAGCAGACCGGACATTAGGAACACAAATGAAAGCAACTGGGGAAGTTATGGCAATTGACAGAACGTTTGAAGGAGCTTTAAACAAAGCCATTCGTTCTATGGAAATGAATGTTTATGGTCTCTGTCAGACAGCCTATATGTCATTAGATGAGTCTTCCTTATTTGATCAGCTTAGGACAGCAAATGACAGGCGCCTATTTGTCATTGCCGAAGCATTTAGAAGAGGCATCACTATTCAGAAAGTACAAGAACTGACTGAAATTGACCTGTGGTTTTTACACAAAATTAGCTCAATCGTTGCGTTAGAAAAGGAACTAGCTTCCTATCAATGGAGCACCGTTCCGCTCGACCTGCTTAAAAGAGCCAAACGAAATAATGTAGCTGATAAACTATTAGCACAAATTTATGAGGTTCCAGAAAAGCTAATTAGACATAAGTGGAAAGAATTAGGCTGGCAGCCAGGCTATAAAATGGTTGATACGTGTTCTGCTGAATTCGATGCCGCGACACCTTATTACTACTCTACTTGGCATGGCAGTGATGAGGTAGTGACTACTAATAAGAAAAAGATATTGGTTATTGGTTCTGGTCCAATTCGAATTGGCCAAGGAATTGAATTTGATTATTGCTCGGTCCATGCCGCTGAAGCACTCAAGAAAAAAGGCTTTGAAGCAGTGGTAATCAATAACAACCCTGAAACATTAAGTACTGACTATTCAGTTGCAGACCGCTTGTATTTTGAACCGCTCGCTGCTGAAGATGTTTTACACGTTATTGAAAAAGAAAATGTTGATGGCGTACTAATCCAGTTTGGCGGGCAAACAGCGATTAACCTTGCCCATGATTTAGAAGAAGAGGGAATTAATATTTTAGGGACAACAGTTAAGAATGTGGATCGTTTAGAGGATCGGAAGCAATTTTATCAACTCCTGGATGACTTAGCGATTCCACATATTGAAGGAAAAACTGTTTCAAAGCCAGAAGAACTGGTGGAAGCCGCAGAATCCCTA
>Ga0308175_100002235_pt1 | contig 13198 bp, 11 predicted proteins | sample PhyCR1_3_FD_203893 | JGI IMG/M metagenome (GOLD analysis project Ga0308175, IMG submission 203893) | Soil microbial communities from UC Gill Tract Community Farm, Albany, California, United States - DLSLS.C.R1 | ecosystem: Environmental > Terrestrial > Soil > Agricultural land | place: USA...
AGGTGCCGGTCGGCACCGTACGATCGCGGTTGCACCGGGGACGCAAGATGCTGCAGAAAGCGCTGTGGTATCTCGCTCAGGAGGCGGGCATCGTGAACGAGCTGTCGACGCGGGAGGCAAAGCGATGACGCACCTCAATCGCTACACGTGCGAGGAAGCGTTCCGGCGCCTCGACGACTACCTCGATCACGAACTGTCGCCCGAAGAGATGGAGCTCGTTCGCGAGCATCTCGAGATCTGCGCCGGCTGCGCCCGCGAGTTCAACTTCGAGCGCAGCGTCATCCAGGGCGTCGAAGAGAAGCTTCAACAGATCGAGCTGCCGGACACGCTTCAATCGAGAATTCTGAAGCTGCTCAACGATCAGCGTTAGCGGTTTAGACGTTCCTCGACGACACTAAATTACGAATCGCGTCGAGATCGCTCGCCGCAACGCCGCAGTGGTCGAGCAGCTCTGGCGGCAATCCGCCGATCGACGCGCGCAGCGTGTGAACGTCGATCGATGATTCGTCGCCGAAGCGGAGCCGGTCGAGTCCTCGGGTTTCGTGCAGACCGGACGCGCGCGCGATGACCGTCTTGGACCACAGGGTGTCGCTGACGTCGGCACCCGCCAACCGAACGCCATTGAACGTCGCCAGCGTCAGATCCGCTCCTTCGATCACGGCGCCTTCGAGGTTCGCGCCCGACAACACGGCACCGACCAGCGACGCGTAGCGGAGCGTGGCGCCGCTGAGGTTCGCGGAGGCAAGCGACGCATCCGTGAGGTCGGCCCCGGTGAGATCGGCTCCCGACAGGTTGCAGCGCGTCAGGTCGGCTCGGCGGAGGATGGCGTTCGCGAATCTCGCGCCGGACAGATTCGAGTTCTTTAATGTCGATCGTGTCATGTCGGCGCCGCGGAAGTCGATGCCGACGACGCCCGGATGCCGCTTGTTCATTCCTTGAAGGCGTGCGTCGTCCAGCATGGCGTGGGCGAAGCATGCACCGGCGCTGTCAGACAGCGTCGCGTCGGCGCCCGTGAGCGTCGCGCCGTCGAATCGCGCGCCGCGCAGGTCGGCGTTGCACAGATCGGCATGCCGGAGATTCGCGCGGCGCACGTCGGCGCCGTTGAGGTTCGCGTAAGCGAGCAAGGCGCGCGGAAGATCGGCGCCGGCGAAGACGTCGCCGAGCGCGGCCCCCGTCTCACGATGTTGGATGATTGGCATTCGTTGGAACTCTTTCGTCGAAGCCGCTCTTACAACGCGCGGCAACAGTCCGTTGCTGACGATCCCTCGGACAATCACACGGAGATTTTCACCAATGCAACTTCGCTCTGTTCTCGCGTGCGCCACCGTCGCACTCGCGGCATGCTCGGACGCTCCATCGACCACGGCCATCGCCGCACCCTCGGCCGCACGCCTCTCGCAATCGTCGCAGGAAGCCGGCGGGGTCTTCGTCTCCACGAACGGCCTCAATGGTAACGCGATCGTCGCTTTCGCGCGCGCGGCGGATGGATCACTCACGCCGATCGGGACCTACGCGACGGGCGGCACCGGGATCGGCGGCGTCGGCGATCCGCTCGCGTCGCAGTTCGCGGTCGCGCTGTCGCCGAACGCCAAGCTCCTCGTCGTCGTCAACGCGGGAAGCAATGACGTTTCGTCGTTCGCGGTGAGCGGTGGATCGCTGTCACTCGCCGACCGCGCGTCATCGGGCGGAATGCGTCCCGTGAGCGTCGCGGTGTCGAAAGACTACGTGTACGCGCTCAACACGATCAGCAACACGATCGGCGTGCTCGCCATCGGCAGCGACGGCTCGCTCACCGCGCTTCCGAGCAAGACGAAAGCGTTGCCTGCCGGGGCAGATGGCGCGGCCGAAGTTCGCTTGAGCCCGAACGGCCATCTGCTCGTCGTGTCCGAGCGCGTGAGCAACCGCCTCGAGACGTTCGCCGTCGGCGCTGACGGAGCGCTCGGCGACGGCGTCGTGACGCCGGACGCGGGCATCACGCCGTTTGGCTTCGACTTCACGACGCGCGGCCAGGTCATCGTCTCCGAAGCCGCCTCGGGCTCGGCCTCTTCGTACAATGTGAATGGAGACGGCACGCTCGCGGTCGCGACCGCCGCCGCGTCGACGACGCAGCGCGCGCCGTGCTGGCTCATCGTGAACAACAGCGGCCGCTTCGCCTATACGGCGAACGCCGGTAGTTCGACAATCACCGGCTTCGCGGTTGCAGCGAGCGGCACGCTGTCGCTCCTGACGTCGACCGGTGTGAGCGGGGATCTCGGCACCGGCGCGCAGCCGCTCGATCTCGACATGAGCCGCAACGGCAACTTCCTCTACGTCATGAAGAACGGCACGGGCACGATCGGTGGGTTCGCCGTCGCGGGCGATGGAAGCCTGACGCCGCTCGCCGACACACCCGGACTGGTCGCGCGTGCGGGCTACATGGGGCTCGCGGCGTACTAGCGATCGCAGCGATCTCGAGCCGCCGCTCGATTCGAAAACCCCGAGACGATGCCCGCGATTGGGCGACGTCTCGGGGTTGGTGTTTTGCCGGCTCTGCGTCGAGGAGTATCCAGCACCAACCTACGGCCGAATGCCGTCGGCGCCAGGCGTTGCTCCGCACGCCGTCGATGCGCACTGTCCAGGATGGCGACAGCTCTCGAGGAGGATTCTCATGCGATCGAAACGTAGCGTCACTGCGGCGGCTCTCGTGCTCGTCATCACGGCGGCGCCCTTGGCCGCACAACAGCCCGCGAAGGGCACGTACGCGAAGCATGCGTGTGCGCTGCTCGGTCCCGAGGAGATCAAAAAAGTGACTGGGCGCAGTGACGTCGCGAGAACGACCGAGAAGCCGGAGGAAAGCCAGTTCTCCTCGAACTGCCAGTATTGGGGTGCGTTCGACATCACCCTCCACGTGGGCGCCCAAACCAAAGTGATGTTCGGACGCGAGCGCGACACGTACGCGAAAGCCCCGGCCAAACTCGGCTACAAGATCGAGCCGCTCAAAGGGCTGGGCGACGACGCATACTACATGACCCACAACGGCAGGGTGGAGGCGAGAGCGATGCTCGGCGAGACGGAGCTCGCCGTCTCGTTGTCCGGCTCGATCCCGCCCGAACCGGACGCGAAGACCATGGCCGTCAACCTCGCCAAGACCGTGCTGGCAAAGCTGAAATAGACGGATCAGGGCCACGCGAAATACGCGTCGGTCACGAACGCCGACTTGAACGCAGTGAGCGACGCGGGGCTCGACTCGACGCGCCAGTCCGTCTCTTTGTTGTAGTTGAACCAGATGAACGCCGTGAGCTGCGAATACGCGTGCATGCGCGATGCGGCATCGGCGATCCATAGCGCTTTGCTGCCGCCGACCTCGGACGACGCGAACTCTCCGATCATGAACGGCTTCGTCGGCGCCAACGCGGTGATGCGCGAATAGGTCGTCGCGAAGATCTCGTCGAACGATTGCCAGTGCGATACCCATCCCGCGTTCGCGAGTGTCTGGCTCGTGCCCCAGTTGTAGCCGTCGGCGCAGGTCCAGTCGACGTAGGCGTCGCCCGGATAGTAGTTCTCGATCGCGTTCCACGTCGCGTTGGGAACCGACTCGGCGTTCACACACCACGCCCAGGTGACGTTCGTCGCGCCCGCTCGCGCGAAGCGGTCGTGCACGTATTTCCACGTCGCGATGAATTGGCCGGCGGCGGCGAGTGAGGCGCCGTTCGACGCTCCGCTCCAGCCGTACCAGTTTCCGTTCATCTCGTGGCCGAAGCGCAGCATGATCGGCCGGCCGTCGGCCTTCGCCGCCGCCGCCCAGCCGTCGATGTACTTGTTCCACTTGCCGCCGAGGACGTCCGCGTAGTGGACGTCGGCCTGGCGGTTCTTCATCTCCCACGTGATCACGGGCGTCGCGCCGCGGTTGAAGGCGTTGGTCACCGCGAATCCCTGAAAGCCGCTCGACCAGTCGGCATACCACATGATGAAGTGCGCGCGCTTGCCGACGAGCGACGTCCACTTGTCCCACGCCGTCATTCCTGGCTTGCCCAGAGGGGCGCCGTCGATCGCGACGCCGCTCATGACGCCGACGGACGGCGGCGCGATGAGCGACGATCGATCGAGCGGCGCGGTTCGAAGGCCGGCGGGCCCGTCCGATGCCGAGCAAGCGGCGGCAAAAACGAGTGCGAGGCCGGCGGCGGCCCCGCGAAGCTTGGCGATGAGCATCCTCACGCGCGCCTTCGACCGGCGCCGAGCCGCCACGCCGTGAGCGCGATCCCGACCACTATCAACACCGCGGCGTAGACCATGTCGCCACGATGAAATGCCCGGTACGCCATGAACAGCCAAAAGCCGAGGAGGACGAGTACGATCGGACCGCGCATATGACCGAAGGAAGGAAGGAAGGGATGGAATCGGCCGGCGTAGACCGCATGTTGCACGCTGACGTCATACCGTTTATTTGGCTGAGCCACGACACAGCGAAACAATGCCCGGAACGCCAAAGATCAAGATCGTCGACGTTCCCGCGGGTGAGGCGCCGCTGCACATCCGTGAGGCGTGGGTTGGCCTGGTGCTGCCGATCGTCGGCCGAAAGTCTTTTCGGGTGTGGACGAGCGGCGTGCTGACTGGCGCGCGGACTCCCTGGGGACGCCTATGGGCGGCGCTGCGCGGCCGGTGGACGAAGCGCGATGGGTTCGTCGTCGACGCGGCGGCGGCGATCTTCCTGCTTGCTCAGGTGCGGCCGGACGCCGCCAAGTGGTGGCAGGACAGCGCTCCGCACCTGATCAAAGCGCGCCGGCGCTTTCTCTTCGAGCAGGACGTCTGCCGGCCTGTTGAAGAACCATAAACGCATTCGACGCTCGTCGAAGGCGCGCCGTCCGTCGTTGGTCGAGCACCACATCTGGCGGAAACATGTGGGCCCGTCATATTGCCGCTCGCCGCTTGCCGCCGGGATCATTCTTGTGGATGGGCAGGCCGAATTCACCGTTTCGAGGCCTCCTGATGCATCGACTGCTCGTCCTTCCAGCCACCCTCATGCTGGCCTCGGTCCTGGGAGCCCAGGATCCCGGTGTCGCCGTCAAGGATTTCGACAAGAAGCGCGACGGCACCGAGAAGATGCACATGCTGGCGCGCGTCGGGGCGCACACCGGAGCATGGAAGGCGGCAGACGTCGAGCTCGAGCAGGATCGCTCACGTCCCTACGTCTACCTGTCGGGCTTCGTCAACTTCGACACGCAGATCTACGACATCGGCAATCCCGCGGCACCGAAGAAGATCTACGAGTGGACGATCGAGAATCCCGAGCTGCACCGTGGGATCGGCGCGATGGACGGCAAGTATTTCAAGATCGGTAACAAGTACTACTACGCGCAGTCCTTTCAGTTCATGCAGGGAAGTCCCGACGCCGACCTCGGCGCCGTGATCTTCGACGTCACCGGGCTTCCTGATCCGAGCAAAGTCAAAGTCGTCGCACGGATTCGTTACCCGCAATCGCCGGGCGGCTTTCATAACACGTTCGCGTACAAGCACTCCGACGGCCGCGCCCTCTACTTCGCGACGATCGCGCAATCGAAAGCGCTGGTGTACGACCTGTCGAAGATCGTGAGCGGCGCGCCCGAAAGCACGTGGCTCATCGGCGAAGTGCCGAATCCGACGCCGTTCAAACAGCTCGGCGGCGGCGGATATCACGACTTTTACGTCGGCTACGATCCCGCGACAAAGCTGGACAAGTTCTACGGTGCTGGCCTCGGCGGGTACTCGACGTGGGACGTCACCCACCCGGAGATGCCGAAACAGCTCTTCACGATCACCAGCCTCGGCATGGACGTCGCGCACACGTTCACGCCGTCGCCGGACGGCCGCTACGCGGTGACGGAAACCGAGTACCAGTACACACCGCTCCGAATCTGGGACCTCGAGCCCGGCCAAACCGGTAAGACGCAGAACATCGACATTCCGATCAGCGCGTGGACGGCCGACTGGCGCGACCTGTCGCACAATCACGAGGTACGCTGGCCGTACGTCTTCGTGTCGGCGTACGAGGACGGCTTGCAAGTATTCGATTTAAAGGACCCTAAACACCCCAAGACCGACGCTGCCTGGTACACGTGCGAATGCGAGCACGAGCACGGGTTCGGCGGAACGGCGGAAAACGGCTGGCAGAGCACGACGAGCGTCGAGCAAGGCGCGTTCGGCGTCGATGTCCGCAACTACGATGGACTCATCGTCCTCTCGGACATGCGCACCGGCTTGTGGGTGTTCAAGATGGAGGGCTTCAACGGCTGGAATGGCCACGACTACGGGATGCCGAACATCTCGAGCGTGCAGGATTGGGATCGCGGTCCGGAGAAGACGACGCGTGCCATTGTGCCCTGAGCGCCCGACGCATGGACGGTCGAGCAAACGGTGATCCGGACCGCAACGCTTGCGACCGTCCTGGTCGCCGCGCTCGTCGCCGCGGGCCGTGGACCGTTCGACATCGCGCTATTGAACACCCCCAAAGCGCCGTCGGCACAGGGACGCGCGCGGCTGGTCTTCGCGCCATCGCCGTTCGGCATCGCCGTGACGCCCGACGGCCGCGCGAGCTACGACGTCGAGATCACCGCGTCGGGGCTTCCCGACCCGTCATCGCTCGGGGCGTACAGCGCCTACGTCGCCTGGGTCGCGTCCGCCGATCTCCATGAGTGGCATCGCCTCGGAGTAGTGACCAACGGCACCACCACGGTGGGACGCGCGGAGCTCAACAAGTTCCTGCTCGTGATCACCGCGGAGTCGAGTGCGACGCCCGCGCTCCACACCGGCCCCACCGTGCTGCATGGAACGTCGCCGAGCGGGTGGCTGCAATCGTTCCTGTCGCATCCGCTCTTCCGAGGGATTCCACCGTGATGCGTCGCGCGAACGCGGTGATCGGCATCGTACTGGCGTGTGCGGCGGCGTCGAGTCTTCCAGGGCAACAGAAGCCGCCGCCGAAAAAGAAGCCGGATTCGATGCCGGGAATGCCTGGCATGAGCAGCGGCCAGGACTCGGCGCGGAAGAAGGGAACGACCATGCGGCGCGCACGGCCGCCGATGAAGATGGGCGATTCCGCGATGGACATGTCGATGCCGGTCCCGATGCCGAAGGGCATGCCGATGATCCCGGGCTTGGCCGGACTGACGCCGCCCGTGGCGTCGTTTCTTCCAGGCACGGGTGTTGACCCGAAGAAGCTGCAGGTCGCCAAGCCGACCCGCGTGATGAAGCTCGCCGACGGCGACACGCTCGATCTCACAGCGATGCTCGTGCGTCGGACGATTAGAGGACGCTCGTTCGCGATGTATGGATTCAATGGCCAGGTGCCCGGGCCGCTCATCCGCGTCGCGCAGAATGCGACGATCACCGTGCGATTTCATAATCGCATCGACCTCTCGTCGACCGTGCATTGGCACGGCGTGCGTCTCGACAATGCGTTCGACGGCGTGCCCGGGCTGACGCAGGACTCGGTGCCGGCGGGCGGTGACTTCGTCTATCGCGTTCACTTCCCTGACGCCGGCCTGTACTGGTATCACCCGCACGTGCGCGAGGACATCGAGCAGGCGATGGGACTATTCGGCAATCTCCGCGTCGACTCGCCGGATCCAGGGTACTACTCGCCGGTGAATCGCGAGCAGTCGCTCGTCCTCGACGACGTCCTGGTCAACGGCGACACCTTGATCCCGTTCGGCAAGGAAGCTCCCGACTTCGCGCTGATGGGCCGCGCCGGCAACGTCGTGATGGTCAACGGGGAATCGCGCTACGCGCTTCGTGTGAAGAAGGGTGAGGTCGTGCGTTTCTTCGTCACGAACGTGTCGAGCTCGCGCACGTACAATGTCTCCTTCGCGAATGGTGCGAGTCGCGCGGCGATCAAGGTCGTCGCGTCCGACGTCAGCAAGTTCGAGCAGGAAGAGATGGTTCAGAGCGTCGTCATCGCGCCGGCCGAACGGTACATCGTCGAGGCGCGGTTCGACCGGCCCGGGCGCTACGTCTTCGTCAACGCGATTCAGGCCATCAATCACTACATCGGCGAGTTCGAGCCGCGGATCGATACCCTCGGCGCCATTGACGTCGGCGCAGGGCCGGCGGCGCCCGATTACCGCACGCAGTTCGCGACACTGCGTTCAAACGACGCGGTGAAAGCGGACGTCGCGCGCTATCGGCAATACTTCGACACGCCGCCCGACAAGACGCTCACGCTGACCGTCGCGACGAACTCACTCCCCCTCGCGACCGTGCAGTTCATGAACGTCGACACCGCCTACTTCGCGCCGGTCGAGTGGGTCGACGGCATGCCCGACATGAATTGGCTCTCGACGAGCAAGCAGGTGCGTTGGATTCTCCGCGATGCGGCGACGGGCAAGGAGAACATGGACATCGCCTGGCATGTCCCTCGCGGCTCGGTCGTCAAGCTTCGGATATTCAACGATCCAAAGTCGTTTCATCCGATGCAGCACCCGATCCACCTGCACGGACAACGCATGCTCGTCGTTGCCCGCGATGGTGTGGCGACGAAGAACCTCGTGTGGAAAGACACGGCGCTGATTCCCGTCGGGTCGACCGTCGATCTCCTCATCGATGCATCCAATCCCGGCGCATGGATGCTCCACTGTCACATCGCCGAGCATCTCGGATCGGGGATGATGACGGTGATGACGGTCGACTGAATCCCTTCGCCGGAACCAGTCATCGCTCGCCCCCTTCACGCGACCGCTGCGTGAGCTCGGCCGCGAAGTTCTGCACGAACACAATCCGACCGCCGCCGTCATCGGCCGCGGTGGCGACGTTCAGCATCAGAAAACGCTGTGCGTCGGCCGTCACATCGAAAATCGCCGCGGGGCCGGCGTTCAGAAGCCCGGAGGTGCTGAACAGGCGATCGAGCCGGAGCACGGAAAACGCGGGACGCGTGCGCACTCGCGCCGCCATCATGTCTCCGGACGCGCTCACGAAGAACACCTCGTCGCCCGAGCGGCTCCAGTGAGGCGCGGCGCCACCGGTGACCGAGACCTGTATCTTGCCCGCGTTGACGTCGGGGAAGGGGCTGACATAGACCTCGCGCCTGCCGCTCTCCGTGGATGCGTATGCCAGCCAGCGGCCGTCGGGTGACACCGCGGGATACCCCTCGCTCGCTGGCGTCGCGAGAATGGGAACCGGGCTGCTGTCTACCCCTATGCGAAACTGCAGAACGTCTCCCTGCGTGGCCTGATCCGCGGCACCGGTCGAGGGCGTGGCGATGAGGACCGTCTTTCCGTCGGGACTGACGGCAAGGTCCAAGACGCCGCGCTTCGTCCGAAACACCAGCTCGGGATTACCGCTGCCGTCGGCGCGGCGGCGCTGCACCACTTCGCCCCCGAGTGAGCTGTACAGCAGGTCGCGACCGTCGGGCATCCAGACCGGGTGCCCATTGTTCGAGAGCTCGCTCGTCACGAGCTGCGTCGGCCCTCCTCGCAATTGCTTGACCCAGATTCGCCTGAGGTCGGACGCGGCGGTCGGGCGCACGAGCTCCAGGGCAACCGACGAGTCATTCGGCGAAAGCGCCAGTGCCGAGATGATGCCGGCTTCGGCGGGCGCGTCGACGCGCGTCTTCGTCCCGTTCCGCGATACCCAGACGAGGTCGGCGATGTTGTTCTGCACGCCGCCGACCGTGTAGAGCAGATCGCCAGATGGGGACAGCGCCAGATCGACCGCGCCAAAGCCGCCGACCGCGAGCCCGCTCCACAACGTCGCCGGCGTTCCTGTGAGCTCCAGACGACGGAGATCGAATCGCTGCGCGTGGAGTGACCCGTCGGCGGTGGCCCAGATCAGATGTCCGGTTGGGCTATATCGGGCACTGAGCCCACGCAACAGCTCCTTGCGCACGCCGGTCGCGAGATCCAGCACGGCGAGCGAGTAGTTCGACGGGGCATCGCCACTCCGGCGAATCCGCATCAGAATTCCTCGCGCGTTGGGCAACACGGATGGCCAGGCGAGCCCGGATTCGCCGGCCGCCGTGTCGAGCGGCATCACCATCGCGTAGCCGCTGCCGTCTGGCCGAACGCGCGCGAGCCCCGTGCCGGCGTCGAAATAGATGTAGCCGTTCGATGCCCACGTCAGGCCGCCGCCGGATACGCTCGCCACGGGGATAGTGCGAAGTTGTCCCCCCGCCACCGACACCACCTTCAGCGCGAATGGCGACAACGTCTCGAAACCGATCTCGCGCCCGTCGGGCGAGAACACGGGGGACGTCGCACCTTCGGAAGCAGCGACCTGCACGGCCTCGAGCGAGTTCAATCGCCTGAGCCAGAGCCGTTCTCCGCCCACCCCGGCACCGGTGTACACGAACGCGCGTCCGTCGGGTGAGAAGTCGACGCGCGACCCGCCGGGTGCGGCCAACTCTTGCCCGGCCGGCAGCGTCAACACGAACCTCGATTGCTCGACCGGCGCCGCGCTTCGATGGGTGCCGAGCCACGCCGCCACCGCCGTGGCGAGCGCCGCGGCCACACCGAGGCCGATCCGCCATGGATCGCGCGAGACGACGGCGCGGTCCGTCGGGTGCGCGCCCGTCGCGTATCGGAACCCCGGATCGCTCAATGCGTGCTCGAAGGCCTTGGCGCTCGCGAACCGGTCGGCGGGCAGCTTCTCGAGCGCCTTCGACATCGCCGCGGCGACGTTCGCGGGCACCGACTTGCGCAGCGTCGTGACCGCCAACGGCTGCTCGGTGATGATCTTCATGATGATCTGCTGCGCCGACGCGCCGGTGTGCGGCGGATCGCCGGTAAGCATTTCATAGAGCACGGCGCCGAGCGAGTACACGTCCGAGCGCGCCGTGATCTCCTTCTCGGCGGTGGCCTGCTCGGGGCTCATGTAGTGCGGCGTCCCGAGGGACAGACCCGTCTCCGTCATCCGTCCGCCCGCCGCCGCGCTCACCGCGAGCGCGATGCCGAAGTCGGCGACCATCGGCCGGCCGTTCGCGAGCAGGATGTTCTCCGGCTTGATGTCACGGTGGATCACTCCATGCTCATGCGCATACTGTAATGCGTTGGCGACGTCGATCGCGATCGTCACGGCTTCCTCGACACCGAGCTGCGTCTCGCGGTCGAGCTTCGCCCGCAGCGTCTCGCCGTCGATGAATGGCATGACGTAGTAGAGGAGGCCGTCCGCCTCGCCGGAATCGAACAGCGGCAGGATGTGCGGGTGTTGTAGCGCCGCCGTCGTCCTGATCTCCTGCACGAACCGCTCGGCGCCGAGCACGGCGGCGAGCTCCGGCTTCAAGACTTTGAGCGCGACGTTGCGTTTGTGCTTGAGGTCTTCGGCAAGATAGACCGTCGCCATGCCGCCTTGTCCGAGCTCGCGCGCGACTCGGTAGCGATCGCCCAACGCCGACGCGAGTCGATCGGGAACCACGCTCATTCAAATCCTCCACTGCGGGTTGCGGACTACTTCGTCATCGGCGGCTTCGCGAACGCGAGTAGCATCGGGCTTCGCGCGGCCGTTGCGCTGATCGCTCAGCCAACGACCGGGCGAGCGCAACGTATTATGGCTTCTGCGGTACCTTCTTCGCCGCGGCCGGCGCTCCGGCCTGCATCACGGACGGGCCGCCCTTCCAAAAGTCCGCGTCGGCGACATGCCAGTCTTCGCTGACGTAGCTCATCTTGGCGCTCACGGCAAAAAGATTGGTCTCCGTCGACATGATGCCATCGCTGGAGAGCTTATCGAGCTCCTTTCCGCCGACATCGCCGAGCGTTTTCGCGAACTGCGCGTCCTCTTTCATACCAAGGTCCAAGTCGGCAACGGACTTGAGCGGGATGATGACGAGATACGTTCCGTCGGGAACGCCCATCATGCCCTGATACATCGCCCAATGCGCGCTCGTCCGGGCAGCCTGATGGGCCGCCCGAATCTTCAGCGCGATTGCCTTGAAGTCGCCGTCGTGACCGGGGCGCGCGCGAACGGTGATCATCTGGTACGCGTGCATCTTCGACCATTCGACGGTGTCGCGATAGCTCAAATCTTGGCGCAGCGCCCACAACGAGCTGACTCCGTCGCTGACGTACTCGGCGTCCTTCGCCGAATACTGGTTCACAGCCGCCTGGAATTCCTTGTTCTTGGCAAGTGCGGCGTTCGCGTCGTCGAACTGCTTGAAGGATTGCCACCCTGACATCCACCAGGCGTCATTCGGCCCGGTCATGGAGGTCATCGCGACGCTGTAGAGTGGAAGCTTGGTCCTCGCCCACGCGGCCGCCCAGGCGCGCTCGTTCGTCTCGTGCGCGTCGGCGTGGCCAACCTTCACCATCTCGCGAAAGCGTTGAATGATCGGCGGGGGCGCGCTCGGGCCGGCCGGCATCGGCGACTGCGCGGTCGCGAGCGAGGAGCTTGCCAGCAACAGCAGAGCGGACAACGAAATGCGGCGTCGCATCGTGTCTCCTGGTACAAGGGTGGATCGTGCAGGGGTCGAGACAGTACCCTGCACAGCCTCCGTTGTACATGGGTGTAGAAAGTTCGTATTAAAATTTGTTGATAAACATGTGACGCTGACGACATGGCCTCGGGCCCGCCGAGGGCTCATCCGGTCGCACTGATTTCGGCGGCGGGCAGCACCGCCGGCCCGGACACGAGCGGCGCGCGGTTCTGGACGGACAGGTCGGCCCTGATACCGAACCACAACGCGGCGGCGACAAGCGAGCACACTGCCCCGGACGCGACGGCTGCCGTCCATCCGAATGACGCCGCGATCACCGGAACCAGCATCGCGCCGACTCCGCCTGCGATGTTGCCGCCGGTATTGAGGAGGCCCGTCGCGCTCTGCGACTGCGCCCCCGCGATGCGCATCGTCGCCGCCCAATACGTGCCGTCGGCGAATTGCACGCAGCCGAAGCTCAACGACAACAGCACGACGCTCCAGAGAGGCGTCATCGCGAGCGTTCCCACGACGAGCAGTGGAGCGGATAGCACGAGCGCGCTGACGGCCGTCGCACGACATCCGATTCGCGGACCGAATCGAAGCGAAAGACGATCGCATGCCAGTCCACCAGCCACTGCCGTCACCGCCCCCACCATCCACTGTGCGCCGATGAAAAAACCACCGGCCGTTGCCGGCACGTGGCGGATCTCGGTCAGATAATAGAAAAACCAATTAAAGAACAGATAAAACACGTAGTTCGCGCAGAAATAGCTGAGAGTCATCAGCAGGAGATCGCGGTCGGCGAGCAGCCGCGCCCATTCGACCGTCGGTGCGCGCAGTCCGGTC
>Ga0308175_100002236_pt1 | contig 13196 bp, 12 predicted proteins | sample PhyCR1_3_FD_203893 | JGI IMG/M metagenome (GOLD analysis project Ga0308175, IMG submission 203893) | Soil microbial communities from UC Gill Tract Community Farm, Albany, California, United States - DLSLS.C.R1 | ecosystem: Environmental > Terrestrial > Soil > Agricultural land | place: USA...
CGTGTACCAGGATCTGGCGCTGTGCGACAACCTGGACGTCGTTCAGAACGTCTACCTCGGACGCGAGGTGAACCGGTTTCAGATCCTGAACGAGGCGGCGATGGAGCAGACGACCCAGGCGACGCTGAAGTCGCTGGCCGTGACGACGATTCGGTCGGTGCGCCAGCCCGTCGCGACGCTTTCGGGTGGGCAGCGCCAGTCGGTCGCCGTCGCGAAGGCGGTTCAGTGGAACTCGAAGCTCGTGATCCTCGACGAGCCGACCGCCGCTCTCGGCGTGGCGCAGACCGAGCAGGTACTCGCGCTCGTACGCCGGCTCGGTGAACAGGGCCTCGCCGTCATCCTGATTTCGCACAACCTCCACGACGTGTTCGAGACCGCCGACCGCATCACGGTCCTTCGGCTCGGCCGGAACGTCGGTCTGTTCGATCGCCGGTCGACGACCCAGCAGGCGGTCGTCGAGGCGATCACCGCGGGAATCCCGACGAAGGTGGCGGGCATCACACAGGGCGCGGAGACCGCGTGAGCACCGTCGACGTCGTCGGCCCGGGCGCCGTGCCGCCGCCGCCGGAGGAAGAGCAGCTCCCGACCGGCATCGCCGGGCTCTACCAGCGCGGCTGGCTCAACCTGCGCACGGGCAACCTCGGCCCGTTCCCGATCATCGTCGGCGAGATTCTCGTCGTCGTCATCTTCGGCCTGACGGCGACCAACTTCTTCACCGCGGTCAACTTCGTCAACCTGATCACGCAGACGGCCGGTACCGCGATGCTCGCGTACGGCGTCGTGTACGTGCTGCTGCTCGGCGAGATCGACCTGTCGATCGGCTACCTCGCCGGCATCGGGGCGCTGATCGTCGCGGAGCTCCAGTTGCCGGGTTCGAGCTGGCAAATGAACGGCATCCTGGCGATGCTGATCGCCGTCGCTGTTTGCGCCCTGATCGGAGGGGTGCAGGGCTGGATCGTCGCGTTCGTCGGCGTACCGTCATTCGTGGTGACGCTCGGCGGCTTCCTGATCTGGCAGGGAGTGATCCTCAACAAGCTCGAGCAGCGCGGGACGATCATCATCCAGGACCGCTGGATCAACTACACCGACGCCTACATCTTCTCGCACTGGCTGGGTTGGGTGATCGCGGCAATCTTCACCGCGCTCTACCCGATCAGCATCCTCTACAAGCTGGTCGTCGCGCGTGGGACGCAAATCGCGCAGCAGAACTGGGCTGGTGTCGCTGTGAAGGCGGTCGGGATCGGGATCGCCGCGTTCGGGACCGTCGCGGTCGCGAACCACGGGAAGATCATCACAACGCCGGAAGGCCTTCCGCTCGCGGGCGTCATCATCGTCGTGTTCTTCGTCCTGCTCACGTTCCTCGCGAAGTGGACGACGTTCGGCCGTCACGTCTACGCGGTCGGCGGCAATGCGGAAGCCGCGCGTCGCGCCGGTATCTCCGTTCCACGGATTCGGGTGCTCGTCTTCATGATCTCGGGAGCGACCGCTGCGATCGGCGGCATCATCTTCGCTGCGCAGGTGAACTCGGTCGCGTTGACCTTCCCTCCCGGCAACCTCCTGCTGAACGCCATCGCCGCGGCCGTCATCGGCGGCGTCAGCCTCTTCGGTGGGCGTGGTGAGGTGCGCGGCGCGCTGCTCGGCGCAGTGCTGATCGGCACGCTCCAGAACGGGCTCAACACGCTCAACGTGTCGAACGGCTGGATCTACATCATCACCGGGCTGGTGCTGCTCGGCGCTGTGACGCTCGACACGTTCGCGCGCCGCCTGCAGGCCCGCAGCGGCCGCTAGCGACGCGCGTGGACTCCTGTAGCCGAAAGGTGTCTGACACCTGTGGTGTCAGACACCACTGCTGGGCTACCGCACCCTGGCGAGCACGCGCTTTGCGACCGCGGAGCCAAGGCGCTCGCCCGCGGCGACGTCTGCCGGGAGCTCGGTCCCGTTCGCCGCGCCGGCGTTCGCGGCGGCGGCCGCCTCTGCGGCATACGCCTTCCCGAGCACTGCGACCGCGGCGGCGGCGAATGCCGCGTCCGTCGACGGATAGCCGGGAGAGGCGGGAGTGGGAGCGGGAGGTGACCAGCGGTCGCCGCGCACCCAGCGGCCGCGTAGCCGCACCTCGACCGCGGCGCCGACGCGACGCGTGAGGCCGGCGACGACCGGCAGACGCCCGTTGAACGCGAGGTAGCGGATCATCGAGATCGGCCGTGGCGTCTGATAGGAGCGCTTCGCGGCGTAGGCGGCGACCGCGACGTCGTTCAGCGCAGCGTTCAGTGCAACGTCGATCTCGACGTCGGCGCGGAGGTCACCGTGTGACGAACGGTCGAGCGCCTCGTTCCAGCCGGCCGGAGACGCATCGACGTGGGCGGTGGAAGCCACACCTGCCGTCGCCCGGATCGCCGCGAGCGCCGCCTGCAGGTAGGCCGCGCCGTCTGGATCGCCGAGCTCCGGCGCCGGCACGGCCACCCTGCCCGCGAACGTCTTGACGCCGCCCCACTGCGATCCGACGAACGACTGCACCGCGGCCGGCGCCGCACCCGATCCGCGCGGTGACACCTGTGCCAGTGCGAGCGGCTGCCAGAACGACGCGTCGTGCACCGTCGAACCGGCCTGCGCGACGATCAGCGGCTGGTTCTGAGGCGTGTACGTCGGATCGGCGAAGCCGAGCTCCTCGTTGGAGCCGTCGAGCCGCCCGGCGGCGATCGCGGCGGTCGCGATCCGGTTGCCGAGAGCGGCACCCGGGCCGACGTGGCTCGTGAAGGCGGGCGAGTAGCAGCGCGAGCGCAGCTGCCGCGTGAGCAGCGAGAACGTCTCGCCAAGATTCGCGTTGTGCGACGCCTGCCAGAGCAGAAGGCGGTACGCGGTGTAGCTGATCGCCGCATCGCGGTCCGCGGGCCGTGCGAGCGTGTAGGCCTGCCTCACCGCGAGCGCGAGGTCGTACAGGTCGCGCGCCTGCACCGGCTCCGGCGCGGCTCCCATGCGAAGAGCGTCGACCGCGACGTCGTTCCAGAAGCGAGCGACCGACCGCCCGCCGGTCGCGGGCGAGCAGCTCGCGAGCCGCGCCACGTTCGCAGCCGCAGCCGGTGGACGGTTCGCGTGCGGTGCGAGAACGTCGACGACGCGGTCGACCGGTACGTTCGCGAGCCGCGTGTACTCACCCGACGTGGAACGCACGATCAGCTGCGCGATCCGCGTCGCCGACCCGAGGCCGAAGTGGACGCGCGGATCCTCGGACGACAGGTAGCTGCTGCCCGCCCGCACGTCGCTCGACAGCCGCGTGCCGTCGGGCAGGACCGCCGTCACGACCGCACCCGGTGAGAAGCGCGAGAGGGCGACGTCGACCCAGTGTCCGCTCGGCTTCGTCGGCTGCAGCAGGACGAGTTTCCCGCCGATGGTGTTGATCGCGATCTCCTGGCGGCCGTCGTTCCACGCGTCTGCCACGGCCAGACCGCGCCCGTTCAGGTTCAGGTTCCCGAGCACCCCGCTCGTGTTGTCGCGCAGCGAATCCTGGGCGTTCGGCGCGAGCACCCGAACTGCCTCGGCGTCCTGCGCGAGATTGGTGACCGGGATTGCGCCCGCCGTCAGCACGAGATCCTTGCGACCGGAGTTCCGCAGGTCGACCCATGACGCACCCCAGCCGGCAAAGCCCTTCCCGAGGCCCGGATCGACCTTCGGGCGATCGTTCTCGAACGCGGCGGGCCCGCTGCGGCGGAACGCCGCGGACGGCTCGCCCCGGGAGTTCGTGACGAGCAGCCTCCCGTTGGCCGCGGCGATGCCCATACCCGCGAACGGATCGGCGACGCCGGCCGGTCCTGCCCGCTCCTCGAAACGGAAGCCGAGCCCGGCCGGATCGGCCTGGACGCCGCCGGGCCACGGGACGTTGACGTAGAGCTCGTTCGGATCCTCGTCGTTGGCCAGGTACAGGTCGGGGCGTCCGTCGCCGTTCACGTCCATGAACTGGGCGCCGAGCCCGTGCCGGAACGTGCTCGCCTCGAGGCCCGCTGCAATACCCACCTCGCGGAACCGGCCGCCGCCTTCGTTGAGGAAGAGCAGGTCGCGGACGCCCGCGATGTTCGTCGGGAAGCCGGCGAACGAGCCGGGGACCGGATCGTTCGGATCGGCGTAGCCGGCGACGAACAGATCGGGACGGCCGTCGCCGTTCACGTCGGCGGCTGCGACGCCCGTGTACCAGCCGCTGGCGGGGAGCGCCGCCGTCCTGAATGTCCCGCGGTCGTTCCAGAGGACGTCGACCCCGGTGGTCGTCGTGACCGCGAGGTCGGTGCGCCCGTCGCCGTTCAGGTCAGCGGCGACGCACCCGTCGCCCTGCACCGCGAGACCGGCGTGCGTGGAGCTCGTCACGTTGCGGAAGCGGCCGCCGACGTTCTCGTAGAGCTCGCTCCGCGGCAGGCCGCCGTGGGCGTCCCATGTCGCGGTATCGGCGCTCGAATACGAGTTGACTGCGAACAGGTCGAGCCGGCCGTCGCCGTTGTAGTCGAGCCAGCAGACTCCGCCACCCATCATCGCCTTGCTCTCGTTCGAGACCCCGTAGCGGAACGAGCCCTGCGTGAAATCGAGGCCGACCGACGCCGCCACATCGGTCAGACGTGTGCCTGCAAGCTCGTTGCCGGTGAGCAGCTTGCCCGGCTTCGCCGTCGGCGCGGCCTGTAGCGACCACGCGTTGCCCGTCTGCGTCAGGTGGTACGTCCGGCCGCCGAGCTGTGCGACGGCAAACGGCGGATCCTGACCCGGTCCGGGTTCGAGGTGAAGGGTGAGCCGGTCACCGTCGTGCGCCGGCACGACCTTCAGCAGGTTGTGCGCGATCTGGTCGGCGGTGCGAACGTCGAGCTTTGTCTGGACCCCCTGCGAGGGGAGGATCGTGATCGGCGGCAGCGTTCCGGGGCCGATGGGCTTCGCCGCCGCAGCTGCGTCGCTGCCGTTCCCCGCGACGACGAGCGCGGGCAGGTATGCGCACGCTGCCGCGGCGGCGACGAGCACGAGCACCCGGCGCGGCACGTACACGAGGAGCGGCCGGACCGCGCAGACGATCGCGAGTGCGCCGAGGAGCGCGACCTTCGCTGCGAACTCCGTCCGCGTCGGCGCAATCAGCAGCGCAGCAAGCAGTCCGAGCGTGACCGCATAGATCACGCGTGCACGGCCCCCCGATGGTGCCGTCTTCGGGTCGGTGATCATGAAGAACAGGAAGACGAGCACCTCGGGCGAGGTGATCAGGATCCACCACAGGTTCCACCCCTCGATCGGACCGAGGTGCCAGCGTGCGGTCATCACGTGCCCCGCAAGCGCGAGCACGCCGATCCCGAGCGCAAACGCCGCCCAGAATCCGAGCGCGACCCGCAGTAGATGCAGGCGACGCAGGACCGTGAATCCGCCGATCACGATGATCGCGAGTGCGAGCGCCATCCACCAGGACATCGGCCCCCACCAGAAGTCGAGCGGGTCGGCGCGGCCGCGCCCGAGGATGAGGAAGCACACGACGAGCCCGATGTTCGACGGATTGAAGACGTGCTCGCCCTTCCACTTGATCACGTGCTTCGAGAGCAGCGATCCGCCGGCGACCGCCATGAACAGCCACCAGTCGCGGAAGCTCCACCAGTCACCGTGCGGCATGTTCGGGATGCGCAGCACGAACGCGACGCCGTTGCCGGTCAGGAGCGCGCTCGCAGGCCACATGATCACCCGCTTCGTGCGGAACGTGATTGCGATCTCGAGCACCGCGCACGTCGCGAGCGCCACCAGGATCTGTGAGATCGAGAGCCGGAAGCTGAACGCCACCTGGCCCAGGACCTGGAGCGAGGTGATCGTGGCTGCGAGGTGGAGGCGAGGATCCCGCAGCTTCGGGAGGACGACCGGATACGTCGTCCCGCGGATCGCGACGGCGGTCATCGCGCTTCACACTAGACTCGACCGATGCGCCTCGCCAGAGCCCGGGCCATTGTCGACGACGTGGTGGCGAACGCGCCCGGCCCCGTCTCGGTCTACGTGGCCGACGTCCACGGCGAGCTCGTAGCAGCAGCCACCATGGACGGCGCGGCCCCTGACACGCGGCTGAATGCCCAGCGCAAGGCCTACACGGCGGCGCGGAGCGATGCCCGCTCGACGCGCGAGCTGGCCGAGAAGGTGAAGGACGACCCGGTCGAGCGCGCCAGCTTCGACCCGTTCTTCACGTTCTTCCTCGGCGGCGTCGCCGTGTTCGAGGGCGGCCGGCGGGCCGGCGCGGTCGGCGTGAGCGGCCTCCCGGGCGAGGACGACGAGCGGCTCGCGCTCGCTGCGATCGAACGCTCCGGCTAGCGCGCGCGAACGCGTTCTCGTAAGGAGACCTCCGGCACCAACGCGAGCCGGCCATCGTCGGGCTCGGAGAGGAAGCGGATCGTCAGGCGCGCCCATCGACCTGGCCGTAGGCCGGGGATGCGATCGCCTTCGAAGGTGAATGACCGGTAGGCGAGCTGGAGGAGAAGGTCGCGAATGTCGTCCCAACGCAGGCCTCCGGCGACGACCGTCACCCCGAGCATCAGCGTGAGCCCGAGCAGCGCGTAGAGCGCGAGGAGCGCAGCTAGGTGAATCAGCGGACTATCCGTGGGTCGGTGAACACGTCGGTCTCGTCACGACTCCGCGTCGAGAACTCCGAAACGACAGCTCCGTCCCCGCCGGCCCGGAACCAGTGGAGCGTGTCCGGCGGGATCGTGAACTGGTCGCCGGGACGCAGTTCGATGTCACCGTGGCCGTCGACCCAGAGCTGGACGCTGCCCGTGCGGCAGCGGAAGGTCTCCTCCTTGCCCGGATCCTCGCCGGCCGGTGGATGGCGGTGCTCCGGGCACATCTGTCCGGGGAGGAGGACGAGCTCCTTGGCACACACGCGATCCGTGTTTACGTAGACCAGGATCGCAAGGCCGGTTCGCTCGAAATCGCCGAGACCGAAGTCCACGATCTCGATCGCCTGTCTCTCCGCGGGCGTGAGTACGACGCCCGCGGCTTCGAGTGCGCCGGCCGCTCGTTTCCTCACAGCGTGACCGGCGCCTTCGTCGCCGCGGATTCGTGCAGCGCTTCGAGCGCACGCGCTTGGCCCATCGCGTCCACTCGCGAGAGCAGCAGCTCACCGGATCCGCGGATCGCGTCGCTCATGTTCTCGAGCTCGAGGCGGTACGAGTCCTGCGGCTCGAGCTCGATCCGCTCCACGGCGTCGCGGCGCAGCTCGATCCCCGGACGAAGGCAGTGCCACGGGTCGTCGACGAACAGCGAGCCCTCGCTGCCGATCGCCTCCAGCTCGTCACGATTCGTCAGCGCGGTGCCGCAATCGAAGCTCGCGATCACGTCGCCGGGGAACCGCATCGTCGCGGCGAGCACCCAGTCGGTGCCCGTCGGCCCGTACCACGCCTCGGCGAAGACGCGCTCCGGCTCGCCGCCGGTGAGGAACCGGGATCCCGAGACGGTGTAACAGCCGACGTCCATCAGGCCGCCGCCCTCGACCTCCGGTTGCAGCCGAATGTTCGTCTCGTCGTAGAGCGAGTAGCTGAACGTCGAGCGGACGAGGCGCAGCTCGCCGATCGCGCCCTGGTCGACGAGATCCTTCAGCCGCGCGGTCTGCGGGTTGTGGCGCCACATGAACGCCTCGCTGAGCAGCCGGCCGGTTCGGTCGGCGGTGTCGAACGCCGCCGTCACTTCATCGGGGTGGCGCGACAGCGGCTTCTCGCAAAGGACGTGCTTGCCGGCTTCGAGCGCCTTGATCGACCACTCGCAGTGGAGGGTGTTCGGCAGCGAGATGTACACCGCGTCGATCTCGTCGTCGGCGAGCAGCGCTTCATAGCTGCCGTACGCCCGCGGGATCTCCCACCAGCTCGCATACTGCTCGGCCCGTTCCTGCGTCCGGCTGGCGACGCCGACGAGATCGACTTTCGGCGACGCCTTGGCGCCCGGGATCACCTTCCGGTTGATGTCTGCGGTGGAGACGATCCCCCAGCGGACGGATGCGTCGTCAGGCACCGGCGCCCTGCTTCTCCATCAGCTTCCCGTCGCGGATCGTCTGCGCCATGTCCTTCGACTGCTCGCGGTACCACGTGCCGTTCTCGAACTCGATCGCGGGGTACGAGCTCTGGCCCGTTCCTTCGATGACGGCAGTGCGCGTCTTTCGACGCGGCCACGGCCCTTTCACGATCTCGTACTCGATGCCTTGCTCGTCGAGCGCCTTCTGCACCTTCCAGCACGGATGCCCACTCGTCTTCGCCCACAGGCTCGGGCAACGGTGAAGCTTGACGGCCATAGCAGCCTCCTTCGGGGTCGAGGTGTCTTACTATCGCGCAGGTGGCGACGATCGGCATAGGCATGCTCGGATACGCGTTCATGGGCAAAGCCCACTCGAACGCGTTCAAGAAGATCGCGTACATCACGTGGCCGCCGCCGCTCGAGCCCAAGCTGGTCGGAATCGCCGGCCGGAACACGGACGCCGTCGAGGAGGCGGCGCGGCGGTACGGCTTCGAGTACGCGACCGGCGACTGGCGGCGGCTTGTCGAGGACGAGACGATCGGCCTCTTCGACAACGGCGGCCCGAACTCGCTCCATGCCGAGCCGACGATCGCGGCGGCGCGTGCCGGGAAGCACGTCGTGTGCGAGAAGCCGCTCGGGCGCGACGCCGACGAGAGCTACGACATCTGGCGCGCGGTGGACACGACGGGCGTCAAGCACATGTGTGCGTTCAACTACCGCTTCGTCCCTGCCGTCCGGCTTGCACGCGAGATGATCGACGCGGGCGAACTGGGGGAGGTGCGCCACTTCCGCGGGCGCTATCTGCAGGACTGGGGCGACGACGCCTCGCTCGACACGTGGCGCTTCGACCCCGACGCGGCCGGCTCCGGCGCGCTCGGCGACCTGATGGCGCACGTCGTCGACCTGGCGCGGTTCCTGAACGGCGAGCCCACGACCGTCCAGGGGTTCACGCATACGTTCTTGCCCAACCGCCGGGTCGACGACGCCGTCGAGGCAGCGGTGACGTTCGAGAACGGTTCCGTGGGCACGCTCGAGGCGACGCGGTTCGCGCACGGACGGCGCAACGCGCTCCAGTGGGAGATCAACGGCACCAAGGGCTCGCTCGCGTTCGACATGGAGCGCATGAACGAGCTGCAGGTCTTCCGGGCCGACGGCGATCGCGCGCGCGGATTCAAGACGGTGCTGGTGTCCGAGACCGACCATCCCTTCTGGCAGCACTGGTGGCCGCCCGGCCACATCATCGGCTGGGGCGACACGTTCGTGCACGAGCTGCACCATCTGCTCGAGGCGATCGCGAACGACACGCCCGTCGCGCCGTACGGCGCAACCTTCGAGGACGGCTATCGCGCGGCGGAGATCTGCGACGCGATGGTGCGCTCGGGCGCCGGCGGCGGCCGCGAGACGATCACGTTCAGAGCATGAGCCCGAGCCCCGGGACGTACGTCGTCTTCCAGAAGGTCGGTGAGAACGACTGGCGCGTGGTCGGAGAGATCGGCCGGCGGCCGGGGTTGCCCGCGCGCAAGGGCCGCGCGCAGGCGATCCGCGACGTGATCGGGCGCGAGCCGTTCACGAACGAGGCGTTCGCCGTTCTCCAGCGCAGCGAATGGCGCAACGCTCTCGACAGCTGATGGAGACCGACGCCTGGAACGCCGCCGCGCACGATTGGGCCCACCGCGTCCGCGAGGGCATGGGCGGCCGTGTCCACCTCCACGACGCCTCCATCTACGAGCTGCTCCCGACGCCGACCGGACTGACGATCGACGTCGGCTGTGGTGAAGGACGGCTCACGCGTGAGCTCACGGAACGCGGCTACGACGTGGTCGGGATCGACGCGTCCAGCGCACTCGTCGACGAAGCGCGTGCCGTCGATCCGTCGGGCCGCTACGAGGTGGCGTCGATCGACCAGCTGCCGTTCGCGGACGGAGCGGCAGAGCTCGCCGTCTGCGTCAATGTCCTGCCGCACGTCCACGACCTCGACGCGGCCGTCACCGAGGTGGCGCGCGTCCTCGCGCCGAACGCCGCGTTCCTGATCGGAACGATTCACCCGATCGCGCACGCCGGTGCGTACGACGAAGAGACCGGCGAGCTTCGGATCACGGACTACTGGGACCGCGAGCGTGAGGCGGTGCCCCTGGGCGAGCACACCGTGCACCATGAGCGGCGGACGATCGAGGACTACGTGCGCTCATTGACCGGTGCCGGCTTCACGCTCGCCGAGTTGCGCGAGGTCCCCGGGAAGACCGGAAAGCTTCCGCTCTACCTCGACCTGCTCCTCACGCGTCGAGCATGAGCGTCGCCTTGCCGCCGCGGTAGGCGAACGCTTCTTCGAACCGGTCGAGCGGCACGCGCAGGCCGATCAGCTCTTCGAGCGCACCGGGAAACTGCTGCCGCGCCCGGTCGAGCGCCTCGACACCCGTCACCCAGTCGTCGGGACGCGCGTTGACGCTGCCGAACAGGACGCGGTTCTCGAGCACCGCGTCGACTCCGATCACCTTGTTGTCGATCTGAGCCTTCCCTTCACGCCCGTCGATTCCGAGGAGGCACGCGACGCCGCTTCGGCCGAGGAGGCCGAGGCCGTCGAGCATCAGCTGCGCGCTCCCGGCAGCCTCGATCACGATGTCGAACGGCCCGAGGTCAGCGAGGTCGGTGGTCTTCGTCGAGACGTAGTGCGCGCCGAGTGCATCGGCGATCGCGCTCGAAGGCTCGAGCGACGCCGTCCACACGTCGAGCCCTTCGAGCCGCAGGAGCATCGTCGAGAGCAGGCCGACCGCGCCCGCGCCGGTAACGAGCGCCCGCTTCGGCTCCCACGGTTGGCGCGCGCCGATCGTGATGGCGTGGCGGATGCCGCGCGTGCAGATCGACGTCGGCTCGGCGAGCACGGCGAGCCGGCCGAGGGAGCGGGGGATGGGCACGAGGTGATCGGGCTCTTCGAACAGGAGCTCGCGGGCGAATCCGTCGAGCCGCGTGATCCCACGCTCGCTGTAGTCGCCGGTGAGGCACGAGTCGGGCGCCCCTTCACCGCAGGCGAGACAGTGCCCGCAGGAGCGGCGGACGGTTGCGCAGACGAGATCGCCCTTCGAGAAGCCGTGGCCGTCGCGCGCGACCTCGGCGAGCGACTCGTGCCCGATCACGAGCTGCTTCTCACCATCCGGGGCGGCGCCGAACAGCCCTTCGGAGATCTCGCGGTCCGTCCCGCAGACACCGACCTCGAGCACGCGAAGGAGGACGCCGTCGCCCTTCGGCTCGTCGACATCCTCGACGCGCGTCGAGTGCGCGACGCCGGGCTCGACGACGAGCGCCTTCACGCCGCCGTCAGGCCGCCGTCGACGGTGAGGATCGTGCCGGTCGCGAACTCTGCGGTCGTCAGGTAGAGCACGGCGTCCGCCACCTCCTCGGGAGTCCCGAGCCGGCCCATCGGCTGGCGCGCACGCAGCGCATCGAGCGATTCGCCTGCATCGGCCACGAGGCGCTGGACCCACGGCGTGTCGATCGTGCCGGGGCAGACGGCGTTGACGCGGATCCCGTCGCCGACGTGATCGACCGCGAGCGCACGCGTGAGCGCGATCACCGCGCCCTTCGAAGCGGAGTACGCAGCGCGGTTCTTGAGGCCGACGAGCCCGGCGACCGACGCCACGTTCACGATCGCGCCGCCACCTCGCGCCTTCATGCCGGGGATCACGTGCTTGCAGCAGAGGAACGTGCCGCGGGCGTTGACCGCGAACACGTCCTCCCAGACCTCGAGCGAGGTGCCCGGCGCGTCGGCCGTCGAGCCGATGCCCGCCGCGTTGACGAGCACCTCGACGCCGTCCATCGCCTGCGCGACCTGTGCCTCGTCCCGGACGTCGAGCCGCAACGCCGACGCTCCGAGCTCTGTCGCCGTCCCATCGGGGTCGAGGTCGGCCACGGTCACGTCGAAGCCGTCGTCGGCGAGCCGGTGTGCGACCGCCGCGCCGATCCCGGAACCTCCGCCTGTCACGAGTGCTCTCATACCCGCGTGAGCCTAGAGGTAGTCACCGACGTGCGGTCTGCGCTCGCCGAGCGGGGCCTCAGGCGACGCCGTTTCGGAGGACCGCGCCTTCGGAGGCCGAGCCGACGAGCGCGCGGTAACGGCCGAACACGCCGGTCGCATACGGCAGCTCAGGTCGCGTCCACGCGGCAAGCCGCCGGTCGAGCTCGGCGTCCTCGAGCTCGACGCGCAGCGAGCGGGCGTCGACGTCGATCGAGATCGTGTCGCCGTCGTGCACCACGGCGAGCGGGCCGCCGCGGGCGGCCTCGGGCGCGACGTGGCCGACCATCAAGCCGCGCGTGGCACCGGAGAAGCGCCCGTCGGTCACGAGCGCCACGCTCTCGCCGAGCCCGGCACCGACGACGGACGAGGTGACGCTCAGCATCTCGCGCATCCCGGGGCCGCCGGCCGGGCCTTCGTAGCGGACGACGAGCACGTCGCCCGACTGCACCAGTCCCGCGCGGACCGCGTCGGCGCAGGCCTCTTCGCTGTCGAACACGCGCGCGGGGCCGCGGTGACCGCTGCGGCCCGCGCCGGCGGCTTTCACGAGACTTCCGTCGGGAGCGAGGTTGCCGCGCAGCACGGCCAGTGCCGCGGTCGTCTTGAACGGGCGCTCGACGGTGAAGACGATCTCGCCGTCGGGATCGCTCGCGCCGGCCGTTTCCTCGGCGAGCGTCCGCCCGGCGAGCGTCGGCGCGTCGCCGTCGATCAGCCGGGCTGCCGCGAGCTCCCGGATCAGCGTGCGCGTCCCGCCGGCGGCGTGGAAGTCGTCGGCGACGTAGCGGCCCGAGGGGGCGAGGCTCGCGATGATCGGCGTGCGCGCCGCGACCTCGGCGAGGTCGTCGAGGGTCAGCTCGACGGCTGCTTCGTGCGCGATCGCGAGCAGATGCAGCACGCCGTTCGTCGAGCCACCGGTCGCTGCGATCCCCGCCATTGCGTTCAGCAGCGCGCGCCGGTCGAGAAACGTCCGGGCGGAGGGGAGGGGGCCGGCGGCGAGCCTGCCCGCGCGGCGGGCGGCCGCGGCTTTCGCCTCGAGGGCGACCGCGGACACGAGCCCGTCTCCGACGACCGCGATGCCGAGGCAGTCGAGGGCGACCGCCATCGTGTTCGCGGTGAAGTGGCCGGCGCACGTTCCCGCGCCGGGGCACGCGACGAGTTCGAGCGCGGCGAGCTCGTCGCGGCCGATCAGACCACGCTCCTC
>Ga0308175_100002237_pt1 | contig 13195 bp, 8 predicted proteins | sample PhyCR1_3_FD_203893 | JGI IMG/M metagenome (GOLD analysis project Ga0308175, IMG submission 203893) | Soil microbial communities from UC Gill Tract Community Farm, Albany, California, United States - DLSLS.C.R1 | ecosystem: Environmental > Terrestrial > Soil > Agricultural land | place: USA...
TGAGAAGAGGTCCGAAACAGCCGTCGCAGGAAGAACTGGACAAGATCGCCAAAGCAGAAAATCTAAAGGCGATCAACCGTGAATTGCGAAAACCGCTTGACGGCGAAAAACGCGTGATCGGCTACATTCAGTCAATTAACTGCAAGGTGCGTCCGATAGTTTATTCGATCAAAACCGGCGACGCTGTGTTCACCGTTACGAGCAAGGATTTTCAGGGCCTGACACTGATGACGTTTGCCGAAAACGCCACCGATGCCGAGATCGGCTGCGACACAAAACTCGCAGATCTCAATGCCGTGCTTACCTACAAGGAACGCGCCGCGGCAAAAGGCACGAGCCGCGGCGAGCTTGTTGCGGTTGAGTTCGTTCCGCAAACGTTTCGCTTAATGGACGAAAAGGAATTGGCCGAAACATCAAATTATATCGAAGGCAATTTTTCACAAACATCCGAAAATCCGCCTTCCGTCGTTACTACCAGTTCCGGAAACCCTCCTAACGAACAAGATTTCGAAACCCAACGCCGCACCACTATGATGAGCTATATAAAAACGTCAGTACGGCAACCCGGTCCGGGCGAATTGCGCGAACTTGGCTTCATCGACAAAGCCGAATGCACAAACAAAGGCGTTATCTATTTTTATCTTCACACGCAATCCAAGTCATTGAAGCTGTCGAATGCCTCCCCCGGTTCTGTTCAGATGCGCACATTTGCGCCCGATATGGAAAGTGTCCGCGTCGGCTGTCCGATGAAATCCGTCGATACGCCCGTTGTGTTCGTGTACAAGGACACACCAAATGCAAAAGAAAAAACAAACGGCGAAATACTTTCATTGGAATTTGTGCCAAAGACGTTCACGTTGGATTAGAAGCATTCTGACCTACGCAAAAGAACTAACCTTGAAGAAAACGTAAGCCCTGATTTAGGGGACGTTACCGGAACATGCGCAGTATGTTATTTCGGCTGGATCTTTTATTCCAAATACAAGTAATGCCCTGACCTCAGAGGGTACTGGTACGATATATCGCGCAAAGTTACGATTTTAGTCGTTTGACCATTCGGTAGATCGGGTAGCTGATCAAAAGGGCGGCAATGGCAAGGAGGCTGTTTATTGCGTCGCTGATCAGGACACCAGCAATAAAGACGGCCGACAACCCGACAAGAATGTAGATAGTCCACGGGTAGCCAAAGGTGCGAAACGGACGCGGCAGGTCCGGCTCGCTTTTTCGAAGAGCGATCAGGGCTACGAAACCCGAAATATACATCGCGACGAAAAAGAACGAGGTGATGGCAATAAGCCGGTCGAAAGACCCTATAAGAATCAGCGCCATTGTCACTACCGCCGTAATAAAAAGCGCGATATCGGGCGTTCCTCCTTTGTTGACGCTCGATGCACCGGAAAAAAACAAATTGTCGCGACTCATCGCAAAAAGTATGCGCGGTGTCTGCATTAAAGCTGAGTTCGTAATGCACAGAAGCGATAAGAACGCTATGGTTGTGACCACCGTGCCACTGCTTTCGCCAAACACCCGTGCGGCTGCGTCGGCGGCTGCCAGTTGCGATCCCGCGAGATCGGCGACGGGCAGCACGTAAAGCAGAGCCAGGTTCACAAGCAAATAAATTGCGATAACAACGATGACCGACCCGATCATTGCTTTGGGCAGGCCGCGTCCCTGGTTGGTGCACTCTTCGGAAAAGTAGATAGCGCCGTACCACCCGTCGTAGGTGAAGACTACTGACTGAAATGCAAGAGCTAAAGCGAGAAAAAGGGCGGAAACGGTCACAGGCGTCACCGCCACAGCGTGTGCCGTCTCAACTGCGGCGTTCCGGCCGCCAAGAATAAAACAGGCGGCGACCAAAATGACGAATCCCGCTGCCGACACAACGGACATTATTTCCTGCGCCCGGCAGCCGACGCGCAAACCTGACCAATGCAGTGCAAACAGAAAACACATCACAAACAGCGAGATGGTAAGCGCTCCGCCATAGACGGCCGGCATTAGCGTTGCTCCATATTCGCCCATGGCGACTACGATTGCCGCAAGCCCGGTGCAAAATGCTATCCAGTTGATCCAGCCGACCGTGAAACCGGCGTACTCGCCAAATGCCCGGCGCGCGTAAACGTACCACCCACCGGCCTGCGGAAGCGAAGTCGTAAGCTCCGCCGATGCAATAGTGCCGAGCAGCGCGTAAACACCGCCAAGCACCCAAACGCCTACGATCAACCAGTTGTTGCCGAGCGCCGCCGCAACGCTGCCGGGGGTGCGCAAAATGCCGACGCCGATCGTGCCGCCGACCGTGATGGCAATGGCGAACGTCACTCCGAGAATTTGCAAAAGCTGCCCGCGCTGAGGCTCGTCAGCAATATCTTGCGATGCCATAAGTTTTGTAACTATTTAAGGGTCAAGATAATAGAACACGAGAACCATAGCACCAAAGCGCCCAAAGTCAACCATAAAATTTGCGAAAATCTGAAAGTTGCGGGTGACAGAGATGACGGATTAATTCGATAGTCCGTTTATGATGTTTCAAATCTTAATCCGCCGATTTGGTTCAGCCACCGTAGGTGGTGGCAGAATTTAGCCACACTTGTGAGAGTGGGGCGAGGTCATCACAGAAAACAGAGCTATCGAAGATAGCGACAGAGCGCCTTCCGCCCGCTATACGGGCTTAATGACTTGTTGTACCTCACCCCGGGCTTGTCGCCCGGCGCTAAATTCTAATGCCCGTTACATGGGCTGGGATTCTTTCTGATTCAGGTCGTTGCGGTGGTCGTCGCATCGGACGGCGGGAAGATCTCCTCAAACTCCGGGGTGCCGTGCAGTATTGCGAGGTCGGGATCTTGTCTTGCCCACGGGGCGTTTGCGTAACCTGCTTCCCGCGCCTTTCTTAAGGCGATCATAGCGTCTTTGGGGTTATTCATCAGGCAAAAATTACAGGCGACGTTGTAAAGAATCATGGTGTCACCGGGACGAAGGATCATCGCCATGTCGGCTTCCCTTTTGGCGTCTTCGAACCGGCCTTGCAGGGCGAGAGCACCGGCAAGCAGAACGCGTGCTCGGGCGTCTTCGGGCACTTTTTTCACGGCTCCTTCGTATATGGCTCGCTCGCGGTGGACGTAGTTGTTCAGTGCGTCCTTTTTCCCGAGCGCGCCGAGCGCATTGTGTATCGACATCGCCGTATTGTAGTTTTCGCCGGCGTGAGCCAAGGCCTGTTCCATGCCGTCAACGATCTCCTGATACCGGCCCGACTCGAAAAGTGCGCGTCCCAGCAGATCGTATCCGCCGTCGAGGTCAGGATCGCGCGCCAGCGCCGCACGCGTTCTATCAACAGCATCAGCGTAACGTCCCTCTGCGAATTCGACCCAAGCCTCGGCGATCCCGATAGCGGGCGAGTCGTGGCCGATGGCAATCGCCTTGCGGGTCGCGGCAATCGCCCGAGTGATCCACTGCTGCTGGCGTTCGAAATAATAATAGTGTTGGGCACAGATGCAGCCCAACGCCGCGTGCGCAAGTGCAAAGTCGGGATCGAGTGCCACCGCGTTCTCGTACATCTGCAACGCAAACTGCAGATCCTGACGCCCGACGCGGCGGGCATAATTTCGACCGCGTAGATAAAGGTCGTAGGCCTGAAGATTCTCGGTCGGTTTTACCGCGAGAGCTTCCTGTTCCTGTGGCGAGAGAGCGATGCGAAGTGCTGCGGCGATCTTTGAAGCTATCTCGTCCTGAACCTCGAAAACGTCCTCCATCTCGCGGTCGTACCGTTCCGACCACAGCGGAAAATCGGTTGCGGCATCGACAAGCTGTGCGTTGATACGCAGACGGTTCCCGGCACGGCGCAAGCTGCCGGTCAAAACATACGACGCTCCCAGTTCCTTCCCGACCTGTCCGGCGGTCACCGATTTGTCGCGGTAGTTGAGCACCATCGCCCGCGAGAACGTTTTCAGCCGTTTGATCTTCGAAAGCTCGGTCGTAATGTCCTCGGTAATGCCGTCGCGGAGGTATTCGTCCTCTTTCATCCCGCTCAAATTCTCAAAATAAAGAACGGCAATGGAATGTTCGTGCATCGGCGTCGAGCCGGATCGGCTTCGAATACCGCTCACGCTCAAGTCGCTCGGGTGCCGGCCCGAATCAAGATCGCGTTTCAATCGCTTGAGTGCAGTCTTCAGATCGGTCGCGCTTTGATACCTAAGGTCGCGGTCCTTTTCCAGTGCCTGCCCGATAATGCGGCTCAACTCCGGCGGCAGCGACTGATTGACCTGATCGATTGGCGTCGGATCCCGGTTTAGTATCGAATCGAATACGACGGCTGTCGTCTCTCCATTAAAAGGCAGAACACTGGCCGCCATCTGATAGAGTACTGTGCCGAAAGAAAAAAGGTCCGTCCGTGCGTCCGTGACCTCGCCGCGCGCCTGTTCAGGCGACATGTAGGCGACTGTTCCCATCGTAGCCCCGGCAGAGGTCAGGTGGTCGGCGATGGCAGTAGGAACATTTGATGACGCGTTAGGTTTCTGATTGTCGATCTTTGCCAGGCCGAAATCGAGTATCTTTGCCTGCCCGCGAGCGGTTACAAAGATGTTCGGCGGTTTCAGATCGCGGTGGACTATTCCTTTCGAATGCGCCGATTCGAGCGCGTCAACTATCTGCACGCCTAGTGTCAGAACCGAATCGATATCGAGCGGTCCGCGGCGAATGCGGTCGGCGAGCGATTCGCCGTCGAGCAGTTCCATAACGATGAAATGCTCCGCTTCGAATTGCTCGATGCCGTGGATAATGCAGATGTTCGGATGGTTGAGCGACGATGCGGCACGCGCTTCGCGTTGAAACCGCTGCAGCAGGCCCTCGTCCTGAGCGAGCGCCGGTGTCAGAAATTTTAATGCGACGTGGCGGCCGAGATTTGTATCTTCGGCTTCATAGACGACGCCCATGCCGCCTTCGCCAAGCTGCGAGGTGATGTGATAGTGCGAAATGGTCCTGCCTAGCAAAGTGTGCCTCCGGAACCGAAAACTAATCTAAGGGTATGCGAGAATAGTAGTATAGGCGCAAAACAGTGTCAAGGATTTTGATGACTGGCGCAATGGGTCAGATAGGCTTTTTCGTGTTGTTTCGTCGTTCCCGCATTTAATATCCACGAATTAACACGAAATGACACGAAATGACACGAAAGCTTTGCGTTCTTCGCGGGGAATATCTCACGCAAAGCCGCGAAGGACGCAAAGGAAACAAGAACCAAGACGAATAAAGTTGCAACTATTCGACCGCAACAACCTCTGTGCTTCTCCAAAGCTTATACCAGCTATGGATACCGAGGGCAGCTAGGCATAGGAAAATAACGAACTCAATGGCAATGAGCTTCACGCCTTTTACCGAATACAGGCCGATGCTGGTGATATCGACGATCACCCACAACACCCAGGTTTCGAATATCCGCCGTGCAAGCAGGATCGTCGCGAGAATGCTCATTATCGCGATAAAAGTGTCGATATAAGGAAACGTCGCCGGGTGCTCGAATATCTGCGGCAAAATCAAATTTATATTGGCTATGAAAGTGCCGACAACCAGCGTCACAGCCACAATAAATGCCGCAAGCCGCAACCGGTTCGTGTTGGTGAGCGTTCGTATCTCGCTTTGCCGGTGATCCGCCCTATATTTCCACGTAAACCAGCCGTAAACGCCCATTCCGCAAAAGTACATTTGCAGGAACATATCCGAATAAAGGTGTATCTGATAAAAAATTACCAGAAAAAATATCGCGTTCAATATGCCCGTCGGCCAGGTGAAAATATTCGCCCGTGCCGCGAGAAAAACCGAGATCAGCCCCAGCACCGTGCCGATGAACTCGACATAACTGACAGGGTGCGAAAAAACCGTGAAAAAGATTTCCTTGACGTCGAAGAGGGCTGAAAGATCGGGCATAGTTGAAAGATTTATAGCGTAGTTTAGTCGGTAGTTCAATTGTAAAGGAAGTTAGGTAGTGAGTCAGTTTGGGGTTTTTCGTGTCTTTTCGTGTTGTTTCGTGGTTACTTCTTCAAGACTTGAAAAAGCTGAAACCACTAAATAACACAAATAAACACGAAATAAATCAGTATTAAATGTTTCGCTAATCGATATTTCAAACTAGCCTACTGCCGGAAGTTAGGTTCTATTAACGTTTTGACTAAGTAAGCGATATTCGGTAATTTTTGGCTTTCTGAGTGTAGCTCCGTCGTTTACGACTGAAACGTGGGAATCGCTTGAGGTTGTCTTAAAAGCACGCTTGAACCGTGTGCATTTCGATTTTTATCTGTGGTCTGTTCCGTGATCCGGTCTTGTTCTGTGTGTTCTGTGGTTGAAAAGACCATTTACCACAGAAGACACGGACGAAGACACAGAATAACCGCTTTTAAGACAACCTCTTTCCTTAGCTGCTCCGGTCTTCCGCAACGTCAGCTATTTCTTCAATATCTTCCTTAGCGTGTTCCGCAAGGTTAACCATCTCATTGCGTTTTTCCTGAAGCTCTTTATCGCCCAGGTCCTCGACATTGATGATTTCGTTTCGAGCGTCTTTTATAGAACTTATCAACTCGTCTAGTTTTAATTGCACCGCCAGTGCGTCCCGATTTTGAGTGTTCTGAATTAGAAACACCATTAGGAATGTGATGATCGTCGTGCCGGTGTTTATAACCAATTGCCACGTGTCGCTGAACTTAAACAGAGGGCCCGTAACCGCCCAAACCACAATTATCAAAACCGCCAGGATAAACGTTACCGGTTTACCAGCGGCGGACGAGATCATCTTCGAAAATCTCGTAAATAAAGATTGTCCTTCATGTCCGTTCATATTAGTTCAAACTCAACTTGCATTCGCAACGAACAAAAACTTGAGGCTGCATTTAACTTACCCGCCCTGAGCCGGCTTGGCTGAAAAATCGTAGATCACGTACAGATTCAGCGCGTTGTCCTTCACTTCGGCGCGAACGTCCTTTACGGTTGCTACCAGGCTGCCGCCCGACGCTTTTATAGGCAGATCGACGGCGATCTGGCTACCCTTTATTATCTGGATCGGGTTGACGCGGTTGTTGAGCGATGTCTGCACAAGCGGCGTCATGAAACCGCTGATCAGCGGGTTGACGCCGTCCAGGTTGACCGTTTCGACGGTTATCCGGCCAAAAACGGCTTGCTGAGCGGCATCGAAACGCAGTTCGAAATTCGCCTGCGCCCAGCCGGTAAACTGCAGGCAGCCGAAAGGCGAATTATAGTTCCCCGAAAACGCGAGCGGCGCCGAGATGTTGTTGTTCGCAAAATTTATAGCGGTTTTAACCCCGCTGCCCTCGGGTAAGATGGTTATGCGGCTGTCGCACGGCTGCTGATTTTGCGCAAGGCCGAACGCTTTCGAATCGGAATTTGCATTCCGGTTCTCCGCCATTCCAAGCGGAAATGACGGAGCGTTCATATCGGTCAGAATGTGGCCGATCACGTCGTTAAAAAAATCCTGCCGCAGGACGATCTGAGCGGTTCCCGGCGGCAAGCCAGACGCGTCCGGCGGACGGATCGGAACGCCCGGCGTTTGAGCAGCTCGAGGAACGCCGCCAAGATACAAAAATACGAGGGCCGCTCCGGCGATCAGTCCCACCAAAACGCCAAGCACAAATCTGCGCATATCAGCTCCTTATCTTGCCGGTGACATCGTCGGACTCGGGCTGACGGGTGTTGCGGTATTGGTCTGTGCTTGTTTCAGCGCCTGTCCTACGATCGCCGTCACCGCGCTGAATATCGCGTTTGCCGTCGCCTTGACCTGTTCGGGATCGATCTTTGCATACCCCTCCGGCACGTTGAATAAGTTCTGGTCGGGCGTTGTTTTTATGTCAGACAAGTCGGTGACGAGCTTTATGCCGCGATAGCCCTGAACGTTCGAACCGTTTTCCGTTTGCGAAAGCGTTTCCGAATGCAGCGGCAAGCCGGTTTCCTTATCGACCAGCAGGTACGATTGCGTATCGACCTTGCCGGCCTCGGTCTGCGTCGTGGCGGTTCCGCTGTATGTATATTTCATCGCCTGACGGCCGTCAACGGTTTGCTCGCCGGCAGGCTGAACGCCCTGTATCGATTTGATCTGGGTCACGATCTGGTCGGGCATCATCATCCGGCGAATATCGAACCCGACAGCTTCGGGCGTAAGCTCGGCGTACTGTTTCCGGTTCGGCAATATCAAATAATGCTGGTTGTCGCCCTTGTCGAGATAAATAACCTTTTCGCCTGTCGGCAACGAAAATTCCATCGCTCTGTCGTTCGCATCGCGTGCGACGTTCGCAACGATCGGCGGTACAGTCATCGTCTGCGTGTTGCCCACCGCCTGAAGCTGCAATTTAACCGTTGCCTGATACTGCTCCGGCTCGCGGGCGTCAACAGGCCCGGACGAAGCCATCGAATTTGAGTTTGCCGAATTGGATAATGAATTAGAAAGGTTGCTGTTAGTGTTAACCGACGCGATATTCGAATTTGCCGCGGGCGGCTGACACGCCGTAAAAAGAAACAATCCGCCGCATAAACCTAATATAATAAACGCTTTGCTGGCTCGCATTTCGATAATCTCCTTCGTAAATCTGGATTAAAATAATACAGTCCTGTTACGAAAGGCTATTTAAGCAAAAGCTATGCCTGCAATTTCGCCGTCGGTCGAACCAGAAGCATAAAAATCATGGCGTGTAGGACAAGTCCCGCAGGCACGAGAACAGTCGGAATATAAAACGCTGCGCCGAGCGAGCCGAAATCTATTTGCGCGATCATTCCCTGATAAAACGCAAAAAGAAAATCGGCTGTGCCCCAGATGTTGAATATCCAAACGACCGGAACCGCCCAGGATACATTTTTAGAGAGTGCGAAGGTTGCGATTAAAGCGAGTATTAAAGCAATCAGATCGCCATAGGCCGCCGGAGCTGCAAACCCGCGCGAAAGTGTCGGCGCGACGACACCGGGTACCAAAAAGCTAAGGCCCACAAAACGAAATGTGTGTGGAACTACAAGCGCCCGAAGTGCTCGGTTGCGATCTAAAAATTGCAGTGCCGGCCAGATATAAAGCCGTGAAACCACGCCGAAGGCAATAAAACTAAACAAAATACTAAGCCCAAACAATAGTCTGACATCCATATGTATTTCTCCTTATTCATGTTAGACACAGGTTTATGCAAAAAGGCGGTATTTAACCCTTTTCAAGGTTTGCGTACTTCTCGATCAATTTTTTCTGGCCAAATCCCGGAAAGCTGATCGTGAGCTTTACATTGTCGCCGCTTCCCTCACGCCTCAGTACCAGACCGCGCCCGTATTTTGCGTGCTGAACGTGAGCACCGGGAACAAATAATTGCGGATTCTGGATTGCGGATTGCGGATTTTTGCCTTGGGACGACGCAGCTTTTAATTTCTCATAGCCGGAAAGCTTCTTTTGGGGTTCGTCCTCGGCGTCTAGGCGTCTCGGCGGTTCAATATCCTTCTTTTTAAAAAATTCTGCTATTGCATCGGCGCTGTTGTACGTCTTTCCGGTGTAAACATTTTTCGGTTTTGGCGTTTCGGTTTGGCCGCGAAGCGCCGCTGCGGCGTACTTGTTCGTTTGCACGCCGGAGCTTCGCGCAAACGACAGCCACGAGGAGCCGTGCGAAAGGTCCTCGATCATCTCAAGCGGCATTTCGTTCAAAAACTGAGACGGCTCTGCGGCAATTTCTTCACCGTAAACCCGCCGCCGCATCGCGTGTGTGACATATAAAATCTTTTCGGCACGCGTAATAGCGACGTACGCGAGGCGGCGTTCTTCTTCCAATTCCTTTTGGTCGTTTATACTTCGCGAATGCGGAAAAATGCCGTCCTCAAGCCCGACGAGAAAAACAATGGGAAACTCCAACCCCTTTGCCGAATGCACCGTCATCATCGTTACCAACGCGTTGCGGTCATATTTGTCAGTGTCGGACGTGAGCGCTGCGTGGTCGATAAAATCGCGCAGTCCGCTATCTTCTTCCTTGTCGTAATCGGCCGCAGCGTTTACGAGTTCCTCAAGGTTTTCGAGCCGTCCCTCGGCCTCGTCCGAATTTTCAGCGCGGAGCAGATCGCCGTAACCAGTGTCTTCGATTGCAGCGATCACAACTTCGGAAACCGGCCTGTCAGTCTGCGCCGCATCGCTCAATTTTGTTTGCAGGCGCTCAAGGACACGTTTAAAAGCTTTTAGCGATTCCTTTGCACGCGGCGTCAAATTTACTTTCCCGGCGTACGATGTGTCGGTCAATATGCTTATCGCTTCCCACAGCGAAACGCCGAGGTCTTTTGCCCGAAATTGAAGCTCATCGAGCGACGTTTTCCCAAGCCCGCGCGGCGGCGTATTGATAATGCGCATTAGCGCGATGTCGTCCTGCGGATTGAGCGTCAATTTCAGATACGCGATGACATCTTTGACCTCGGCCCGCTCGTAAAAAGAAAATCCGCCGACGATGTTGTAATCGATACGCAGCCGCCGCAACGCCTCTTCGAACAAACGCGACTGCGCGTTCGTTCGATAAAGTATCGCAACTTTTTCGTTCGGTTTTTTCCGCCGGTGATCTTCGATCTTCGACGCGACAAAACGCGCTTCGCCGTCGCCGTCGAACGCCTGGTAATAAAATATCTTTTCGCCGCCCGGATTCGCCGTCCACAGCTTCTTTTTCTTTTGGTTGACGTTGTGCTCAATGATGGCGTGTGCTGCGTCGAGTATCGTCTGCGTCGAGCGATAATTTTGTTCAAGCAATATTACCTTCGCCGCCGGAAAATGAGTTTCGAAATCGAGAATATTCCTTATGTCCGCCTGTCTAAAACCGTAAATGCTCTGGGCGTCGTCGCCGACAACGCAGATGTTTTTTTGCTTTTCGGTAAGGTACTGGATCAGCGAAAACTGCAGCGGATTTGTGTCCTGATATTCGTCAACGAGAATGTATTTGAACTTGTCGTTGTACTTATCGCGAACCTCTTTAGAATGCCGCAGCAAATGCACTGTTTTTATTAACAAGTCGTCAAAATCGAGTGCGTTGGCGTTTTGCAGCCGCTCGACATATAGCTTGAAAACCCGCGCGATCGCGGCACGTTTTTCGTCGGTATATTCGACGCTTGACGCAAAATTATCAGCGTCATCACCCCGGTTTTTTGCCGAGCTTATCGCCGACAAAACATGCCGTGGTGTAAGTTTTTTCTCGTCAAAACCGATGTCCTTGATACACGCTTTAACCACCTTTAGCGAATCGTCCGTGTCATAGATCGTGAACGACCGTGTGAAGCCTTCATTCAGCTTGTCTATATCTTGCCTGAGAATGCGAACGCACAGGCTATGAAACGTCGAGATAAGCGGCGCCGATTGCAGTCGCTCGCCTTTTAGCAGCTCGGTCACGCGGGCGCGCATTTCGGCAGCGGCCTTGTTTGTAAACGTCACGGCGAGAATGTTATGCGGCGGCACCTGTTTTTCTGCGATCAAATAAGCGATTCGCACGGTGATAACTCGTGTCTTGCCGGAACCCGCTCCGGCGAGTATCAAAAGCGGCCCTTCTGTGATTTTTACGGCTTCGACCTGTTGAGGATTTAGTGAAGAAAGAATGTCCATTATTACTATCGATTTTAAAGGCTACGTCGCTTCGCGTCAAAATTGGCATTCGGCCTTGCAACCTATTTTGCGGATGACGTATCTCAAATAATATTGACCTTATCCGCCTGTAATGGTGGCAGGATTTTTGCGCTCTCACCAAAATTTTCCTTATAGTTCAATAATTTGAATTTATACAAAAAAATGGATGTGCCTTTGTGATGCTTTCATCATTTCCCGGCTGAACGCTCCCATTTGCTCTTATTTTTCAGTAACTTCCAGCTAAAGGTGATCTTGGCGTAAAAGTTGCGTATTCAGTTTTCATATAATTGCGAGCTTTTTTGAAAGGGGTTTGTCTAAGCTGCTGATGCCGTTCGCAAGGCATTTTTGCAGTATCGCAGTTCAATCAAAAAATCTCTTTGGAACGACGATTTCGGCGTGAGTTGGTTTCGCGTCGGTCCGGTGTTTGGACCTGTGAGATCTTTGAAAATTCAGGCATGTACACAGGGATAGTTCCGGACTATGGAGTCTAAGTTCGTTTTTGCAGGAGGAAGAGTTGTTGGATTTGTCTGCTTTCGCGTTGCCGAAATTCTATGCGGCGGTTGTGCGGGAGCATGTTGCTTGCAAGACAAATTCGTAACTATTTCTTTCCCCGATTTATGCAATCGAGGAAATCTTTCATGAGGAGTTATATTTATGTACAGGAAGATTTTTCTGCTTTTACTTGTGTCATGCCTGCTCGGCCTCTTTACGATGGCCGCGGTGGCACAAGATATCCAGACACGTGGTTCAATACGCGGTTCGGTTACCGACCCGAACGGCGCGGCGGTTGCCGGTGCAACGGTAACCGTTAGCGGTGCTGCCGGTGACCGCACCACCACAACAACCGATACCGGCACCTATGAAGTTTCAAATCTTAATCCCGGCGTTTATAACGTAACGATCACACAAACGGGTTTTAGCTCCGCTGTTGCCAAAAACCAGACAGTTTTCGTCGGCAAGGCAACGACGGTTGATGTAAAACTTGCTCTTGGCGGTGCACAGGCAACTGTTGAAGTCACAGCCGGAGCCGAGGTCGATCAGCTCAGCACAGCTGTCGGCAGCAACCTGAACGACCAGTTGTTTCAAAATATCCCTGTCACGCGCGGTGTCTCGGGCCTGTTTTATTTGGCGCCCGGAACGACCGACGGTCTCGGCGGCGGACGCGACAATCCGTCGATCTCGGGCGGTTCGGCCCTTGATAATCTCTACATCGCTGACGGAGTCAATATAACCAATTCGGCGTTTGGCGGAATCGGTACGTTTTCGCGCGTTTACGGCGCTTTGGGCACCGGCATCAACACTTCGTTTGTAAAAGAGGTACAAGTCAAGACGGGCGGTTTCGAACCGCAATACGGCCAGTCCACAGGCGGTATCGTCAACATCATCACTCAGTCTGGCGGCAACGCTTTTCACGGCGCCATCTACGGCTACGCAAAACCGAACGAATTCGAAGGCAAATACAAACAGCGGGACGACTTTTCGGTAAACAAGGTCGGCGAGCTTCACGCCCGCGAAAACTACGATGCGGGCGTCGATGTCGGCGGTCCGATCCTAAGAGACAAGCTGTTCTTTTTTGGTTCGTTCAATCCCAGC
>Ga0308175_100002238_pt1 | contig 13194 bp, 12 predicted proteins | sample PhyCR1_3_FD_203893 | JGI IMG/M metagenome (GOLD analysis project Ga0308175, IMG submission 203893) | Soil microbial communities from UC Gill Tract Community Farm, Albany, California, United States - DLSLS.C.R1 | ecosystem: Environmental > Terrestrial > Soil > Agricultural land | place: USA...
CATCAGCCCCTTCGCGTCTTCGGCCGTCGACGGATAGACGACCTTGAGCCCCGGCGTATGGATATATCCCGCTTCAGGATTCTGTGAATGAAACGGTCCGCCGCGCACGTAGCCGCCGCTCGGCCCACGCACGACCATGGGACACGGCAGGAACGCACGGTAGCGCGCGGTCGCGACGTAGTTCGTGAGGATGTCGTAGGCGTTCGCGAGAAAGTCGATGAACTGCATCTCGACGATCGGGCGCATCCCCATGTGCGCCGCCCCGGCGGCGGCGCCGACGATTCCGATCTCCGAAATCGGGGTGTCGACGACGCGCTCCTCGCCGAACGTGTCGAGCAGCCCTTCAGTGACCTTGAAGGCCCCGCCGTACTTCCCGATGTCTTCGCCGAGGCAGAAGACATTTTCGTCGCGCTCCATTTCCTCGAAGAGCGCTTCGCGAATGGCCTCGAGGTACGTGATCTCGGCCATTAGCGATTCTCTCCTTTCTTCGCTTCCCAGACGCCCCAGCCCTCGGGGCGCTCGTGTTTGTCGACGACGCTTCCCGTGCCTTCGCGGAACCAGAGCGGCTGCTCGGCCGGTGGATCGGCATAGATGCCGTGCAGCGCGTCGAGCGCTTCCGGCGGCGTCGAACGCTCCGCGACATCGGTCGCTTCGTCGACACCCGTTCGAACGCGCTCGTCGATGCTCTCGATGTCGGCATCGGTAAACTCGAATTCGTCCCGCAAGCGAGCGATGTACCGCGTCACAGGATCGTTTTCGAGCTCCCATCGCTCGATCTCGCCCGCCGGAACGTACGATTGATTGTCGTGCTCCGCGTGCCCTTTCCGGCGGTACGTCATGAGCTCGATGAGCGTGACGCCTTCGCCGCGGCGTGCGCGGTCCACCGCGCGCTTCGTGACGTCGTAGACCGCGAGGACGTCGTTGCCGTCGGCCTGCTCACCGGGCACGCCGTAGCCGATCGCCTTGTCGATGAATTGCTTCGCGGCGGTCTGCTTCGCGGTAGGCGTCGAGTACGCGTAGCCGTTGTTTTCGACGATCACCACGAGCGGGCACTTTTGTACGGCCGCGAAGTTGATCCCCTCATGAAACGCGCCCGTCGACGTCGCGCCGTCACCGACGTAGACGAGACCGACGCGATCCTGGCGACGCATCTTGAAGGTCAGCGTGACTCCGGCCATCACCGGAACCATGTCACCGAGCGGCGAGATCTGCCCGATGAAGCCTCGATCGGTGTCGCCGAAATGGATGTTGAGCTCGCGACCGCGCGTCGGCGAATCGCCCTTCGCCATGTATTGCTTGAGAATCTCGACCGGTGTCGCGCCCTTCACGAGCATCGATCCAAGATTTCTAATCAGCGGGGAGAGAATATCGCGACGCTCGAGCGCGTAGGCGCTACCGACCGCGTCAGCCTCTTGGCCAAGCGATCGAAACAGACCGCCGACGACCTTCGTCTGGCGATACAGCGCGACGAGCCGCTCTTCGAGCGTCCGCGTCAGTCGCATCCAGTAATAGAGGTCGAGAATCTGTTCGCGCGAGAGCGCTGATGACGGCGAATCCTTCGCCCCAGCCGCGCGCTTTGGAGCGCGCGTTGCCGACGTTCGGGCCATCAGTAGTTCGAGCTGAGGACGTGCGACGGATCCTCGGTGCGATGCAGGCTCACGAAGAACTTCTTGACGTTCCGATCCAAGCGGCTTTCGCCCATCTGATCGGTCTCGACCTGGACGAACGTGTAGTGTCCGCCTTCTGCCTTGGCCGAAAGCTTCAAGGCGCCGAGCTGGCCCGAGTAGGTTCGCGTGCGCGGCGCCGTCGTGTTCTGCGCGAGACCGATCTTCGGAAAAAACTCGTCGGCCAACGTGAGCACGTCGGCCGGCGAGATATGACTGCGATAAAAGTGTCGCATTACGGAGTCTTTGAAGGCCGTTCGTCGTAGACGTCCTGCATCCAGTCGATTCGCTCGAGCGGACGAAGCGAATCGCGTCTGAACTGAATCGCCACTGCCCATTGTCCCGCAACAACAAAATTCAACTTCGCGTGATACGTACCGACTTCTGGTCCGTATGTGAACCCGTCCCACGTTTTCGCCGACTGCGCATTGTTCGAGAAGATGCGTCCCTCGCCGTTCTCGATCGGTTGCCGCGTCTTTCGATCGAAGATCTGGATCGAATAATGAATGTCTTGCCGTGCGTGCGGCGGCGAGTCATCCGGCAAAATCGTGTACGAGTAGCTGTCCGACAACTGGCGCAGCGGCGGCGGTCCGTCATCGCCCCCGCATGCGCTCCCTGCCACCACAACCGCGAGTGCTGCCGTCAGTGATCTCCAGCCTCGCATGGCAAGCCTCCTACTGCTGGTAGTACTCCAGCCCCAGATGCGTGATCTGTTCCTCACCCATCAGATGCCGAAGCGTGTTTTTGAGCTTCGTCTGTTGGATGAAAAGATCGTGTTCGGGCTGAAGTCCCGGAGCAGCCATCGGCGATTTGTAATAGAAGCTTAACCATTCTTGAATGCCCTTCATGCCGGCCCGGTGCGCGAAGTCCGAGAACAGAGCGAGGTCGAGCACGATCGGCGCCGCGAGAATGGAGTCGCGGCACAGGAAGTTGACCTTGATCTGCATCGGGTAGCCCATCCACCCGACAATGTCGATGTTGTCCCAGCCTTCCTTGTTGTCGCCGCGCGGCGGGTAGTAATTGATGCGCACGACATGCGAGAAATCCTTGTACAGCTCGGGGTAGGACTCGGGCTGAAGGATCGTGTGCAGCACGCTGAGCTTCGACTCTTCCTTCGTCTTGAACGACGCCGGATCGTCGAGCACCTCACCGTCGCGGTTGCCGAGGATGTTCGTCGAATACCAGCCGGCGAGGCCAAGCATTCGTGCCTTGAGGCCCGGCGCAATGACGGTCTTCATCCACGTCTGGCCGGTCTTGAAATCCTTGCCGGAGATCGGGACGCCGCGATCATTCGCGAGCTGCTGCAGCGCCAGCGTGTCGACCGCGAGGTTCGGCGCGCCGTTGCAATACGGAACGCCTTCCATGATCGCCGCCCAGGCATAGAGCATCGCCGGCGAGATCGCTTCGTCGTTCTCGTCCATCGCCTTCTCGAAGGCTTCGATCGACGCGTGCTGCGGACCGGGCTTGATGAAGATCTCGGTCGACGCGCACCAGACGATCACGAGGCGGTCGCACTTGTTCTTCGCCTTGAAGTCGCGCATGTCCTGTCGCAGCTGCTCGGCGAGATCGCGCTTCGTCTTTCCTGTCTTGACGTTCTCGCCGTTGATGCGCGTGACGTACTTGTTCTCGAACACGGCCGGCATCGGCTTGATCGACGAGAGGAAATCCTTGACCGGCTCGAGATCACGTTCCTCGAGAACCCCCGCCTTCTTGGCTGCCGTGTACGCGTCATCGGGAATCGGATCCCACGCGCCGAAGACGATCTGGTCGAGGCCCGCGAGCGGGACGAACTCCTTGATGAGCGGCGAGCGGCTGTCGGTACGCTTGCCGAGACGAATCGTCGCCATTTGCGTCAGCGACCCGATCGGCTTCGAGTACCCGCGTCGAACGCTTTCAACACCGGCCATGAACGTCGTCGCCACGGCGCCGAGCCCGGGCGTGAGAATGCCGAGCGTGCCGCCGGCAGGGCGAATGGTGGGCGATGCCACGAATTATTCTCCTGTGAACACTTTCAGCGCGTCGTGCCCGTAGATCGTCGGCGACGCAGCCAAAAGGTTTTTTCGGTTGTGAGCGGAATTGGTGGTGCGGCGCCGCGCGATTCCGTCTGACGATAGACGAACACCATGCGCTGCACGACGGTGATCCACGCGGTGAGGGTGAGGAGGCCGATGATCACCCCCAGCATCCACCCGTTGAGCGCGAGGCCGAAGAAGGCCTGGGGAGCTGACAGCAATACAACACGCTCCGGCCGCTGCAGCATCCCGACTTTGGCGTCGAGGCCAAGCGCTTCAGCGCGAGCGCGAATGTATGACGTCAGGTACGCACCGATGAGTCCAGCGAGACACACCACAACCATCGGGACGTTGTGATGACGCGGATTGAGCGCGTAGAACACGGCCAGTCCGCCAAGGACGGCTCCATCCGCCAGTCGATCCAGCGTGGAGTCGAGGAAGGCTCCAAACGTCGAGCTTCGGTTCGTGCGACGCGCCACGGTTCCATCGAGCACATCGAACAACGCCGTTACGCCGAGGAACCAACCGCCGGTCCGAATGTGGCCGGTCGCGTAGATGACTCCGCCGGCCACCGTACATAGCGTCCCGACGATCGTGATGGTGTTCGGATGAACACCGCGCTTCACGAGCCAATTCGCGACTGGATCGATGACCTTCAGATATCCGTTTTTGAGCCAGTCCGGGAGAATCGTCATGTGGCTCCGAAGAGGCGCGCGGGGACTTTTGGGCGCCAAATTTCCGGCGCGTCGAGGCGACACGAGGCGGAGCACAGATGGCCCAGTGGCGGGAGGGTGTCTCCGGCCGTAAAAGTAGCCGCTCCACGGACTTGTAGCAACCAGCCGAGCTCCGCTTCGACGCGCATTGGTCTACGGGAGTGGAAAGACGTATGTCCCGCTGAGAACCACTTTGTCGCGTGAGTACGTCTTCGCCCCGTCGATCGTGACCGCCTTGAGGCTTACCGTCGTGCCCGATGCAAATCCCTGGACCGGGATGGTTTTCGATTCTTTCGCCCCAACCTGACCGAGGAAGGAATCCGCCCCGCCGGCGCTGATGTACACATTCACCGCCTGCGCGACGTCGTTCTTCACCTGAATCGAGACGCCGGTTGCTTGAGTCGGGGCGGTTCGCACTTCCGCTTGCCTCGGACCACACGCCGATAGCCCTGCCAACACAGCCGCCAACGCAATCACACGAACGTTCATCAAAGTCTCCTTACGAGTGTACCTGCGCTCCGGCGCGCCACGATTGCGCTGAGCCTCGGTATGGTCAGTTCCAGGTCAACCGGGCGCAAGTACCGTGCGAAACACTGCTGCCGTTCAACGCGTGACGAGTCCGGAATATGGCTCAGCAATCTTTCGGAACCCCTGCCGCGCCTTGACACCCAACGCGCGCTCGCGTGCAGTATTGTGATGCGGCATCACGACCTAGACCATTTTTCACGCCGCAGCCTTTCCTCGATGACGATGCGATTCTCATCTCTGATTCTGTCGGCCGCGGTCCTCGTTTTTGGATGTCGCGCGGCAAAATACTCCGACGTGGACGGCGAGGTCGTCAACGTCGCTCAACCATCGCGCGATGCGGCGATTGCCAAGGCGGTTCGCGACGTCCTCGATCGAGCACGGGCCGACAGCGCCTTCCCGGGTGGAATCGCCGTCGTCGGGACAAAGAAGCGCATCATCACCGAATACGCTGTCGGCTCGCTCGATTGGGCGCCGAGCCCGAAGCCGGACGAGCACACGATGTGGGACATGGCGTCGTTGTCGAAGGTCATGGGAATGACGTCGGCCATGATGCAGCTGATCGCGCAGCATCGCGTCAGTCTCGACGATCCGGTGCAGAAATACTTTCCGACGTGGACAGGGCCGAACAAGGAGAAGGTGACGATCCGACACCTGCTCACCCACACGTCCGGCGAACCCTCGTTCAAACCCTACGACGAGATCACCCACGACGCTGACAGCATCGCGAAGCTCCTCTTTTCGACGCAGCTCGATACGGTCCCCGGCGCGAGGATGGTCTACAGCGACATCGGGGCATATATGGCCGGGCGCATTGTCGAGAAAGTGAGCGGCCAGACGCTCGACGCCTACGTGCACGACCACGTGTTCGCGCCGTTGAAGATGACGGAGACGATGTACAAACCGCCGGCGTCGATGATCGCGCGAATTGCGCCGACGGAGATCGATCCCCGCCGCGGGGGTCTCGTCCGCGGCAAAGTGCACGATGAACGCGCCTACTACCTCGGCGGCGTCTCCGCGCACGCCGGGATCTTCAGCAGCGCGCACGATCTCGCCCGATTCGCGCAGATGTATCTCAATGACGGCACGCTCGACGGAGTGCGCGTGCTCGACGCCGCGACGATTTCACAGTTTACGAAATACGTCGATTCATCGTTCTCGAATCGCGGCATCGGCTGGCAAAAACCGGATCTCCCCGGCCAACGGTTCGCCTCACCATCCGCCGCGTGGGCTGGACAATTGATGTCACACGCCGCATTTGGTCATACCGGATTCACCGGAACGTCGATCGCCATCGATCCGCCCAACGACATCTTCATCATTCTGCTCACGAACCGGGTGAATCCGACGCGAAACAACAACAAGATCACCGCAGTCCGCCGGCAACTCGCCGATGGTGTGATGTCGATCGTGCGAGGAGTGCCGATTCCTCAACGCTCGAACCCATGAACCTGTCCGCGGTCGATTGGCTCATCGTCGTTGCCTATTTCGGCCTGTCGGCCGGAATCGGGCTGGTGTACACGAAGCGCGGCGGCGAAAGCCTCGAGGAGTATTTCATCTCGGGGCGGAAGGTCTCGTGGTGGCTGGCCGGCGCATCGATGGTCGCGACGACCTTCGCGGCCGATACGCCCCTCGTGGTCACGGGCATCGTCGCGACGAACGGCGTCGCCGGCAACTGGCTGTGGTGGAACATGCTGATGAGCGGGATGCTCACGGTGTTCTTCTTCGCGAGACTGTGGCGGCGCGCGCAGGTCATGACCGACGTCGAGTTCGCCGAAGTGCGCTACAGCGGAACCCGCGCCGCGGTGCTTCGCGGATTCCGCGCCTTGTATCTCGCGATCCCGATCAACTTGATCATCCTCGGCTGGGTGACGCGCGCGATGATCAAGATTCTCACGATCTCACTCGGGCTTCGCGACGTACAGCTCGGTGGCTGGACGATCTCCGGCGAAGTGATCGCGGTCGGCATCTGCTTCCTCGTGACGATGTCGTACTCGGTGGCTGCGGGCATGTGGGCGGTGCTGTGGACGGACCTCATTCAGTTCGTGATCAAGATGTCGGCGGTGATCATCCTTGCCGTCTACGCGGTGAACGCCGTCGGCGGCATGAGCAAGCTCAAAGCGGGCGTCGCCGCGCATTTCGGAAGCGAGACCGCGGCCCTGTCGGTGCTCCCGGTGAAGTTCACGGGCTCGGGCATCGAGGCGTACACATGGATGCCGCTCCTCGCGCTCGGGGTGTTTCTCTCCGTGCAGTGGTGGGCGGCCTGGTATCCCGGCGCGGAGCCGGGCGGTGGCGGCTACGTCGCGCAGCGCATCTTCTCGTCGAAGACGGAGCGCGACGGCGTGCTGGCGACACTCTTCTTCCAGGTCGCGCATTATGCGATTCGCCCCTGGCCGTGGATCATCACGGGTCTTGCGACGGTAATGCTCTACCCGAACGGCGTTGGTCCGACGCATGATAAAGAAGCCGCATACGTTCAGGCGTTCGTGGATTTGTTGCCGACGCCCTGGCGCGGCGTGATGATGGCCGGATTCGCCGCGGCGTACATGTCGACGGTTGGAACGCAGCTCAACTGGGGCGCTTCGTACCTCGTCAACGATTTCTACAAGCGTTTCATGAACAAGTCGGCCAGCGAGAAGCACTACGTTAGGGTGTCGCGCTGGGCGACGGTGTTTCTCTTCCTCGCGTCGGCGGTCGTCGCGTGGCAGCTCGACACGGTCCAGGGCGCATGGGAATTCCTGCTGGCGCTCGGATCGGGCACCGGCCTCGTGCTGATTCTCCGCTGGTATTGGTGGCGAGTGAACGCATGGTCCGAGATCAGCGCGATGATCATCTCGGCGGTCGTCTCGCTTGCGGCGCATCCGTTCATCGTCGCGCGATACCCGGCGGGCGATCCCCGCATTGTCGCCGTGACGATGCTCGTGACGGTCGTCATCAGCACCGTCGTTTGGCTCGGGGTGACATTCATGACCGCCCCGGAGCCTGACGAGACGCTCGACGCCTTCTATTTGCGTGTTCGACCCGGGGGCCCCGGGTGGGCGCATGTCTCCGAGCGCCTCGGTCTCGGCCGCGAGAGAACCCCGGGAGGCGCGCTGGCCTGGACCAACTGGGTCGCCGGGATCGTGGCGGTGTACTCGTCGCTGTTTGGGATCGGAAAGATCATTTTTGGCGAAATCGGCGTCGGGCTCGTCCTCCTCGTGATCGCGGTCGTCGCGTTCGCTTGGATCGCGCGGTCCTTCCGGTCGGAAACCGGTCCGCCGGCCGGCCGGCTGCCCGTCGAGCAGCGGATGGCCGCGGACTAGCTCGAACCGTTGTACGGGCTGCCGGGTAGCACTATTTTGCATCTATCGCGGCCGCTTCCACTTGGCCGCCCCATAGGAGGCTCGACATGAGCACGATGAACCAACCCGAGGTGATGGTGACCGTGACATCGGCCGCCTCGACCGAGGTCGCGAAATTTATGGAGACCGAAGGCGTCGATCCGAGCAAGGGCGGCCTTCGCGTCAGCGTTCAGCCGGGCGGCTGCAGCGGCTTCAAGTACGGCCTGCTGATCGAGGACGAAGCGGCGGAGGACGATCTCATCGTCGACCAGGGCAATTGGCGCGTCTTCGTCGATCCCTTCTCGGCACAGTACCTGAACGGCGTGACCATCGACTATGTCTCGTCGATGCAGGGCTCCGGCTTCACATTCAAGAATCCGAACTCCACGGGCGGCTGCGGCTGCGGCAGCTCGTTCTCCGCGTAACTCGAGCGTAGCAGGTGTAACATGGAACGGTCGGCTGCTGGCGGACGCCGGTTTGCCGTCGTAACTGAGGAGGCCCGGGATCATTTCGATCGCGGGCCTTCTCGCGTTACGCACGGTTCGTCGGCAGGTGAGCACATTCGCACTGTCGTGGTGGAAGACCACGAGGACATCGCCCGTCTCGTTGCGAATCGCATCGCGACGCTGATCGGCGAGCGCAACGCCTCGGGCGAGCAGACGGTGCTCGGCCTCGCCACCGGGTCGACGCCGATCGGCGTCTACCGAGAGCTCATCCGCATGCACAACGAAGACGGCCTGAGCTTCGCCGACGTCGTGACGTTCAATCTCGACGAGTACTATCCGATGCCGAAGGACAGCATCCACTCCTACCATCGCTTCATGTGGGAGAATCTGTTCTCGCATATCGACATCAAGCCCGAGAACGTCCACATCCCGCCGGGCGATCTATCGCGCCAGGACGTCGAGGAGGCGGCGCAGCGCTACGAGCTCGCGATCGAGCGCGCGGGTGGAATCGATTTCCAGATCCTCGGAATTGGAAAGACCGGGCATATCGGGTTCAACGAGCCCGGGTCTGGCGCGGACAGTCGTACGCGACTCGTCACACTCGACACGGTCACGCGCCGCGACGCCGCGGCAGACTTTTTCGGCGAGGAATATGTGCCGAGAGAGGCGGTGACGATGGGCGTCGCGACGATCCTCGGTGCGCGCGAGATCGCCATCATCGCGACCGGCGAGCACAAATCCAGCATCGTCAAGCGGGCCGTCGAGGGCGACATCGATGTCGAAGTCGCGGCGACGTTCCTCCAGCGGCACCCGAACACGACGTTTTACGTCGACCACTCCGCCGCAGCTGAACTGACGCGAATCAAGACGCCGTGGATGATCGACGAGGTGCAGTGGACGCAGGATCTCATCGTCCGCGCCGTGATCTGGCTGTCGCAACAAACAGGAAAAGCCATCCTCAAGCTGACGCAGCGCGACTACGCCGACGCGCATATGTCATCGCTCGTCGCGAAGTTCGGCTCGCCGGGTGAAGTCAACGGCAAAGTCTTCAACGTGCTCGGAGCGAAGATTCGCGGAAAGTCGAAGCTTCCGATCGGCCGGAAGATCATCTGCTTCTCGCCGCACCCGGACGACGACGTCATCTCGATGGGCGGCATTCTCCGCAAGGTGACGGAAAACGACAATGACGTCATCGTCGCGTACATGACGAGCGGAAACATCGCGGTGTTCGATCACGATGTCCGACGCTACGTCGACTTCTTGGAGCGCCTGAGCGCCGAAGGACGCATCGATCGCGACAAGGTGACGGCCCTGGCGGCGAAGACGCATGATTGGCTCGACCGCAAGCATCCGGGGGAGGTCGACATCCCCGAGATCCAGGACATCAAGCGCATCATCCGCGAGTCCGAGGCGGTTTCGGGAATCGAGACTGTAGGGCTGCCGAGGTCCGCCGCGCGTTTCCTGAATCTGCCGTTTTATCAAACTGGAAAGGTTCGGAAGGATCCCCTTCGCCCCTCGGACGTCGCGATCGTTCGAGACCTCCTCGAGGAGGTGCAGCCGGATCTCATCTTCGTGGCCGGCGACCTCTCCGACCCGCACGGTACGCATCGCATGTGCAAAGAGGCGATCGACCGGGCTCTCGTCGAGCTGCGCGGCACGGTGCAGCCCGAGGTCTGGCTCTATCGAGGCGCCTGGCAGGAGTGGGCCATCCACGAGGCCACGTGGCTGGTGCCTCTGTCGCAGGAGGAGCTCCGGCTCAAGATCCAGGCGATCTTCAAGCATCAATCGCAAAAGGACTCAGCGCCCTTCCCTGGCGGCTACGATGAGCGCGAGTTTTGGCAACGCGTCGAGGCTCGAAACAAAGGCACCGCCGCGGAGCTCGACCGACTCGGCTTAGCGGAGTACTTCGCGATGGAAGCGTATGTGGTCGAATAACACCATGAGCTGACGTGCGCGGCCTCAACGCGCTCGACATCGTCGTCATCGCCGCGTACCTGATCGGCATCACCGCCCTCGGCGTGTATGTCGGCCGTCGCCAGCGTGACGCCAAAGACTATTTCGTCGCCGACCGCGAGATTCCGTGGTGGGCGGTGATGTTCTCGATCGTCGCGAGCGAAACCAGCGCGCTGACCTTCATCAGCATCCCGGGCCTCGCGTATGGCGGTGATTTAGGATTCTTGGAAATCGCGACCGGCTATCTCTTCGGGCGCATCGCGCTCGCGTATACGCTCCTGCCCCGCTACTACGAGGGCAATCTCGTCACGGCGTACGCGCTGCTCGAGAAGCGATTTGGTCTCGCGACCCGCCGGTTCACGTCGATCGTGTTCATGGTGACGCGCGGCATGGCCGACTCGGTCCGCGTGTTCGCGACGGCCGTGCCGATCGCGTTGATCATCGGGCCCCTACTGCCCCAAGCCGCCGTCATGCCGGTCGCGGTCTTGGTGCTCGGGACGCTCACGATTCTCTACACGATCAAGGGCGGCATGCGCGCCGTGATCTGGACGGAGATCGTGCAGGCCTCGGTCTATTTGATTGGCGGCATCTCCGCCCTGATCATTGCCGGCCATCTCGTGACGGGCGGTTGGGGATCGATCATCCCGGCCGCTTCGGCGTCCGGCAAGCTCAAGATCATCAGCTGGTACACAGGATTCGACCGGCCGCATACGATGTTCGCGGGTATCATCGGCGGCGCGTTCTTGTCGATGGCGTCACACGGCGCGGACCAGCTGATCGTTCAACGATTGCTCTCGGCGAAGTCACTCAAGGCGGCGCAAGCCGCGGTAATCGGGAGCGGCATCGCTGTCATCGCGCAGTTCGCGCTCTTTCTGATGCTCGGTGTCGGCCTCTGGGCGTTCTACGGCGGAAAGACGTTCCCGATCCCCGACTCGATCTTCCCGACGTTCATCGTCGATCACATGCCGCACGGGTTGGTCGGCCTTCTGCTTGCGGCAGTCCTCGCCGCGACGATGAGCACGCACTCGGGCGCGATCAATTCGCTGGCTGCGGCGTCGACGCACGACATCTATCTGCCGCTGACGGGGCACGCGGCCGACGACCCGCGCACCCTCCGTGTGGGACGTCTGCTCGCATTGGTCTGGGGCATCGTGCTGACGGGCGGGGCGCTGCTCTTTCCGCAAAACGCGAAGACGCCGGTCGTCGTCGTCGCGCTGTCCATCGCGTCGTTCACATACGGCGGACTCCTCGGCGGATTTTTTCTCGCTATCTTCTGGCGTCGCGCGCGACAGCGTGACGCAATCATCGGAATGTCGGTGGGCATCGCCGCGATGACGTTCATCGTCTTCTCGAAGCAGATCAGCGCTGCGATCCCAGCGCTCGCCGATACCCTCAAGCCGTTCACCACGATCGCGTACCCGTGGTTCGTGCTCATCGGGACGACGATCACGCTGACCGTTGGCATTCTCGCATCGCTCACTCATGGCGCGAACGAAGCGCCCGCCGTTTCCACGGCGCCTACCGGAACACGATGACCTTCATTGTCATTGGAATCGATGGCGGCGGATCGAAGACGCATGCCATTGTCGCAGATGAACAGGGCCGGACCATCGCCGAGACCGTTGGACCCGCGAGCGCGGTGCGGCCCGGGCAGGCGGAGGCATCGGCGAACGTCATCGCGGACGTCGTGCGGGATGTGTTGGCGTCGTGCGAGATGAGCCACGTAACGCCGCGCGGATTGTGCGTCGGCGTCGCGGGCGCCGGCCGAGAGGCGGAGCGACACGAATTGTGGCAGGCCCTTGTCGCACGCGATCTCGCGTCGGAGCTCGTGATCCACTCGGACTTCAGCATCGCGCTCGACGACGCGTTTGGCGATGGGCCGGGCGTACTGATGATCAGCGGCACCGGCTCGGTGGCGTTCGGGCGCGGGCCTACGGGTGCGACCTCCCGGTGCGGCGGCTGGGGACCGGTCTGTGGCGACGAAGGCAGCGGCGCGTGGATCGGTCGCAAGGCGCTGTCGGTCGTCACCGCGGCCGCCGATGGCCGAGAACCGGAGACGGCGCTCACCGGGGCAATTCTCACGGCCGCTCAGGTCAACGAGACGCCGGACCTCATCGCGTGGGCCGCCGGCGCGGCGCCGTCACAGCTCGCGACGCTTGCCCCCGTCGTGTTGTCGGTCGCGGAGTCGGGCGATCTGCGCGCCAATGCGTTGCTCAGTCTCGCCGTCGAGGAGCTCGCGCTCCACGTGCGAGCGCTGGCGCGGCAGCTCTTTGGCGACGAGCGCGCCGCGCTGCAGGTTGCGTTCTCGGGTGGGATGCTCACGCGCGGCAGCGCAATCCGGAAGCGTCTCGAGCACCGGCTCAAGTCGGCTGTCCCCGGCGCCACGATCCGCTCGGAGCCTGTCATCGCTGCTCGCGGCGCGGTGCGCGCCGCGCTGAGAATTGTCGGCGAGGCGATGGTCTAACTAATCGTCATCCTGATGGCCGCGAAGCGGCCGGAGGACCTGCGTTTTGCGTAGTTCCGTAGTAACTACGTGACAGAAAAGCAGGTCCTTCGCTCGC
>Ga0308175_100002239_pt1 | contig 13187 bp, 15 predicted proteins | sample PhyCR1_3_FD_203893 | JGI IMG/M metagenome (GOLD analysis project Ga0308175, IMG submission 203893) | Soil microbial communities from UC Gill Tract Community Farm, Albany, California, United States - DLSLS.C.R1 | ecosystem: Environmental > Terrestrial > Soil > Agricultural land | place: USA...
CCGCCGGATCCTCCCTAAGGACCAGCGTCAGCCCTGCGCCTTCACCGCGGCTTCCGCAGCCTGGAAGCCGATCTCCGAATGCGTCCCGTCGCAGAACGGCTTGGTCGTCGAGCCGCCGCACCGGCACAGGAAGATCTTCTTCTCTCCGGAGATGTCGATCGGCTGGCCGGTGGAATCGATCAGCTTCAGCTCGGCCAGGTCGCCGCTGACCGCGATCGAGCCGTTGGGCGTGAACAGCATCTTGATGGGCATTTGACGGGCTCCTCCCAGGGCTGACCGTTGGACGCCGGGCGCCAGCCCGGCGCTTCCGGCCGCAGCGCTATTTCGGCTTCACGAACTTCATCACGAACTGGTCGGTGTGGCCGCGGATGCCGCGGAACACGTTCTCGGTGTGCGGATCGTCGGGGTTGCCGAGCAGCTTGTCGTCTTCGGCCGCCAGCCTGAAGCCCGCCGCCTCGACTTCCTTGCGCACGATCGCCGGATCGATCCGGTGCAGGCTGTCGGCCACTTCGATCGGCGCCCCGGCCGCGGCCGCGTGGTCGGCGACGAGGTAGACCCCGCCGGGCTTCAGCGCCTTGAAGACCGCCTTGTTGATCGACGCCGCCGTGTCCGGCGCGAAGGCCTTCAGGTGCAGGTCGTGGTAGTTCTGGACCGTCAGCACAAGGTCGACGTTCTGCGGCAGCTTGGGATCGCTGAGCGGCTCGGCGATCGGGACCACGTCCTTGTAGGACGCCACCACCGCCTGCTGCTCGGCGCCGTAGGCGGCGCGGAACTTGATGAACTCCGTGCACTGGTAGCCGTAGACCTTGCCCTTGGGCCCGACGGCGGCGCTGAGGATGCGGGTGAAGTAGCCGCTGCCCATCATGAAATCGACGACCGTCTGGCCGGGCTTCACGCCGGCGAAGGCCAGCATCTCGGCCGGCTTGCGCGCCGCGTCGCGTTTCACGTCCGCCTCGGGCCGGCCCTTGTCGGCCAGCGCCGCGGTCAGGTTCGCCGGAACCGCCGCCGCCGCCACGCCCGCCAGCGCGGCCAGCGCCAACCCGGCCAGCACCGCCTGGCGCGTGATCCCATCCTTGCGCATCGAAACCGCCTCCCCTCGCCTGTTTGCGCCGACCCTAGCATCGCCAAGCTGCGGCGCCAGGGGTCGCCATCACCGCTTCCGCAAACCGCCGGTCCGGGTTACGCCTTTCAGGGTCGAGTTCCTGGGGGGAGCCGCGTATGACCGTCGAGGCCGTCGGCTCGGAGTCGGACCTTCCGCCCTCGGAGGTGACGCCGCTTCCGGCAAGGCAGCGCCTGTTCCTGCTCACCGCGTCCGGCGTGCCGATCCTGCTCTTCACGCTGGCGACGCCCTATCAGGGCCTGATCGCGCTGCCGATGGTGTTCTTCCTGAAGAACCGGCTGCACCTCGACGCGTCGGGGACGGCCCGCTTCGCCTTCCTGCTCTGCATCCCGCTCTTCGTGGGCTTCGTCTTCGGGTTCATCCGCGACCGCTGGAGCCCCTGGAGGAAGGGCGATAAGGGCCACCTCATCCTGTTCGGCTTCGCCGCCGCAGCGGCCTACGCGGTGATGGCCTTCTCGCCCCCGACCTACGCGCTGCTGCTGGGTGGCGGGCTGGTCGTCACCACGCTGATGCAGTTCCTGAATGGGGCGACCAACGGGCTGGCCTCCAGCGTGGCGCGCCGCCATGCCATGTCAGGCCAGATGTCGACGGCGATGAACGTGGCCCTCAGCCTGCCGCTGCTGATCGGCTTCGCGGTCGGCGGCGTCCTCTCGGCGGCGGTCGAGAAGAGCTCCGACCAGGCCGCCGCGCGCCTGATCTTCCTGATCGGCGCCGCCCTCCTCCTCTGCGTCGCGCTCTTCGGTCTCTTCGGGCCGAAGCGCCTGTTCGAGGATTCCGCGCCCGAGCCCTCCTCGCTCACGCCACTGGCCGACATCGGCCGCCTGGTGGCGAGCGTGGCCATCTATCCGGCGCTCCTGATCCAGCTGCTCTGGCAGTTCGGGCCGGGCGTCGGCATCGCCCTGCAGTACCACCTGGCCAACGACCTGAAGGCCACCGACGCCCAGGTCGGCGCCTGGTACGCCGTCTTCTACGGCAGCTTCATCCCGATCTACCTGCTCTACGGCTGGCTGGCCCAGCGGCTGTCGCTCCGCGTGCTGGTCTGGGTGGGCGCGGTGACCGCTGTCGCCCAGATGGCGCCGCTGCTCTTCGTCCACACGCCCGGCCAGGCGATCTGGGCTGCGGCGGCGCTCGGGGTTCTGGGGGGGATCGGACAGCCCGCCTTCTTCGACCTTGCCATCCGCTCCGCGCCCAGGGGCCTCGAGGGCTCGATGATGATGCTGGTCTGGACCATGTATTGGATCGCCGTGCGCGGCGGCGACCTCTGGGGCGCGGACCTCTACGACCACCACGGCGGCTATAACACCGCCTTGATCGCCACGATCGTCGTCTACGCGCTGATCCTGCCGATCATCCCGTTCATCCCGCGCCGCATCCTGGCCAGCCACGACGCCTGAACGCGGCGGGAACCCGCAGCCCAGCTTGGCGGTTTGCCAGCGTCACCGGGCCTGCGCGGTCTGAGCGCGGCCTGGCCCCGCCTGTCAGGAGTCGCCCATGCGCTTCGCCCTTACCGCCGCCGCCGCGAGCCTAGCTGCGGCCGCCCTCGCCGCCCCCGCCTGCGCCCAGACGGTCGAAGAGCTCACCGTCACCGGCCATACGCTGCGCAATGCGCCGCAGAGCCTGTCGGAGACCGTCAGCTACGCCGACCTCGACCTCACCCAGAAGAGCCAGCGCGCGATCCTCGAGCGGCGGGTCAGCGACGCCGCCGGCCGCATCTGCGACCGCCTGAACGAGGCGCGGCCGGGCGCCGCCAACCTCGGCCACTCCTGTCAGGAAGTCGCGGTGCGCAACGCCTCCGACCAGATGCGCCTGGCCTACGCCGACGCGCGCGAGGTATCCCGCCTGGCCCAGGCGGCCCCGGCCGCCGGGAGCTACGCAACGCCGACCAGCGCCATCGCGAGCGCCGAGACCGGCATGTCGCCGATCCCCGACACGCGCGCCAACCGCGCCCGTTTCGGCGCGCCGCTGTCGCATGCCGGGCGGCGTTCCCGTCCGAACGGCAACTAGGCGGCGAGCGCTTGGGGCTTGAAAACGCTGCCGAAAAATTAGCGGCAACGTTAGCCTTTTTGCTTCACGCGCCGTTAGTCATGCCCCGCTAAGGTAGGGTCCAGCGTCGGGGGATGCTGACGACCGAGTGCATGCCATGAGCGGAGTTCTGTACGAGATCTTCACCGCGTTGCAGCACGGGGCGGCCTTCGTCCGCGAGCTGCACATCAACCCGCTGGTCGTGGCGATCACGGCCGGCCTGATCGCCGCGTTCATGGAACAGCGCCGCGCGGCGCGTCGCGCCCCGCCGTTCACGGGCGAACACACCGGCGCCCACGCCGGAAAGCCCCGCTAGGGGTTCAGGCCAGCGCCAGCGCCGCGCGCGCCGCCTCGCGGCGCCGGCGGAGCCGCTCCGAATAGCCGAAATCGCAGCGCAGGTGCGCCGCCAGCCGCAGTCCCACAACCGAGGCCTCATCCCCGGTCAGCTGCGTGTCCCCCCGCGCCTGCCGCTCCGGCACGATCGTTTCGCCGTAGATCGGGTCCAGATGGTCGGCGATGGCCTGGCGCGTGCTCAGCGCCACGGCCGCGGCCAGGTCGTCGTCGGACAGTTCCACGCCCCAGTGTCGCCAGATCCGCCGCACCCAGCCCTCCGGGTCGGCCTGCAGGTCCTCGTAGCGCACCACCAGCACCCGGTCCGGGAACGCCCGGCGCAGAAGGCCCCAGCGGTTGAAGAAGCGGATGTACCACCACAGATCCACGCCCTGCGCCCGCGGCGCACGGCCCACGTAGTCCGCAAGCGCGCCAAGCGCCTTCGCCTCGCGCCACTTGCAGAAGTATGACGTCAGCGCGTCGGGGATGTTGCGCACCAGGAGCACCACCGGCGGCAGGCGGTAGAGGCCCAGGCGTCCCAGCGCCGCCACCAGCCGTGAGGGCATGTGGTGGCTGGAGCCGATCACCGGCGCCTGCGGATGGCGGCGCGGATGGCGGGCGTGGGCGATGAAGTCGCCGCTCTGCGGTCCGCTGGACCGGTCGGGCCGCGGCAGTCCGAGGCGGCTGGCGATCGCCGCGCTCAGCATGAAGCGCAGCCAATGGGTGCCACAGTTGTGGCCGCTGATCAGGAAGCCGTCGACGGCGCGGCCGTAGTGCAACAGGTGGAAGCGCGAGACGTCGTCCCGCACGTCGGCAAGCCACAGCCCCAGCTTCGGATGCCCCATGCGCCGTTCATGCCCCTGGCCGGATCCAGGGGTTCAGGATTATGCGGTTCCTATACGAAGGAATGTCGCCACGGCCCGTCTTGATGACGGACCTGCAACGCGGCGGCCGATACCGGCCGTATTGTGGCGAGCCTTGCGGCGGTGAAACGGGCCCCGCGACCGAGGCGGGCGAGCGTCGCCTTGCGGCAGGCTGTCGCACCCCCGCAACGGCTCCGCTCGATCGGAGTTTGGCTGTTGGGGGGCGGGCTTCCAGGAGAGTCTCCAGCACATGCGTTCTCGTCCGATGCTTCTCGCCGCGGCGCTTGTCGCCTGCCCGGCGCTGGCCGCCGCGCAGGCCGCCCCGCCGCCCGCCGAGGCTGCGCCCCAGGCGCCCGCGCCGTCGGCCGCCGCCGCGCCCGCCAAGGCCGCGCCGCAATCGCCCGCGCCCATCGGGGCGGCCGCCAACGCCGCGGCCACCACGCCCGGCTTGGCGGTCGGCCTGGCGGTCAAGGACAACACCGGCGCCACCATCGGCCAGATCACCGACCTGAAGACCGACACCGACGGCAAGCAGGTCGCCGTCATCAACATGGCCGGCGAAGCCTTTTCGGTGGAGACCGACCGGCTGGCCGTCCAGAACGGCGCCGCCGCGATCAACGCCACCCAGGCGCAGCTGAAGGCGATGATCCGCCGCCGCTGACGCCCATCGAGCTGGACGGGGCCGACGGGTCTCGTCCTGGGCGGGCCGCCCGTGCTCTGGTCCAGTCCTGGCGGCCCGCCCCCCTTCTTTTCCCTCTTCCTAGTGGAGCGTCTGGCTGTGCTCCCCGCCCGGGCGGGCGATGTGGCGCAGCGCGTCGCCGGTCTCTTTCTTCTGGCCCTGGCAGGCCACATCCGACAGCGAGACGATGCCCACCATCCGCTTGTCGCGGCTCAGCACCGGCAGGCGGCGGACCTGCAGCTTGCTCATCTGCTCCAGCACCTCTCCGCTGTCGTCGTCCTCGAAACAGTAGCGGACTTCCGAGGTCATCGCGTCACGCACCAGTGCGTCCGGGCCCTTGCCGCAGGCCACGGCGCGGATGGCGATGTCGCGGTCCGTGATCATGCCCACCAGCCGGTCGTTCTCGCCCACCGGCAAGAGACCGGCGTCGCAGTCGGCCATGGCTTTGGCCGCGTCCTTCAAGCTCCAGTCGGGGCTTGCGATCCTGACGTCGTGCGTCATGCATTCGGCGATCTTCATTTGCGCGCTCCACACCGCTGGCCCCCACAGCCAGTCAGGCGCAGAACCCACCCCTTCGCCGACAGTTCCGCCCGCGGGGCCGCCAAACCTTTCCAAGGTTTCACTTTACCGGCGCCGCCCGCGGCCGGACCCTCGCGCCCTCTCCAGGAGCGCGCCATGCCCGCCAGATTCGCCCGCCTCGCCGTCATCGCCGCCGCCACCTGCGCCGGCGCGATCGCCCTCGCCGCCAGCGCTCAGGAAGCGCCGCCGCGCATCGACTGGCAGGTCGAGCGCATCGACCGCGACACGCCCGGCCAGGTGCAGCTCACCTTCGCCTACCGCACCGAGACCCACTCGTCCTCCGACAGCCACTCGGCCCAGCTGGCCGACCTGGCCGGCCTGACCGACGCCCAGCTCGCCTCGCCGACGCGCGCGATGGTGCGCTTCGCCATCCGCCGCGACGCCGGCGAGTTCGACTGCGACGGCTCGGCGCGCGCCGACTACGCGTCGGGGACCTGCGACTTCCACGCCAACACCGCCTTCGCCGGCTTCCTGACGTCGCACCGCGTCGGCCCGGCCGGGCCCGACGACCTGTTCCAGCTGGCCTACAACGACATCGGCCGCGCGTACGTCGAGGAGCTGGCCCGACAGGGCTATCCGGCGCCCAGCGTCGACGACCTGCGCCGCGCCGGTCAGCACGGGGTGCGCCTGGCCTACCTCCACGACCTGGGCGCGGCCGGCTACCACGCCGAGTCGCTGGCGGCCCTGACCCGCCTGCGCGACCACGGCGTGTCGCTGCGCTACGTGACCGAGCTGCGCGCCGCCGGCTACGCCCATCCCTCGATGGAGGAGCTGCTGCGGGCCCGCGACCACGGCGTCAGCGCCAGCTTCCTCGCCGGACTCGCCGACCAGGGCTACCGCGGCCTGCCGCTCGACACCGTCGTGCGCCTGCGCGACCATGGCGTCACCGCCAGCTTCGTCGCCCGCGCCAACGCCCAGCTGGCCCAGGACGGCCACAAGCTCCAGGCGGACGAGCTGATCAGCCTGCGCGACCGCGGAGGTCTCTACGTCCGCGCAGGCGATCGCGACCGCTAGGCCGGCGCGAAGCGCCGACGCATGCGCAGCGTCGCGCCGAGCAGCCCGAAGCCGCCGATCATCAGCGCCCACGACGCCGGTTCCGGCACGTCGGTCAGCGTGACGCCGTCCAGCAGCGGCCCGACGTTGTCGGCGCTGTCCGTCCCGATCAGCGCGGTGATCGTGCCGTTGGTCAGCGCATGGAAGCTGATCGAGTAGGTCTGGTAGGGCGAATCGCTCGCGAGGCTCGCGATGCCCAGCAGCTCCTGCGTCGGCAGGTCCGGCGACTGCGAGCTCGTGAAGCCCGAGAACGAGACATTGTCGACGCTGCGCGGCGTGAAGAACCGGAACCCGCCGAACAGCGTGTCCGTCCCGCTGCGCTGGTTGCCCGACACCACGAGGTTCAGCGTTACGGTGCTGCCGGCGCTGTAGTCGAACTGGCGGATCGTCTCCAGGACGCCGCCGTTGCCGGTCGAGCCGTCCAGGTCGACGAAGTTGCCGACGCCGGTCAGGCCGAACGGGTTGGCCGGCCCGAGCAGGTCCACGGTCCCGTCCTCCACGAAGAAGTTCGCGAAGCTGTTGTCGTTCGCGATCCACCCTGGCGGGTTCGGAACCGTCTCGGCGTCGAAGTTGTCGCTGAAAACCACAGCCGCGGCCGCGTGGCCGGGCCCGATAGCAAGAAGGGCGGCGGCGCAAACACCCGCCCAGACCCTTGGCGTCCCCATACGCATCCTGGAAGCTCCCACTTGAAGCCCCCGACGGCGTAGCTCTCGGCCAAGCGCCGCGGTGCGTCAACGGCCGCGCCGCTCACAATGATTTCAGGCGCGCTCGGGGAACAAAATTGCCGTTTATTCAAATGATACGCGCGACAACCTGCGCGAACGCCTAGGCGTCCTCGGGATAGGTGAATATCCGCCCGCCACCGGCGGTCAGGATGAAGTATCGCGTCGGCGGACCGTGCTCGAACGCCTCGTTCGCATGCAACCGCGAGGCCTCGACCTTCGCCGCCTCGGGCCCATCGGCCTCGATGCGGCGGGTCTCGGCGCGGATCTTCGTGGCCACCGGCCATTCGAAGACGACGTGGTACACGCTCCCGGGCGAGCGGCCGTCCGTGGCGGGGTAAGGGTGACCCGTCACAGCCATCTGCTCCCAGTGTCAGGAATCCAATGTCAGGAATCCAACATTTCGAAAGCGGAACCGTTCCACAATCGAATGCACCTTTGGCGAGAGTTTTCCGGAATCCGCCTACCGGCTCGCCGCTACCCAAGCCCGGCGCGCCGTGCCAAGCTCGCGCCATTGCTCGTGGTTTCGGGGGAAGCCGATGCTGGCTGTGCTCCTCGCCTTCGCCGCCGCTGCGGCCGATCCTCAACCGCAGGCCGCCCCGCCGCCGAAGACAGTCGAGGGCGTCCTCGTCAAACCCGCCCCGTCCACCACCATCGAGCCGCGTCCGGACTCGGTCAGCGTGTCGGTGGGCGACGTCGACAACGCGATCGGCGACTGGGTCGCGATCTGGCCCAAGGGCGCCTACGCGGCCAACAAGAGCGGCCGTGTCACGCTCGCCTGCCTGATCGACGTGCACGGCCTGGCCGAGAGTTGCCGGGTCGCGGCCGAGGAGCCGCTGGGCCAGGGCTTCGGCAAGGCGGCGCTCGAGATGCGGCCCACCTTCAAGCTGAAGCCGCCCAGGGGGCCGGACGGCAAACCCGTCGCCAAGGTTCTCACCATCAACATCCGCTTCCAGGCGCCGGAGTTCCAGTTCGACCAGGCCAAGCTCGCCGCCGAGATGTGGGACGCCACCCACAACCCCGGTCACGGGTTGCGGCCGATCGACGTGCCCGTCGAGCACAACCGGCTGGAACTGAAGGGCGTGACGATGGTCGACAACCCTCAGTGGGTCGCCGCCGCCTCGTTCGACGACCTGGCCGCCGCCTATCCGGCCAAGGGCGGCGGGCTCGAAGGCTACGGCGTCGCCCACTGCCAGGTCGTCCGCGCGGGCCAGAACATCGGCGCGCTGCAGGGCTGCCAGGTGATCAAGGAAGACCCCCACGGCCATGACTTCGGCCGCGCCGCCGTGGCCCTCGCCGCCCATTTCCGCCTGGCGCCCGACGTCCTGCCCAACGCACCCTCCGGCGATCCGCTCTGGGTGGACGTGCCGGTGCGTTTCGAGCCGCCCTCCGCACTGGACCGCACGGTCAAGGCGCCGGTCTGGCTCACCAGTATCAACGCCGCCACCGCCGGGCCCAGCATGTTCCCGCTGAAGGCGCTGGAGCAGGGCCTGACGACCGGCCACGGGACCGCCCGCTGCACCGTCGGCGCCGACGGGACGCTCAGCGACTGCGCGCCCGACGCGGCCCAGCCCGAGGGCATGGGCTTCTCCGAGGCAGTGGTGAAGCTGGCGCCGATGATGAAGGTCAACCTGTGGTCGGCCGACGGCGCGCCAGTGCGCGGCGGGACGGTGCGCGTGCCGTTCGACTTCCGCCTGCCGGGCGCCAGCGCGAGCCGCTGACCGGCGCGCCGGTCGAAGGCGGCTACGATCCAGCCTTCAGGTTGAGCCGGATCGCCACCTTCACGACGCCCCCCTCCACGGGCCCGGCGTCGGCCGACCACAGGTTCATCTTCATCGAGCCGGCCAGCCTCACCGCCGCCTGGCCGAAACCCATGCCTTCCGGCTCGGCGGCGTCGGGGGCGCAGTCGACCATGCCCCCGTCCGGCCCCACCTTGCAGCGCACGATGCCGCGGCCCGTGGTCAGACCCTTGGCCGCCGCCTCCGGCGGGAACACCTTGATCGCCGCTTCCGGGTCGAAGGTCTGGATCCAGGTCGGGGCCGTCACCGCCCGCTCGGTCCCCGGCGGGTCGAAGCGGATCGGCACGTCCACCTCGATCGGCTCGCCGCGCGGCGCGCGCCGCATCACGTCGGCGCCCACGCGGAACTGCGCCGCCAGTTTCACCGCCGCCGGACCGAAGCCCTTGCGCATCGGCAGCTCCTTGGCCACCCGGCAGTTGGTCATGTGGCCGTTCATCATCACGCCGCAGTGGGCGATCGCGTAGCCGCCGTCCTTCCCGCCGTCGGCCGGATAGGCCGCCGCCACCGCGTCGAAATCCGGCGCCTGCACCCAGACCGGGTTGGTCATCAGGGTGACCTTCTTGATCGGTAGCGGATTGTGGGTGACATCGACCACCGCGGCGCGGGCGTTCATGCCGGCGTCCATGTGCGCCTCGATGTTGGTGTCCGGCGCCTTGAAGCCGAGCGCGATATTCATCTGCCCCGCCACCGGCTGGCCACCGGGGCCCTTGTGGGGCGTCACGTGCAGGTGCGGACGCAGCGCCAGCGCCGCGTCGCCGAAGCCCATCCGCCGCGGATCCTCAAACACCACCCGGCAGCGCTCGGCGAACCCGCGCTCGTCGACGAAGCACGACAGCGTCACGCGCCCCGACGCGCGCTGCATCAGGGCCGAGGCCGGCCAGATCAGCACCTGCTGGCTGGAGGGGCTGTCCTCGTCGCCGGCGATCGTCACGGTGGCGTCCGACTGCGGGGCCTTCTTGGCCAGCTCCGGCGAGACCACCACGGGCGAGACCACCTTCGCCGCCGGCGCGGGCGGCTCGGCGGCGCCGGCGGCGGCCATCAGGAGGGTCAGCAGCACGGACATCGGACGTCTCCGGGCGTCGGTCGGCTTGAGCTTGCCATGGCTGACGCCGCCTCGCCTAGCCGCCCGCGCGCCCCTGCCGCGCCCGCCTGGGCCCAGGGCCGTCTCGCGACGCCGACGAACACGCCGGAGAGGGCGGCGGACAAGGCAGAGGCGAAGTCGTCGAGTCATTGACCCCGGGAATGCTTGGCGCCGCGCCCGATCCCGCTACGGTTCGGCGACGACGGGAGGACATCCATGGGCAAGGCCCCCATCTGGCAGTGGTCGGCGAGCGAGACGGCCCGCGCCGTCGCCGCTCGCGAGGTGAGCGCCGAAGAGGTCACGGCCGCGGCCCTGGCGCGCAAGGCCGAAGCCAATCCGGCGATCAACGCCGTCGTCGTCGACCTCTCCGACCAGGCGATGGCCGCCGCCAGGGCCGCCGACCGCGCCCAGGCCGCGGGCCAGCCGCTCGGGCCCCTGCACGGCGTGCCGATCACGGTGAAGATCAACGTCGACGTGGAGGGCCAGGCCAACTCCAACGGCGTGGCGGCTCAGGCGAACCTCATCGCGCCGTCCGACAGCCCGGTCGCGGCCAACTTCCGTAAGGCCGGCGCGATCATCATCGGCCTCACCAACACCCCGGAATTCTCGCTTCGTGCGTTCACGGACAATCCGCTGCACGGCCAGACATGGAACCCGTGGGACAAGGCCATCACCTGCGGCGGCTCCTCCGGCGGCGCGGCCGCCTCGATCGCCGCCGGCATCGCCACCCTGGCCCACGGCAACGACATCGGCGGCTCCCTGCGCTGGCCCGCCGCCTGCTGTGGCGTCAACACCATCAAGCCGACGCTGGGCCGCGTGCCGGCCTACAACGAGAGCGCCCCTGTCGAACGGCCGCCGATGGCCCAACTGATGAGCGTGCAGGGCCCCATCGCGCGCAGCGTCGCCGACGTGAAGCTGGCGCTGGCCGCCCTGGCCCGGCGCGACGTACGCGACCCCTGGTGGGTTCCCGCGCCGCTGGAGGGGCCGGACGCGCCGAAGAAGGCCGCCCTGGCGAAGCTGCCCGCCGACCTCGCCGTCGATCCGGACGTGGTCGGCCTCGTGCGCAAGGCCGCCGACCACCTCGCCGACGCCGGCTACGACGTCACCGAGGCCGAGGTCCCCGACGTCACCGCGACCTGGCAGCTCTGGTGCGACCTCATCTCCACCGAGATCGCCACGGTCCAGCGCGAGACCATGGTGGCGATGGGCAGCAAGCCCTTCGTGGGCGCCCTTGACGGCATCTTGCACGCCGCCCAGATCCTGGACCTGCCCGGCTACATCCAGGGCGTCGCACGGCGCGCGCGGGTGCTGCGCGAGTGGCTCGCGGTCCTCGAGACCTATCCGGTCATCCTCACGCCCGTCTCCGTCCAGCCCACACCGGCGCCGGACGCCGACCTGAAGGGCGATGCGGCCGTCCTGCGTTTCTTCCGCAACGACCTGCGCTTCGTGGGCGCCATCAGCGTGCTGGGCCTGCCGGTCGCCACCACGCCGGCGGGCCTGACCGCCAAGGGTCATCCGGTCGGCGTCCAGCTGATCGCCAGCCGCTACCGCGAGGACCTCGCCCTGGCGGCCGCGGCCGCCATCGAAGCCCGCGTCGGACCGCTCACCCCGACGCTCTGGGCGCGGACGCCCGCCGGCGCCGCCGTGGCCTAGCTAGGAGCGCGAAGAGCGGGGACCCGGGGAGCCGCGACGGCGGCGGTCCCGGGTCCCGGCTGGCCGGCCCTCTGCCGAGAGCCTTGGGCCGTGGCGATGGCCTCGCGCGTCAGGCGGCGCTCACCGCCTTGCGCCGGGCGCGCATCGCCGCGCCCGCCACGCCGAAGCCCATGATCATCAGCGACCACTGCGCCGGTTCCGGCGCGCCCGCCACGCCGAACGTCGAGAAGACGTCGGAGTTGTGCGTGTAGCTGTCCGACGCCAGGTCGAAGCTGGAGTTCAGCGCGTAGTGCGTGGCGTTGGTGTCCAGGAACATGAAGTAGCTGTCCTGGCCCGGCGGCAGGCCGTTGTCGCCGAAGATGAAGTTCACGAAGCCGCCGCCGAAGTCGAAGGCGTCGTTCGGGCCCTGGTCGCCCACGCCGTCGGTGCGGTAGTTGCCGTTCAGGCCTTCCACCGGAACCGAGAAGTCCAGCCGGAAGGCGGTGATGGAGGCCCGTGGGCCCGCCACGTCGGCCGCGATCAGGTTGGTGGTGGCCTGGAAGCTGGTGTCGTGCACCCGCCAGTAGAAGTCGTAGGTGCCGTCATCGGACAGCACGACCCGGCTCTGCACGCTGGCGTTCATCGTGCCGCCGATCACCGACCAGCTCAGCGCCTGGTCGACGTCCTGCACGACGGTGCCGGCGAGCTGCGGCTCAGCCGCGGAGGTAGTGCCCCCCAGCGCGTTGTCGCCCGCGGCGAGGACGACGGCGCCGGCGCTGGTGGCGAAGCCCGCCATCAGAGCGGCGGCCGCGATCGGCGCGATGGAAAGCGCCGCCCGCTTGGCGGCGAACTTGGCGTTCATAGTCGTTTCCCTTCAGGTGGTTCCAGATCCTGGGAGCGGGAAACTCATGCGGACCGGATACGCCCGCAACGCCTTGCAACCTCCATAAGAGCTATTCGCTCGGGCTTTGAAAAATGCCCGCCAGCCGAGGCGATTTGTGCTGATCGGGGACGCTCGGCCCGTCCCCGACCTGCTCAGGTCGCGGGCTTCTTCGGCGCCGCGGCCGCGGCTTCCTGCGCCGCCTTCTCCTTGTTCGCCTGGCTGACGATGTAGTGGTAGATCGCCTCGGCCTGGCCCTCGGCCAGCACGCTCTTGAACGAGGCCATGCCCTTCGACGCGCGGGCCCCGTCGACGACGATGCGGCTCCACTCCAGCGGGCTCTGCAGGGCCGTCGAATAGCGCAGGTCCGGGATCGACTTGTCGGCGACGCCACCGGATCCGTGACAGCCCGAGCAATAGCGGCCGT
>Ga0308175_100002241_pt1 | contig 13186 bp, 9 predicted proteins | sample PhyCR1_3_FD_203893 | JGI IMG/M metagenome (GOLD analysis project Ga0308175, IMG submission 203893) | Soil microbial communities from UC Gill Tract Community Farm, Albany, California, United States - DLSLS.C.R1 | ecosystem: Environmental > Terrestrial > Soil > Agricultural land | place: USA...
GCACGCGTGTGTGTCGGGAGTGTGCCGAAAAGGGATACCGTTTGTCCCCAGCGTGGCCGCCAGTCCTGACCGCGACCTCGGCGAGGCCCGCGCCGCGATCGACCGCGGTGACTCCCGCGCCGCCCTCAAGAGCCTCGACCACGCCCGCAAGGGCTACGCGCGCGCCCTCGACACGGAAGGCCTCGAGCACGTGCTCGACATGGCGGCGCTCGTCGACGCGTCGGATGACCGCAGCCGAATCGGCGGCGACAACCTCGTGTATGCCGTCAAGCAGAATCTTCGCCAGGAAAGCCGCCGCCGGGCGCGGCAGCTCGGCCGGCCCTGGAGCGATCCTTTCCCAGACCTCCAGGCCCCCACCGAGCACACCGGCTTCGTGTTCACCCGCGGCGTCAAGCTCTGGATCGGGATCGGCATTGCAGTGGCGATTGCGGCGTTCGTCGGGTTCGTGCTCGTCGCCGCGCTCGTCGATACGGGCCCCGCCACGCCGGTCACCCTCAGGCTCACGAACGACACCGGCCGCTCGGTCAACGTGCGCCGGTGTGACGGCGCAAGTTGCGACATGGGCTCCACGAAACACATCGACGCGGGCGACCTGCTCGAAGCGAAGGTCGATGCGAACCTACTGGTTCAGGTCTTCCGGCTCGAGTGGTCCGGGCCGGACGAGTGCTTGCCGCTTCGCGTTCACGACGCCTATCAGCGGATCGGCGGGAGCGGCGCACTGGGCGCGAACCTCTCGCAGGCGACGCCGTGCCCGGGGACGACGGTGCTCCCGCGGCGCGCCGGACCAGAGGATTCGCAGCTCTAGGAGGGTTTGGCCGAACGCTGCACGCCCTCGGGGTGCGCTGGTCGTTCCGAGGCAAGGACGCAGGGAGTGCCGATAGCCGTAGCTATCGGTGCGACTGAGGACGCCGCCTCGGGGCGTCCAGCGCGGCCCGAGGGCCTCGACAGTGCTTCGTCAAACCCTCCTAGGAGGCCAGCGCGGCGAAGTAGCCGGCCGGCCGGGGCCGGACCCCGACGAGCGCATCGTCGAGCGTGGCGATGAGACCTACGCGATCGCCGTGGGCGAGCGTCTCCACGACCGCCTTGCGCACGGCATCGACAGCCCCTGCCCCCGCCGTCTCGCCCCGCGCCAGCCCGCGCAGGCGCTCGAGCTGCTCGGCCCGGTCGCGCGCGGTCTCGCCGAGGAGCACCGCCGCCCGCACCGAGGCCGCCCACAATCCGTCTGGGCCACCGAGCAACGCGGACAGAGCCTCGCGCAGTTGCTCCGAGCGGAACGGCTCGTCCGCGAACAACGACAGCTCCCAGCGATCGAGCGCCTCAGCGAGCTCCGGATCTTCCTCGGCTCGCCCCAGCCGCGCGAGCAGGTCCGAGGTGAGCCGCGCACGGAAGGCGTCGAGGCGCGTCGGCTCGCCGGGTGGCTCGGTCGCGGCGATCGGCAGCATCGGGCGGATCGCCAGCGGGCGCCAGTCGAGTCGCTCGAACAACACTGGACCAGCGGCGATGGGCGCTGCAGTCGCCAGGCGCAGCGCGCTGACCGCGTCGGCGAGCTCTCCGGGCGCGTCGGGGGCGCGCGGCTCGTTGGGAAGCAGCGCGCGCTCGAGCTCGAGGACACAGAGCCGGTCGGGCTCGCTGCCGAACCCCTGGGGCAGCAGGCCGTTCGCCTCGGGCCAGTGGGCGGCCAGCTCGCCCGCGGCGGCGACGCGGAGCCGCAGGCCGTCGGCGAGCTCCACCTGCGTCCCGAGCGAGAGCCCGACGAGCGGCGCGACGGCAGCGTAGGTCCGACGCTTGCCGAGCAGCGAGCGCTCGAGCTCGACGTACGCCCGGTCGAACGCCTCGTCGCTCCAGTCGAAGCCGCCGCAGGCATCGGCGACGTCAGCGAGCAGCGGCAGCACGATCGTCCGCAGCAGCGGCTGGTCGCCGGCCTTGCCCGAATGCGCGGCGGCGTAGATCGCGGCGGCCGGCTCCCGTCCCAGATCCTCGATCGCAAGCTTTGCGTCGGCGAGCGCGCTCAGCCGCTCGGCCCGCGCCTCGACGTACGACCGGGTGAGCGGCCGGTACTCGTACAGCGAACTCGGCCCGCGCGAGGCGTGCTCCTCGAACGCGAACGGGAGCTCGTCTCCGCTGGCCACATCGTCCGCGAGCAGCGAGAAGCCCGCGAGACAGAAGCAACGCAGGGAGCGGTAGAGGTGCGGGGCGCGCACGGCCACGAGTGGCCTCTACGCGCCGGGCGGCTCCTCTCCTCTTTGGCAGCCTGGGCACCAGTAGGCGATGCGGTTGTCGTCGCCCTGGCCTCGCGAGCGCACCTTCACTCCACAGCGCGGGCACGGGCGGCCGACCTGCCGGTAGACGGTGCGCTTTCCGGCCGGGTCATCGAGTGCGGCGCGCATCAGCTGCGCGGCCTCGGCGAGGACGTGCTCGAGCTCCGCATCGGAGACCTGTTCGAGCCGCAGCCACGGCGAGAGTTGGGCATGCCAGAGCGCCTCGGCCTTCCAGACGTTCCCGATGCCCGCGACGAGACGCTGGTCGAGCAGCGCGTCGCCAAGCTCACGGCCTTGGTGCTGACGCCGCAGGTTCGCGACCATGCCGGCGAGGTCGAGTGGCTCGGCGAGGATGTCAGGCCCGACGCGGCGCGTGCCGCGCTTGGTCAACTCGAGCACCGGCCCGTTCCAGAGCACGGCCTCTCGCTTGGCTCCGGTGAGGACGAGCCAGGGCTTGCCTCGCAACTCGGCGCCGCGCTCGACGACCTGCCAGCGGCCGCTCATGCGCAGGTGGCTGCGGAGCACGAGCCCGCCCTCGAAGCTCAGGAGCAAATTCTTGCCCACCGCCTCGACCGACTCGAGCCGGCGTCCGTCGAGCCGGTCGGCAGAGAGGACCGAGGCCGCGCGCGGGTGCGGCGTCTCGACGGTGACGCGCTCGCCCACGAGCGCCTGCAGCTTGCGGGCCGCTCGGTGGAGCGAGTCTCCCTCGGGCATCGCCCGGACCCTAGCTGGGGAGTGGAATTCGCCTGGATGGCGAAGGGCGCTCCGACGGGAGCGCCCTTCGCTTACGCGCTGACTGCCCGCGTCAGGCCGGGCAGGGATTCGAGCTCAGGACATTGCGGAAGTTGTTCGTCCTGTGCCGAACCGCCGGATTCGGGTTCGGGTAGTCGCTGAACAGCAGCGGGCCGAACTCGGCCTTCGAGTTGCCGCCGAACGCATTCGTCGTGCCCTTCAGGTACGGGCCGCCGAACTGCCACACGCAGTGGCCTTTCGCGCTCGGGTTCTCGGTCGACGATCCGGTCGTGTAGATCGGATAGAAGTTCGAGCCTGGTGGTGGATTCTCGCAGCCGATCCCGGTGAAGCGGTCGCAGTGACCGCCGAAGTCGGCCGCCTCGATGCGAGGCAGGTCGGCCTCGAACGCGACGCGACTGTAGTTCGACGAGCCGTTGAAGAGCGGGCTCGTGAACGTGATCGGGGTGGAGTGGAACTTCTGGTCCTGGCCCCGGTTGGGATCGGTTCCAGGCCACACCGCCTGGTATGAGGTGCCGTCGAAGTCATTGTCGGTGGCGATACAGCCTCCGATCGGCACGAGCAGCGAGAAGGCCGCGTCGAAGCAGCCGGTGTCGTCGCCGTCGATGGTGCCCTCGTTGTTGCTGAGGCAATCCCCGCCTTCCGCGGTCACAACGGAGCAGTACTCGAAGTGGCCGATCTCGTCGGAGAAGGCGACGTTGTAGCTGTGCGCCGCCCACGGCACGCGTGTGTGCTCGCTCGAGGTCGCGTACATCGGGCGGAACGAGTACGGCGTCTGGCTGCAGGTCGCGGCGGCCGGCTGGAAGTTGACCTGCGCGAACCCGTTCGCCGCGCTGGCCGTCATCGAGCCGGACTTGCCGTTGGTCAGGTCGTGGATGATCACCGTCAGGCCCGCCGAACCATCGTGGATGTCGACGGTCAGTTCGTCACCCGAGCCCATGAACAGGTCGGTCGCCGCGCTGGGCGTGAAGGTGAGGTTGGTCTGGTTGAGCGGAGCCGGCGGCGCATGCGGCACGCCGTTCTTCGTGATGAAAGCGAAGTTGGCCGGCTCGTCACCCGCCCGGTTTCTGCAGTCCGCGTTGTTCAGCGTGCCGGTGTTCTGATCCTGCAGCAGGCTGAAGATCGCCATCGAGGCGCACCACTGCGTCGCGTCGCAGCTGACACCGGGCGGCCAGGGAGCCCAGCCCGGTGGGTAGAACTGCACCTCGAGGAACGCCGTGCCCGGGTGATGGCCGATGTACTTCGGATCGGCATCGGACGCGGCGTCGAAGATGTTGCTGTCGCTGTCCGGCACGCACGCCGCGTGCGTGAACTCGGGCGCCGACTGGTTGTCGCAGAGCGCCATGCCCAGCCAGAAGGCCGGATGCAGCTGGAAGTTCCACGTCCCGGCGGTGCCCGCCTGATTGGGCATCACCTTCGGATCTGACGGGATCTTCAGATGGTAGAGGTTCGAGTTCCCCGCTCCCGGTGTCTCCGAATAGAACAGGAGCGACGGCTCGTCGTGCCCAGTGTAGGCGCCGCGGTAACCCAGCGAGTCGTTGGACTCGGCACAGACCGCCGCGGTCGCCCGGCTGCATCGCAACGTGCTCGCCTTAGCCGAGCCGACCAGTGAGCCAGCCACGACTACGGCGAGTGCGATCGCGCAGCCCAGGATAAGACGTCTCATATCCCCTCCTTGACCGCTGTCGTCGCCGCCCTTGCCCCTGATCGGGGTCCGCTAAACGTCTCGGCGGTGGGCCCGTCAGGGCCGAAAGACTGCCCGGCGCGGGCCGATCACAAAACCTGCCTCGATCAGCAGCGAAATGATCTCCGTTTCACCCACGGGCATGCTGTCGAAGCGCTCGACGGCGAGCCGCTTGCCGCCCGTTCGCGTGACGTGTTCGACCAGCGCGCTCAGTGCCTCGCGGAGCCAGTCCTCCTCCGGCTCGCGCAGCGGGACGAGCGAGCGGCCGCCGCGCTCGACGTAGAGCGCCGGCTCGCCACCGAGCAGGACCACCTGGGCGCCGGCCACGCGCGCCGCGCGCGCGCCGGCTCGTTTCGGCCAGGGGATGGCCGCGCCGTACGGCTGGGCCGGGTCGGCGGCGGCGAGCACGAGCGGCTCGGCCTCCTCACCGTCCTTCGGCCGCAGCTCGCGTAGCCGCTCGACCGCGCCGCCGAGCGCGAACTGCGCCCCGCCGAGGCCTTCGACGAAGTAGCCGCGCCGGCACAGCCCGAGCGTCTCGAGCGCCTTCAGCTCGCCGTAGACCGCGCCGTACCCACCGGGGATGCCCTCGCCGCGGACACCGTCACGGGTGACGATGCCCTGCCGCTCGAGCAGGAGCTCGGCGAGCGCTCTCCGGTCAGGCCGGCCAGGGAAGAGGCGCGCGGCCAGCGACCAGCGGCCCTGGGTGGCGGTGACCTCGCTCGACCGCCGGCGGGAGAAGCGCCTGGGCCTTTGTGAAGTGATGCTGGAACGCGTAGCGTTGCGCCGCGCCGCGCGCAGCGGCGTCCAGGCGTCGTTCGTGACCTCGCCCGCCCAGACGAGATCCCACAGCGCGGGCAGCGCCTCTTCGGCCTCGATTCCGGTGTCGAGCAGGAGGTCGTGCCAGAAGAGCGCGCTGCGGCCGAGCGCGGCCCGCAGCCGCTCGTGGATCTCTTTCTCCGGGCGGTCGGCCGCGGGTGGCGCGCCGAGCGCGGGCGCGTCCTCGCGGAAGTAGACCGCGACGCGGTCGAGCCCGGCGCCGATCCAGACGACCTCGCCTGAGGCGCAAAGCGCGTCGAGCTGCTCCGGCCGGTAGCCGGGAACTCGCCGAGGCAAGACGTCGCTTTCCCACAGAGCAACCGGGAGAGCCAAGCCTTGCAGCGGCACGAGCGCCTCGCGCAGCGACGCGCGGCGACCGATCCCGTGCCAACTCGGCAGGAACCGTCCGAGCGCGGCCTGCTCGGCCGGCTCGACCTCGCGACGCAGCGCCGCGAGCGATGCTCGTCGCAGCCGTCGCAGGACCTCGGGGTCGCACCACTCGCGCTCGCTCCCGCCCGGGCGCAGCTCGCCTCGCACCAGCTCGTCCCGGCGCTCGAGCTCCCGCAACACCGGCTCGACGTCGCGGCCGAAGCGCTCGTTCGCCTCGGCGGTCGTGAACGGTCCGCGCGAGCGGGCGAAGCGGCGCACGAGCGAGTGCACCGGCTCGTCGTCGGCCTCGAGGAAGACCTCGGGCAGGCCGCCCGGCGGCATCGCGCCGACGGCGTCGCGGTAGCGCCCGGCGTCCTCGGCCGCGATCAGGCGCTGCTCGCCCGCCACGCGGATGTGGACAGCGCGGCGCTCGGTCAGCAGCGGTTCGGCCAGGTCCTGGGGGTACTCGCCTTCGCGCAGGTCGCCACGTCGGCGCAACAGGTCGTGCAGCTCGTCGGGCGAGCGGGCGTCCCCACGCAGCTGTTGCTCGACGCCCTCCAGCGCGCCAGGGTCGATCAGGTCGCGCAGCTCCTCCTGGCCGAGCAGCTCACGTAGGAGATCGCGGTCGAGCGAGAGCGCCTGCGCCCGCCGCTCGGCGGCCGGCGTGTCGTCCTCGTACATGTAGTTGGCGACGTAGTCGAAGAGCAGCGAGGCCGCGTATGGCGAGGCGGAAGCCGTCTCGACGTCGACGAGGTCGATCTGCCGCGTGCGCAGTCCTTGCAGCAGCCGCTTCAGCGCGGGCAGGTCAAAGACATCTTGCAGGCACTCGCGATAGGTCTCGAGCACGATCGGGAACGCCGGGTAGCGACGCGCGACCTGCAGTAGCGACTGCGCCTTCAGGCGCTGCTGCCAGAGCGGCGTGCGCTCACCCGGACGACGGCGCGGGATCAACAGCGAGCGGCCCGCGTTCTCGCGGAAGCGCGCGCCGAAGAGGGCGGTCTCGCCGAGCTCCTGCGTGACGAGCTCCTCGACCTGCTCGGGGGCGAGCAGCACCTCTTCCACCGGCGGCGGCGCGTCTGCGTCGGGCAGATGGATCGCGATCCCATCATCCGACCAGATCGCCTGCGTCTCGAGCCCGAGCGACGCCCGTAGCCGTGCGCCCAGAGCGAGGGCCCAGGGTGCGTGCACGCGGCCGCCGAAGGGCGTGAGGATGCAGAGCCGCCAGTCGCCGATCTCGTCGCGGAAGCGTTCGACGACCACCGTGCGGTCGGATGGGACAGCGCCGGTCGCACCTTCCTGCTCGCGCAAGAACGTCAGCAGGTTCGTGGCCGCGCGCTCATCGAGCATGTGCTCGGCCTGCAGCCGGGCCGTCGCCTTCTCGTCCGAGAGCGCAACGAGCTCCCGTGACGTTGCTCCGATCGCCTCGCCGAGCTCGTAGGGCCGGCCGACGCCCTCGCCCTTCCAGAACGGCACCGCGCCGGGAACGCCGGGAGCCGGCGAGACGAGGACTTGGTCGCGGGTGATCTCCTCGATCCGCCAGGTGCTCGCGCCGAGCAGGAACGTCTGTCCGGCTCGCGCCTCGTAGACCATCTCCTCGTCGAGCTCGCCCACGCGGCCGCCGCCGTCCACGAGATGGACGCCGAAGAGGCCGCGGTCGGGGATCGTGCCGGCGTTCGTGATCGCAAGCCGCCTCGCGCCCTGGCGGCCCTTGACGACGCCTGCCGTACGGTCCCAGACAACGCGCGCCCGCAGCTCGGCGAACTCGTCCGACGGATAGCGGCCGTCGAGCATGTCGAGCACGTTCTCGAGCTGGACGCGCGAGAGATCGGAGAACGGATAGGCGCCGCGCACGAGCTGGTGCAGCTCGTCGACCGCGATCTCCTCGTCAGCGCAGATCGCCACGATCTGCTGGGCGAGCACGTCGAGCGGGTTGCGCGGGATCTTCGTCTCCTCGATCCCACCCTCGAGCATCCGCTTGACGACGACCGCCGACTCGAGCAGGTCGGCCCGGAACTTCGGGAAGATGCGGCCCTTCGAGACTGCGTCGAGCTCGTGGCCTGCGCGGCCGACGCGCTGCAGCCCGCGCGCGACCGACTTCGGCGACTCGACCTGGATCACGAGGTCGACCGCGCCCATGTCGATCCCGAGCTCGAGCGACGAGGTGGCGACGAGGCACGGGATCTCGCCCTTCTTGAGCAGCTCTTCGACCTCGACCCGCTGCTCGCGCGCAAGCGAGCCGTGGTGGGCGCGCGCGATCTCCCGCGACGTCGCTTGCGATGTCGCGTCGGAGGCGGCAGCGGCTTCGCCTTTGCCGCCGTCCATCGAAGCCAGGTCGTTCAGGCGCAGCGCCAGCCGCTCGGCAAGGCGGCGGTTGTTGACGAACACGATGGTCGAGCGATGCGCGCGGACGAGCTCGAGGACCTCCGGGTAGATCGACGGCCAGATCGATTGCTGCTCCTCGGGCTCGCGCATGTCGTCGAGCGGAACGACCACCTTCAGGTCGAGCTCCTTCGCGCGGCCGGCGTCGACGAGCTCGATTTCGCGCCCTCCCGAGACGAACCGGCCGATCTCCTCCAGGGGTCGCTGCGTCGCGGACAGCCCGAGCCGCTGAATCCGCTTCTCCGCCAGTCGGTCCAGGCGCTCCAGGCTCAACGCCAGATGTGCGCCTCGCTTCGTGCCCGCGACGGCGTGCACCTCGTCGACGATCACGGTCTCGATCCCGCGCAGCGTCTCGCGCGCTTGCGAGGTGAGCAGCAAGAAGAGCGACTCCGGGGTCGTGATCAGGATGTCGGGCGGGTTGCGCACCATCGCGGCGCGCTCCTTCTGCGGCGTGTCGCCGGTGCGGACGCCGACGCGCAGCTCCGAGCCGAGGCCGGCCAGAGGCCCGCGCAGGTTCCGCTCGATGTCGTAGTTGAGCGCCTTCAGCGGCGAGACGTAGAGCAGGCGCAGGCCCTCGCCCGGCCGTGGGTTGAGCTGGTCGATCCCGTAAAGGAAGGCCGCGAGCGTCTTGCCCGAGCCGGTCGGTGCCTGGATCAGCGTGTGCCCGCCGCGCGCGATCGCCGGCCAGCCGAGCTCCTGCGCCGGGGTCGGCCCTGCGAAGGCCTGCTCGAACCAGGCGCGCGTCCCGGGCGAGAAGACGTCGAGCGCGCTCACCCGCCTAGCGTAGCCCGAGGCGCAGAGCCGCCGTTAAACGTTTTCGAACAGTGGCAGGACATACTGGAACCGATGGCGTCGAGAGTGAGCGCTCTGGCCGCAGTGGCAGCCGTCGCGTGCGGCGTCGCAACTACGTCTGCGGCGCAGGAGACCTCGCCGTTTCCGCGAGGCTGGATCGTCTTCTCGGCCGACACGGACCGTGGGATCTTCTGCTGCGACCTGTTCAAGATCCGCACCGACGGAACGGGTCTGCGCCGGCTCGCGGCCGCGCATTCCGGCGACTACCCGGCGTTCGCCCCCAACGGACGGCGAGTTGCTTTCCCGTTTGCGCGCGGAATCTTCACGGTGAATCTCGACGGAAGCGGGCGCCGGCGCCTGACGAACGGGTACGACGAGGCTCCGGCGTATTCCCCGGACGGCAAGCGGATCGCATTCCTAAGGGGCTTCGATCTGTACGTGATGCGGGCCGACGGCCGCGAACAACGACGGCTGCGGCGTGGGTTCGGGGCTGAGAGCCGGCTGTCCTGGACTCCCGATGGCAAGTCGCTCGTGGTTTCCGTTTCCGCCGGCGCCTACGACCCGATCTACCTCGACACGCTCGACGCCCGCACCGGACGGATCGAGAAGCAGACGCTTCTGCAAGACGCAACGGGCGAAGAGAACCCTGGGAGCGCCGGAGGGGCGCTGCTCTCGCCGGACGGCCGGACCGTTGTGTTCACCGGGCACAAACCGACCTGCGCCGACTGCGATCCTGCGTATGCCCTCTACCGCAAGCAACTCCCCCGTGGCCCGGTCCGGCATGTCTGCGATGTTTGCAGCGCGGACAGCTGGTCGGCTGACAGCCATGCGATCGCCTGGGGCGGGAACCGAGAGGTCCACCTCCGGTTGCTCCGCGAGGGCCGCACGATGACGGTTCCGGTGGGCGGGCACGTTTACAGCGTCGTGAGTGTTGCCCTGCAACCACGCTGAGCTATCAACCGAGCCCCCGGCGTAGCGCCTCCACGTCGCCCCGAAGCTCTTTCTCGTCGATCTGGCCTGGCTCGTCCTCCGGGAACGGGAACGGCCAGCCCGGCTTCGGGTCGTCCGCGTAGCGCGGGATGACGTGCGTGTGCAGGTGCGGCAGCGAGTTGCCGAGCAGGTCGTAGTTCAGCTTCACCGGCTGTAGGTGGAGCTCGAGCCGGCGGCCGGCCTCGAGCACCTCGAGCCAGTACTGCGCGGCCTCCTCAGGGGATAGCTCGGTCGGCTCGGCCACATGGCGTCCACGCCAGACGACGACCGTGTAGCCGCGCTGGATCTTCGCGCGCTGCAAGTACGCGTCGGCGACCTCGCCGGCGAAAAAGCGGATGCCGTACTCGGTCTCCTCGGGCCGGCCCTGCGCGCACATCGGGCAGCCCTCACCGCGCCTGAGCTCGTAGAACTCCTTGGGCCACTTCACGCCGGCCGACGCTAGCATCGACCCGTGTCCGAGACGCCCGAACAGTTCTACGAACGCACCAAGGATGCGCTACGGATGCCGCCCGTCGAGGAGTGGGAGACCTTTCCGTTCGAGGGCGAGCTCCGGCCGTGTGGCTTGCGGCCACCCGCGGAGGACGAGAAGTCGCGCTACGGCGAGGGCGGGATCGACTGTCGCGCCTGCGGCAAGGCCGCCGACGACCTGATCTGGGAGGACGAGCACTGGCAACTGACGGCGGTCGGGCCGACCGGGCTGCCGATCGTCCTGATCCTCGAGCCGAAGGAGCACTACGACATCGAGACACTGCCGCCCGAGCTGGCGACGGAGCTGGGACCGCTGATGCAGCGGATCGAGCGCGCGATCCGGGCCGCCGGAGGCATCGGACGCGTGCACATCGGTCGCTGGGGCGAGGGCAGCGAGCACCTGCACTGGTGGTTCATGGCCCGGCCGGCGCGCATGCGCCAGCTGAGCGACAGCTTCGCGGCGATCTGGGACGACATCCTTCCGCCGGTGCCCGACGACGTCTGGCGCGCGAGCATCGCGAAGGTCGCCGCAGCGCTGGATTGAAGCGCGTCAACGTCAAGGGCACGTCCGGCTCGGGTAAGACGACCTTCGCCCGCGAGCTGGCCCGTCGTCTCGACCTGCCCTTCGTCGAGCTCGACGCGCTTCACCACGGGCGGGAGTGGTACCAGCCGACGGCGGAAGAGTTCCGCGCCCGCGTCGTGGAGGTCATGGCGCAGGTCCCCGACGGCTGGGTGATCGACGGCAACTACGAGGCCAAGCTCGGCGACACGGTGATCGCTCCGGCCGACACGATCGTCTGGCTCGACCTACCGCTCCCGCTCAAGCTGCACCGGGTGGCTCGCCGGACTCGCGAGCGGATCCGCGACGACGTCGAGCTCTGGAACGGGAACAAAGAGAGCTGGCGCAACGCGCTCTGGGGGCGCGAGTCGCTCTTCGCCTGGCTGATCCGCGGGCACTTCCGCCACCGGCGCACCTGGCCGGCGCGCTACGCGGACGACCCGCGGTTCATCCGGTTACGCTCGGTCAAGGAGGCCCGCGAGTGGCTCAATTCGACGTCCTGATCCTCGGCGGCGGCGCGGCCGGTTGCGCGCTCGCGGGGCGGCTGAGCGAGAACCCCGACCGCAGCGTCTGCCTGGTCGAGGCCGGCCCCGACTACGGGCACCTCTCGGAAGGCCGCTGGCCGGCGGACATCCTCGACCCGCGCTGGCTCGCGCTGGAGTCGCATCTCTGGGCGCGCGACGACGAGGACGACCGCTCACAGTCGCGGGCCCGGATTCTCGGCGGCTGCTCGGCCCACAACGCCTGCGTGCTGCTCGAGGGCGCGCCTTCCGACTATGAGTGGGGCGGCGACTGGTCGTACGACGCGTTCGCGCCTTACTTGCGCCGAGCCTACGAGACCCTGCGCGGCCACGTGCTCGCCGAGGACGAGCTAACGCCGTGGCACCGCGCCTTCCGCGCAGCGGGCGGCGAGTGCTCGATCGTGCATCCGGTGAACATCGTCGACGGCGTCCGCTGGCACACCGGCTTCGCCTACGTCGACCCCGCACGCGCGCGCGAGAACCTGACGATCCTGCCCGGCACGATCGTCGACCGCGTGCTGCTCGAGGACACCCGCGCGGCCGGCGCGGTCGCCGCCGGCCGCGAGCTGCGGGCCGAGACGGTGGTCGTCTCCGCGAGCGCCTACGGCTCGCCGGCGATCCTGCTGCGCAGCGGCATCGGTCCCGAGGGCGAGGTCTCGCAGCTGCCGGTGGGCCAAGGGCTCGTCGACCACGTCGGCGTGAGCGCCGCGTGGGAGCCGAGCGAGCGACTGGTGGCCGAGACCGCCGCCCACCAGGCCGAGCACGGGCTCTACATGGGCCAGGTGACGGTAGGTGTCTCGAGCCGCTCGTGCCCGCCGGGCGTGCGCGACCTCTTCGTCTTCCCTTCGCTCGAGGTCGGACCTGAGATCAGCGGCGCCGCCTTCGCGATGAAGCCGTGCTCGCAGGGCTCGGTGCGGCTGAACGGGCCGGATCCCGAGACGCCGCTCGCGATCGACCACGGCTTCCTGCGCGACGAGCACGACGTCGAGGTGGTGGTCGAGGGCTTCGAGCGGCTGCGCGAGCTGGCGGCCTCGCCGGAGATTGCGCCGTACGCCGGGCGTGAGCTGCGGCCGGGGCAAGAGTTCGGCGCCGAAGAGCACGTGCGCGGGACCGCGCGCGGCTTCTTCCACCCGGTCGGAACGTGCGCGATCGGGAGCGTCCTCGACGAGCAGTGCCGGGTGCTCGGCTTCGAGAACCTCTACGTCGTCGACGCCTCGGCGATCCCCGACATCCCCGCAGCGAACACCAACCTGACCACCGTCGCGCTGGCCGAGCGAGCAGCTACCTGGCTGTAGGATCGAGCCGTGGCCGCCACGAAACCGGACCGGCTCCACTACACGGGCAACGACGACGCCGATGCGCTCCTCGCGCACGATCCGTTCGCGCTGCTCGTCGGGTTCGCGCTCGACCAGCAGGTGCCGGTGCCGACCGCCTTCCAGGGCCCGCTGAAGCTCAAGCAGCGCCTGGGGACGCTCGACCCTGGGCAGATCGCGGCAACCGATCCCGGCCGGTTCGAAGAGATCTTCCGCGAGAAGCCGGCGATCCACCGCTTCCCCGGCAACATGGCGCGGCGCGTCCAGGACCTGGCGTCGGTGGTCGT
>Ga0308175_100002242_pt1 | contig 13185 bp, 11 predicted proteins | sample PhyCR1_3_FD_203893 | JGI IMG/M metagenome (GOLD analysis project Ga0308175, IMG submission 203893) | Soil microbial communities from UC Gill Tract Community Farm, Albany, California, United States - DLSLS.C.R1 | ecosystem: Environmental > Terrestrial > Soil > Agricultural land | place: USA...
GACGACTCGACTACGTGCACGGGCGTCCCGTCGCCGTCGTGGTGTATGGCCGGCGGCAGCACGTGATCAACGTCTTCACCTGGCCCGCCGACGCCGGCGACGCCGCGCGCGTCCTGACGACGAGTCACGGATACAACCTGCTGCACTGGCGGTCGGGCGGGGTGGAGCACTGGGTGGTGTCGGACCTCAACGCGGCGGAGCTCAAACAGTTCGGGGCGCTGCTCGAACGCTGAGCGGGTGGCTGGGATGCGCGGCGTCGTCTCGTCGCCCCGCGGCGCTGCGCGCGACTTTCGGGCGTGCGCAGCGCGTCGTATGATCTGCCCATGCGACCGCGCGCTCACGCGTCCCTCGCCGTCGTGCTCCTCACCGCGTCCCTCGGCGTCGCAGCCCGGAAGCCGAGGTCGCACGCGCCTCTGCCGACCATGCTCCTCGTGCGCGTGCACGATTCGCTGTCGGGCGCACCGCTGCCGAATGCGGAGGTCACGGCGATCGGCCGGAGGACGCTCACCGGGCCGAAGGGGCAGGTGCGCATCGTCTGGCCCGCGGACGGCGTGATCACCCTGCGCGTGCGGCAGCTCGGCTTCCGCTACGTGGAGCGCACCGTGCAGCGCGGTACCTCGCCCACGGCGACGGAGGACACCGTCACCATCGCCATGCAGCGTGCCGCTTTCGCGCTCCCGCAGGTGACGGCGGTCGCGCACGCACGCTGCCGCGACGACGACGCCAACGCGCCACCGACGGCGCTCTCCCAGTCGGCGATGGAGCTCCTGCGATTCGGCGCCGAGCAGTATGGCACGTTCCGCAGCCGCTATCCGTTCGCACTCCTCCTCGCGCGCAAGACGGAGCTGTTCGTGGGCGGCAGCAACATCCCGAGGCGCGAGAACAGCGAGGAGCTGACGAGCTCCGACGAGTGGGGCGACCGCTACTCGCCAGGCCAGGTGTTGCAGCGCACGGGCGCCCAGAGCTGGTTCGTCCCGCTGCTCTTCGTCTCCGCCCTCGCGGACTCGGCATTCTGGGCGCGACACTGCTTCGTCGCGCGCGGCGTGGAGGAACGTGAGGGCCGTCGCGTCATCCGTCTCGACTTCTCACCCGCGCGCGACGTGAGGGATGCCGAGTGGGAAGGCGCCGCGTGGATCGACTCGGCGGCGAGCGTGCTCACGCGCGTCGAGTTCCGTCTGACGAACCTGCGCGACTACACGGGTCCGCGAGAGTTCGAGGGCTACACCGTGTTCACGACACCGTCCCCCTACATCGCGCGTCCCGACTCCACCGTCGCCAGATGGGTGTCGAACGGCTCCAGAGGCTGGTCGCAGCAGGCCCTCGTGATCCGCGACGTGCGGTACACGAAGGAAGCGCCCCCGTGAATCGCTGATGCGCGAGCCGACGAGGTCAGAGTCACACGAGCGTTCAAGAGGGTCAGACTCGTTGAACGATCAAGAGGGTCAGACTCGTTGAACGACGGTACGAGCCCGTACCCCTTTTCAACGACTCTGACCCCTTGAACTCCTTGAACTCCCGTCGTTGAAACGGCCCCGGAGCGCCGAAGCGTCCCGAGGCCGTTCACAGACTCGATGGCCCTGCCGCTTACTTCACCGTGAACTCCGACGTCATCCCGTGCATCGAATGCTCCTTCCCGTCCTTCGCATCGGGAGCGAAGCAGATCAGGCCATACGTCCCGGGGGTGAGGTTGGCGGTGAAGATGCCCGTGCGGCCCTTGGCCAGGCCGGCCATGCCGTCGATCGGCGTGCCCGGCGGCGGACCCTTCATCCCTTCCTTGACCACCCAGTTGTTCACGTCGGCGATGTGCTTGCCCGGCGCGAGCTTCACGAAGACCGCCTCGTGATCCTGCGGCCCTTCGTTCATGACGTGGATGACGTTCTTGCCGGCGTGCAGCGGCTTGGAGAAGGTAAATCCGTAGTCCTTGAGGACCAGGTGCACGTCCGGCGTCGGCGCGTCTTCCATCGCCGTGCCGGCCTGCGCGACGCCGCTCGCCGCGGTGACGGAGAGCGGCTGGATCATCCCCTTCATCATGTGCGGCGTCGGATCGCCGGGCGACGGGATGAAGCAGGCGATCACGTAGTTCCCCGCCTCGAGATTGAGCGTCGCTTCGATCGTGCTGTGCGGAACCGCGGCGTTCGGCCCACCGACGGAGACGAGCCACGCGGGCGGTGGACCAGGCTTCTTCATCGCCGCCTGCAGATCCGCGAATGTCTTGCCTTGCTCCAGCTTCATGATCTGGAGGTGGTGCAACATCGTGCCGTCGTTCACCAGCTTGAACGACGTCATGCCCGCGGCGATCGTCTTCGGTGCGTCGAAGCTGAACTCCTTCGCGTGCACCGTGACGACGGGAATCTTTCCGGCGCGCGTATCGTGCACGGTCGATGACGTCAGGAAGGCAGCGGCGCCGACGAACAGGACGACGGGTACGGTCTTCAGAAACATTGGGAACCTCTCACTGTGGGACGGGCGGAAAACATGATGCCTCGTCCGTCCTCCCGCGAGAGGTTCTCCGAAACTTCGGAACCGATGGACCCGGAGGCCGTCCGAACCCCTCAGCCCGGCGTCACTGCCGGCAGTCCCCGTGCGGGTCGGGCTTCGGATGGTCTACGGCCACGCGATGGCTGAGGTTGGCGACGTTCATTGCCGTCGCATGGATCAGCCTGGTCACCGTGGCCATGTGGTCGTAGTCGATGTACTCCGGCTCGTCGGTCACCTGGTGGTAGTCGGCGTGCCCGCCCGTGGTGAAGAACACGATCGGGATCCCCCAGCGCGCGTACGACCAGTGATCGCTGCGGCAGTAGATGTTCTGTGGGTGCCCGTTCGCGTCGAGCGCGTAGTCGAACTTCAGGCCGAGCCTGTCACGCGCGTTCTCCTGCTCCACCATGTTGCCGAGCTCCGTCGACAGGCGACGCGAGCCGATGAGCTGCAGGTAGCCCGGACCGCCGTGCAGTAGCTTGCCGTTCTTGTCCTCTCCCGTCGCGTCCGCGGGCTTGCCGCGACCGATCATGTCGATGTTGAGCTCCGCGACGATCGAGTCGCGCTTCACCGTCGGGTGATCGGTGAAGAAGCCGGAGCCGAGCATTCCCTCCTCCTCGCCGACGTGCCAGGCGAAGATCACCGACCGCTTCGGCTTCACCGGCGCCGTCGCGAACCGCTCGGCGATCTCGAGCAGCGCCACGCTCCCCGAGCCATCGTCGTCGGCGCCGTTGTAGATCGAGTCCAGGCGTGCGGGGTGCAGCCGGCGCAGCGAGTCCAGCGAGACGCGGATCCGCGCCCACTGGGCCGGCGTCGGCTTCGGGTCGGGGCTGTCGGCGCCCTGCGGCGCGGCGTGCATCATCACCGCCTTGATCGAATCGTGATCCGCCGGCGTGTGGTTGAAGCCGATGTGGTCGTCGTGCGCGCCGATGACGACGTACTCGCCGCGCAGCGCGGGATCGGAGCCGGGCAGGATGGCGAGGACGTTTCTGCCCGGCGCGACGCCGGTGGTCTGATGCAGGAATCCGTCGACGGGGCGACCGACCGCGCCCGTCGTCGCCTGCGCGAGCGGGGCGCCGAGCATGGCGTCGGCGAGCGCGGTGGTGACGTAGAAGTACGGCGGCACCTTTCGCACCGGCTCTTCGGTGTCGGGCTTCACCCCGACGCTCGGCGCGGCGAAGTTCTGCTCGAGATAGCCGGCCGGCAGGTAGTCGAGCTGCTCCACGGCGATCGCCGCCGCGTTGGAGAAGCGGCCGGTGAGCTGCGCGCGGTTGACGAGCTGATAGTTCGTCGTGCCGTCGGGCTGCTTCGCGAGCCGGATCACGACGACCTTGCCGGCCGCCTGCGCGTTCGGCAGGTAGCTCGTCGTGTCGCCGAACGTCCCGCCGAAGATGGCCGACGCGTTGGAGATCCTCGCCGCCGTGTCCCCCTGGTAGCGCGGTGCGAAGTCCTTCCACAGCGCGTACCGCTTGCCGTCGACGGCGACCCACGACGAGTCGGCGAACGCCTTGCTGACGAGCGGATGCTGGAAGTAGCCGTCGTCACCGGCGGGGACGAGCCCGAGACGCTTCACCTCCGCGGCGATGTAGTCGGTGCCCTTGTCGTTCCACGGTGTGCCGGCGAGCCGGCCCATCATGGAATCGTCGGCGAACTTGTAGAGCCGCGTCATGAGGTCGAGCGGCGTGATCGCCCCCGTCGTCGGCGGACCCTCGAACTTCAGCGGGAGCGGCCGCGGAACGCCGGTGGTCTTCGACGTGGACTTGAGCGGCGCCGCGCGGCGCATGTCCTGGGCGTGGGCAGTCGTCGCCGCGACGGTGAACAGCGCGATGAAGGCGGGTCTGAGACGCATGGTCGGGACAGCGGGGTGGTCGGTATGCTCGGACCTTACTCGGGGGGTCCGGGAGGCGATTGAACGTTGTTGCGGGGATGCGAGATGCGGGAAGCGGCGATGAGGAACGACCTCGGGACGCAGAAGCTTCCCGAGGTGCATCGCATCCCCTCATCCTCCCATCTCCCCATCCCCGCCATACGGCTCCATGTGCACGAGCACGGAGTCGATGCGCAGGCCCGCGCTCCTCATCGCGTACTTGACGCGCCCGCCGAGCGAGTGGGCATCGGCAAGCGAGAGCTCCGGCGAGGCCTGGACGTGAACGGTGACCCGAAAGCCCGTGCCGACACGCCGCGCCGCGAGCTTCTCGATCGCGCACACACCCGGTACGCCGAGCGCGGCCTCGCGCAGCGGGGCCAGGACGGGCTCACCCGGACTGCGGTCCATCAGGTCGTGCAGCGCGGCGAGTGCCATCGTGATCCCGTTTCGTGCGATGACGACCGATGACGCGAGCGCGGCCCAGTCGTCGGCAGCGGCCCAGCGTGGACCACCACCGAAATGCCGGCCGAGCAGCGCCGCCGAGATCCCGACGAAGGCCGCCGCCGAGGTGATCGCGTCGCTCATGTGATGGGACGCGTCGGCGGCGACCGCCGTGCTTCCGCTCTCCACACTCACCGCGGATACGCGATGCGCCATCATCGCCTTCACGGCGACGACGCCGAGCAGGAAGATCAGCGTCCACCGCGCCGGGAACTGGTGCGGCGTGCGGATCTCGCGGATCGATTCGGTGGCGACGAACGCCGCCGCGCCGAGCATCATCACCGACACGACCGCCGCGGCGAGCGCCTCGGCCCGGCCGTGGCCGTACGGGTGGTTCTCATCGGGCGGCCGCGCACCGAGCGCGACTCCGCCCCAGACGATCAGCGAGCTCGCGACGTCGGCGAGCGACTCGACGCCGTCGGCGATCAGGGCGTACGTCGTCCCCAGGATCCCCGCCGTGATCTTCGCCAGCGCGAGGACGGCGTTCGTGGCGACGCCGGCCTGCGCGGCACGAATGCTCCGGAGAGTGTGAGGCGGGGGCGCGGACTCATGCGGCATCCGGCCAAAGCTAGCAAAACGCGGGCGATCGCGTTTTCGACCGGCTGACGACGGCGACGGCGCGCGCTACATCGCGTGCGCGGGCTCGAACCCGTTACAGCCGCTGATCGGCGTCACGACGAGGTGCAGCGCTGCGTGGCGCGGATGGCCGCACTCGTCCACCAGCGTGGTCGGAGCCTCTTTCGTCGCGCGAATCTGAACGATCTTCTCCGTGGCCGCGTGCGTCTCGCCGAAGTGCGTGCACAGTCCGCATTGACCGTCGTGAACGTGTTCCATGATCGTCGCCCGGTGAATGGTGAATCGCTGGATCCCCTCCGTGCGCGCGAGGTGCAGAGGGCATGCCGAATCCGGCATGCATTCACTGGTGACAGGTCCCGTTCGGATCGGGCTTCGCGATCGCCACGAATGGGAGGTGGTCGAGATCGGCACTCGTGCGCGTGAGCTCGGCGACGCGTGCGTCGCGACGTCACCGATCGCTGCGCAAAGGGCGTTCACGCGGAGCACGCGGAGGGCACTGAGAGACTGCGGAGGACTGCTCGCGGGGCCGAGATGCGCGCACCAACGCACCGCGCCTCTCCATCCAGGACTTCAAGGTCTTCGGGCGTTCGGCGGCCGCCAAAGCGTCCCGAGGCCGATCCACCAACTCACCAACTCACCAACTCACCAACTCAACAACTCTCCGTTAGTGAGGCGTGATCGTCCCCGGCTCTCTACGCGCAGCCTGGATCGCCGGGATGTGCTTGGCCATCGGCTCGGCCTGGCGCTCGGCGAGCAGCTTCGTCGTGAAGCGCTGCGCTTCGCCGATGCGCTCCACCTCGATCGCGATCGATTCGATCGCCTGCTCCATGCGTTGGAGCCGCGGGCTCGACTCGAAGTCCATCGGTGCGGCGCGCCTGCCGCCGCGCAAGATCCGCTTCGTCAGCGCGTAGACGAGCGGAAGCAGCAGGACGAAGCCGGCGGTCTCCATTCCGAGGAGTTGTGCCTTGTCGAACGGATCCGGTGGCGGCGGCTGCACGGTCAGCACCTGCTGCGCCTCGCGCGCCTGCATCATGTCGCGTGCGTGCTGAAGATCGGCCAGCTTCGATTGCACGATGCCGAGCTGGCTTTCTACGACGTTGACCTGGTGCTGCGCGTCGGCGAACTGCTTGTCGTAGACCGCCCGGTCCGCCGGTTTGGCCTCGTCACGCTGGCGCCTCGTCTGGTCGCTGCGTATCTGCAAGTCGCCCAACTTCGCGCGGAGGTCCGCAGCCTGTGCCTGCAGTTGCTCCGACTGCGAGAGCATAACGGGGGACTGTCCTGCGATCACGGCCTGCGTCATGTCGGACCTCTCAATGCGGGGTGATCACGCCAGGCTCGCGGCGCCCAACCGGCGCAGCGGGGATACGACCCGCCACGGGCTCTCGCTCGGCGAGCACCTTCGTCGTGAACCGCTGCGCCTCGCCGATCCGCTCGACCTCGAGCGCGATCGACTCGATCGCCTGCTCGATACGCTGGAGACGTGGGCTCTTCTCGAGGTCCACCGTCGCCTGCCGCGGACCGCCACGCACCCAGATGCGCCGCGCGAGAGCGATGGCAAAGGGGAAGAGGAGCAGGAACGAGGCGATCTGGAATCCGTCGCTGAAGACGAGATCGCGCAACGACTGCCCCGTCGACCAGACGTCGGGCGCCCCCGACGTCGTGTACGTCACTCCCGCCGGCGCGGCGGCGTGGGCCGAACGCGCGATCACGTCGGCGGAGTGCGATACCGTGGTCTGCTGCATGCGCGGACTCCTCGCTCCAGGGGAGATCGATCCGTGAATCAGCACTACCGGGTCGCCGAGCGGAAGAGTTTCAGCGGCCGCCGCCGTCGCCGCTCATCATCATTCCGTCGTGCTCGCCATGCGTCATCCCGCCCTGCATGTCGTGGCCGGCGTGGTCGTCGCCCCAGATGACGGCGGGATCGGCCGACGTCATCACGTTCGCGTGCACCATCCAGCCGAGTGGGTCAGCCAAGAAACGTCCCCCCACGGCGTCGCAGGCGGCCTTCGTCGCGATCGGGCTTTCCGGACCGAACACGGGCGCCCCATTCGCGCGCTCGAGCCAACGAGCCCTCTGCCCGCGCGGCGGGACGCACCAGTCGACGTGCTTGTGCCAGTGCGCGATGGAGAGCGGGACGCGCTGATCGAGCTTGTCGACGCTCCACCGCTTCGGGGCGGTGTACATCCCTCCCGTGAGGTGCAGGGTTCCGTCGGCTCCCCTGGCATACAACAGCGACGTCGGCCGGGCCGGGTCGAAGCGGAAGGCCTCCTGCACCGCGTTCCACCCGCGGGTGAAATGATAGACGCGCTGGTTCCTGATCTGCGGCGCGAACATCCGGTAGCCGTCGGCGACGGCGGCGGTGGTGTCGGCGTACTTCGCGATCGACGCACGCAGCGTGGCGGCGATCGCCGCGGCCCGCGCGCTGTCGCCCGGCGTGAGGGGACGCGTCGGCGTCATCAGCATGTGGAGTGCTTCGTTCCCTCCGGGGGTCGCGTGGCGGGCGTCGCGTACCGGCGTCGCGTGCGCGCTGTGGGCGCTCTGCGCTCGGGCGGCGAGGGCGACGGCGCAGAGCGCGGCGACCGAGGCGAGCGCGACGCGCCGAACGGTTCGGCGGCTCGGCGCGTTGGTGTGCAGCGAGGTGACGAGCGACATGACGCCCTCCTGGATATGACTGTACCTTCCGTATCAGGTACGACGGCGCACCTCCGCGCCCGTTAACCCTCTCGTTCCGGACGCCTGGTGCAAGACGCCTCGATCGCCCAGATGCTGAGCGGCAACCCCGCGCTGGCGCTACCGGCGCTGTTCGTGGGGGGCGTACTGACCAGCCTGACCCCGTGCGTCTATCCGATGATCCCCATCACGGCGGCGATCGTGGGAGGGCAGTCGGCGGGGGACCGGACGGGCTCCAGGCTGCGCCCCGTCCTGCTGACCTTCACCTACGTGATCGGGCTGGCCCTGGTTTACTCGGCCCTCGGCGTCTTCGCCGGCCTGACGGGGACGCTGTTCGGAAGCGTGAGCACGAACCCATGGCTGTACTTCGCCATGGCCAACGTCCTCCTCCTCGCCGCACTAGGAATGCTGGACGTGATACCAATCCAGCTTCCGGCGGGTATCACGCAGCGGGCGGCAACGATGGGGACGGCGGGTCGCTTCTCCGGCGCGTTCGCGATGGGCGCCATGTCCGGGCTCGTCGCGGCCCCCTGCTCCGCCCCCGTGATGGCGGCGGTGCTGACCTGGGTCACTGCAACAAAAAGCGCGGGGCTCGGCTTCCTCTATCTGCTGACCTTCTCGCTCGGGATGTCGACGCTGCTCGTGGTGGTAGGGCTCTCGAGTGGCTCGCTGGCGCGATTACCGCGCGCTGGTGCGTGGATGGTGACGGTGAAAAAGCTGTTCGCGATCGTGATGATCGGGGCGGCGCAATATTACCTGATCAAGATGGGGCAACTGCTGATATGACCAGACGTCGACTGATTCGTGCTGCGGCGGTACTCCTGGCGCTCGTGGCGGGGGGCGGTGGGGTGGGAGTGGCCTCGGCGCAGGACGGGGGACTGGATCTCGGAACGGTGGCGCCGGGCGCGGCCGTGCAGACGCTCGACGGCAAGCCGATCGACCTCGCGACGGTCATCGGGAAGGGGCAGCCGGCGCTGGTCGAGTTCTGGGCGACCTGGTGCGAGAACTGTGAGCACCTGCTCCCGACCCTCAAGTCCGTGGAAGCCAAATACCGCGGCAAGGTGAAGTTCGTCGGCGTCTCGGTCTCGGTGAACCAGAGCGTCAACCGCGTGAAGCTTCACGTCGCCAAGTACGGCGTTCCCGGCGTGCAGCTCTGGGACGCGAGGGGCGACGCGACAGGAAAGTGGGACGTGCCCGCGACGTCGTACGTCGTCGTGCTCGACAAGGCGGGCAAGGTGGTCTACACGGGCGTGGGTGGGACGCAGGATCTGGAGAGTGCCATCAAGAAGGCGCTGTAGTCGTGAGTGCGTGAGTGCGTGAGTGCGGTGTGCGTGAGTGCGTGACGGCCTCGGGAAGCTCCTGCTTCCCGAGGCCGTTTGGTTCTCACTCACGCACTCACTCACCCACTCACGAACTCGCTCCCGCCGCGATGAGTCTTCTGGCCTCGCGATCCGGATCCATCCGAACCTCGACCTTCTCGTCGAAGATCATGTTCGCGGGGGTGGGCGCCGAGTAGGCGGGCCACTTCGGGATGCCTGAGTGATTCGGGTTTCCCGTGCGTGCGAATGCCACGAGCGCACTGCTCATCTTCGACGCGAGGGCGCGCGCGCTCGGCACGCCGCCGGTCGCCTGAGCGGCGAGGTCGATGTTGTCGAACCACATCGCCAGGTCCTGACAGTGGTAAGCCAGCGGCCGGCCGTCGAGCACGGGGGTCTTCCAGCCGAACCAGTACAGATAGGCCGGCGCACCACCCTGCGCCGCCTTGCGCTCGGCCTGGAGCACGGCGCCGCGGCGGAAGAGGTCCGCGCCGGCGAGGCCGAGGATCTCGAGCGGCTTCGCATTCGGGAAGACCTTCCGGTACTCGGCGATGACCGGTGTCGTCTGCCCGCCCAGTCGTGGCTGGAGCGCCTTCTCGAGCGCGGCCCAGTCCATCAGGTGCGCCTTCGGGTTGTTGATCCCCGGCGAGAACTCGTGGAAGGTGTTGCCGACGAGGAAGGGGACGTTCGCCGACTCGGCGGGTGCGTTGGGATCGAACGGTCGCGTCGGCAGGACCTTGCCGTCGACGAGCGGCTGCCAGCCCAGCTCGAGCGAGAGCGAGCCGGGTTTGGGGAAGGCGAAGGGCGCCACCTTCGCCTGCGCGGCGAACGCCGCGGCGACGAGCTGGCTCGCCGGGATCGAATGGAGCTTGCCGAGATCGTCTTTCCCGATCCCGAGCTCGGCGAGCACGCCGTTGGCGAGCTTCGTCGCCCCCTCCGGCGTGCCGAAGGAGAAGAGGGAGCCGCTGATCGCGACGGCCTTGTGGAACAGCCCCTTCGCGGCGGGCATCCCCATGAGCGTGGTGACCTTCCCGCCGCCTCCCGACTGCCCGAAGATCGTCACGTTCCCCGGATCGCCGCCGAAGTGCGCGACGTTGTCGCGCACCCACTCGAGGGCGCTCACGAGGTCGAGCATGCCGACGTTGCCGGAGGAGGCGTACTTCTCCCCGCCGATCCGGGAGAGGTCGAGGAAGCCGAGCACGTTGAGGCGGTGGTTGGCCGAGACGAGAACGACGTCGTGCTCGCGCGCGAGGCGCTCGCCGTCGTACGGCCGGAGCTCGCGGTCCGAGCCGGAGGCGTAACCGCCGCCGTGCAGCCAGACCAGCACGGGGCGCTTGCGATTGTCGCTCGTGCTCGGCGTCCACACGTTGACGCGGAGCATGTCCTCCCCCTCGAAGCCGTCGTCCCACTGGTAGAGGAACTGCTCTTCCTGATTCACCCAGCCGGTGCGCGGTCCGTGCGGAGAGACGGGGCCCCACGCGAGCGTCGGACGAACGTCCGTCCACGGCTTGACCGGCTGGGGCGGCAGGAACCGGTTCGCGCCGGCAGTGGTGTCGGCGTATGGGATCCCCTTGAAGACGAAGACGCCGTCCCTGGTGAAGCCGCGCACCTTTCCCGCCGACGTGGCGACGATGGCGCGGTTGGGGGTGGCGACAGTGGTGGCGCGCGCCTGGGCCGGTGACCTGGTCGTCGCCTCGCGGGGCGACAGGGGGGACGCATGCAGCTCGCCTGCGGCGGCGAGTCCCGCCGCCGAGACGCCGGCGACGGCGGTGGACTTGAGCCAGCTGCGACGGTCGAGGCGTGGCGAATCGTTGTCGGACATGTGGGGATGTGGGGATGCGGAAATGCGGCGATGCGGGGCGATCAGGCGAGGCGCATCTGGCGCAAGAGCGCCTGGAAACGCGGCTGGTAGCGCAGAGGCTTGAGGAGGAAGGAGCCCTTGATCGCGTACGCCGGCCCGCTCCGCTCCGCGACCGCGCGCTCGAGCAGGTCGAGGGCGCGATCGTATTCGCCGAGCCCGGTGTGGACGTACACGAACTGGTAGGGTGAGACGTACTCGCGCCGCGCCAGTTCCTTGATCTTCCGCAACACGTCACGTGCTTTCGCGAGGTCGCCGGCGAGGCCGTAGCCTTCACCGAGCTGGGCGAGCCAGAGCGAGTTGCCGGGCGCGACGGAAGCGGCGCGCTCGAGGTCGGCCACCCCCTCCGCGTGCCGACCGTTGAGGAACTTCGCCCAGCCGAGGGTGGCCCAGGCGCGCGCGTGCGGATCCACGTCGGCCGCGTCGCGCGCTCGGGCGATCGCCTCTTCGTAACGACCCGCCCGGATGAGCATCGTCGCGACGTCGATGCGATGGGCGAGCGGATCGAGCTCCTGCGCGCGCTGGAGGAGCTGGAGCGCCTCGTCGTACCGCTCGAGCGCCGAGCAGAGACGACCGTACAGATCGTACGCGTCGCCGTAGCTCGGGCTCAGCTCGATCGCGCGCTTGAACTCTGCTTCTGCGTTCTCCCAGTCGTAGTCGCGGACAGTGCGCAGGTAGGCCATCGTGCAGTGCGCCGCACCCAGCTCGGGGTCGATGCGCAGTGCTTCGGCCACCGCGCTCTCGGCGCGCGGGTGTGCGAGATCGGGCTCCATCGCGCCATGCTCGGCGAGCTCGATGTACGACATCGCGAGATTCGCCAGCGCGAGCGCGAACGTCGGGTCGCGCGCGACGGCGCGATCGTAGTAGTCGATCGACTGCTCGATCGACTCCGGGGTGTACCGGATGTACCACTGCCGTCCCTGCAGGAAGAGCTGGTACGCCTGCAGGTCGTGCGTCGGCTCCTTCCGCACGCGCGTCTGCTCCTCGCCGGACAGCTCGGCCTTCAATGCGTCGGCGATGTGGAGGGCGACGTCGGTCTGGATGGCGAAGATGTCGTCGAGCTTGCGGTCGTACGTCTCGACCCAGAGGTGCTGGTCGGACTCGCCGTCGATGAGCTGCGCGACGATGCGCACGCGGTCGCCGGCGCGGCGCACGCTGCCGTCGAGGAGAGCGGTGGCGCCGAGCGTCGCGCCGATCTCGCGCAGGCTCTGCGTGCGCTGCTTGAACGGCATCACCGAGTTGCGCGAGATCACCTTGAGGGCGCGGATCTTCGAGAGATGCGCGATCACGTCCTCGGTGATGCCGTCGGCGAAGTACTCGTTCTCCGGATCGGCGCTCAGGTTGCGGAAGGGGAGCACGGCGACGGCCGTCGCCCTGGGGCGCGACGGAGCCGGCGCGATGAGTGCCGCGGCGAATTCCCCGACCGTGGCGAAGCGATCGGCGGGAACCTTGGCGAGCGCGCGGGCGATCGCCTCGTCCACCGGCGCGGGCACCGTGTTCCGGAGCCGGCGCACGGAGGGCACCGGATCCATCAACCGCTTGGCGATGATCGACGTCGGCGACGACCCGCTGTACGGCGGCTCGCCGGCGAGCAGCTCGAACAGCACGCAGGCGAGGCTGTACTGATCGCTGCGGCCGTCGACGCCTTCGTCGAGGGCCTGTTCGGGACTCATGTACTCCGGCGTGCCGACGACGAGCCCCGTGCCGGTGATCCGGCGCGTCGCGGCCGCGCTCGCGGCGAGCGCGATCCCGAAGTCGGCGACCATCGCCTCGCCCTCGTAGACGAGGACGTTCTCCGGCTTGATGTCGCGATGGATGACGTTGCGCGCGTGCGCGTAGTCGAGCGCCGACGCCACCTGGCGCGTGATGCTCACGGCGTCCTCGATCGGGAAGTAGCGCTCGCGCTCGAGCCGGTCGCGCAG
>Ga0308175_100002243_pt1 | contig 13182 bp, 8 predicted proteins | sample PhyCR1_3_FD_203893 | JGI IMG/M metagenome (GOLD analysis project Ga0308175, IMG submission 203893) | Soil microbial communities from UC Gill Tract Community Farm, Albany, California, United States - DLSLS.C.R1 | ecosystem: Environmental > Terrestrial > Soil > Agricultural land | place: USA...
AGGTGTGCTCGAGTCCCTCGTAGCTGGCCGCGTTCGCGAAGGCGAGCTTCGCCTGCTGGGCGATCCCGGCCAGCAGTCCCAGCTCGCGCTCGCTGAAGTCCTCGTCGTGGACGACCGCCGTGATGCAGCCCCGCCGCCGCTCCAGCTCGAAGGGCGCGACTCCATAGGTGACGCCGGGGAGGGGCGGGGCCGGGATGAACTTCTCATAGTCGGTCGGACGGCTCAGGTACGGCTCGCTGCGGCTCTCGAGCTCCGCGGCCGGAATCGCCAGCGCCTGCAGCTGAGCGAGCTGCTCGGCGTCGACCCCGTGCACCGCCTGCGGCACGAGCAGGCCGTCGTCGCCTTCGAGCCAGAGCACCGTCCGCTCCGAGCCGATGATCGAAGCGGCAAGGTCGGCGGCGATCTGGGCGATCTCGTCCGGTCCCGACACCGCAGCCAGCTCGCGGCTGAACTCGAGCAGTGCGGTCGCGCTCTCCGCCTCGCGGCGAGCCGACTCGTACAGGCTCGCGTTCTCGACCGCCACGGCCGCGTGACCCGCAAGGACCTCGAGCAGCCGCACGTCGTCCTCGTCGAACTGGTCCAGCCCGAGCTTGGACATCACGATCACGCCGACGACGCGCGACCCGTAGCGAAGCGGGACGGCGAGCAGCGACTCCTCGATCGGATCGGTCCCCTCGATCAGGTGCCCGAATTCGCAGTTGGCGGCGTCTCCGACGACGATCGATTCGCCGAGCTCGGCGCAGCGGCCCGTGACGCCCTCGCCGACGCGCTTCCGGAGGACGTCGAGCGAGAGCGACTCGGTGCCGGAGGTGAGATCGCCGAGGAAGGCAACGGGGACGAGCTCGTCGCCGTCGATGACGAAGACCCGACAGTTGTGGTAGTCGACGAGGGACCGGAGCTCGGCCGCAATCGCGTCGCCGATCTCGCGCACGTCGTTGAGCCGGTTCAGCTTCCCGGTCAGGCTCTGCAGCATCTTCAGATGCGCGATCGACCGGACGTCACGGTCGACGGCCGGTGCGTCCGGGCGGCTCGTGCCGTCCTCCTCGTAGAGGACGACCTGGTTCTTTCCCTGGGCCTTGGCCGTCATCATCGCCGCCTCGGCGCACGCGGCAAGCTCGCGCGGATTCATTGCGTGCTCGGGCCCGAGCGCGAGCCCGACGGAGACTGTCATGCGGCCGATCCCCGGGAAATCGACGGCCGCGAGGCGCCTCTGCACGCGCTCCGCGACGCTGACGGCGTCCGTGCCGCCGCAGCTCTCCATGACGACGGCGAACTCCTCGCCTCCGAGCCGGCAGATGACGTCCTCGGGCCGGACGATGGCGCGCAGCGCCTCGGCGAGGAACCGCAGCAGCTCGTCGCCGACGGCGTGGCCGTGGACGTCGTTGACGTGCTTGAAGTCGTCGATGTCGAGCATGAGCACGGCGAGCGGCATGTGGGTACGGCTCGACTCCTGCAGCGACTGCAGCAGCCGCTCGTAGAAGACGCTGTGGTTGAACAGCCCGGTGAGCGAGTCGGTACGGGCCTGGTGCTCGAGGCGCGCGCGGCTCTCGGCGTTGTCGAGCGCGAGTGCGGCGGCGTCGCCGAATCGCTTCGCGATCTCGAACTCCATGTCGCTGAACGCGACGCCCTCGCCCTCGCGGTAGATGTTGAGCGCGCCCTTGATCTGGTCGCGCGCGATGAGCGGGACGCAGATCAGCGCCTCGGGCTCCATCGGCGTTCCCGGGACGGTGCGCACGCGCGGGTCGAGGTGGGCCTGGTTGCTGAGGACAGCCTCGCGGTGCCGCGCCGCCCAGCCGGTGATGCCCTCGGCGAAGCTGACCGTCGTGCTCATGATCTCGTCGGCGTACACGTCGCGGACGAGCACGGGCTTCAGCACGCGCTTCGTCTCGTCGGCCTCGTAGATCGTGAGCGTGTCGTGCGGGATCAGGTCACCGACGGTGTCGGCGATGCGGACGAGGAGCGCGTCGAGGCTCTGCTCCGCGAGCACCTCGTGGAAGACGTCGGCCAGCCTTCGATACGACTCGACGAGGGTCGGATCGCCGGGTTGGACCTCGCCGTTGAGCAGCCGAAGATGGTTCGGCCGGGCTACCACCGATCCCCCGATCGATTCGACTTGAGATGCACGTTCAATGCCCCCGAGGGTGGACCGCAGCGGACGCAGGAAGCATCGGTGCGAGACCCCGTGCGCGAATCCCTCGTGTGGGGGAACGGGCTAGCCGGTGCTTGGCTCCACGAGAGCGCTCAGAGCGGCTCGCGCGTCAAGCAGGCAGCTCGTCAGACCGGTGGGAGACGGAAATGCTCAGCGAGCGGCTGCGCAGCTCTCGCGGGCTACGTCAGTCGCCCCAGTCGAAGTCGCGGGCGCCGCCGTTGCCCCAGAAGGCGGATTCCTCCAGGACCGGCACGGCCGTCTCCCTCGTCTCGGCCGTGATCTCCTCGAGGGGCTCCTCGCCGGGCCAGGTGCGAACGTCTTCGAGGCTCGCGTCGCTGAAGTCCGGATCGACGCCGTCCATCGTCTCCTCGATCCGCGCCTGCTCCTCGCTCTTGAAGAGCGGATGGTTCTCGAAGGGATCCCCGTCCTTGTAGTGATCGATCGGCATCGTGCGGCCGAGCCGCGCGTTCCGCTCCTTCAGGTCGAGGTGCTCCCTGATGACCTGCGCGAAGATAGACGGTGTCTCTACCGGCATAAAGCGTCCTCCCGTGGATCGTGCTCGTCGTCCGGCCGGATGATAACCGGGAATGCGGAGACCTTCGCTTTCGAGAGCGTCAAAACCCGGCCAGAGCCGTTCGCTCGACCCTGTCCTTCCCGGCGCGCTTCGCCCGGTAGAGCGCGCTGTCGGCGGCGTCGACGAGCTGATCGATGCCCGATTCGGGCTCGTATTCCGCCACTCCGAAGCTCGCCGTCACGCCGAGGCCGGCGGCGCCCGGGATGGCTCGCTCGGCCAAGCCGATGCGGACGCGTTCCGCGAGCTGGGCCGCGCCCTCCTCGTCCGCTCCCGGGAGCAGGAGCAGGAACTCCTCCCCGCCCCAGCGACCCGCGAGGTCGGTGTCGCGCACGGTGTCGCGGAGAACGCCGGCGAAGATGCGCAGCACCTCGTCACCGACAGCGTGGCCGTGCGCGTCGTTCACGTCCTTGAACCCGTCGAGGTCGGCGAGAACGACGGACAGCGGGGTCTGGAGGCGCCCGGCACGGGCCGTCTCGGTCTGCAGCGCCTCGGTGCACGCACGCCGGTTCGCGAGGCCCGTGAGCCCGTCGACGAGCGCCTGGCGCTCCACCATCCCGTGCAGGCGGGCGTTCTCGAGGGCGATCACCGCGTGCGCCACGAGCGACGCGGCGTTCATCCGCTGCTCCTTGCCGAATCGGTCGCTCACGAGCTCGAGCGTCCCGAACTGCTCACCCGCGGCGATGAGAGGGAGGGTCAACCGCTCCCCGTCCGCGTCCGCGTCGCCGTCGGCCACGACGAATCCGTCGGCAGACACGATCCGCGAACCTCGTGCCGACGTCGCCTCCGCGGCGGTCGCTGCGACGATGCGCAGGAGCTGCTTCGAGTCGTGCGTCGCCGCGAGCGCCTCCCCGAAGCGCGTCAGTGCGTCCCGCCCGCGCGCGCGCTCGGTCTCGAGCTCGTCGAGTCGTGCCTGGAGCTGCTCGGCCATGTCGTTGAGCGCGGCGCCGAGGGCAGCGAACTCGTCGCGCCCTCGGACCGGCACCCGCTCGCCGAGGCTTCCCTGCGCGATCCCACGGGCCACCGTCGCGAAGCGCCTCAGGTTCCGCACGATCGACCGCCCCTGGAGATACGCGACCGCGCCGACGAGCGCCAGGCACGCGAGCAGCCCGGCGAGGAGCCTGTCCCGCGTTCGGGCGTCGGCGGCGTCGATCAGCGCCTTCGGCGTCAGTACCGCGAGCCGCGCGGTCGGAGCCTGGAGCAGCGGCGGCACGGCGAGCACGCGGTACCTGGAGCCCGCCACCTTCACCGTTGCGGTTCGCCCGGAGGTGACGTCGACATCGCCGTGCAGCCGAGGGGAGGACACGGCGATCCGTATGCCGTCGAGCAGCACGAGCACATCGCCGGAGTCGAATACCCCGCCGGTCCGCAGGCGCCGGAGGAGACCGGCGTCGAGTGGGATCGTGGCGACGACCTCGCCCAGACGCGTCGTGCCGGTCACGACGTCGACGGGGAATCGGGCCGCTTGCCGCCCGGAAGCGCCGACGCGTAGACCCGCCGCGCCGACGACGTAAAGGGACGGCTTTCCGGCAAGGATCCGTTGCAGCTCCCGGACGTTGCGGTGCGCGAGCGCGCGCTGGAGCGGCCGCGAGCGCGCGACGCGCTGCGCCAGCGCCTGGGCGCGCGCTTCCTCTTCCTGGTAGAGCGTGAGCGCCGCGCGGAGCCCGGCCTCCTGCCGCAGGGTGACCTGCCGCGATTCACCGTCGCCGGCCACGGTGCTGAACCCCCAGTAGGTTGCCGCCAGCGGTACGAGCGACAGCAGGACGAAGTACGCGACGAGCTTGAGCTTGAAACTGCTCGACTGGGCTCTCCCTAAGGTCAAGCGAAACGTCCTTCCTGCCGATAGACCCTTGGGGATGTTTTCGGCGGGAAGTGGTAACGGCATGAGCGGGAGGGAGCGGGCGATCGCTGCCCTCCTCCTCGCGACCGCGGTCGCCGGCGGCGCACTTCTCCCCCGCCTTCTCTCGTCGGCTCCCGGACCGCTCGGGATCGCGCTCGGGCCCAAGCCGGGCAGGAGCGTCGTCCATGCGGCCGCCGTCCCCGCGACGCACCGCGCAAGCACGACCGCGCCGAGCGCCGGACCTGTTGCGCCTCCGGTCGTGGTGGCCGGGCAGCCGGTGGCCTTGCCCCGCCCCGTTCCGGAGAAGCATGTCCTCCTCCCGCCTCCTCCTCCAACCCCCACGGAGCCGCCAAGCTTCCCGCCGCCGCCTACGACCGCTCCCACGCCCTCGCCTCCGCCGCCGCCTCCTCCGCCTCCCCCGCACGGCCGTCGCGCGCACGGGTCACCCGCGGCAGCGCACGGACGCGGTCCGGACGGGACCGGTCCGCCCGGTCATCGACCGCACGGACACGGGCACCACCCACACGTCGTCGCGCCGCCGGTCCTCGCGGCCGCGGTTCCCGTGGCCAAGACCGAGCCGCGCAGTTCTCGCCACGATCTGCGAGGATCAGGGCATGCCCGGCAAGTTCCGCAGGCTCCGTCCAACCCCGTGGGCCCTGGCCATCGGGGCGTGGGACATATGGCGACGCCTCCCGCCCCAACAGCGCCGGCAGCTCCTCCGGCTCGCGGGAAAGCACGGCCCGAAGCTGGCGGCCAGAGCGGCCAAAGCAGCCCAGTCGACCCGGCGCCGCCCGCGCCGGTAGCGCCGCCGCAGGATCAGGGCCAGGGCCAGGGCCAGGGGCAAGGCCACGGCCAGGGCCAGGGCCACTAGCCGCGAGGGCTAGAGACCGAGAGCGGCGCGGACGATCCTGTCCTGCTCGCGCAGGTGGGCGGTCGGGTAGCCCTCGCTCGGACTCGCACGCCACGGGCGGCCGACATAGAAGAGCGGCACGGCGTCGGGCTTCGTCTCCTCGAGCCGGTGCCGGAGCGCGCGCCAGGCGCCCATGTTCTGCGGCTCTTCCTGCGCCCAGACGAGCTCGCGCAGGTTCGGGTACCCGGCGACGAGGGCCTTCACCCGCTCGACCGGGAACGGGTAGAGCTGCTCGAGCCGGACGACGGCCGCGCCGATCGCCTTCTCGCGCTCCTCGTGGCCCGCGATGTCGTAGAAGACCTTCCCCTGGCAGACCACGAGCCGGTGCACACGCGCCCGGGCCGCCTCGTCCGGATAACGCGGGTCGTCGAGGAGCGGCCGGAACTCGCCGCTCGCGAGATCCTCGAGCGTCGAGCCCGCCTGCTTCAGCCGCAGTAGCCCCTTCGGGGTCATGACGACAAGCGGCCGGGCGGTCGCATCCAGGGCCTGGCGTCGCAGGAGGTGGAAGTACTGCGCCGCCGTCGTGCAGTTCGCGATCCGCAGGTTCTCCTGCGCCGCGAGCTGGAGGAAGCGCTCGAGACGCGCGCTCGAGTGCTCCGGTCCGTTGCCCTCGTACCCGTGCGGCAGGAGAAGCGTGAGCCGGGTCGACTCACGCCACTTCGACAGGCCGGCGGCGATGAACTGGTCGATGACGATCTGCGCGCCGTTGACGAAGTCGCCGAACTGCGCCTCCCAGAGGACGAGCGCCTCGGGCGCCGCCGCGGCGTAGCCGTACTCGAAGCCGACGCAGGCGTACTCCGACAGCGGCGAGTTGTAGATCTCGAACGCGGCGCCGGAGTCGTCGATGTGCTGGAGCGGCGTGAACGTCGCTCCCGTGTTCACGTCGTGGAGGACGTCGTGCCGGTGCGAGAACGTGCCGCGCTCCGTGTCCTGGCCGGTGAGCCGGATCGGGATGCCCTCGACGAGAAGAGATGCGAAGGCGAGCGCCTCGGCCTGGCCCCAGTCGATGCCGCCCTGCTCGAGCGCTTCGCGCCGCCGCTCGAGCTGGCGCATGAGCTTCGGATGCGGCGTGAAGCCGTCCGGGACGCGAAGCAGCTGCTCGTTGAGTGAGCGAAGGCGGTCGGCGGCGACCGCGGTGACGACCTCGTCGCCCGTCGCGGCCGGGACGTGCGTGTCCTCCCGCGGCGGTGGCTCCGGCCGGCCGAACGTCTCCTTCAGGGCTTCGTGGGCCTGGCGCAGCTCCGCGAGGACCTCCTCCGCGAGCCCGTCGGCCTGCTCCTGCGTCAGGTCGCCTTCGGACACGACCCGCGCGGCGAACTGCTTGCGCGCGGTCGGATGCTCGGCGATCGCCGCGGCGAGGAGGGGCTGGGTGTAGGCCGCCTCGTCCTGCTCGTTGTGACCGTGGCGGCGGTAGCCGACGAGATCGACGACGACGTCGTGGCCGAAGCGGCGCCGATAGGCGAGCGCGAGCCGGATCGCGGCGAGCGCCGCCTCCGGATCGTCCGCGTTGACGTGGACGATCGGGATGTCGAACCCTTTGGCGAGGTCGCTCGAGTAGCGCGTCGAGCGACCGCTCTCCGGATCGGTCGTGAAGCCGACCTGGTTGTTCGAGATCAGGTGGAGCGTGCCGCCGGTCGAGTAGCCCGCGAGGGCCTGGAGGTTGAGCGTCTCGGGGACGCTTCCCTGGCCGGCGAACGACGCGTCGCCGTGGATGAGCACCGGCAGTGCGACGCTCGGGTCGTGGTAGCCCCGCCGGGAGGAGCGATCGGTCTGCTCCGCCCGCGCGCGCCCCTCGACGACGGGGTCGACCGCCTCGAGGTGGCTCGGGTTGGAGACAAGCGTGATCGTGATGTCGCCCGTCGCGGTCGAGCGCGTTCCCTGGGCGCCGAGGTGGTACTTGACGTCGCCGCTGCCTCCCTCCTCGCTCGACACGACGGCCTCGATCGTCCGCTCGCCTTCGAACTCGCGCAGGATCGTCTCGTACGGCCGTCCGACGACGTGGGCGAGCACGTTGAGCCGCCCGCGGTGCGCCATGCCGATCACGACCTCGTGGGCGCCGCCTGCCGCGGCGAGCTCGATCGCCTCGTCGAGCATCGGGATCATGACGTCGAGCCCCTCGACGGAGAACTGCTTCTGGCCGAGGAACGCGCGCCGCAGGTACGCCTCCATCCCCTCCACCTGGCTCAGGCGCGCGAGCAGCCGCACGCGCTCGTCCCGCGACAGCGGGCGACGGTAGCGCCCCGACTCGATCGCCTGCCGGAGCCAGACGCGCTCCTCGTGGTCGGAGATGTGCTCGATCTCGTACGCGATCGTGCCGGTGTAGGTCTCGAGTAGCCGCGGCAGCGCCTCGGCGAGCGTCTCGCCCTCGACGTGGAGGCGCAGGAGCGCGGCGGGGATGCGCGCCTGCAGCTCCGGGGTGAGCTTGGGGATGAGGCGCTCCGGCTCGAGGGCCGGATCGCCGGGCGGCTCGGAGCCGAGCGGATCGAGCCGCGCCGCGAGGTGCCCGTGCATCCGGATCGCCTTGACGAGCGCCATCGCCGCGGCGACGCCGCCGAGGAGCTCTTCGTCGAGTTGAGCGGGCGCCGCAGGCGGCTCAGGCGCCGGGGCGGCAGGCGGCGGCGCGACCGGGGCGGCAGTCGCGGCCGCGTGGCCGTCCCCGTCCGCGCCCGCGAGCTCCAGCAGGCGCGCGAGGCCGGGTTGGCGCCGGAGGAGAAGGTCGGGCTCGCTCTCGAAGAGATCGCGCCACTCCTCCGGGACGGCTCCGGGGTTGTCGAGGTACTGCTCGAGGAGCAGCGCCGCGTACCCCGTGTTCAGCCCGTCAACGTCGGGACGTTCCATGTCCAAGCCTGTTGTAGCAGCGCTGTCGGGGCTACCAGAGCGGGTTGCTCGTGGCCACTGCGACCGTGAAACCGAAGAAGAGACAGCCGGTGCAGATGAACACGGCCGCGAACGGCAGCCGCCGGCTCTTCTCCGCCATGCCGGAAGCGACGAGCGCGATCACGAGCGACGGCAGGATCAGACGCAGCGGGTGCCAGGCGATGCCGATGAGGCCGACGAAGATGGCCATCGCGGAGAGATAACCGGCGACGGTCTCCGCCGAGCGGCGGCCGGAGCCCTCGTGGATGATCTGGCTGTCGGCGTTCAACGGCCGGCGATCCTACCGGCGCGCGCGGCTTCGGCACGCGCGGTGCGCGCGTAGACCCTTGCCGGGCCTCCGTGCGGCCTCGGCGGCCTGCGTCGCGGGCGCCGGCGGACGTGCTCGTAGCCGGGCGGCGGAAGGTCGGGCGCCACGCGAACGGCAGCCGGCCCACCGTGTCCTCTCCGCGGCTCCGCCTTGATCGCGTACCAAACCACGTAGCAGAGATACGCGATGGGGATCTTGAGGATCACCATGAGGAAGACGAGCTCCCACAGCGTGTCCGGCGCCTTCACCAGCTCTGAGTCTACCCACGTTTACGGCGCGAAACTCGGATGCGTTATCGATCCGACGCAGGCGGCAATAGCAAGACGATGAGCCACGATCAGCTTCGCGCCCTGATGGAGCATGCCGAGGAAGCCGGCTGCGTCAACCTGTCCGCCTTCACGCAGGTGCTGACGGAGCTGGACCTCGACGAGGAAGAGGTCTCGTCGCTGTACGAGCACTTCGAGGAGCGCCGGATCGAGCTCACGGACGACTGCAGCCTGCCCGACGTGGCCGAGACCCACTTCTCGAACGAAACCGTTGCAGCGATGACAACCGACTCGCTCCAGCTGTTCCTCAACGAGACGGGCCGCTATTCCCTGCTGACCGCCGCGGAGGAGGTCGAGCTCGCGAAGCGGATCGAGCGCGGCGACGCGCGCGCGAAGGACCGGATGATCAACTCGAACCTCCGGCTCGTGGTCTCGATCGCGAAGAAGTACCAGGGGCACGGGCTCTCGCTGCTCGATCTGATCCAGGAGGGGATCATCGGGCTCATCCGCGCCGTCGAGAAGTTCGACTGGCGACGGGGTTACAAGTTCTCGACCTACGCGACCTGGTGGATCCGCCAGGCGGTGCAGCGAGGCGTGGCGAACAAGTCCCGGACGATCCGGATCCCCGTCCACATCGTCGAGAGGGAGCAGAAGATCGCCCGTGCCGAGCGGGAGCTGACGCTGAAGCTCGAGCGTCCGCCGACCGACGAGGAGGTGGCGCGAACGGCCAAGCTCTCCCTCAAGCACGTCCGCGAGGTGCGGGCGGCGGCGCGCGCGGTCGCCAGCCTCGACAAGCCGCTCGGCGACGAGGGCGACGCCGCGTTCGGCGACATCGTCGCCACCGACAAGAGCGACGTCGAGGAGGAGGTCGTCGTCGGGCTGAGCGAGAACGCGCTGCGCGGCGCGGTCGAGAAGCTCCCCGATCGCGAGAAGCAGGTGATCAAGCTGCGGTACGGGATGAACGGCGACCGGGATCCGAAGTCCCTCGAGATGATCGGCCGCGAGCTGGGCCTGACCCGCGAGCGCGTGCGCCAGATCGAGACGCAGGCACTCGAGCGGCTCGCACGCGAGCGCGAAGTGGCCGCCCTCGCTCCCGCCTAGACGCGTCCCGAACCGACATGACCCGGTGCCGGGCACGGCCCCATGTCCGATACGGACAGTGGGCACGCGGGCCCACTTCTCTGGAGCGTGCTCGAAGGGCAGGGCCGTGCAAGGCACGTCTCCGTGCCCGGCACCGGGGCATGGCCGGAACGGTCAGGCCGACGCTGCGAAGGCGCTGAGCGCTTCGACGACGTAGCGGAGCCGGCGGCCCGTCTCCGTCAGCCGATATTCGACGCGCGGCGGGCGGGTGTCGAAGACGCGCCGCTCGAGGACGCCCGCCTCCTCGAGGTCGTTGAGGCGCGCGGCGAGCGTGCGCGGCGGGATCCCCTCGAGCGTCTGCTTGAACTCGTTGAACCGCACGGCGCCCGCCTCCGCCGCAGCCCAGAGAATCGCGAGCGCCCAGCGCCGCCCGAGGAGATCCGCCGCGCGGGCGACCTCCTCGGGCAGCGGCCGGCACTGGTTACACCGCATGGAGACTCGTCTTCGCCTTCGGCTCGAGGGCGAGATCGAGCACTTCGCCGAGCGTCATCACCGGGTGGAACCGCATCTCAGCGCGCACGTCCTCCGGCACGTCGTCGAGGTCGGCGCGGTTCCGCTCGGGGATGACCACGTCGGTGAGCCCGGCGGCGTGTGCGGCGAGCACCTTCTGCTTCAGCCCGCCGATCGGCAGAACGCGGCCTTGCAGCGTCACCTCCCCGGTCATCCCGACCGTGTGCTTCACCGGCCGGTCGGACAAGAGAGACGCGAGCGCCGTCGTCATCGTGATGCCCGCGCTGGGCCCGTCCTTCGGGATCGCCCCCGCCGGGACATGGACGTGGAAGGACTTCTCCCTGAACGCGTCCGGATCGATTCCGAGCTCGTCGGCATGCGAGTGGACGTAGGAGAGCGCGATGCGCGCCGACTCCTTCATCACGTCACCGAGCTGCCCGGTGAGCACGAGCTCGTTGCCGTTGCCGCCATCCATCGACGTCGCCTCGACGAAGAGCACGTCACCGCCGCTGCCGGTCACGGCGAGTCCGGTCGCGACGCCGGGCACCGCGGTCCGCTCCGCCGCCTCCTGGAAGAACTTCTGGCGGCCGAGCGCGTCCCGCACGACGTCAACGTCGACCTCGACGGGCGCCTCGACCTGGCCGGCAGCGATGCGCGTCGCCGTCTTGCGGAGCACGGTGCCGAGCTCGCGCTCGAGCTGGCGAACGCCGGCCTCGCGCGTGTACTCGGAGACGACGAGCTCGATAGTGTCGTCTGCAACGGAGACCTCGTCGTCGCGCAATCCGTTCCGCTCGACCTGTCGCGGCCAGAGGTAGCCGCGCGCGATCGCGGTCTTCTCGTCGACCGTGTAGCCGTCGAAGCGGATGACCTCCATCCGGTCGAGCAGCGGCCCGGGGATCGTGTCCGCGACGTTCGCGGTCGCGATGAAGAAGACTTCCGATAGGTCGAGCTCGACGTCGAGATAGTGGTCGCGGAACGAATGGTTCTGCGCCGGATCGAGCACCTCGAGCAGCGCGGCGGACGGATCGCCGCGCCAGTCGGCGCCGACCTTGTCAACCTCGTCGAGGAGGATGACCGGGTTCATCGTCCCGGCGTCGCGCAGCGCACGGACGAGCCGGCCAGGCAGCGAGCCGATGTACGTGCGGCGGTGGCCGCGGATCTCCGCCTCGTCGCGGATGCCGCCGAGCGACATCCGTACGAACTCGCGGTTGAGCGCCCGCGCCACCGACTCGCCGATCGACGTCTTGCCGGTGCCGGGAGGCCCGATCAGGGTCAGGATCGCACCCGACCGCTTGTCGTTCGGGATCCCGCGGTCCTGGCGGAGCTTCCGCACCGCGAGGTACTCGACGATGCGGTCCTTCACGTCCTCGAGGCCCGCGTGGTCGGCGTCGAGCACCTCCCGCGCGCCCTTCGGGTCGAGCGTCTCGTCACTGCGCTTCGACCACGGCACCGCGATGAGCCAGTCGAGATACGTGCGGATCATCGACGCCTCGCCGCTCGCGTCACCCATCGTCTCGAGGCGCCTCAGCTCGCGCTCGGCCTGCGCCCGTACGTCCTCGGGCATCCCGGCTTCCTCGATCTTCGCGCGGTACTCGTCGACGACGGATCCCTCGTCCTCGCCGAGCTCCTTCCGGATCGAGTTCATCTGCTGGCGGAGGAACCACTCGCGCTGCTGCTTCTGCGCGCCTTCCTCGACGTCGTCGCGGATGCGGCGCCGCACCTGCAGCTCGGCGAGCCGCTCGCGCTGGATCGCGAGGGCGAGCTTCAGCCGCTCGACGACGTCGACCTGCTCGAGCAGCTCGACGCGCTGCGCGAAGGTGATGTCCGGCGCGTACGCGCAGGTGTCGGCGAGAGCGCCGGCCTCGGTGATCGCGCGCAGGAACTCGCGCACGCGGTCGTCCGCTTCCCGCAGGTCGAGGATCTCCTCGACGACGGCGCGGTACTCGCGCTCGAGCTCGCGCGTCTGGACGGGAGGCGGGTTCTCATCCGACCGCTCCTCGACCTCGGCGCGGAGCCGGCCGAGCGCATCGCTGTGGGCGGCGCCGATGACGCCGCGGTGCAGGCCCTCGAGGCTCACGGCGCGCACGCCGCCTCGCATGCGGACGCGGTCGGTGACCTCTGCGACGGTGCCGACGGCCGCATACTCGCTCTCGTGGCGCGGCACGAGCACGACGCGATCCTCGTCGCCGACGTCGACGGTGAGGGTGACATTCATGCCCGGGAAGACGACGGTGTCCTCGAGCGGGACGAGCAACAGATCGGTCAAGGCTTCCTCACACTCCAAGCTGTAGTAGGTATCCGAATTGTACCTACTCGCCTTCGAGCCCCGCAGCCTCCAGCGCCGACTCGAGGTGCGGGTGCTCCTCGACGCGCACGACCCTGCCGTCGCGCACGTGGACGACGGCTGCCCAGCGGCCGAGGAGATAGGAGCGGCGGCTCTGCAGCGGCCGCTCGTCGGACGGGTCGAGCTCGATCCGGGAGAAGCGCATGCTGACGACGACCCGGTCCGCAAGACCGATCGCGCGGTCGACGACGACGTGGTAGCCCTCGTCCGCGCGCTCGGCGACGATCTCGAGCACGCGCTCGCGGGTGATCACGACCGCGTCCGACTCGCCGGCCGCAACCCATTGCACGTCCGGGTCGAGCATCGACTCGATCTCCGCGAGGTCTCC
>Ga0308175_100002244_pt1 | contig 13176 bp, 12 predicted proteins | sample PhyCR1_3_FD_203893 | JGI IMG/M metagenome (GOLD analysis project Ga0308175, IMG submission 203893) | Soil microbial communities from UC Gill Tract Community Farm, Albany, California, United States - DLSLS.C.R1 | ecosystem: Environmental > Terrestrial > Soil > Agricultural land | place: USA...
CAGGCGCGGCAGCCGCGCCTCGAAGCTCGCCACCGTGACGGGCACGAGGTGGTCGCAGACGGCGCCCTCGTCGTAGACGAGCGACAGCCCGTGGTCGCTCATCCGCCGCGCCAGGTCGAGGTCCTCGTACAGGAAGGGAAGCTCGTCCTCATCGAACCCGCCGACGGCCTCGAGCAGCGGCCGCGCCACCGACGCATTCGCCGTATAGAAGTGCCACCACCGCGGCCCTTCGCCGGCGATCGTGCGCCAGTCGAACTGCACCCCGCGGTCGACCCAGTGCATGAACGGAGTGACCTTCAGCTCGGGCGCCCAGCGAACGTGCCCGAGCACCGCGTTGGCGCCGCGCCCGTGTGCCGCCAGGTGGCGCTGCGCGAGGTCGCGCGGCGCGCGGATGTCGTCGTCGACGAACAGCACCACCGGCGCGCGCGCCGCGCGCCAGCCGGCGTTGCGCGCGGCCGACGCGCCGGGGATCGCGCCGCGCACGACCGTCACGCCCGCGCCCTCCGGGCGCGGGCCGCCGGCGTCGGCCAGCGCGTCCTCGGCGAGGATCAGCTCGTAGTCGCCGCGTGGCAGCGTCTGGTCCTCCAGTGCCGCCAGCGCCTGCGCCAGCTCCGCCCGGCGGCGCATCGTCGGCATCACGATGCTCAATCGCGGCGCCCCCACCATGTGGCGCAATCCTGGCAGCGCCACGGCTATCGTGCGCCGCCAGATGGTGGGGGACAGGCTGCAGCGCGTGGTCTGGCGGGGGAAGCTGATCGCGCCATATCGCAGGCGGCAGTTCGCGTCGTTCGGCGCGGACTCGATCCTGCACAGGCCCGACTGGATCAGCCATCCGCAGAAGATCGAGATCGGCTCAAGCGTGCTGATGTTCCACGGGCTCTGGCTTGCCGCCGAGCAGCCCAGCTGGAACCGGCCCGGCCCCGCGATCCGCATCGGCGACCACGTCGGCGTGCGGCCCTATTGCACGATCAGCGCGGCCGAGTCGGTCACGATCGAGGACGGCGTCGTCATCAGCGCGTTCACCACGATCATCGACTCCGACCACACCTTCGCCGCCGGCAGGCCCAATGTGATGCACAACCCGCTGGTCTCCACGCCGGTGCGCGTGGGCGAGGGCACCTGGATCGGCGAGCGCGTCGCGGTGCTGCGCGGATCGGACATCGGGCGCTGCTGCATCATCGGCGCCAACAGCGTGGTGCGCGGCACGATCCCCGACCACTCGATCGCCGTCGGCGCGCCCGCGCGCGTCGTCGGCTCGACCAGGGAGCACTTCGCGTGATCGATCCGGGGCGCGAGGAGCGCGAGCTGCGCGCCTACCTCGGGGACGCCTACGACCACGACCGCCTCGTCCACTACGACCGCCAGCTCGAGGACGAGCTGGCGCAGGTCGGCGACGAGGAGACCCTGTACCGCACGTCGCAGGCCTACCTCTACAACCTGACCGCGTTCGCGATGACGCGCACGAAGGAGCCCTACCTGGAGGTCCTGCGCGCCGCTATCCCGCCCGGCTCGAAGGTGCTCGACTACGGCTGCGGGATCGGCAGCGACGGCCTGGCGCTGCTGGACGCCGGCTACGACGTGGCGTTCGCGGACTTCGACAACCCGAGCACGCGCTACCTGCGCTGGCGCCTGGAGCAGCGCGGCCGCGACGCGCGGATCTACGACCTCGACTCCGAGCAGCCGCCCGACGGCTTCGACCTCGCCTACGCGTTCGACGTCATCGAGCACGTGCCCGACCCGTTCGCGTTCGTCGAGCGCCTCGAGGCCTGCGCGCGGCGGGTGCTCGTCAACTTCCTGGAGCCCGTCGAGGGGGAGACCGACCTGCATCACGACCTGCCCGTGAGCGAGCTCGTGCGCCATGCCGCGGCGCGCAGGCTCCTGCGCTACGAGGTCTTCCACGGCCGCTCGCATCTGGTGCTCTACGACCGGCGCGCCGGAGGGCGGGTGCGTGCCAAGATCGCGCTCGTGCGGGGCTCGAGGAGGCGGGGATGAATCGTGTGAAGCGCGCGCTGCGCGAACGACTGCGCAGGCTGGCCTATCTGAAGGCGCCGTTCTGGGCATCGGCGCTGCGCAAGCGCTGGGTGATCGCAAAGAACCCGAACGCGACGATCGTGTTCGAGGGCGCGGTCTTCCTCGGCCCGGGCTTCACGATCGACGCGCCGCACGGCGGCACGGTGATCATCGGCAACGGCGTGCAGTTCCGGCGCAACTGCCGGATCGAGCTCGCGTCGCCGGAGGCGAGGGTCACGATCGGCGAGGGCAGCTACATCACCTACAACGCGATCATCGCGTGCTCGTCGACGATCGAGATCGGCAGGCACTGCGGCCTGGGCTTCTGCTCGTCGATCTACGACGGCAGCCACCGCTACAAGGACCTGACGAAGCCGTTCCTGGCGCAGGGCTACGACCTGCGCGCGATCCGGATCTCCGACCACGTGCAGATCCACTCGCTCTGCACCGTGGTCAACTCGATCGGCACGCGCACGGTGATCGGCGCCAACTCGGTGGTCAGCCGCGAGCTGCCGGCCTACGTGCTTGCGGTCGGCGCGCCCGCGCGGCCGGTGGACCACTTCGGCCCGGCCGAGGACCCCGCGCCGCTCGCCGCTACTTCTTGAAGCCGTGGATGACCACGTGCGGGACGGTGAACTCGTCCTTGACCTTCATCCCGAACGTGCCCTTCTGCTCGACGCGGTCGAAGCCGGCGGTCCACACCATGCGCCGCCACGTCCGCTTCGACGGCAGCCAGAAGACGACCGCCTTGTCGCGGTCGGCCATGTAGCGCGAGACGCTGAACGGGATGAGGCTCGCGCGCTTGTCGTACTCCTCGGCGAGGATCAGCTGCCCGCTGCAGAGGTTCGCCATCCGCTCGAGCGCCAGCAGCTGGTCGCGCAGGTGCACGAGCACGGAGCCGCAGAACACGAGGTCGAACGTCCCGAGCTCCTCGGGCGTCGCGTGGTAGACGCTGCAGTTGACGCGCTCGACCTTCGAGCCGCGGATCTCCTTGGCGAGGCGGAAGCCGTCGCCGCGCCTGACGTCGCTGAACTCCTCCGGGCGCCTGCGCGCGGGCCAGTCCAGGTCGGCCTCGTCGTCGAGGTCCAGCGCGACGACCTCGGCCGCGCCGCGGCGCTCGAGCTCGAACGCCCAGAAGCCGTCCCAGGTGCCGACCTCCAGGACGCGCAGGCCGTCCAGGCGCTCCGGGATCCCGTAGTGGTGGATGAAGGGGCGCAGGTCGAACCAGCCGTCGGTGACCTCGCCCGGAGCGAGCTCCATCACGTGGTACCAGCTGTGCGTCCGTGCGCGCTCGAGCAGGTCGGTCGTCGCCATGGCGCGGCACGATAGATCACGAACACCCGCACCGGACCCGGTTCATTTGCGCATCGCCCTCCTGCATCCCTGTTACTGGCCCGAGGTGCGCCGCGGGACCGAGCGCGTGATCCGCGAGCTGGCCGGCGGGCTGCTCGCGCGCGGGCACGAGCCGGTGCTGATCACGAGCCATCCGGGACGGACGTCGCGCTCCGTGGAGGACGGGCTGCGCATCGTCCGCGCGCGGCGGCCGCGCGACGACCGCTGGCGCGCGCGCGGCTGGGACCGCTACCTGGCGCACGCGCCGCGGTCGCTCGCCGAGCTCGCATGTGCGCGCGCCGATGTGGCGCATGCGCTGTATCCGTCCGACGCGGTCGCGGCCTCGGCGTGGACGCGGCCGGTCGTCTTCTCCTACATGGGCCTGCCGGATGCGGCGTACCTGGACGAACGCCGCGGCCGGCGCTGGACGATGCAGCGCGCGTGCGCGCGCGCCGACGCGGTGGTCGCGCTGAGCGAGGCGTCGGCCCGCGCGTTCCATGACGTGCTGGGCGTGGACGCGCGGGTGATCTCGCCGGGCGTCGACATGACCGCGTTCACCCCCGACCCGTCGCGCCGCGCGACGACGCCGACGATCGTCTGCTCGGCCGCGCGCGCGGAGCCGCGCAAGCGCGTCGACCTGCTGGTCGAGGCCGTGCGTGGCATGGACGGGGTGCGCCTGGTGCTCGACCGCCGCGGGCCGGAGATCCGTGAGCCGTTCGTCGAGCTGCGCGACCTCGACGACCGCGCGGCACTGGCCGGCGCCTATCGTGAGGCGTGGGTCAGCGTGCTGCCGTCGGTCAACGAGGCGTTCGGGCTCGTCCTCGCCGAGGCGCTTGCCTGCGGGACACCGGCCGTCGCGGCCGACCGCGGCGGCATGCCGGAGGTGCTCGGCGGGCGCGACGACGTGGGGCGGACGTTCAGCGGCGACTCGCCCGCGGCGCTGGCGCAGGCGCTGCGCGGCGCGCTCGCGCTGCACGACGACCCGCGGACGCCCGCGCGCTGTCGCGAGCAGGCGCAGCGCTTCTCCACCGACGCGGCGACCGACGCGTACGTCGCGCTCTACGAGGAGCTGCTCCAGCGCCGGCGCAGGCGCAGGAACGGCGCCTCGACGAGCCGGTAGCTGACGACCGCGACGAGCAGCGACAGCGGCACGGACAGCAGCAGCGCGTGCGGTGCGAGCGCGTCGACGAGCGGCAGGTGCCAGAGGTAGAGGCTGTAGGAGGCGACGCCGAGCAGCGCCAGCGGCCGCCAGTCCAGCGCGCGCGTGAGCGGCCCGGCGCGCAGCGGCAGCGCGACCGCGCCGACGACGAGGAAGCTCGCGACGGCGGCCCACGGGGTGCGCGCGTAGTCGTCGAACACGAACAGCCATAGCGGCACGGACGCCAGCAGCCACGCGTCGGCGGAGCGCAGCGCCCGCGGCAGGCGCACGTCGCGCACCAGCGCGAGCAGCATCCCGGGCACGAAGAAGAAGGCCGTCGTCAGCAGCGAGTAGACGACGCGCGGGTCGCTGACATGGCGGTGGTTGATCAGGCCGACCCGCAGCGCGGCGCCCGCGAGCCCCGCCGCGAGCAGGATCGCGGCGGCGTTGCGGCGCGATCGGCGCGCGATGCGCGCGAGCCCGAGCGTCACGAACGGCAGCAGCGCGTAGAACTGCAGCTCGACGATGAGCGACCAGATCGGGCCGTCGACGGTCAGAGCGGTCGAGCGGAAGAGGTTCTGTGTCAGCGTCAGGAAGCGCGCCCACTGCCCGAGTGTGCCGCCGCCCTCCTGGACCACGAGCAGCACGACGACGACCGCGTAGTAGAGCGGCAGCGTGCGCAGCAGGCGGTTGACCGCATAGCGGCGCAGGTCGACCCGCGCGCCGTCGAACGCCGCGTCCGCGAGCGGGCGGAACAGCAGGTAGCCCGACAGCGCGAAGAACACGTAGACGCCGTAGCCGCCGCCGAAGATCGTGCGGTGCAGGAGGCTGTCGCTCGCCTGCGGGCCGAAGTTGTGGTGCGCGCCCCAGACATGTCCGACCAGCACGCCGAGCGCGGCCAGCGCGCGCAGCGATTCGACGCGCGCGACGCGCTGCTCCCCCGCCTGGCCGACCCGCGGCGACGCCGCGGGCGCCACCCCTGCGGCCACCCCCATGAGCGCGAAGCTACCGATCGCGCAAGTACGGTGCGCCGGTGCGCGTCGCCGTCCTGCTCGATCGCTTCCCGGTGCTGACCGAGACGTTCGTCGTCAACGAGCTGAGGGCGCTGCAGGCGGCGGGGCACGACGTCCGCGTGGAGGCGCTCGAGCGCGGCGACGGCGACCCCCCGATCCCGGCGCGCTACCGCGAGCGGGGCAGCCTCCTCGATCTCGCCTGGCTGCTCACCCGCCACCCGCTGCGCTGCGCGGCCGACGTCGCCCGGCGCCCCCGGCTGCGCCGCGAGGAGTGGGTGCGCCCGCTGCGCGAGCTCGCGCCGGTCGCCCGGCGCCTGGCGCCCGGCGAGCACATCCACGTGCACTTCGCCGCCGGCGCCGCGCTCGACGCGATGCGGATCGCGGCGCTCACCGGCGCGACGTACTCGGTGACCGCGCACGCGTGGGACATCTGGCTGGCGCCGCGCAACCTGCGCGAGAAGCTCGAGCGCGCCGCGTTCGCCACGACCGGCTGCGAGTACAACGCGCGCCACCTGCGCGACGTCGCCCCGCGCGCGCGGATCGAGGTGATCGTGATGGGCGTCGACGGCGACCGGTTCGAGCGCCGGGCGCCGCTGCCCGGCGGGCGGACGGTCCTGGGCATCGGGCGGCTCGTCGAGAAGAAGGGCTTCGGCGACCTCGCGCGCGCCGCGGACGGTCTCGGCGCGCGGGTCCGGATCGTCGGCGACGGCCCGCTGCGCGACGCGCTTGCCGGGGTGGAGCTGGCCGGCGCGGTGAACCCCGAGGACGTGCGCGCGGAGCTCGAGCATGCCGACGTCCTGGCGATGCCGTGCGTCGTCGCGCGGGACGGCGACCGCGACTCGATGCCGGTCGTCGTCAAGGAGGCGATGGCGATGGAGCTGATGGTGGTCGCGACGGACGAGGTGGGCCTGCCCGAGTGCGTCCGCGAGCCGTGGGGGAGGCTGGTCGCGCCGGGAGACCCCGATGCGCTGCGGGCGGCGCTGGAGGACGTGCTCGCGCTCAGCGCCCAGGAGCGCGAGGCCGCGGGCGCTGCGGGGCGCGCGTGGGTGCTCGAGCACGCCGACGTGCATCGCGAGACGGCGCGCCTGGCCGAGCTGATCGCCGGAGTGACATCCTGAGCCGCATGCGGATCGCGGTCGCCGCAGACGAGCGCACGGGCACCGGCGCCTCGATCGCGGCCAACAAGGTCGCGGGCGTCCGCGCGGCGCTGTGCGCGGACGCGCAGACCGCCGCGGGCGCGCGGCGCTGGAACGACGCCAACGTGCTCGCGCTCAGCCTGCGGTCGACGTCGGAGGCGCAGCTCCAGGAGATCCTCGACGCGTGGTTCGCCGAACAGCCCAGCGACGAGCCCGGCGACCGCGCGAACGTGGCGCGCCTGGCGGAGATCGAAGGCGCCTGAGCGCGCCCGTCGTCATCGACGCGCGCGCGGCCGCGCGGCCCGAGCTGGGCGGCGTCGAGCGCTGGGCGCGCGAGCTGTCCGCGCGGCTGCCCGCGCTGCGGCCGGGCCGCTATGCCGTCGCGCGGCCGCCCGCGGCGCTGTCGCACCGCGCCGGGCATGCGTGGGAGCAGGGGTGGCTGCCCCTGGCCGCGCGCGGCGCGCAGTGGCTGCTGTGCCCCGCGAACCTCGCGCCGCTGGCCGCGCGCAACACCGCGGTCGTCATCCACGACGCCGCGCCGCTGCGGGAGCCTGGCTGGTACTCGGACCTCTACGTGCGCTGGCAGCGATTCGTCCTGCCGCGCGTCGCCCGCCGCGCGCGGCTCGTCATCACCGTGAGCGAGTTCTCTCGCGACGAGCTGCGCGAACTGCTCGGCGTCGATGCGGCCGTCGTGCCGGGCGGCGTGGACGAGCGCTTCACGCCCGCGGCGCCGAGGTCGCTGCCGGTGCAGCGACCGTATGTGCTCACCGTCGCCAGCCGCACGGCCCGCAAGAACCTGGGCGCGCTGGAGGAGTGCGCTCGGAGGCTGCGGCGCAACGGGATCGACCTCCTTGCCGTCGGCGGCGACCGCCCGCAGTTCCGCGACAGCACCGCCTCCGCCTCCGCGATTCGCTCGCTCGGCCACGTGCCCGACAAGCACCTGCCGGGGCTGTACGCGGGCGCGCTGTGCTTCGTCCTGCCCAGTCTCTACGAGGGGTTCGGGCTGCCGTGCATCGAGGCGATGGCATGCGGCATTCCGGTGGTCGCGGCCAACGCGGGCGCGCTGCCGGACACCTGCGGCGGCGCCGCGATCCTCGTCGACCCGCGCGACCCGGCGGCGATCGCCGACGCGATCGAAGGGGCGCTCGGCGACGAGCAGCTGGGTGCGGCCGGGATCGCACGCGCGGCGGCGTTCACGTGGAACTGCACCACGGAGCGCGTGGACGAACTACTCTGCGGCACAGGGGGATGACGCGCCGACCGGGGTACATGCAGGCGGGCGATGCGCTGCGCGCGCTGGCGGCGCTGATGGTCGTCGTCTACCACGTGCTGCTCGGCTCGGCGCTTGCGGCGGGCAGCTCGTGGCGCGAGGCATACGGCTCCGCGACCGGCACTGTCGGCAGCCACCTCAACGCCGGGCTGTACGTCTTCTTCGCCCTCACGGGCTACTTCGTGGGCGGCCGGTACGTGCGGGCGTGGATGACGGGCGGGCCGGCGCCTGCGACGGGCCGCTACCTGTCGCGCCGCGCCCGGCGGATCATCCCCGCCTTCTGGGTCTTCGCAGCGATCTCGATCCTTGTCCTGCATCCGCACCGCAACTCGCTCGCGGATGTCGCGAGCGTCTTCGGGTTCGCGCAGAACTACCACCGCTCGGTCGCCGCCTCGACGATCGTGCAGGCATGGACGCTCGACATCGAGGCGGCCTTCTACCTGGCGCTGCCGCTGCTGGCCCTGGCGCTGTCGCGCGCCCGCGCGATCCGCCCGGTCGTGATGGTCGCCACGCTCATGGCGGCCGGGGCCGTCAGCCTCGCGATCGCACCGCGCTACCCGGCACTCACCGATTCGTTCTCGATGAGCCTGCCCGCGATGCTCTGGGCCTTCGTTCCCGGCCTGGCGCTGGCGGCCGCCGAGCCGCTGCTCGCGCCCCGGTCCAGGCGAGCATGGGCCCTGGTGCTGCTCGTTGTCGCAGCCGCCGGCTTCGCGCTCGTGATGCACATCTCGACCGCTCACAACGTCGCGCACTGCCTTGCGATCGTGCTGTTCGCGGGCGGCCTCGTCGCGGCTGCGCTCACCTGGCAATGGGCCACGGGCGGCATGCCTCGCTGGGCGGTGAACCGCGTCACCAACGCCCTGGGCCGCTGGTCCTACGGCATCTACCTCTGCCACTTCGTGCTCTCGATCAAGCTCGTCGAGCTCGCCCCCGCAGGTGCGAGCGCGAAGGAGACCGCCCTCATCGCGGGCCCGCTGACGATCGCCGGCTCGATCGCCGCCGCGGCCCTCAGCTGGCGCCTGCTGGAGCGCCCGGTCCTCGAGTGGCGCTCAGCCCCGCGCCCCTCGCTGGATGCGACTCAGGGGACAGTCCCCTCAGTCGCACGGTAGAGCGTGAAGCGCGGGCTGCGCGCGATGAGGCGCATGCCCGCGGCGCGCGCCCAGCGCTCCTCGCGGGTCTGCGGCAGTGGGCGCGGGAAGCCGCGGCCGAGGAGGAGGAGCGAGACGCGCTCGCGGTGCAGGCGGGCCAGGAACGGCGGGCCTGCGGTGTACTGGCGCAGCATGTGGCGCTCGAACGGGCCGATGTAGATCACGCGGTTGTCGAGCCGATGGCCGAAGGCCGGGAGGATCGGCGCGACGCCCGCGGTCGGCCACAGCCCGGCAATGCCGATGCGATGGCCGCCGTCGGCGTGGGCGCGTACCCAGCCCAGCACGGCGTCACCGCGCCAGGCGGTGTCGTCCAGGTGCGTGTCGGCGCGCCGGGCGCCGGCGAACGCCACTCCGAGCAGCAGCACGGCCGCGACCGCCGGCGCAAGCCGCACGCGCCGCGCGGCCACCACGACCAGGCCCACCAGTGCCAGCACGACGATCGTCGTCGCGACCGTGCGCCCGGGGATGTCGAACGCGCGGCGCATGCCGTCGATCGCCAGCAGCGCGCCCGCGCCCTCGGCCAGCGGGCGCCAGCGCCCGAGCCGCCCCGCAACGACCGCGCACAGCGCGAAGGCCACGAGCATCGCCGGCACGCCGTAGCGCGTGTTCGCGCTCACCTGCACCGGCACGCCCTCCGGGCCCTGTGCCGAGTACGGCGTCACGGCGTACGCCACGGCCAGCCCCGCCGCGCCGAGCGCGAGGGCCGGCACCACGCGGCGCGCGCGCCCCAGCCACGCCGCCGCCAGCGTCCCGATCACCAGCACGAACGGCGCGAACCCGTAGCCGTCCTTGAACGCCGGCCAGATGTAGGTCCGCCAGACCGACGTGTCGGAGGCGTAGTGGGCCAGCGTGAACCCGCCGCGCGCGCGGACGACGTCGTGCGGCGCGTCGAAGATCGTCACGCCGCCGGGGGCCACCTTCACCGGAAACAGCGGGTTGCCCGACAGCACCCAGTTGCGCAGCATCCAGAAGCCGCCCGCCAGCAGCACGACGCCGCACAGCAGCGCGCCGTCCACACCCACCCGTCGCAGCGGGGCGCGCTCCAGCAACCGCCCGCCGGCCCACACCACCAGCACGACCGCGAACGCCGACACGCCGTACCACTTCGTCCCCAGCGCCAGGCCCAGCCCGACGCCGGCGAGCACGAGCTCCGCCCGGCTCCCGGTCCGCCGGAACCGCGCGAGGAACAGCAGGCCGGCGCTGAACGTCGCATACATCACGACGTCCGGGTCGACCCCGAGCAGTGCTGAGCGCGCGACCACGGGCACGCCCGCAACCGCCGCCCCGAACACCGTCGCCGCCGACCGCGGCGCGCCGAGCTCCCGCGCCAGCGCGAACACCCCCAGCCCGGTCAGCGCCAGCCACGGCACGAACACGAACCGCGCCAGCCCCAGGTCGCCGAACGGCAGTACCGCCAGCAGCGACAGCACGTCCCCGTTGTTCGGGTAGTTGCCGTGCGCGAGGTCCGGGATGAACTGGTGGATCTGCCAGAACCCGTGCTCCTGTGTCCAGCGCACGACGCCGGGCAGGTGGAAGCTCAGCGCGTCGATCGCCACCGGCACGCGCGCGCCATTCAGCCGCAGGTACGCAAGACACCCGACGCCGACGGCCGCGACCGACACGAACGCGAGCGCCCACGACAGCGGTGGGTCATCGGACGAGCGGCGGTCGTCGACGGCGCCCGCGAGCGAAAGCGGCAGCAGCGCGCACCCGCCCGCGAGCAGCGCGGCCAGCAGCGCGACCACACCCGGGTACAGCAGCCCGATCGCGCCCGGCAGGAGATGGACGAACACGAGCGCCGCGGTGATCGTCAGCCCGAGCGCCGCCGCCCGCGCGCTGCCACGCAGATGGCCGAGCCGCCGCCGCACGACCAACACGCCCGCCAGCGACGCGAGCCCAACGGTTGCGACCAGCGTCGCGAACCCCACGATGTAACCCCCGACCCCCACAGCCGGCGCGATGCTACGCGACCGCGAAGCGCGCCACGCCACCTTCCTCCTGCTCCACGACGTGCCCGTCGTTGCGCAGAAGGTCGACGTGCCCGAGCACCTCCGACAGCGTCAGGTACGCCTGCGTCACCGCCACGTTGCCCCACATCTCCTGGGCCAGCTCGTACGCGGTCCGCGGATGGTCGGCGATCAGGCCGAGCAGCTTGCGCGCGCGGCGCTCGTGCAGCCGGAAGCGCTCCTCGATCAGCTGGCGGTGCCCGTGGATCTCCTCGCCGTGGCCGGGCAGCACCCGCGCCAGCTCCATCTCACGCGTCTTCGCGAGCGAGTCGAGGTAGATCGCCAGCGCCTGCGGGCGCTCCGCAGGCGCGCCGCCCTCCAGCGGCCGCGAGATCAGCGGGTTGGACGAGATGTGCTTGATCAGGTGGTCCCCGCCGATGAGCTCGCCGCGCTCGGCGTCGAAGAACACCGTGTCCGACGGCGAATGGCCGGGGCGGTGGAACACCTGCCAGGTCCGGTCGGCGAAGGCGATCGTGTCGCCCTCGCGCACCGTCGTCGTGACGGTCGCCGCGGCGCCCCAGGCGCGGAACGCACTGCTCACCGAGCGCAGCGCGAAGCGGACGTCCTCCGGGATCCCGTTGCGGGCCATGATCGCCTCGGAGAACGCGTCGTCGGCCTCCATGCCCTCGCCGTAGTGCGCCAGCCACGGCGCCAGGGCCTCGAGCGCCACGACCTCGGCCCCCGACCGGTCGGCGAGGATCTGGACGAGGCCGATGTGGTCGATGTGCTGGTGGGTGACGACGATCCGCTCGAGGTCCTCGACGCGCCGCCCGTGTTCGGCCAGCGCGCCCTCCAGCGTGGTGAGCGACGTCGCCGAGTTCGGGCCGGCGTCGACCAGCGTGAGCGGGTCGGCCTCGACGAGGTACACGTTCACGCGCCCGACGGCGAACGGCGTCGGGATCGGGAGGCAGCGGACGGCGTTCGGCACGTCGCAAGACTCGCAGGCTCCGCCATATGCAAGATTTACGATATATTGTAATTGTCATGCGCGACATCCCGCGTCTCAAGGCCGAGTTCTTCAAGGCGCTCGGACATCCGCTGCGGATCAGGGTCCTCGAGGTCCTGGCCGACGGCGACCAGAGCGTGTCCGAGCTGCTCGACCAGGTCGGCGGCGAGCAGCCGAACCTGTCCCAGCAGCTGGGCGTCCTGCGCCGGGCGGGCTTCGTGGACGCGCGCCGCGAGGGCACGAGCGTGATCTACGCGCTGGCCGACCGCCGCATCGCGGAGCTGCTCGGCGTATCGCGGCAGATCCTGCTCGACCTGGTCACCGCCACGCGCGACGAGCTCAGCCGAGCGTGATCCACCGGCGTCTGGCAGAGCTCGCGCCTTCGCGGCGCGACTATCGCGGCCTGCGCACGTCCTGGAAGCGGGACCTGCTCGCAGGCGTGACCGTCGCCGTCGTCGCGCTGCCGCTGGCGCTGGCCTTTGGCGTGACGTCCGGGCTCGGTGCACGCGCCGGGCTGGTCACGGCGATCGTCGCCGGCGTCACGGCCGGGGTCTTCGGCGGCTCGAACGTGCAGGTCAGCGGCCCGACCGGCGCGATGACCGTCGTCCTGATGCCGGTGGTGGCCTCCGTCGGCCCGGACGGCGTGCTGATTGTCGCGCTGCTCGCCGGACTGCTGTTGATGCTCGCCGGCGCGGCACGGCTCGGGCGCTACGCGGCAATCCTGCCGTGGCCCGTCATCGAGGGCTTCACCGTCGGCATCGCGCTCCTGATCTTCCTGCAGCAGGTGCCCTCGGCGCTGGGCGTCCAGAAGCCGCCGGGAGAGAACGCCGCAGCGGTGGCGGTCCGGTCGCTGGCAGCCTGGGATGGCCACGGTTGGCAGACGCTCGCGGTCGTCGCGCTGGTTGCCGCCGTCATGACCGGTCTGCCGCGGCTGCACCGCGGCCTTCCGGCCTCGCTCTTCGCGGTCGCGGCAGCAACCGGCACGGCGGAGCTCGCAGCGCTCCACGTGGCGCGCATCGGTGCGATCCCATCCGGCCTGCCACAGCCCGCAGTCCCGCACGTCGCCGCGGGCCAGGTGCCCGGCCTGGCCACCGCGGTGCTCGCGGTCGCCGCGCTGGCGGCGATCGAGAGCCTGCTGTCCGCGAAGGTCGCCGACGGCATGGCCGACGGCGATCGG
>Ga0308175_100002245_pt1 | contig 13174 bp, 6 predicted proteins | sample PhyCR1_3_FD_203893 | JGI IMG/M metagenome (GOLD analysis project Ga0308175, IMG submission 203893) | Soil microbial communities from UC Gill Tract Community Farm, Albany, California, United States - DLSLS.C.R1 | ecosystem: Environmental > Terrestrial > Soil > Agricultural land | place: USA...
GATCTCCTCGGCGGCCATTTCACGGCGGACATCTCCCGCCCGTTTCTGAGCGATCTCGAGCACATCGCGTGGTACATGGGCGGAACGCACGAGAAGGCGTTTCGGCCGTTCGTTCGGCAGGATGGACCGACGCTGCTTCTTCCGCTGTCGCGCGACGTCTGGTCGGCCGGCGGTGTCGCGCGGTTCACGTGGAAGGGCGCGAACGCCATGATCGGTCCCGTCGCGACGTACGAGCACGCGCGACCAGGGGTCGACGGAGTGACGCGAACCGACAGCGGTCTCATTGCCGCGGATACCTCGGTGTTTGTCGGGCGATACATGCCGTATCGGACTTTCCGCGTCGGTTTGGCGGGCGGATTCCGATGGATCAACTACCTCCACGTCCAGGGCTTCGACGCGCTCCTCGGCGAGCAAGATGTTGGGCGTGGCGTTCAGCTCGCGGCGACCGTCGAGCGAGGCACCGGCGCGTTCGACGCGACCGACAAGTCGTCGCTCGTATCGCTCGACTTCTATTCGGGCGTCGGGACGCCGAAATCGTTCTTCGGCCTTCAGATGCGTGGGGAAGAGCTGCCGGCCGGCGGAGCGGACTCGTGGAGCGCGGCGGTGCTGAGCGGGCGAGGTGCGTGGTACGTGAAGCCGACCGATAGGCAAACGTTCGAAACGAGCCTCGAGTTCGCCGGCGGATGGCGAGAGCGTTTGCCACTTCAGCTCTCGCTCGGCGACTCTCGGAGTGGACTGCGCGGCTACAATGGCGCGGCACTCGGCGGCGGCCGTCGAGCGGTGCTCCGGATCGAGTCGCGCCGGCTGTGGTTCACCACGGGGAAGAACGCGCAGTGGGGCAACGCGATTTTCACTGACGTCGGAAAGACCTGGTCGGGCGACGTTCCGTTCGGCGAGACGACGGTCGCGCGCGCGAGCGTGGGCGTCGGTCTATTGGCGGCGATTCCGCCGAAGTCGCGCCGACTGATTCGTGCCGACATCGCGGTGCCCGTGACGGGCGACGCGCCGAAGCATTGGGTGATTCGCGTCTTTGCGATCGACGCGACGCGCTTCTTCTGGCGGGATCCGGGCGACCTCGCTCCGGTGCGGGCCGGCGCGCCGGCGTCGCCGATCTTCGGTTGGCCCTGAGTCGGCTAGTTCTTCTTTTTGATCTCGGGACAGCCGTACCACACTCCACCGGAATTCAACGGCCGCATCAAGTCGCCTCGCGGATCGATCTTCCAGACGTTCGCCCGCTTGTGGAGCGACATGATCATTTCCCCGCCGATCAACATCTCCGGGATGCGAAACGAACCGGCGCCGTCGGTCGAATGAATCACGAAGGCCGACGTATCGTCCTGAATGGCCACCGCGAGAACGACGCGTTTCGGCGCGGGGAAGCGCATGATCGCTTCGAGCGCCTGGGGTGGGCAGTTCTGCATCAGCATCGATCGACGCCGCTGGGTGCGCTCGTCCTTTGCTTCGATCCAGCGCGACAGCGCCTGCGCCGGAGTGAGCGCGAACAGCTCGTGCTGGGTATGCACTCCGGCGAACATGTCTGATTTGTCTCCGAAATCGGGCCTCCGGTACTTCTTCATTTGTTGCACCTGCCACTCCGCGACCGCTCTCGGCATCGTGGAGTCCATCGCCATCATCGACTCGACGGTGGGATCCGGCTGTGGAAGCTCGACGCGTGCCTGACTGATTTGCTGGCGAAGAAACGGCTCGAATCGGGCGGCATCCACCAGCGCCGCCGCGGAATCCCACTGTTCGCGATCGATGAGATGGAAGAACGAGTCGACGACCGCGCGCACCGCGCGTTCAGCCGCCGGCGTCTGTGATTCGCCGACGCATGGTGTCAGCAGGGCGACCGCAAGCGCGCCAAGGAGGACAGCTCGAAGTCGATTCATGGTTCCTCACACGAGCCACATCTCGTCGCATTCGGCGACGACTCGATAGCCGATCTTCTGATAAATTGAATTAGAAGTCTCGTTATCGCGATCGGCATAAAGGTATGTGAACGCTTTCCCGCGGTCGAGCTGGTCCTGCGAGAGGTCGGCGACGAGGGCGCTCGCGTACCCGCGGCGGCGATTTTCCGGCGGTGTGTACACCGGGCCGATTCGAATCGCGTGCGGTGACGGTCCAACCGCGGCGGCGCAGGCGACGGGCGTTTGCCCGACGAGCCACAGGTGCATCGTCCCGGTTACGATGTAGCGATCGGCCGCCGCTTCAGCCTCGGCGGGACTTCCGCTGCTCAGCGCCTCCGCGTGAAACGCCTCGATCCATCGCGCCAGCAGCGTCTTGTCGCTGGCCATGCCGATGTGGCGTCGGCCGGGGACACCGGCGGGTCGATCGACGGAGTCGCAGAGGTAGATGGTCGTTCCACGACCATGCGTCCACTGCCGCTTCGAGCCTCGGACGAAGCTCTCGAGCGACGCCAGAGGCCCGAGGATTCCGTGGAGCCCCGGATCGCTGATCGCGTCCGCGGCGATGATCTCCATGGCGCCCGGCGACGCTTCGCGCGAAACCACCGCCTTCGAGATGGTGCGGATCACTGCCGCGACGACCCTCCCGTCGTCGACGACCAGCGCGGAATACCCGTCGGGGGGCGCCGGCGCACTCGCGATGCCATAGATCAGCCCGTGCTCCGCTTCGTGCGCGAGCAGGAACTCATCGGCGAGGTGCCGGAATTCGCCGAAGGTCTGAGGCTTTATTAGCTGCATTCGCGCGTTCCCCGAAATCGACGTCGGGCCCACTCATCACAGAGCGATCTCGCACTCTGACGCGTATATTCGGCAAACCTACCCCAGTTCGACAGTCGCGCAGCGCGCTCGCCTCGCGACACCATGCATTGTTGGAGATTTCATGCGACGAAATGCTTCCGCCCGCTACGCGCTCAACGCGGCACTCATTCTCTTCCTTCCCGCCGCGGCGATCGCGCAACAGGATGTTCAGACGGCGACCCCGCAGGGCGCTGCCCGGAACGATCCGACTGGAAAGAAAATCCTCGGTCTCGCCGACATCGGCCGGTGGAATCGAATCACCGGAGCCGCCCTCTCGCCCGATGGCGCCTGGATGACCTACGCGTATTCGCCCAATGACGGCGACGGGACGCTTTATGTGAAGCAGCTCGACGGCACGAAGTCGTTCACGATCCCGGTTGGATCAACGCCGTCGTTCTCCGACGACTCGAAGTTTGTCGGCTACTATGTCAGTCCGCCGAGTGCGGCAGGGCGCGGCGGACGTGGCGGTGGTGGTGGGCGAGGACCGGCCCAGGGCCTCGCGCCCGGCGCGACCCCCAACCGCCGTTTCGAGCTCCTCGATCTCGCGACCGGTGACAAATACAGCGTCCCGGACGCGCAGTCATTCAAATTCTCGAAGGGCTCGAAGTTCGTCGCCGTGCGCACGAACAAGGCGAATGCCGCCGCGAAGCACAACGGCGCCGACCTCGTTCTCCGCGAGCTCGCGAGCGGGATCTCGCAGAACATCGGCAACGTCAACCTGTACGACTTCGACGACGCCGGCAAAATGCTCGCGTACACGGTCGACGCGGCGGATCGCGTCGGCAACGGCGTCTACATCGTCGATCTCGCCACGAGTCAGTCGAAGGTTCTGAGCTCGGCGTCGGCCGACTACGACGGTCTCACCTGGGGCGAGAAGGGCGCCTCCCTTGCGGCGCTCAAGGGCGATAAGAAGAAGGAAAGCCTGCTTCGCGACAACACGTTGCTCGTGTGGAAGGACGTCGCCTCGGACAAGCCGAAGGCCGTCGAATACGATCCGTCCAAGGATGCGAGCTTTCCAAAGGGCTATGTGCTGAGCGAGATGGCGCCGCCGCGCTGGACGCGCGACGGCTCGCGCGTCTACCTCGGCATCAAGGAGCAGGAGGCAGATCCTGGGACGCCGGCGGCGGGCACGGATCCGAAAGCGAACGTCGACGTCTGGCACTGGAAGGACGCCGAAGTGCAGTCGGTGCAGATCGTCCGTCTCGCGCAGGAGCGTCGCGCAACGCTGCCGGTCGTTTTCAACGTCCCCGGCAACAAGCTCGTGCGAATCTCGGATGAAACGATGCGCAACGTGACGCCGACGCCTGACCCGAAGTGGGCCATTGGACGCATCGACACGACGTATCGCACGGAAGTGCAGTGGGGCGGGACCAAGTCGGACTACTTCCGCGTCAACACCGAGACCGGGGAGCGAACGCCGCTGGACAAGGCGCTGACGCGCACGATGGGCAGCTCGCCGGACGGCAAGTACTTCTTGTATCTGAGGAACAAGCAGATCTACGCCTACAACATGGACGCCGGTCGGTCCGTGAATCTCGGCGCCGGCGACAAGATCAGCTTCCTCGACGCGACCGACGACCATCCGTACGAGATTCCGACCTACGGCGTCGCGGGGTGGTCGAAGGACGGCAAGTCGGTGATCGTCAACCATCGCTACGACCTGTACGCCCTGCCGCTCGATGGCGGAAAGGCCGTGAACCTCACCGGCGGCGTCGGCGACGCGCAGCAGATTCGCTTCCGCCTCGTGCGTCTCGATCGCCCGGGCGGTGGCGGCCGCGGTGGCCGTGGTGGCGGCGGCGGATTCGGCGGCCAGGGCGTTGACGAGGACGAGGGCGTCGATCTCTCGAAGCCTCTCCTCCTCTCGGCCTATGGCGATTGGACGAAGAAGTCGGGCTACTACACGCTTGCGCCAGGCGGCAAACCGACGCCCCTGATTTACGAGGATGCTGAGGTCGGCGGAGTCCAGAAGGCGGAGAAGTCGGATCGGGTGATCTTCACGAAGCAGACGATCTCGATGCCGCCGGACTACCTCGTGTCGAACACGAGCTTCGCGTCGCCGAAGAAGGTGACCGACGCAAATCCGTTCATCAACGAATATGCGTGGAGCTCGGGCAAGGTTCTCGTCGATTTCAAGAATGCTAAAGGCCAGCGCCTGCAGGGAACGCTGACACTGCCGGCGAACTACCAGCCGGGCAAGAAGTATCCGATGCTCGTGTACTTCTACGAGATCTTGTCGAATACGCACCACGCGTTCCCGATGCCCCAGTACGACGATCGTCCGCACTTCGCGGAGTATGCGAGCGACGGCTATCTCGTCTTCCAGCCCGACATCGTGTACGAGACCGGAAAACCGGGCAGCTCGGCGCTCGATTGCGTGACGAGCGGCGTGGAGAAGGTCATCGAGATGGGCTATGCGGATCCGAAGCACATCGGCATCCAGGGGCATAGCTGGGGCGGATACGAGACGTCGTACATCCTGACCCGGACGAACATGTTCGCCGCGGTGGTCACCGGCGCGCCGCCGACCAACCTCGTGAGCTTCTACGACGAGACCTATCCGGGTACCGGGACGCTTCAGCAGGGAATCGTCGAGGTGGGCCAGGTCCGCATGGGGACGAACCCGTGGGACAACCTGCAGCTGTTCGAGGACCAGTCAGCGCTCTACCACGTCCGCGACATCACGACGCCGTTCATGATCCTGCACGGGACGGCGGACAATGCGGTGGATTGGCACCAGGGGCTCGAGCTCTACGGCGCGGCCAAGCGGTGGGGCAAACAGGTGATCCTCCTGTCCTATCCGGGCGAGCCGCACCACTTGGCCAAGAAGGAGAATCAGAAGGACTTCCAGCAGCGGATGAAGCAGTTCTTCGACCACTATCTGAAGGGAACACCGGCGCCGAAGTGGATGACCGATGGTGTCCCACAAACGAAGAAAGGCGGTCCGATCGAGTAAAATGCGTATATCTATCCGTCTACATGTAACGAGCGCGGTTCGGCGGTAGCAGAGGGGGAGCCGACCCTTGCGGTTGACTTCCCTTACTGTATATCACCGCGGTGTGGCCAGCCGGCCACACGTGTCGCGTCGGACAATCAAACGGATCGGTGGTGGATGTTGGAGAACTCGAATTCCTCGCCGCTGGGGAACGCGTCGTTTGGCGTCGCACCGTTAAACAAACACATCATCCCTGGAAAGTACGACGCGCCGGCGGATATGCCGCCGGGGCCGGCGCTGTCGACGCTCGTCGACGTGCTCGACATGTTCGAGCAGGGTGTCGTGATGGTTCGTTCCGACCTCCACCCGTGCTACCACAACAGCGCCGCGCACGAGCTTCTCGACTCGGATTCAGAGCGCGACGTGCTCGCTCGCGAGGTTCGCGCGGTATCGCGCATCGCCTTCGGTGAGCAGCAGCACAAAACAACTGTGCGAGAAGTCGGAACGATCGCCGGCTTCTATCGTCTTCGCGCGAAGCTGCTTAAGAAAAAGCTCATCGACATCACGAGTCGAACGGTGATGGTCACGATCGAGCGGGCGGCGGCACGCACGCCGTCGCGAGAATTCTTGATCCGGCGATTTTCGATGACCGAACGAGAGGCGGCAGTGGCGATTCTCCTCGCTCGAGGAGCGCGAAACGCCGAGATCGCGTCGGAGCTTCGAATCAGTCCACATACGGCGCGGCATCACACCGAGAACGTTCTCTCCAAGCTCAACGTGCACACCCGCGCCGAAGCTGCCCGTGTAATCGTGACGGGCGGTTAACGTCCTCGCGGCTTTCTACGGGCGGACGGTCCGGGAAGGTGCTGAACCTGGTACCGGGCAACGCGCGGCTGCAGGCCCGGCAAGCACGTCGATCGAATCGGGCACGCTGCTCGCTACGGATTTCAGCACCAGCTCCTTCTGATCCGCGTTCGCCGTGGCGATGCTGCTAGCTCCTTCGGCACCTGTTGGGCAGTAAGGCCCCGGGGTCGCAGAGTTGTCGAGCAACAGACCGTCGGCGGTGCGGAGACGGTCTCGAGGCACGGACGATTGAGCAGGGGTGAACCCCCCGACGAGTCTCATCATCCCGTATCCCCATACGCGAGTCGCCCGCGCGACTCGCGGCGATGACGCGAGCGTCGCGACCGCGGCGAACGCCATTGTCAGCGCGACAAAACCGACCGCGCGCCGCATCAACAGTGGGCCTGCCGTCGCCACGGCGAATCATCGTTTCGAGCAGGCGTCTTCACTGTTCTAGTTGATGTAAGAGAGGCGCGGGACGACAGCGGAAACGCGAACGAACCTGCAGCGGAAAATCGCCTGGAAAAGCAAGGCAGCGCTCGTCTGATCAATCTACAGATCTCCGGCATTCCCGAAAGAGATAATTGGCGACGACCGCAAAGTCTCTGAATGCTCCGAAGGAAGGGAGCAGTCCGAGCGGTAGGCAATCCGCCCGTTTATCGACTCGCGATCAAACCGACGATTGCGAGTGGAACGGATTGTCGCATGGAGCAACGAATCGATGCGATGACGAGCCACGGGTGACGATGATTTAAATCGCGGCGTCAACGGACGCACAGGAACGTTGCACGGCGGGATCGGGTCCCCTCCTCGGATGGGAACGCGACAACGGCACACCCGGCGAAAGCCGGGGCCGCAAAGCCACAGGGCTACGGCGGACCGCGCACGAGAGCGCGCCGCTACGCTGGCTGGGTTGCCGAACGAATCGGGGGACACCCTTAGCCATGAACAGAAATACGGGTTCGAGCGCCGGACTTCGCGTGGGCTTTACCGCCAGCGTCGTCATGCTCATTCTCGCCGCTTGCCAGGAACCAGCGGCACCGCGGCTTAGCCCAGCCAGCCGGTATAGTCTGCGTGATTCGAGCACACTCGGGATCCCGGGCGCCCACGCCGGCGACACGCTCCCGGACGAGTACATCGTCACCTTTTCGGCGCGCGGGAAAGACATTCCCGGACTCGCGAAACAACTCGTCGAGGCGAGCAGCGGAACCCTGCGCTTCACGTACTCGCACGCCCTCAGCGGTTTTTCGGCGAACCTGTCGGAGCACGCCGTCGAGGCGCTTCGCCACAATCCGAGCATCGCGTCCATCAACCCCGATGTCCTGATCGCGGCCGATGATGTTCAGAGCGCGCCCTCGTGGGGTCTCGACCGAATCGACCAGTCCGCGCTTCCGCTCGACGGGCAGTACACCTTCACGGGCACCGGAGCGGGTGTGAATGTCTACATCATCGACAGCGGAATCGACTTTACGCATCCCGAGTTCGGCGACCGCGCGGTCGCCGCATTCAGCGCGGTCGACGACGGCAACGGGGCGAGTGACTGCTACGGTCACGGGACACACGTTGCGGGAACGGTCGGCGGAAACACCGTCGGTGTTGCTGAACGCGCGTCGCTCTTTTCTGTCCGCGTGCTTGGCTGCAACGGGGGTGGAACGATGAGCGCGTTGCTCGCGGGAATCGACTGGATCACGGCGAACGCGAAGCACCCGGCGGTTGCCAACATGAGCCTCGGGACAAGCTTCAACTCGCAGGTCAATGCCGCTATCGCCGCCGCGGTGCAAGCCGGCATCACGGTCGTGACGTCCGCGGGCAACGGCTCGACCGATGCCTGCAACCAGTCGCCGGCCGCGGAGCCCTCGGCCATCACCGTGGCGGCAAGCAATGTGAACGACGCGCAATCGTATTACTCGAACTGGGGCAATTGTGTCGACATCTATGCGCCCGGCGACGCGATCGAGTCGGCGCACATCGGCGGAGGCTACGTCCAGATGACGGGCACCTCCATGTCGTCTCCCCACGTCGCCGGCGCCGCGGCGCTCGTGCTTCAGGCCTTTCCGTCAGCGTTACCGGCAGACGTTGCGACCCGGCTCGTGAGTGCATCGGTGACACGTCGCCTCTCCGGACTCGGTAAGGGCTCGCCGAACCGACTGCTTCAGGTCATCGGATTGTCGTCCGGGACGACCACAACGACGCCGACCCCGACCCCGACTCCAGCCGCACCGGTTGCCAATTTCACCGCGAGCTGCCCGGGGAACCGATCTACCTGCACGGTCGATGCAAGCCGCTCGACGAGTGGAAGCCCGATCACGAAATGGTCGTGGAATTTCGGTAACGGCACAACGTCGACAGCCGGGCCGAAGACCTCGGTTCAATACCGGGCGACTGGCGACTACACGATCACGTTGACGATCACGGATGGACTCGGACGCACCGCGAGCGCCCAACAAAAGGTGACTGTGCGCCGGCTCTAAACGCACCGAACGAACTGCTCGGACGAAACGAAAGAGCCCCCGGCCTCGAGACTGAGGCCGGGGGCTCTTTCGTCGTTGCCCGAAAAACGATCGCAGCTCAGGGCTTGCCGGCCTTGAGCTCCTTATCGATTGCTTTCGCTACCGTCTCGAACGGAACCGCGCCACCGTCGATGCTGATTCCATTCACGAACAATGCGGGTGTTCCGGTCACACCGACCCGGTCGCCCTCACGCATGTCCGCCTGCACCTGGCCGGCGAAGTGCCCTGTGTCCAGACAGTCGTCGAACTTCTTCTGATCGAGGCCGAGGCGATTCGCCTTCACCTTGAGATCGCGGATCGAGAGCTGTTGTTGTTCCTGGAAGAGCATGTCGTGCATCTCCCAGAACTTTCCTTGATCCTTCGCGCAAAGCGATGCTTCCGCGGCCTTCAGCGCGTTCGCGTGGAGGCTCGGAATCGGATACTGACGGTAGACGATGCGGATTCGATCGCCGTACTGCTCTTCGAGGCGCTTGATCGTTGGGAAGAATCGGCCGCAGAATGGGCATTCGAAGTCAGAGAACTCGACGAGGGTCACGGTCGAGTTTTCCGGTCCCCGCGCGGCCGCGTTGGTGTTGTCGAACGTCAGCCGGTACGGTTGAATCTTCACGTCGGCCTTCTGCTCGACCTTCAGCCGGTTCTCGAGCTTCTCCGTCGCCTCGGTGCGGCGAGTTTTCCGGAGATAGTTGCCGATCTCAGTCGAGATGGCCGCGAGCGCCCGACCTCCGACGCGTGCTTGGTTCTCCCTGTACCACGCCGCGATCTCCACATCGGTGGGCTCGAGGGATCCGCCAACTTCCGCGGCGAGCAGCTGATCCACGGTCTTCCCTTGTTTCTTCGCTTCCCCGGCGAGCATTCGGTCGGCGAGTATGTCGCGAACCGTGTTCTCGACGAGCCGGTGCTGGGTGACGAGGAACCGTGTCTCGTTCTGTTCGAGCTGATCGCCGACCCGGGCTTTGACGTCGGCCATGGTGATGCGTTGGTCGCCGACGGTTGCCAACGTTTCCGGGAATATGGCGTCGTTCGTTTTGCCTGCCGACGTCGGTGACGCAGCCGCCACCTTCTGGTCGGTGCACCCGACCAAGCTGAGGCCGAGCGTGAGTACGGCGGCCAGCACTGTGCCGTGAGTCGCGCGACGGCGTGAGGGAAGCCCTGGGGGTACGGAGGCCTTCATAAGGATCTACCGCCTGGTGAAATCAGTGAAAAGGTGTGGGGTTCACTCTTGCGTCGAGGCACCTGCCCGTCAAGTCGCGCGAGCAGGTGCCTCGATGCTCCCTCGGGGAGGACACCCGGCATTGCCGGGGCCTCCGCCTTTGGGACTACCCTGTAACCATCAGGTCACGGGCAGAGGAGGTTGTTGTTGTACTGGTCCAGCGTCGTCGCCAGCGCGTTCGCATCGCTGATCTGCTGCGCCGTCATCGTGTCCTTGTAAGACCCGGTGCCGGTGAAGCCGATGTCGATGAGCAGCTGCTTGCCGGCGTTGATCGCCGTCGTCGCCGCCGCGCACTGTTTTGCACCCGCCGTGTAGTTCAGCATCGCGGCCAACAGCTGCGCCGCCATGTTGTACGCCGGGTCGCTCGCCCGCTTCGTGCCATCGAGGCTGCTCTTGCGGAGGATGTTGACTGCATCCGCGCAATCCGGCGACTCGAGGTTCTCGCCAGAGGCGCCGTCCAGCACGAGGAGCCCGAGCGTCTGCGGGAGGTTGCCATCGAGCGTCTTGTTCCAAATGTCGCGCTTGAGCGCCTGGTTCCACTGGCCGCCCTTGCTGCAGCTCGCCCAGTTGCTCCAGTACCCGATCGTACGCGCGTCACCACCCGGCGGGCGGATGTTGTTGATCGGGTTCGGCACCGTGCCACCGGCGACGAGGACCACGCCGCTCGGCCCGTTCGTGCCTGGGGCGAGCGTGATGTTGACGCACTCTTCGGAGTTGTCCACGCCTGGGACGAAGCCGTCGAGGTTGTTCGTGTACCCGGCCGGCATGCCGACCTCGCACAGCTGATAGTTGCCCGGCGTGAAGAAGCCGGCGAACGAGACGACGCCCGTCGTCAGGTTGATCGTCGAGCTGGCGACGACCGTCCCGGCAACGCCCGCCGACGCACCCGTGCGGAGCTGGAACTGCCACGCCTGGGTGAGGGGCAGACCGCCGTTCTCCACCTTCAGCAGCGACAGCGACGCGAGCTGACGGTTGGTGTACGTGCAGGTGACCGTCTCACCCGCGTTGACGCGGATCGTCGCGACCGAGCCCGCGACCGTGCTCACGTTCTGCCCGTCCGGGTTGTCGCAGGAGAGCGTCTTCAGCGAGAAGCCTGTCGTCGCGCCTTCCGTCACCGTGTAACCGGTGGTGTTCGGAAGCACGTTCGTGAAGGTCTTCGAGCCGTTGTCGGAGAGGTTGAACCCGCCTGTTCCGTCGACGTTCTGCGTGAACGGGAACACCCCCACCGCGCCGTCCGGATCCGTCTCCTTCTTGATGATGACCGTGCCGCGCTTCGTGTTCGTGTACGTGCAGGTCACCGTCTCGCCGGCCGCGACGTTGATCGTGGCGATGCCCGTGCCGATGACGCCCGACGAGTTGCTCGTCGGATCGACGCAGGAGAGGCCCGTCAGATCCCAGCCCGACGTGGTCCCCTCGGTCACCGTATAGGTGCCGGGAGCGACACTGATCGTCTTCGTGTTGGACAGCGTCGGGTCGGCGTCGTCATCGAGGCTGAACGTGGTACTGCCCGTGATGTTCGACGTGAACGCGAAGTCCTGCGCGTCGTTCGGCACCGCGTCCTTCACGATGACGATCGAGCCACGCTTGGTGTTCGTGTACGTGCAGGTCACGTTCTCGCCGGCATCCAGCCCGACCGTCGCGACCGCACCCGACGTGCTGGTGTTCCCGCCGCCGCCCGTGCACTGGAGGCTGGTGAAGTCCCAGTTGCTCGTGGTCCCTTCGGTCACTGTGTAGTTGCCGAACGCGCTACCGGTGGAGACGATCTGCGAGCTCTGGCCGCAGGTGAGGCTGAACGGCGCCAGCGTGCCGGTCGGCGTCGTGCCCGTGTACGGGAACGACGGTCCGGTGCCGCCAACGCAGGCCTTGGTGACCGTGATCGTCGCCGCGAGCGTGTTCGTGAACACGCAGCTCGGCGAGCTGCCCGGGGCGAGCGTCACCTTGACGGTGTTGTCGCCGGCGTCGTAGCCGGTTGTCGTGCCCTGGACAAACGCGCCGCTGCCGCCGGAACCGATGACGATCGTTGCGCCATTGGCCGTGCAGCTGATGCCGGTGATTGACCAGCCGGCCGGCAGCCCGGTTTCCTGGACGAACTTGTCACCCGCGACGTTGGCACCCGAGAAGCTGATCGGCGCTGTCTGCGACGGGTTGTTCGTCGCGGTGCTGCGCGAGAAGTTGGCCAGGCCCGCGCCGGTATTCGTGAAATCGAACGAGCCGGTGCCGCCGACGGTCGTCTTCTCGATGTCGAGCGAGGCGCTCGCCGTGTTCGTGTACGTGCACGTGACGTTCTCGCCGTTGCGCAGCGTGATCGTCGCCGTGGCCGCGCTGATGTCCATCGTGCTCGTGTGGGCGCCTGTCGACACGCACGCGAGGTTCGTCAACGACCAACCCGAGGGAAGCGCGTTCTCAGTGATGACGCGCGACGTGCCGTTGTTCACGAGGCCCGAGAAGACCTTCGTGTTGGACAGCGTCGGATCAGCGTCATCGTCGAGGCTGAAGTTCGACATGCCCGTGCCGGTCGCCGTGAAGCCGAAGTCCTGCGCGTTGTTCGGAACGGCGTCCTTGATGATCGTGATGCTGCTGACGACTTCGACCGGAATGAAGAAGCCTTCGCAGTTACACTTGGCCGGCGTGCCCGGGATCGTGGCAGCGCGGAAGTCATCGGCCGTGTAGGTGGCGCCGGTGGTGGTGAAGCCGCGCGGGCAGAGCTCATCCTGACCCGGCACCTTCCACGAGAGGCAGGAGCCGATCTTGAGGGCGAGCGAGCCGTCCGGCTGCGTCACCGGGTTACAAGGAATCGTGAACGTGTCCAGGTCCAACGTGGTCTGCGCACCTGATGCCATGCCTGCGCAGGCATCGGGCGTCTGGTTGGCGGCCTCGCCGACCGTTCCGGGCGAGCCGTTGACCAGGTTGTAGTGGC
>Ga0308175_100002247_pt1 | contig 13169 bp, 13 predicted proteins | sample PhyCR1_3_FD_203893 | JGI IMG/M metagenome (GOLD analysis project Ga0308175, IMG submission 203893) | Soil microbial communities from UC Gill Tract Community Farm, Albany, California, United States - DLSLS.C.R1 | ecosystem: Environmental > Terrestrial > Soil > Agricultural land | place: USA...
GGGGATAACAGGCTTATCGGGCCCAAGAGTCCACATCGACGGCCCGGTTTGGCACCTCGATGTCGGCTCGTCGCATCCTGGGGCTGAAGTAGGTCCCAAGGGTTGGGCTGTTCGCCCATTAAAGCGGTACGCGAGCTGGGTTCAGAACGTCGTGAGACAGTTCGGTCCCTATCTGCCGTGGGCGTTGGAGAGTTGAGAGGATTTGTCCCTAGTACGAGAGGACCGGGATGAACGTACCTCTGGTGTATCTGTTGTCCTGCCAAGGGCACCGCAGGTTAGCTACGTACGGATCGGATAACCGCTGAAGGCATCTAAGCGGGAAGCCGGCCTCGAGATGAGCTCTCCCATCCCCTTGAGGGAGTAAGACCCCTGGTAGACCACCAGGTTGATAGGCCGGATCTGGAAGCACAGTGATGTGTGAAGGAGACCGGTACTAATGGGTCGAGGGCTTGACGGATATTTTTTCTTCTTCGATACCCGAAGTGGCTGGCTGTGCAGTTTTCAGGTGGCTGCCCGTGAGGGCGGTCTCTCGCGATTTGCGGTGGCGATTGCGAGAGGGAAACACCTCTTCCCATTCCGAACAGAGCAGTTAAGCCTCTCAGCGCCGATGGTACTTGGCCCGCAAGGGCCCGGGAGAGTAGGACGCCGCCGCTTTAACTTCACGAGCCGTCCCTTCGGGGGCGGCTCGTCGTCGTTGTAGGGTCGGCCGCGTGCGAACCGTCCCGCTCCCCGACGACCCCGTGCTCCGCGCCGCTGCCCAGGCGGTCGAGGGCGCCGGCTTTGTCGGCGAGGTCTGGGATGCCGACTGGCGGCTGCGGTACCTGACGAGCGACTACCTCGTGTCGGCGGGCGGGGGCCGGCCCGAGACCGGGGAGCTGGCGCTCGGTGAGCACATGACCGCGCCCGCGACGGTCGAAGCCCGTCTCGCCTGGCGTGCCGGTCCCACGCTGGCCTCGCTGCGCGACAGCCTGGCCGCGTGGGGAGGCAGGGTGCTCGGCCCCGAGCCCGATGCGCGCGAGCGGCTGCGGACGATTGCCGATCCACGGCTGCGCGATGTCGTCGATGGGCTTCAGCCGGAGCCGGTTCCGCCGCTGTGGCGTGACACCGCGGAGGTCCGGTACGGCACGCGCACGATTCGGCTCGACGGCCTGTGGACGCGCCTGAACGCCGAGGATGGGCGCTTCGCCGGCACCGCGCTCGTCATCAAGCCCGCCGTTCGCGGCGCGGTGCTGGGGATGCTGGCGCTGGGCGACGAGCGCCTGTTCGAGCGGATGCTCGAGTTCGTCGTCCCCCAGCGGCGGCCGGTCGCGATCCTGTTCGCCGACCTCGAGGCGTCGACCGCCCTCTCGCGCCGGCTGAGCGCCGCCGGTTACTTCGCGCTCGTGCGCCGCCTCGTGCGGGAGATCGACGCCGAGGTGGTGGAGGCCGGAGGGATCGTCGGCAAGCACGCGGGCGACGGCGTCACGGCGTTCTTCCTCGCCGAGGAGGACGAGGGCGAATCGCCGGCGGCGGCGGGCGCCCTCATTGCCGTGAAGGGCATCCGGGCGGCGGCAGTCCGGGCAGCGCAGCGCAGCGGCCTCGAAGAGCACGACGTCGTGATGCGTTTCGGCCTCCACTGGGGCGCAACCGTCCACGTGGGACGGCTTCTGACCGCCGGGCGCATCGAGGTCACCGCGATCGGCGACGAGGTCAACGAGGCCGCGCGCATCGAGGTCTGCGCCACCGGCGGACGCGCGCTGGCGTCGAAGGCTCTCCTTGAACGCCTGACGGACTGCGATGCGCAGCGCGTCGGCATCGACCCGGCCGCTGCGCGCTACACACCGCTGTCGGAGCTCCCGACTGCGAGCGAGAAGGCACGCCGCGACGCTCCGGCGCTGTCGGTCTGCGAGGTCTGATCGGCCCCTAGCGGTGCGCCGGCCGGGCGCGTCGCGCCGGGGCGGAGCTGGGCGCGCGCAGCGGGACGAGGCAATCCTGGGGCCGTGGCTGCGCCGCACCGGGCCGGCGCGCCCTGAGGGCGGGTCGCAGCGGCGCGCGGTGCGGATGTCCAGCCGTCTCGCCGAGGGGCCCGTGCGCCTCGAGGTCGTCCTCCCAGACCTGATCCTCGAGCAGGATGAAAGCGCGGGCGATGTCGGCGGCATACCGGAGGCGATCTCTCCACGAGGGCGACGCCGTCCGGTGTTCTGAAGTCGTAGGGAACATGTGTTCGGCAAGCTACGAAGCGCGCCGGACGGACCGCCCCCACGTGCGAGAATATGGCCGGAAATGGCTTATCTATGCGAGATCTGCTGCAAGCGATGTTGCAGCCGAAAGCGAACGGCCGTTCGATGACGCTGCGCCCGCTCACGTGCGACGACTCCGCCCTCTATCAGCGCGTGTACACCGAGCCCGCGATGTGGACCGAGCTCGGCGGCGTGCTCGAGCTGGACCTCCCAGCCAAGCTCGAGCGCGACGTGGCCGACATGGAGGCCGATCGCCATTGGGTGCTCGTGATCGTCGACGGCGACGGCAACGCCGCCGGCACGGTGTCGCTCTGGGGTCACGAGTGGCAGGGAGAGACGATCGACGAGATCGGCTGGATGGTGCTGCCCGAGCACCAGGGGCGCGGTCTCGCGAGCGCGGGGGTCGCGGAAGCCCTGGGGCGGGCGGACGAGGCGCGCCGCTGGACGGTGCTGCATGCGTTCCCCGCGACGACGAACGCCCCGTCCAACGCGCTCTGCCGCAAGCACGGCTTCGCCCTGCGCGGCCCGATCGAGTACTCGTATCGCGGACGCGACCTGCGCGTGAACCACTGGGTGCGCGGCTAGACCGTCGAGCCGAGCGACGACCACACGTCGATCTTGCGGCTGACGCGCTCGACGACGTCGGTCGTGAACTCGGTCGTGCCGTGGTGGCCGCCGAGGTCCGGGGTGCGCACGCCGGCGGCGGTGGCCTCGAGCACGCTCTCGTAGATCGCCCGCGATGCGCGCGGCGCGTCGGTGTGGCCCTTCGTGCCCGCGTAGTGAAGGACCGCGGCGCAGCTGAGAAGCATCGCCATCGGGTTGGCGACGTCCTTGCCCTGCAGCGCCGGCGCGGTGCCGTGTGGTGCCTCGGCCATCGCGACGTCGGTCTCGTAGTCCTCGTCGAAGGCGAGCAGCACGCTCTCGGCGCCTGCGATCGAGCCGAACATCGGCATGACGAGGTCGCTCAGGCAGTCGCCGTCGCGGTTCAGCGCCGGGATCACGAGCGGCGCGTCGGCGGCACCGGAGATCAGGCCGGCGTACGTGGCGTCGATCAGCACCGGCTGGTAGGTGACCTCGGGGTGGCGCTCGGCCGCCCCGTCCATCTCCTCCTTGAGCATGCCCTCGTACACGGGCGACACCGTCCACTTGGGCCCGCCGTACACGCGGCCGCCCATCTGCTCGGCCTGGCGGAACGCGTACTCGGCGACCGCTCGGCAGACGCCGCGGGTGATCCGCTCCGTGCGAAACGCGACCTCGTCGGGCGCTCCCGCGGCGCCCTCGCGCCACTGCTCGGCGCCGTAGGCGTCCTCGATCGCCATCCGCACGACGCTGATCGGATGGTGTACCCCCGCGATCGGCGTCACGCCGGGGATACGCCGGCCGGTGCGGATGATCACCTTGCCGCCGATCTCCTCGCGCAGGATCCGGTTGGGGGAGCCGACGTCGTCGCGGCCCTCGGGCGTGATGGTCGCCGCCTTGATGCCGAAGCCGCTGTCGCGCATCGCGCGGGCGGCGTCGTGAACGATCTCGTTGGCGGTTTCGCGCCGGCGCTCGAGGGACAGGTCGTAGTGGTCGAGCTCGACCGGGAGCTGCACGACGTCGGGGGCCAGGACGCGCAGCGACTGCTCGAGCAGCTCCTGCCCGGTCTCGTCGCCCTCGAGGACGGTGATCTTCAGTCCCTCTGCCATGTCGGCGGACGATAACGCCGCCCGATCGCTCACGTAGCCTTCGCGCCGAACCATGAGCTCCGGTCCGTGCAGCTGGTGTGGTGTCGACGTCGCCGAGGGCGAGGGCTTCCGCGCGGCCGAGCCGGTGGGCGAGCGCAAGGCGATCTTCTGCCGTCTCGAGCACGTCGTCCCGTGGGTCATCCAGGGCGCGCACTGGGATCCCGGCACGATCCTCGAGCCCGACGACTCCGACGAGGGCCTCGGCCGCTGCGCCCACTGTGGCGAGGAGCTCGACGACGCCCGCGTCCTGCTGATCCGCCACCGCGGCGAGCACCGCATCGCGGACGCGTTCTGCGGGACCGCCCACATGCTCGAGTGGGCGAAGGCCGGCGGCCGCTGGCGCAGCTAGTGGCGCTTCTTGACGATCCGCCTGCTGGCGCACGTGTGGTACGTGCGTTTGCCGACGAGGCGCTTGCCCGCCTTTGTCGTCACGGTGATGCGGACGACCACCTTGCCCCTCGGTAGCCCGCGCAGGTCGATCGGCAGGCCGAGCGCCTTCCCCTTGACCGTGCGGGCCGGCACGCCGGTGAGCTTGATGACCGCCTTCACGATCCCCTTGACGCCCTTGAGGTGGATCGGGAAGTGCCGGCGGCTGACGCACACGTGCGGCGAGGGCAGCTTCGCGATCTGCGTGATCGGAACCTGCGTGGGGGCGGCGCTGGGGGTCGCCGGCGGGGTGGTGGGCGGCGGCGTCGTCACGGGCGCAGCGACATGCGTGACGGCGTCCGCGTCTGCGGGCGCCGCCTCGCGGCCGCAGCTCGCGTCCTCGGCCGTCGTGGCGAAGCCGTAGTCGCCGGGATCCGCCGGCGTGTAGGAGAAGGTCCCGCTGCCGGTCGCGTCCGTCGCGACCTGGGTGAAGCCCGCGGCGCCGGGCGTGCGGACCAACAGGTTCACCCGCGCGACGCCGATGTTGTCGGACGCGCTGTAGGTGACCGTGAGCGGCTGGCCCACGGTGCCGGTGGCGGGTGCGGCCGCGGCCGACGCCGGCGTGACCGCGCTGGTGCACATCACAGAGAGCTGGTCGGCGGTGAGCGCCGTGCTGCGGTACCACTGGGCCTCGTCGATGACGCCGGGGAAGGCCACGTTCGGATCGGGACTGGTCGTGCCCCCGAGCCAGCCGCCTCCGATCGTCAGGGGATCGGCGTCGTCGAGATTCGAGATCTCGCCGTCCGCGTCGGCGGTGAGGTCGGCCTCGACATCCAGGCTGCCGTCGACGTAGAGCCGCGCCTTGCCCGCGGGGATGTCGCGGACGAGCGCGATCAGATGGAAGTTGCCGTCGGCGACGTTCCTGGTGCCGAGGAGCTCCTGCCCGCCGCCGTCGCCCGCCGCGTTGTCGCGGATGAACCCCTCGTCATGGCCGTCGGCGGAGATGCGCACATCCCAGTCGCCGTCGCGTGTGCCGGGAGAGCACTCGCCGGAGCACTCGTAGTGGCGGATCACCACCCCGCCGCCGACCGGCATGGGACCGGTCGTCTTCACCCACGCGTCGGCGGTGAACGATCCCGTGCCCGGGTGCAGGTCGGGGTTGTCGTCGACGCGCACGAGATCCTCGACGGCGTCGAACGCGAAGCCCTGCCCGACGACCGCAGTGGCAAACCCGACCGTGCCGTCGAGGGTGGCGTCATGGCTTCCCACGACATCGGTGCCGTTGCCCTCTGCAGGCCACCAGCTTGTGAGGCCCGGTGGCGGCGACGCTGTGCCGCTCGCAGCGGTGGCGAGGAGAACCGCGACGACCACGCATCCGGCGAGCCTTCGCATCGCACGGGCGACCGTACTCCGGTCAGGCGGCCGGCTGCAAGGTTCGCCGCTGCGTCACGGCAATCGCGGCGCCGACGGCCGCCGCGCAGGTGGCGATCACGAACGACTCGCGCCAGCCCGCCGAGCCCGCGATCGCGCCTGCCGCCGCGTTTCCGGCCGAGATGCCGACCACGAGCGCCGTGATCGGCCACGTGTAGGCCTCGGTGATCGCTCCCTCGGGTGCGACCTCGCCCACGACGTGGCTGGCCGTCGAGATCAGCGGCGCGATCGACAGGCCGCTGACGAACGCGAACGGCGCCATCACGGCGACCGACCCGGGGATCGCGAGCGGCAGGAAGCCGAACGGCACCGCCAGCGCACAGCGCGGATAGCGCCGGAACGCCGGCAGCGTCCAATGCCGCGCGCCGTACAGGATGCCGCCGACGCCGCTGCCGAACGACCAGGTCGCCAGCAGCAGGCCGGCGGTCCCGCGCGTCGCGACGTCCTCGCAAAAGGCGGGGAACGTGACCTCGACAGCGCCGAAGCAGAAGCCGACCGGCAGCGTCGCGGCCACCAGCGTCCGCACGCCCGGCGACTGCAGCGCGCCGAGCAGGTGGCGCGGCGCGTCGCCGCCGGCCGGCCGGAACGCGCGCGACGGCGGCATCGAGGTGAGCGCCAGCGTGCCGACGACCGAGCTGAGCGCCGACAATCCCAGCGCGGGGGCGGGGGATGTGACCGTGACGATCGCGGCGGTCAGCAGCGGGCCGCTGACGAACGACAGCTCGACGATCGCGGCATCGAGCGCGAACGCCGTCGTCAGCAGCTCCGGGCGGTCGGAGAGCAGCCGCGGCCACAGTGGGCGCATCACGGTGCCGATCGGCGGGAACGCGATCCCAGCCGCGAGCGAAGCGGCCACGACGCCTCCGATGGGGGCGTGGGCGAGGGCCACGGTCAGGACGATCGCCAGCCCGATCGCGTGCCCGATGGCCAGCGGCGCGAGGATCTCGCGCTGGCCGTGGCGGTCGATCAGCCGGCTGATGTACGGGCCCGATGCGCCGACGCCGATCGCCAGCGCTCCCGCCGCTGCGCCCGCAGCGCCGTAGCTGTAGCCCTCGTGGCGCATGAGCAGGACGATGCCGAGCGCGTTGATGCCCAGCGGCATCCGCGCCAGCACCGATAGTGCGAGCATCGGCCGCACGTACGGCGTGCCGAGCAGCGCGGCATATCGGGCGCGTCCAGTCAGGCCGCGGTGCCGGAGGGAGCCACGCCGAGCTCGTCCGCGCGCTCCTGCAGCGCGGCGATGACGAACGCGACGTGCTCGTCGAAGTCGACGCCGAGCTCCTCCGCGCCGGCACGCACGTCGTCGCGGTTGACGGCGGCGGCGAACGACGGCTGCTTGAGCTTCTTCTTGACCGACTTGGGCGTCAGGCCGTCGAGCCCCTGCGGGCGCACGTACGCACAGGCGAGCAGGAAGCCGCTGAGCTCGTCGACGGCGTACAGGGTCTTCTCCATCGGCGACTCGCGCGGGACGCCCATGAAGTCGGCATGCGAGGCGATCGCGCGAACGATCTCGGGATCGACGCCGCGCGACTCGAGCTCCTTCATGCCCGAGCGCGGGTGGCCGTGCTCGGTGTCGTCCATGTCCGGGAAGCGCTCGTAGTCCATGTCATGCAGCAGTCCGACTACGAACCAGCGGTCGGCGTCGGCGTTCTCGCGGCGTGCGTATGCCTCCATCGCCGTGGCGACCGCGAGGCAGTGACGGCGCAGCGACTCGGATTGCACCCACTCGGCGAGAAGGGTCCAGGCCTCGTCACGCGAAAGCTCAGCGGACATGGCTGTTACCCTAGCCGCGCCTGCCGCTATGGAGAAATTCGTGATCGACGGCGGCGTCCCGCTGTCCGGCACGATCGCGCCGGCCGGCAACAAGAACGCCGCCCTTCCCATCCTCGCCGCCTGCGTCCTGACCCAGGACGAGGTCGTCCTGCACAACGTGCCCCAGATCCGCGATGTGGAGGCGATGCTCGCGCTGCTCGAGGGCATGGGCGTCCGTGTCGAGCGCCGCGACGACCACAGCATCGCGCTGTGCGCGAGCGAGGTCGGCGAGGACGCCGTGGTCGACAAGGACGCTGCCGAGCGCATCCGCGCCTCGTTCCTGCTCGCGGGGCCGCTGCTCGCGCGCTTCGGCCGCGCCGTCATGCCGCCGCCGGGCGGCGATGTGATCGGCCGCCGCCGGCTCGACCCGCACCTCGACGCGTTCATGGCGCTCGGCGCCACCTACGAGCACGACCGCGACATCGTGCTCCAGGCTCCCAACGGCCGCCTCCGCGCGGGCGACGTCTTCATGGACGAGCCGTCGGTGATGGCGACCGAGAACGCGCTCATGGCCGCGGCGCTCACGCCCGGCGTGACGACGATCGGCAACGCCGCGTGCGAGCCGCACGTCCAGGACCTCGCCCGGCTGCTGACCAAGATGGGCGCGCGCGTGGAGGGGATCGGGTCCAACGTGCTGACGGTCAACGGCGCCGACGAGCTGCACGGCTGCGAGCACGAGATCGGCCCCGACCACATCGAGATCGGCTCGTTCATGGCGATCGCCGGCGTCACCGGCGGCGAGCTGCGCATCAAGGACACGGTGCCCGACGACCTGCGCATGGTCCGGCTGATCTTCCAGCGCATCGGCCTGCAGTCCGAGCTCGACGGCAACGACGTGGTGGTGCCGGGCGGCCAGAAGCTCGTCGCACAGCGCGACGTCGGCGAGTACAAGGCGAAGGTCCAGGACGGGCCGTGGCCCGCGTTCCCGGCCGACCTCACCTCGATCGCGGTCGCGCTGGCGACGCAGTGCGAGGGCTCGGTCCTCATCCACGAGTGGATGTTCGAGTCGCGCATGTTCTTCATCGACAAGCTCGTCGCGATGGGCGCCGACATCACGCTGTGCGACCCGCACCGCGCGATCGTCAACGGCCCCAGCCGCCTTCGCGGCGAACCGGTCGAGTCGCCCGACATCCGGGCGGGCATGGCGGTCCTGCTCGCCGCTCTGTGTGCGAAGGGGCGCACGCAGATCGGCAACATCCGGCAGATCGACCGCGGCTACGAGCGCATCGACGAGCGCCTGCGCGAGCTCGGCGCGAGCATCGAGCGCGTGGCCACCGAGCCCGCTCACGCATAGCCTGGGCACTGCGAGACAGCCCATGATCCACCGGACCCCGAGCGGAACCCGCGACGTGCTGCCCGACGAGATGCGCGAGCTGCGCGCGATCTCTGCTGCGCTGCACGGGGTGTTCGACGCCGCGGGCTATGGCGAGCTCTACACGCCGGCGCTCGAGTACGAGTCGGTCGAGCGGATGGGCGGCGGCCAGGGCGTCTACCGCATGTTCGACGAGACGACCGGCGAGATGCTGGCGCTGCGCTCCGACATGACCGTGCCGATCGCGCGGGTCGTGTCCACCCGCTACGCCACCGCCGACCCGCCGCTGCGCTTCTGCTACTTCGCCCATGCCTACCGGGCCGTGCGCCCGCAGCGCGGGCAGCCGCGCGAGTTCCTGCAGGCGGGGATCGAGCTGATCGGCGCGCCGGCGCCCGGCGGGACCGCCGAGGCGCTGACCGTGCTCTGCCGAGCGCTCGACGCCGCCGGGCTGCGCGACTACCGCGTGGGCGTCGGCGACGCGTCGCTGTTCCCGGCGCTGCTGGCGGCCCTGGACGTGCCTGAGGAGACACGCGCGCGGATGCTGCGCGAGCTCGTGGAGCGCGACTACGTCGGGCTCGAGCACGAGGCGTCTGCGCTCGGCGTGCGCGACGAGGTGCTGCGAGTCGCGCAGCTGCGCGGCGGGCCGGAGGTGCTCGACGCGCCGCCCGGGCCGGTCGCCGACGCGTGCGAGGGGCTGCGCGCGATGCACGCGCTGCTGGACGAGGACGTGGCCAGGCGCGTGATCTTCGACCTCGGGCTGATCCGCGACCTGGACTACTACACGGGGGCGGTCTTCGAGGTCTACGACCCCGCGCTCGGCGCGCCGATCGGCGGCGGCGGGCGCTACGACGACCTGCTCGGCCGCTTCGGGCGGCCGCTGCCCGCGGTCGGCTTCGCGCTGGGGATCGACCGGCTGCACATCGCGCTGGCGGGGGAGGAGCGGTGATGACCCCCGGCGACCTGCGGATCGCGGTGCCGCGCGGCGCGCTGTTCGGCAAGACGCTCGACGTTCTCGACCGGCTCGGCGTGGACACCGCCGAGGTGCGCGCGAACGACCGCAAGCTGCTGTTCGACTCAGGCCAGCTGATCACGATGCGCCCGTCGGACGTGCCCACGTACGTCGAGGCCGGCGCCGCCGACATCGGGATCACCGGCAAGGACGTGCTGATGGAGCAGGCGGAGCGCAATGTCTACGAGCTGGTGGACCTCGGCTACGGGCGCTGCGTCATGGTCCTGGCGTCGGTCGAGGGCGACGACGCGTCGTCGGAGGCGCTGCGGCGGCTCGGCGTGATGCGGGTCGCGACCAAGTACCCGAAGACCGCGGCGGCGTACTTCGAGCGCACGGGGCGCCAGGCGGAGATCGTCGAGGTCAAGGGCTCCGTCGAGCTCGCCCCGCTGACGGGGCTGGCGGAGGCGATCGTGGACCTGACAGCGACGGGGACGACGCTGCGCGAGAACGGGCTGGTGGTGCGCGAGGAGATCGCGGTCGCCACGGCACGGCTGATCGCCAACCCCGTTTCGCACAAGCTGAAGGCCGCCGCGATCGACGACGTCGTGAGGCGGCTGCGTGAGGGCTGAGCGCTTCAGCTGGCATCCGGGCGTTGCCGAGGAGCTGCGCGCGCTGGTGCCCGGCGGCGCATCGGTGGCCGCGGACGTCGAGGGCATCGTGCGCGCGGTGCGCTCCGGCGGCGACGCGGCGCTGCGCGAGCTCGTGCGCAGGTTCGACGATTACGAGGGGCCGCTGCGCATCGGCGCCGGCGAGCCGCCGTCGGGCGAGCTGCGCGCAGGGCTGGAGGTGGCGATCGCCAACGTGCGGGCGGTGGCGGAGGCCGGCGTCGGCGAGGATCGCCTGGTCGAGCTACCGCAGGGGCATTCAGTGCTGCTGCGCGAGCTCCCGGTTCGCCGCGCGGCGATCTACGTGCCCGGCGGCCGCGCGCCGTACCCGTCGACCGTCGTGATGGGCGTCGTGACGGCACAGGCGGCCGGCGTCGAGGAGGTCGTGGTCTGCGCGCCGGGCGCGCACCCGGTGATCCTCGCTGCCTGCGCGCTGTGCGGCGTAGACGAGATCTACGCGATGGGCGGCGCCCACGCGGTGGCCGCGCTGGCCTACGGCACCGAGTCGATCGAGCGCGTCGACGTCATCGCCGGCCCAGGCAACCTCTACGTGCAGGAGGCCAAGCGCCAATGCTCCGCCGAGGTGGGCATCGACGGCTTCGCCGGCCCCTCCGACGTGCTGGTCCTTGCGACAAAAGGGTCAGACCCAAATGTCGCATCGCTGGATCTCGCGGCGCAGGCCGAGCACGGGCCCGGGACGATCGTCGTGGCCGCGAGCGACGACCCCGCGCTGCTTGATGCGATCGACTTCGATCCCGGCGAGGCGGTATGCGCGCTCGTGGACGTGCCGGACATGGAGACGGGGCTGGACCTGGCGAATGCGTTCGCGCCGGAGCACCTCGAGCTGGTCGGCGAGGGCGCCGAGGCGCTCGCGCCGCGGGTGCGCAGCGCCGGCTGCGTGTTCGTGGGCGCATCGGGCGCGACCGCCTTTGGCGACTACGTCGCGGGCTCGAACCACTGCCTGCCGACGGGCGGCGCGGCGCGGTTCGCCTCGGGGCTCGGGGCGCGGCACTTCCGGCGGCGGATGAGCGAGGTGCGCATCGGCTCCGCGGCGAACGCGCTTGCGGATGCCGGCGTGCCGATCGCCGAGGCCGAGGGCTTCGTCGGCCACGCACGATCGATGCGCGACCGGGAGAATGCGCGCCCGTGAGCCGCAGCGCCGAGATCGCCCGTGAGACGAAGGAGACGAACGTCCGCCTGTCGCTGGCGCTGGACGGCGTCGGCGAGGGGTCGCGCAGCACGGGCATCGGGTTCTTCGACCACATGCTCGACCTGCTCGCGCGGCATGGCCGGCTGGATCTGGACGTCGCGGTCACCGGCGACCTCGAGACCGGCGGCCACCACACCGTGGAGGACACCGGGCTGTCGCTGGGCCAGGCGCTCGACCAGGCGCTGGGCGACCGCTCGGGGATCCGCCGCTATGGGCACGCGGTCGTGCCGATGGACGAGGCGCGCGCAGCGTGCGCGATCGACATCAGCGGGCGGCCGCTCGTGGCGTTCGACGCGGCGCTGCCGCCGGGCGTGACAGGTGGCTTCGACCACGAGCTCACCGAGGAGTTCTTCCGCGCGGTCGCCAACACCGCCAAGCTGACGCTGCACGTCACCGTCGAGGCCGGCACGAACGCCCACCACATGATCGAGGCGTCGTTCAAGGCCTTCGCCCGCGCGCTGCGCGAGGCCGTCGAGATCGACCCGACAGAGACGGGAGTCCCCTCGACGAAGGGGACGCTCACCGAGTGATCGGGATCTGCGACTACGGCATGGGCAACCGCCGCAGCGTCGTCAAGGCGTTCGAGCGCGTCGGGGCCGACGTGCGGATGACCGACGACCTCGAGACGCTCCAGGCCGCGGACGCGCTGGTCGTGCCTGGCGTCGGCGCGTTTCCGCAGGCGATGGACGAGCTGCGCGCGCGACGCCTCGACAAGCTGGTCCAGCGCCGCGCCGCCGACGGCGTGCCCGTGCTCGGCATCTGCCTCGGGATGCAGCTGCTCTTCGATTCCTCCGACGAGCACGACGGCGCGACCGGCCTGGGTCTCCTGCCGGGGACCGTGCGCTACCTGCGCGCGCCAAAGCTGCCGCACATCGGCTGGAACCTCGTTTCCTGGGAGCGCGACTCCCCGCTCAACGAAGGCCTCGGCGGGCCGCGCGCGTTCTACCACGTGCACTCGCTGGCGCCCGAGACCGACGCGGTCCTCGGCTGGGGCGAGTACGGCGAGCGCTTCGCGACCGTGGTCGGCCGCGACAACGTCTTCGGCGTGCAGTTCCACCCGGAGAAGTCGTCGGCCGACGGGCTCGCGCTGCTCGAGAACTTCACGAGGCTCGCGGCGTGATCCTCTACCCGGCGATCGACATCTCCGACGGCAAGGCCGTCCGGCTGGTCCAGGGCGACTTCAACGAGAAGACGGTCTATGAGGACTCGCCGCTGGAGGCCGCGCGCGCATGGGTCGACGCGGGTGCTCGCTTCCTGCACGTGGTCGACCTCGACGGCGCGCGGACCGGGACGCCGAAGTCGCTCGAGCACCTCGAGCAGATCACGCGCGAGCTATCGGTGCCGGTGCAGTACGGCGGCGGCCTGCGCTCGCTGCCCGCGGTCCGCGACGCCCTGCGCGCCGGCGCCGAGCGCGTGATCCTCGGCACCGCGGCCTACACCGACATCGACTTCCTCGACGACGTGCTGGGCGCGTTCCG
>Ga0308175_100002248_pt1 | contig 13168 bp, 13 predicted proteins | sample PhyCR1_3_FD_203893 | JGI IMG/M metagenome (GOLD analysis project Ga0308175, IMG submission 203893) | Soil microbial communities from UC Gill Tract Community Farm, Albany, California, United States - DLSLS.C.R1 | ecosystem: Environmental > Terrestrial > Soil > Agricultural land | place: USA...
GTGAGGATCCGCGCGCCGCGCAGCGCGAGCCCGCGATAGAGCTCGGGAAAGCGGACGTCGTAGCAGACGCTCATGCCGACCTCGACGCCGTCGGCGGTGCGGGTGAGCACCGGCTCGTCGCCGGGGTCCTCGTGCTCGGACTCCGCGTAGCGCGTGCCGTCGACCTCGACGTCGAAGAGGTGCAGCTTGCGGTAGACCGCTTGGATCTCGCCGTCGGGGCCGACGTGCACGGAGGTGTTGCGCAGCTTCTCGGAGCCCTCGACGCGCTCGGAGATCGAGCCCGCGATCAGGTCGACGCCCAGTTCGCGCGCGGTCGCACGCGCCCATTCGAACGCCGGCCCGTCGAGCGGTTGGGCTCCGGCGCGCAGGTCCGCGCCGGTACCGAGCACCGTCCACTTCTCCGGCAGGACGATCAGCCGCGCGCCATCGGCGGCAGCCGCGCGCACGTGCTCGTCCGCCACGCGCAGGTTGCGTTCGACGTCGTTTCCCGAGTTGATCTGGATGGCGGCGGCGCGCATTGACTGACGAGTCAATCGTCTGCTGGCAGCATACCCGCGCATGGATGCCGCACACGCCTTTCGCGCGCCGCTGAAGGGCGGCCGTCCGCTCAAGCGCTGGCGCTACGTCGGCGTGTTCGGCGAGGAGCTGATGGCGTGCTTCGGAGTCGTCCGGATCGGCGTGCTGCCGCAGGCGTTCTGGGGCGTGCTCGACGGCGCCGAGCTGCGCGAGCGCACGCGCTTCCTGCCCGGCGCCGTCGAGCTGTCCGACGGCGTCGTGCGCGTTCGCGGTGTGGCCGACCTCGTGGTCGAGCCGGCCGGCGATCCGATCGAGGTGACCAACCGCCACAGCACGCAGCTGATCTGGACGCGCAAGACGCCGGCGCGCGTGCGCGGGACGCTGGCCGGCCGCGAGGTCGAGCTTCCGGCGCTCGTCGACGAGTCGGCGGGCTACCACGCTCGCGTAACCGAGTGGGAGTGGGCGGCGGGAGCGGGCATCGACGCGCAGGGGCGCGACATCCGCTGGAACCTCGTCGCCGGGATCCACGACGGCGCGACCGGCTCCGAACGGCGCGTCTGGATCGACGGCGTTCCCAACGAGGTCGGCCCGGTCGCCTTCTCGCCCGCGCTGGACGAGGTGCGCTTCGCCGACGGCTCTTTGCTGCACTTCACAGCGCTCGCCGAGCGCGCGCGCAGCGACAACCTCGGCCTCTTCGCCAGCGACTACCGCCAGCCGTTCGGCATCGTGTCCGGCACGCTGCCCGGCGGCATAGCGCTCGTGTCGGGCGCCGGAGTGATGGAACGCCACAGCGCGCGCTGGTGACGCAAAAGGGACTGTCCCTTCTGCGTCAGCCCCGCTGCCGGCGCAGCTCGGCGAGCAGCAGCTTGGAGTGCATCGCGCCGATGAGGTCGCGCAGCGGCTCCGCGCCGGAGGCGACGATCTCGACCGCGCGATCGACGCTGACCTCGCCGGCGACGCGGTCGAGCAGCACGCGCACCTCCTCCTCCACGAGCGGCGCGAGCACCTCCTGGTAGCGCAGCGTGTCGTAGACGGTGAAGCCGAGCGCCTCGTCGTAGCCGCCCGCACGGAAGCGGCTGATCGCCTCGATGATCTTGACGTCGTCGGCGTCGTAGCCCTTCGAGGTGGGCGTCAGCACGCCGATGTCCCTGAGGCGATCGAGCACGTTCTGCGGGACCTCGTAGCGCCGCTTTGCCTCGGCGGTGCTGACCCGCTCGGCGTCGCGGCTGGCGGCGGCGCGCTCAAGCGCGTCCTTGATGGCCCGCAGCGGCATGAAGCGCTCCTCCTGCAGGCGCTTGATCGTGCGGATCCTCTCGACATAGTCGGGCGGGTAGTAGGCCATGTTGCGCGACGTGCGCACGACGTCGTCGCCCTGGCCGAGCAGGCCCTCGCGCAGGTAGTGCTTGATCGTCCCGGCCGACACGCCGGAGCGCTCGGCCAGCTCCGACATCTTCAGCAGCTCGCCGCGCTCCATCAGGCGAGGAAGCTCCCGCGCGCGCCGGCGCCCGCCGCGCCCGCGACCGCCCCGGACTCCTCGAGCGCGGCGATCTCGTCCGCGCTGTAGCCGGCGGCGGCCAGGACCTCCGCGGTGTGCTCGCCCAGGGCCGGGCCGGGGCGCTGCGCGGTGTCGCCCGGCGTCTCGCTCAGCTTCACCGGTAGCCCGAGCAGCCGCACGGGCTGCGTCGCGCCAGGCTGCTCGTGCTCGACCACCATCTCGCGCGCGCGCACGAGCTCGGAGTCCAGCGCCTCGCCGAGGTCGAGCAGCGGTTCCAGGCAGCAGTCGTGCTCGCCGGCGAATGCCTCCCACTGCGCGCGCGTGCGCTCCATGAAGACGGCCTGCACCTCGGCGTGTGCGGCCGTGCCAGGGCGCTCGAACTGCTTTTCGATCAGGTCCTCGCGCCCGACGCCGCGGCACCACGCCTGCCAGAACTTCGGCTCCAGCGCGCCGAGCGTCACCCACCCGTCGGCGCACTGGTAGGGCCGGTAGCAGATGAGCGAGCCCGCGAGCTCGAGCCCGCCGCGCTGGGGCACCTGGCCGTCGGCGAAGTAGCGCGCGGCGACCATCGCCAGCCACGAGAGCGCACCGTCGGCCATTGACACGTCGACGACCTGGCCCTCGCCGGTCGCGTCGCGATGGCGCAGCGCGGCGAGGATGCCGAACGCCGCCATCAGCGCGCCGCCGCCGATGTCGGCGATCTGGCCTGCCGCCTGGATCGGCGGGCCGCCAGCCTCGCCGGTGAGGCCCAGCAGCCCGACCAGGCCGAGGTAGTTCATGTCGTGACCGGAGCGGTCGCGCAGCGGGCCGTCCTGGCCGTAGCCGGTGATCGCGCAGATGACCAGGCCGGGGTTGGCCTCGCGCAGCACGTCGTAGCCGACGCCCAGCCGGTCCAGCACGCCGGGCCGGAACGACTCGAGCACGACGTCCGCGTCCTTGACGAGCCGCAGCAGGACCTCGCGACCGGCATCCGTCTTGAGGTCGACGCGGATCGAGCGCTTGTTGCGGTTCAGCGACAGGAACAGCGCCGACTTCGCGCTGTCGTCGGCGCCCTCGTAGTAGGGCGGTGACCAGCGCACGTAGTCGCCCATGCCTGTGTCCTCGACCTTGACGACGTCGGCGCCGAAGTCGGCGAGCAGCAGTGAGCAGAAGCCGCCGGGCAGCAGGCGGCTGAGGTCCAGGACGCGGACGCCTTCGAGCGCAAGTGCCATGCCCTACGCCGCCGCTCTCGCCGGCACACCGAGCAGCGCGCGCGCCTCCTCGACCGTCGCCGGCCGGCGTCCCGCGTCCTGCGTCATCTGCCGCGCCTTCGCGATCAGGTCGCCGTTGGAGCGCGCCATCTCGCCGTCCGGAAGGTAGAAGTTGTCCTCCAGCCCAACGCGGATCGAGCCGCCGAGCGTCAGCGCCGCAGCCACGAGCGTCCACTGCTCGCGGCTGATCCCAATCACGCCCCAGTGCGCCTTCACACCCTCGGGCAGGTTGTCCGCCATCACCGCGAGGTTGCGCGCGGACGGCGGGATGCCGCCGGTGACGCCCATGACGAAGTCGGCGTGCAGCGGCGGCTCGAGCACGCCCATGTCGATCAGCGGCGCCAGCGAGCCGACGTGGCCGACGTCGAAGCACTCGTGCTCGGGCTTGATCCCGAGCTCCTTCATCACCGTCAGGAACTCGATGATCTCGTCGAACGGGTTGGCGAAGACCGCCTTGAACACGAAGTCCTTGCGGCGCTTGGAGTACTTCGCGTAGTTCATCGAGCCCATGTTCAGCGCGGCGACCTCGGGCCGCACCTCGCGCAGGTAGGCGATCCGCTTCTCGACGCTGACCCCCATGGCGCCGGTGGAGAAGTTGATGATCGCCGCGTCGCCGACCTCGCCGCGGATCGCGTCGGAGATCGCTTGGAAGTCCTCGACCTCGTAGCTGGGCATGCCGTCGGGCTTGCGCGCGTGGATGTGAATGTGCACGCCGCCCTCGTCGACGATCCGCCGCGCCTCGGCCGCGTACTCCTCGGGCGTGTACGGGATCGCCGGGCACTGGTCGCGGTTGGCCAGCGAACCGGAGATCGAGCAGGTGATGACGACGGGATCGTCGAGCGCCATGTGGTCCCTCAGTAGACAGTGGGAAGTGTCACTTTCCACTCTGACGGATCGGCGTCCAGGGCGTCAACACCCGGCGGTCAAGTCGCGCGCTCAGGCGGCCGATCACCACGGCGATGCGCCGTTCGCGCGATCTCAGGCTGTCCAACCTGCGTCCGGCGCTGCTGCTCGCCGGCGCGCTTGCCCTGCCCGCGGCCGCGCTCGGCGTCCTGGGCACGCACGAGGCCGACGATCTCTACGTCACGCACCTCGTCGCGGTGGGCGCCACGATGCTCGTGGCGACCGTCGCGGCGATCCTCCTGACGCGCGCCGGCACGCGCCGCGGCGACGTGCGCGCCGTGGCCGTCGGCACCGCGTTCGCCGCGATGGCGGCGCTGCTGCTGGTCCACGCGCTCGCGACGCCCGAGGTCTTGCTCGGCGAGGACGACACCGGCCTGCTCGCCTTCGCCGGCGGCGCCACGCTGCCGGTCGGGGCTGCGATCCTCTGCCTCGCCGCGCACCCGCGCCTGCGCGGGCAGGAGGGGCTCGGGCTCTTCCGCCGCGTCCAGGTCGCGATGGTCGCCTGGATCCTGCTGCTCGGCGCGATCGGCTTCGCCGACCCCGCGCTCGTGCCCGCGCAGCCGGAGGCGCGCGGCGGCCCGGCGATCGCGACGCTGCTCGTCTCGCTCGGGCTCTTCGCGCTGCTCGCGCGCCGCGCGTGGCGGACGTTCTCGCTCACCCGCCGCGGGGCCGACCTGTCGGTATGCGTCGGCGTCGGCTGGCTCGCGCTGGCCCTGGCCGCGGAGATGTGCTGGCCGGCATGGAGCTTCGCCTGGTGGGGCGGCCACGGGCTGGAGACGATCGGCATGCTCGCGATCGGGGTCCCCGTCGCGCTGGACCTCCGCCGCGACGCGCCGTCGAACCCGCTGACCGGCGACCTGGGCGCTGCGCAGCTCGTCGCCGCCGAGGAAGCGCTGCTCGGCCCGCAGGTCCGCCGGCTGATGGTGCGCCTGGCCGAGAAGGACGTGTCGACCGAGCAACACACGCGCCGTGTCGCGCTGTTGGCGGTCCAGCTCGGCGAGCGGCTCGGCGTTCCGGCGGGGCGCCTGCGAGCCCTGGCGATCGGCGCGCTGCTGCACGACATCGGCAAGCTCAGCGTGCCCGACGCGGTGCTGCGCAAGCCCGGGCGCCTGGACGACGAGGAGTTCGCGATCATTCGCATGCACCCCGTCTGGGGCGATGAGCTCGCCAAGCAACTCGGTTTCCCCGCCCCGGTGCGCCGGCTGGTGCGCTCACATCACGAGCGCCTCGACGGCCGCGGCTATCCCGATGGCACTGTCGCGCTCGACCTCGACGTGCGCATCCTCACCGTCTGCGACGTCTACGACGCGCTCGTCTCTGACCGCGTCTACCGCGATGCGATGGCCGAGCACGAGGCGTTCGCGATCCTCGACGCCGAGCGCGGCAGCGCGTTCGACCCGGCGTGCGTCGAGGCCCTGCGCGAGCTGCTGGGCCTCGACGCGCGCGCCGCGGCCTGACGGACTGAGGGGACGGACACCTCAGTCCGGCCTAGACCCAGCGCGCGAGCAGCGGGTCGTCCGCCGCGGCGGCGCGCATGCGCTCGATCGTGGCGCCGCGGAGATCGCGCTTCGTGCGCGCGTAGACATCGGCGGGCATCGCCGCGAGCTCGCCTGCGAGCTCTTGGGCCCGCGGCAGCACCGCGTCCGGCTCGACCACCTCATCGAACACGCCGAGCCGCTGGCAGGTCTGGGCATCGTGCAGCGCGTTGCCGAACGCGAACAGCCGCCGCGCCTGCGGTCCGAGCTCGGCCTCGACAACGCCGATCGCCGCCTGCGGGTAGGGCACACCGACCTTCACCTCGGTCAGCCCGTACTTGCCCGCGCTGGACGCGACGCGCAGATCGGTGCACAGCGCGAGCACCATGCCGCCGGCGATCGCGTGGCCGGTGATCGCACCCACGACAGGACATGGCAGCGCGTAGACGCCGAGCGCCATGTCGTTGATGCCCTCGACCATCGCGCGCTGCTCGTCGGGCCCGTAGGCGGGCACCGCCTTGAGGTCCGCACCCGCGGAGAAGAACCCCGGCCGCCCGGAGAGCACCAGCGCCGCCGGCGGGTCGGTGGCGACCTCGCGCAGCGCGGCGACCAGCTCGCCCAGCAGCGTCACGTCCATCGCGTTGGCCGGTGGGCGGTCGGCCACAACGGTGGCGACGCCGCTGTCGTCGCGGGTGACGCTGATCTGGCTCACGGGCGCGGCAGCCTACCGCGGCGCGTACGCCTCGCGGTCGAGCTCCACCGCGAAGATGCGCGGGTTGCCGCGCCCGTGGCCGAGTGCGTAGCCGATCGCCTCCCCCACGCCGGACGCCACGAGCGCCGCGATCAGCCATGGCAGGGCGCGCAGCGGCCCGCCTCCGTCACGCAGGTCGCGCAGCGCGCGGCGCCCGCGCAGCAGCGGCACCGCCGGCGAGCCCAGCGTGTAGATCACGCGCCGCCACCACGGCCAGACCGCCGAGCGATCGGCGGCGAACAGCCGCCCGACGTCGATGCGTTCGAGCACCCAGCCGTGTGGGTCGGTGACGTTCAGATGGGCGCTGCGCGCCGCGGGCTCGACGAACAGCCGCGCACCGCGCGACCGCAGCTTCTCGAAGAACACGTATGGCATCCGCATGTGCTCGCCGAGGTCGTCGCGGTACGGCTGGAGCAGCGCCGTGCGCAGCGCGGCGTTCTGGCCTGGCAGCGCCTGCGCATGCCCACGTCGCGGGTTCAGGAACGGGCCGTAGTCGAGCGCCAGGTTCGCCCAGCTCATGCCGGTCTGCGGGTTGGCGTTCTCGATCCGCGGGCCGACCGCGTCCCACCCGTCCGCGCGAAACGCCGCGAGCATCGCCTGTGCCCAGCCGGGCTGGGGGTAGCAGTGCGTCTCGCCGATCACCACCCACGGCGCAGTGGCGGCGAGCAGCCCGGCAGCGCGCGCATCGTGCATCTTCTCCGCCTGCGCCGGCACGACCATCACCGCAGCGAAGCGCTCGCGCACGTGCTGCGGGATCTCGTCGGCGAGCTGCCCCGGGCCCGCCAGCACGAGCTCGATCTCGTCCGCCTCGTCCTGCGCGAGCAGGCAGTCGACGACCTTCGCCACGTGGCGCCAGGTGCCGCAGGGGATCACATAGGAAACGGCGGGAGTCACGCGCCCAGGACTACCGCAAGCGCCCGACGGCCGTCCTCGAGCGTGGCGGGCGGCGCCCCTGAAGCGATCGCCTCCCATTGGGCGATGAACGCCGAGCGATATGGCCCGCCGCGCACGAGCTCGCGCGGATGGCGCAGGCGATCGCCCCAGCCGCCCATCGCGTACAGGTCGATTCGCCGCCCATCGACCACGAGCTCGTTGCGGGGCGGCCCGTCTTCGATGAGGTCGACGAACGGGCGCGCGCCGCCGCGCATCACTGCCTCGAGCCGAGAGCCGTTCATCTGCGCGGAGACCACCTCGTCGCGCAGCAGCGCGCGCCAGAGGTCGACGTGGTGGATCGCGCGGTCAAGCAGCGCGCCGACCGGCGCCACGCCGGCACCGCCCCAGACGCCGCTGATCTTGCTCGCCACGGCCGGCACGCGCCGGTGACAGCGCAACTGGAAGCCCGTTGCCCCCTCCCCCGCCGCGACGATCCTGTCGGCGTCGGCGAGCGTCGTCGCCAGCGGCTTCTCGATGAGCACGCCACGCCCAGCATCGAGCGCGGCGACCGCTGCGTCCGCGTGCTGCTCGGGCGGCGTGCAGACAGCGACGAAGTCGACCTGATCGAGCAGCTCGTCCAGCGAGCCAGCGACGCGCGCTCCGGTGCGCTCAGCGGCGGCGCGGTCGGGGTCGAACGCGGCCGTGAGCTCGACACCGCGCGCGGCGCGGAGCGCGGGCACGTGAAACGCCGCCACCGCGCCGCACCCGACGAGCCCGACCCTCATCGCACGGACGGGTCGAGCAGCTCGACGATCAGCGTCGACCAGCCGAAGTCGTGCGCGCCCATCCCACGGCCGCTGCGCGACTCGTAGTACTCGCGGAAGCCCTCCCGCGCCATCACATCCGCCAGCCGCTGTGCCAGCGTGTCGGCCTCATCGGCGAGGCCGAGCCGCCGCAGTCCGAGCGACACGAGCCAGGCGCTGTTGACCCAGCTCGGACCGCGCCAGTGGCGGTGTCGCCCCCACCACGTCTCGCGGTCCGCGTAACAGGGATCGTCGATCGCGACCGCCGGCAGCGGCACGCCGTCGGCGTAGCCCGGCGAGCGCAGGACCTGCTCGACCAGCCGCTGCGCGATCGCATCGGGCAGGTCCGGCAGCGCCAGCGGCGCAAGCGTGTCCCACGTGTCGACGAGCCGGCCGCGTGGCGGCGCGCCGCGCGCCTCGTCCAGGAAGCGCCCGCGCTGTTCGTCCCACAGCCGCTCGACCAGCGCCGGCGTCGGCGACGGCCGGCCGAGCGCCTGCTCACTCAGCGACCAGATGACGTTGGTGATCACCTCGCACAGCACGGGCCTGATCCGCCGCGCATCCCACCCGCGGTGGCGGTTCGCAGCGATCAGCAGAGGGAACAGCAGCCGCCCCTGCGCGCGGCGTCCCCAGACGTGGTCGAACTTCGGACTCGCGTCCATCCCCGACTCATCAGGCTGGATCAGCCACAGCAGGCCATCGCCGTCCAGGTCGCGGTTGGCACGCAGCCAGTCGTGGTGCGCCGCGATGCGCGGCTCGGCGCGCGGGTCGCCGACGGCGAGCGACCACGCCCACGCCAGCACCGGCGGCTGGATGGTGTGTGTCATCAGGTCCTCGCGCGACTCGACGTTGTAGCGAAGCGCCCGCGGGCGATCGATGCGGTGTGCCCAGAAGATCGTGTGCCCGATGAAACCGTCGTCGCGGCCCGCGTTCAGCAGCGTCTCGAGCTCACGCCGCGCACGGTCGGGCTCCCAGCGCCGGCGCACGATCGCGTGAAAACAGGAGTCCCAGTACCACTGCCACGGATACGAACGCGGGCTCGGGACGCTGAAGCCGAAGTCCCGGTCGCGGTAGGACCCCTCGCGCCAGTTGCGGTCCAGCAGCTCGCGCGCGGCGCGTTCGAGGTCGTGCACTATAGTTGCCAGTCGTCCATTATGGATGTCGAAGGTGACCTAGGCACGCTCACGCGCGGCATGGGCCTCGCGATCCGCGCCGAGCGCGCTGCGCGGGGGATGTCGCTCGGCGATCTTGCCCGTGCCTCGGGCCTCTCGAAAACGATCCTGTCACGGATCGAGGCGGGCGAGGGCAACCCCTCGGTCGAGACGCTGTGGCGCGTGTCGCAGGCGTTCGACCTGCCGCTGGGCGCGCTACTGAGCAGCGATGCGCCGCCTGCCGCCCGGCGAATCGCGGCGCGCTCGGGGCGCCGGCTCGGAGCGGACTCGGGCATGACGGCGTGGCTCGTACATGCCGACGGCTTGCCCAGTCGGTGCGAGCTCTACGAGCTCGACCTGCCCCAGGGCGTGACCCACTCCGGCCGCCCGCACCTGCCGGGGACGAACGAGGTGATCGTCTGCACGCGCGGCCGGTTGCGCACGGGGCCAGAGGGCGAGGAGGTCGAGCTCGGCCCCGGTGACGCCGCCACGTTCGCGTCGGATGCCACGCACCGCTACACCGCCCTGCGCGCGGCGCGCGCGCTGTGCCTGATGCTCTACCCGGACCGATGACCAGGCGGCTCGAGCCGGCGATCGCCGGAGTGGTGGCTGCAATCGTCGGCTTCGCGAGCACGTTCGCAGTCGTGCTGCAGGGGCTACGCGCCGTGGGCGCGAGCCCCCACCAGGCCGCCTCCGGCCTCACCGCGCTGTGCATCACGATGGGCGTGACGGCAATCGTGATCGGCGTGCGCACGCGCATCCCGGTGAGCATCGCCTGGTCGACGCCAGGCGCAGCGCTGCTCGTCTCGGCTGGCCACGTCGACGGCGGCTATCGCGCAGCGCTCGGCGCATTCCTGCTCACCGGCCTGCTCACCGTGCTGGCGGGGTTCTGGGGCTCGCTCGCGCGCGCGATCGGCGCGATCCCGCCGGCGATCGCCGCGGCCATGCTCGCCGGCGTTCTCCTGCCACTCTGCGTCGCACCGGTCCATGCCGTCGACCAGCGCCCGTGGCTCGCCGCGCCCGTGATCCTCACCTGGCTGCTGCTCCTGCGCGTCGCACGACCGTGGGCGGTGCCGGGGGCACTGGTCGTCGCGATCGTGGCGATCGTCGTCGATCACGCTCCGCACCTGGGGCCGTTGAGCGGACTGGGGCCGCAACTCTCGGCGTCGACACCGACGCTGACCGCGGGTGCCGTGATCGGCCTGGCGGTGCCGCTGTTCGTGGTGACGATGGCTTCCCAGAACGTGCCGGGGATGACCGTCCTGCAGTCGTTCGGATACTGGCCCCGCCTGCGCCCGCTGCTCCTCGGAACCGGCGCCGCCACGGCCGCGGGCGCGCCGTTCGGCGCCCATGCGATCAACCTCGCGGCGATCACGGCGGCGCTGTGCGCTGGGCCGCACGCCGGTGCTGACCGCGGCCGGCGCTGGATCGCGTCCGTCAGCGCCGGGGCGGCCTACCTGGTGCTCGGGCTCGCCGCGGGCGTCGCGACCGCGTTCGTGGCGGCGTCGCCCGTGGTCGTGATCGAGGCCGTCGCCGGGCTGGCGCTGCTCGGCGCGCTCGGCGGCGCACTGGCGACCGCGGCCGCGGACGAGCGCCTGCGCGAGCCCGCGGTCGTCACGTTCGCCGTCAGCGCGTCCGGCGTCGCGCCGCTGGGCGTCTCGAGCGCCTTCTGGGGCCTGGTCGCCGGGCTGGCGCTCGCCGTTAGCCTGCCCTCATCCCGCAGCGAAGCGCCGGCATCCTCCTCCACCGCCGCGGCCCAGCAGGCCTAGAGGTTCTGCTCGTCCACCCCGGCGGCCCGTTCTTCGCGCGCCGCGACGCTGGCGCGTGGAGCATCCCGAAGGGGCTCTACGAGGAGGGCGAGGAGCCGCTGGCATGCGCGCGGCGGGAGTTCGCCGAGGAGCTCGGGAGCCCCTGTCCCGACGGCCCCGCGGTCGAGCTCGGCGAGATCCGGCAGAAGAACGGCAAGCGCGTGACCGCATTCGCCGTGGCGGGCGACATCGACGCGGAGTCGATAACGTCGAACACGTTCGAGATCGAATGGCCGCCGCGCAGCGGGCGGCGCCAGAGCTTCCCGGAGGTCGACCGCGCGGGCTGGTTCACGCTCGCCGAGGCGCGCGCGAAGCTGATCGCCGCGCAGGTCCCCCTCCTCGACCGCCTTCCGGACTGAGGGGACGGACACCTCAGTCCGCCCGTCTCAGACCGGGACGATGCCGGACTTCTTGTACGGCCGCTCGACCTTCTTGCCCGCCGCCATCTCGAGCGCGCGGCAGATTGTCGGGCGCGTCTCGCGCGGGTCGATGACGTCGTCGATCATCGCGTTACGGGCCGCGATGTAGACGTCGATGATCGAGCGGTAGTTGGCGATCAGCTCGGCCTTCTTGGCGGCCGGGTCATCGGCCTCCTCGACCTGCTTGCGGAACACGATTTCGACCGCGCCCTCGGCGCCCATCACCGAGATCTCCGCGGTCGGCCACCCGACGATCAGGTCCGGCTCGTAGGCGCGCCCGCACATCACGTAGTAGCCGGCGCCGTAGGCCTTGCGCAGCACCACCGTGATCTTCGGGACCGTCGCGTTCGCCACCGCGTAGAGCATCTTCGCGCCGTGGCGGATGATCCCGGCCTCCTCGACCTTCGAGCCGACCATGAAGCCCGGCACGTCCTGCAGGAACAGGAGCGGGATCCCGTACGCATTGCAGAGGTTGATGAAGCGCGCGGACTTGTCGGCGGAGTCGTTGTCGAGGATGCCGCCGAGGTGCTTGGGCTGGTTCGCCACGATTCCGCACGGCCGCCCGCCGAAGCGCGCGAGGCACGTGATGATCGTCTTCGCCCATTGCGGCTTGAGGTCGAAGTACTCGCCGTCGTCGACGATCCGCCGGATCACCTCGTACATGTCGTACGGCTTGCGGTTGGACTCGGGGATGACGTCCAGCAGCTCCTCGTCCATGCGGTCGATCGGGTCCGCCACCTCGCGCACGGGCGGTGCCTCTTCGCAGTGCGAGGGCATGAACGACAGGTACTCCTTGATGCGCGTGATGCACTCCTGGTCGTCGGCGACCTCGAGGTCACCGACGCCGCTCTTGCGGCAGTGCACGCGCGAGCCGCCGAGCTCCTCCTGCGTGACGTTCTCGCCGACCGCCGCGCGCACGAGGTGCGGGCCGGCCAGCGCCATCGAGCCGCGCCCCTTCACCATCGGCACGAAGTCCGCGAGCCCCGGGATGTACGCGGTGCCCGCGGCACAGGGGCCCATCAGCGCCGCCACCTGCGGGATCACGCCGGAGTTGACGACCTCCTCGCGGAACAGATGGCCCGAGCCCGCGAAGAGCGATCCGACGGCCTCCTGGATCCGCGCGCCGGCGCTGTCCAGCAGCCAGACGAACGGGATCCGCTTCGTCAGCGCCAGCTCGCGCAGCCGGGCGACCTTCGTCTCCCCCGTCATCCCCATCGACCCGGCCATCACCGTGAAGTCGTAGGCGGCGATGGCAACGAGCCGGCCGTCGACCTTGCCGTAGCCGGTGATGACGCCGTCGGCGGGCGCGTCCTTGCCCTCCAGCCCGCGGACGGAGAAGTGGATGCCCGCGTGGATGCCGAGCTCCGTCCACGTGCCCTCGTCGACCAGCAGCGCAAGCCGCTCGCGCGCGGTCAGCTTCTCCTGCTCGTGCTGGCGCGCGATCTTGTCCTCGCCGCCGCCGAGCATCGCCTTGGCGCGGCGCTCGTGCAGGTCCTCGACCAGCGGGCGCAGGATGGAGGCCGGGGCATCGGTGCTCATGCCCGGGACTCTACCTGTGGCAAGTGGGAAGTCCTACTCCCTACTTCGCCACTTTGACCGGCAGCAGCGGCTCGATCATGACGGCCAGCTGCTCGGCCAGTTCGGGAGCGCCGAACGCCGTGATCTCACAGCCCACGATCGTCGCCGCCTCGGCGACCTCGCCCAGCAGCGTCCGCAGGCCGCCG
>Ga0308175_100002249_pt1 | contig 13165 bp, 15 predicted proteins | sample PhyCR1_3_FD_203893 | JGI IMG/M metagenome (GOLD analysis project Ga0308175, IMG submission 203893) | Soil microbial communities from UC Gill Tract Community Farm, Albany, California, United States - DLSLS.C.R1 | ecosystem: Environmental > Terrestrial > Soil > Agricultural land | place: USA...
CGGCCGACGACCGGGCCGCTGATCATCGACGCATACGGCAGCTCCTCGCGCGCCCGGGCCTCGAGCGCGCGCAGCTGCTCGTCCGAGGGCGAGGTGACGCCGTCGGCGTAGTCCTCGAGCTCGTCGCTGATCACGGCCGCGGCTCGCTCGGCGGCGGCGGCGGCGGCGGGGACGCCAGCTTGCCGGCGACGTTGCTCAGCGCCTGCGAGAACTCGCTGGGGATCACGAAGATCTTGTTCGCGTCGCCCTTCGCTAGCTGCGGCAGCATCTGCAGGTACTGGTAGCTGAGGAGCTTCTGGTCGGCGTCGCCCTCGTGAATCGCCCGGAAGACGGTGTCGATCGCCTTCGCCTCGCCCTCGGAGCGCAGGATCGCGGCGCTCTTGGCGCCCTCCGCCTTCAGGACGGCGGACTGCTTCTCCCCCTCGGCCGTCAGGATCGCCGACTGCTTGACGCCCTCGGCGTTGAGGATCGCGGCGCGGCGGTCGCGCTCGGCGCGCATCTGCTTCTCCATCGCCTCCTGAATCGTGCCGGGCGGGTCGATCGACTTGAGCTCGACGCCGTTGATGCGAATCCCCCACTTGCCCGTGCGCTCGTCGAGGACGATCCGCAGCTTGTCGTTGACCTGGTCGCGGGAGGTCAGCGTCTCCTCGAGCGTCAGCGAACCGATGATGTTGCGCAGTGTCGTGACGGTCAGCTGCTCGATCGCCTGCAACGGATTGGCGATCTCGTAGGTCGCGTCCTTGGGCTCGGTGATCGTGAAGTAGAGGACGGTGTCGACGCCGACCGAGACGTTGTCGGAGGTGATGACCGGCTGTGGCGGGAACGTGACCACCTGCTCGCGCAGATCGATCAGCGGCCGCACCTTGTCGATGAAGGGCACGACGATGGTCAGGCCGGGGTTGAGCGTGCGGCTGTAGCGCCCGAGACGCTCGACCACCCCCGCGCGCGCCTGGGGAATGATCCGCACGGTGCGGCTCGCAACGAACAGCGCGAACAGCACAAGCACGGCGATCACGATCAGTGCAGCCACGGCTGCCCCTTCCTATTCGCTCACGAGCGCGGTCGCGCCCCTGATCTGGATGACCTGCACGCGCCTGCCGGCCTCGATGACGTCGTCCTCGTCGTAGGCGCGCGCGGTCCACACCTCGCCGTCGATCTTGACCACGCCGACGCCCTCGTCGTTGGCGATCCGCTCGAGCACGATCCCCGAGCGTCCGATCAGCGCCGCGGTGCCGGTGCGCAGCTCGGCCGGCTGGTGCAGGTGCCGGCGCGCCACCGGCCGGACGAAGAGGAACAGCAGGGCCGTGATGACGGCGAAGGAGACGATCGACGGGATCGTCCCGGCGCCCGCCAGGCTGAACAGCGCGGCCACGAATGCGCCGCCGGCGAACGGGCCGAGGAAGAAGCCCATGATGGCCATCTCCCCCACGGCCAGCGCAACGCCGGCGATCGTCCACCAGACCCACATGTCCAGACTGAGACTAGCCGACGTCCAGTAGGGCCCTGGCGAAGTCGTCGGCATCGAACGGCCGCAGGTCCTCGAGGGACTCGCCGATGCCGATCAGCTTCACGGGAATGCCCAGCTCGCCCGCGATGGCCAGCGCGATGCCGCCCTTCGCCGTGCCGTCGAGCTTCGTCAGGACGATCCCTTCGACCGGGACCGCCTCGGAGAAGAGCTTGGCCTGGCGCAGGCCGTTCTGCCCGGTTGTCGCGTCGACGGTGAGCAGCGTCTCGTGCGGCGCGCCGGGGAGCTGACGCTCGATCACGCGGCGGATCTTCGTCAGCTCGGCCATCAGCTCGTCCTGCGTGTGCAGACGGCCGGCGGTGTCGACGATCACGACGTCCACGCCCAGCTCGCGTCCGCGCTTGACGGCGTCGAAGGCGACCGAGCCGGGATCTGAGTTCGGCGCCCCGCGCACGAACTCGCAGCCGGCGCGGCGCGCCCACTCCTCCAGCTGCTCGACCGCGGCGGCGCGAAATGTGTCGGCCGCTCCGAGCAGGACCGTCTGGCCGAGCGATTCGCGCAGGTGCCAGGCGAGCTTGCCGATCGTGGTCGTCTTGCCGGTGCCGTTGACGCCGCAGACCATGAGCACGGTGGGCTCGTGGCGAAGGTCGATCCGCGCGGCGTCGTCCTGCTTGGGCCGCGCGATGCCGGCGAGCAGCTCGGTCAGGCGCGCCGTCAGCGCCGGGCCGCCCTCGATGTCGCCGCTCGTCGCCTCCTGCTCGAGCCGTCCGACGACGTTGGCGGTCGTGCTCGCGCCGACGTCGGCCATGATCAGCGCCTCCTCCAGGCGCTCCCAGGTCTCGTCGTCGAGCGTCTCGAACAGCGTCGCCTGGATCTCCGCGCCGAGCGCCGCGCGGGTCTTGCTCATGTTCTCGCGCAGGCGGCGGAAGAAGCCGCGCCGGTGCTCCGGCTCGTGCTCGCGGGCAATCTCGTCAGGCGGCGCGCCGCCGTCGAGGATGAAGAGGTCGGTCCAGTCCTGAGCCATCGGGATGCGCGACGATAGCGACGTGACCTTCGAGAGGACCGACGCCGCCCGGCCGCCTGCCAGCGACCTGCTCGAGGCGATGATCGTCGAGCTCACGCCGCTGTACGGACGGATCGACGTCCCGCACGCGCCGAGCGCGACGCCGGCGGACTTCGCCGCGCCGGGCGGGTCGTTCCTCGTCGGCTACGAGAGCGGCACGCCGGTCTGCGTCGGCGGCGTCAAGCGGCTCGACGACGAGGCCTGCGAGATCAAGCGCATGTACGTCGTGCCCGAGGCGCGCGGCCGCGGCGTCGCGCAGCAACTGCTCGTCGCGCTGGAGGACGAGGCGCGCGCGCTCGGCTACTCCGTGGCGAAGCTCGACACGGGACCCCAGCAGCCGCACGCGGAGCGCATGTACCGCGCCGCGGGCTACGAGGAGATCGGCAACTTCAACGCGAACCCGTTCGCAAGCTTCTGGGGACAGAAGCAGCTGTGATCGGCGCTGCCAGGACAACGCGGTTGCGTCCGCCTCGCTTGGCTTCGTAAAGCGCGCCGTCGGCGCGGCGCAGCAGCTGCGCCGCGAGCTCGTGACCGTCCCAGAGCGCGACGCCCGCCGACGCCGTGACGGTCGGCGTCGCGCGGCGCACGCGCTCGGTCGCGGACACCGCCTCGTGCTCGCCGCCGGCGTCGGCCAGGACGACGACGAACTCCTCGCCGCCGTAGCGCGCGAGCAGGTCGCCCGCGCGCAGGTGATTGCTCCAGGCGCGCGCGGCGCCGCGCAGCAGCAGGTCACCGTCGGCGTGCCCGTGGGTGTCGTTGTAGGCCTTGAAGTGGTCGAGGTCGATCATCGCCAACGCGAGCCGCCGCTCGCTGCGACGGGCGGCGGCGAGGTCGCGCTCGAGCGCGCGGGCCAGGCCGCGACGATTGGCCACCCCTGTCAGCGGGTCGGTCTCGGCCTGGCGGGCAAGCTCCGCGGCGAGGTCGTCACGCTCGATCGCGAGCGCGGCCTGGGCGGCGAGCAGCGCGACAAATGCATGGCTCGTGGCGTCGATGTCCTCGACCTGGCGGCGCCAGCGGACCAGCAGCGCGGCAACCGTCTTGCGACCGCGGCGCACCGGTTCGACAAGCAGGGCGCCCGAGCGATGCTGCTCGTGACCGCCCTCGCGGCCCGCGATCACCGACGCCACGAGCGCCGGCACATGGCCCGCGAAGCGCTGATCCTCGGTGGATGCCGCCAGCAACGGCCCGTCGGGGCCGGGCTCCCACAGCTCGGCGACGTCCGCGCGCAGCATCCACGACGCCGCGAGGCATACGGCTGACCGCGGATTCGAGACGCGCGTGAGCAGCCGCGCGGCGCCCTCCAGATCCTCGGGGCGGATGATGATCACGAGCGGCTGATTCCCACCATTCCGGTGGGTCATGCCCCGAATGGACGACTGTCAGGCGGCGCGCTCTGAATCCGCGCTCGACACGAGCTCACGCGGGAGCTTGCGCGACACCACCTTCGAGACGCCGTCGTCGCCCATCGACACGCCGTAGAGCGTGTCGGCGGCCTCCATCGTGCGCTTCTGGTGCGTGACCACGATGAACTGCGCGCGGTCGGCGTTGGCGCGCAGCAGCTCGAGGAAGCGGCCGATATTGAGGTCGTCGAGCGCGGCCTCGACCTCGTCGAGGATGTAGAACGGGCAGGGCCGCGCAAGGAAGACCGCGAACAGGAAGGCGATTGCGGTCATCGACTTCTCGCCGCCGCTGAGCAGTGTCAAGCGCTTCATCGACTTGCCCGCTGGGGTGATCTCGATCTCGACGCCAAGGACGTCGTCGGGGTCCAGGCCGGACTCCTTCTCCGCGGCCTCCGCTTCGGCGGCAGCCTCGGCCTCCGCCTCGGCGCGCACCTCCTCGGTGCCGTCCTGCGGCTGCTGGCCGCCGAGCACCGGCTTCGGGGCGACCTCGTCGCGCACGAGCCGCAGGCGCCCGCGACCGCCGGGGAACAGCTGGCCGGCCAGCCGCTCGAAGTTCTGAGCCGCGGCCGTGAACGTCTCCTCGAAGGTCTCGCGGATCTGCCGGTCGCAGTCGCGGATGAAGGCGCGCAGCTCACGCAGCGCGGTCTCGAGGTCGGTCCGCTGGCGCTCGAGCTCCTCGACGTGCGCGATCGCCTCCTCGTACTCCGCCTTGGCGAGCGGGTTGACGGGCCCGAGCTGCTCGCGGCGGCGCTGCAGGCGCTCGATCCGCCCCCGCAATGCCTCGGCCTGCTCGTCGGGCAGCGGCTCGTCCGCGGGCTCGGGCGAGAGGCCGAGCCGCTCCGCGAGGCCGGCCAGCTCCTGCGTGACCTCCTCTTCGTGGTCGCGGATCTGCTGGGCGCGGACCTCGGCGACCGTGACAGCCTCGCCGTGCTCACGCAGGCGCTGCTGGATCTGCGCCTCCTCGGCAGCGCAGGCGCGCAGCTCGCTCGCGACGCCCTCGCCGGCCGCGCGGTCGGCGGCCAGCTCGGCCTCGAGCACCTCGACGCGCTGGGCGACGGCGGCGAGCGCGATCTCGAGCGTGGCGGCGAGCTTCTCCGCGACCGGCGCGAGGCGGTGGTCGCGGGCGACCATCGCGTCCAGGCGCTCGATCCGGGCGGCGCGCTCGGCGCGGTCCTTCGCAGCACGGTCGGCGACGCGGCGCTCGGCGGCCAGCTCGCCCTCGACCTGCGCGCGGCGAACCGCGGAGGCGCCTTCCTGCGGCGCGGCGCGGCGCTGCTCGATCAGCCACGCGGCGCGGCGCTCGGACTCGGCTGCGGCTGCGCGCTCGCGGTCTGCGTCGCGCAGGGCGCGGTCGGCTTCGTCCCTGCTGCCGTCGGCGGCTTGGACTGCTTGGGCGGCCGCTTCGACGGCCCTGATGGCCTCGTGCTCGGCTTGGACCGTCTGCTCCGATTCGGCAATGAGGGAGTCGCGGCGGTTGCGTTCTGCCAGGATGCGTTCCTGGCCGCCGGTCGGGGCCTGGCGGAGCTCTCTTGTCGCCGCGAACCAGGCGCGGCCTTCGGGGGTGACCGCGACGCCGGTGAAGGTGTCGCCGACATCGTTGAGGTCGGGAACGACCCACGTGTTTTCCAGGAGCTTGCGCGCGATCGTGAGCGCGGGCTCCGGCCCGTCGATGAGGGTGGTGAGGGGGCGAGCGTCCGGGCAAGGCCCGGGCTGGGCCCCCGTACTCCGAATAATTCCGAGTGTGGGGGCCCGGACGATCGTGTGGCCGCCGTCGGCGCCGGCGCGGTCCAGGAGGCCGGCGCCCTCGGCGCGGTCGGCGACGACCGCGGCGCCGAGGCGGCCGCCCAGGGCGGCGGCGAGGGCGAGCTCGAGGCCGGGCTCGACCGTTAGCTCGTCGGCCAAGGAACGGGCGCCGTCGAGGGACGTGTGCGAGCGCAGGAACTGGTTGGCGGCGGCGAGCTGGGCGCCGACCTTCGCGGCGTCGCGGCGCGCGGACTCCGCCGACGCCTCCGCAGCGCGGCGGGCGCGGCGGGCGACCTCGGCCGCCTCGTCGGCGGCGGCCAGCGCAGCGCGGCGCTCCTCGACGACGGCGGAGAGCCGCGTGGCCTCGGCCTCGGCGGCGGCGCGCTGCTCGCCGAGCGACGCGAGCTCGCGCTCGAGCTCGGCCTGGTGGTCGGCCTCGAGCTTCGCCAGCTCGGCCTCGAGCGCCTCGATCCGCGCCAGACCGGCCTCGTCGGGCTGGTCCTCGGTCGCCTGGGCGCGCAGGACCTCGAGCTCGCGCGCACGCCGCTCGGCCCGCTCGGCCAGGGACTGCGCGGTCTCGCGCGTGCGCTCGAGGCGGAGCTCGATCCGCTCGCCCGACGAACGTGCTCGCTGCGCGCGGCCGTACAGCGCCTCGCGCACCTCGCTGCGCCTGGCGAGCGCCTCCTCGGCGGCCTCGCGGCGGGCCGCGACGACGCCGAGCTGGGCCTGTGCCTCCTCGCGGGCGGCGCGCGCCTGCGCGGCCTGCTCCTCGGCGGCGCGCAGCTCGACGCGGCGCGCGCGGACGGTGTCGCGCGCCAGCTCCCAGCGCGCCTCGAGCGTCTGGCGCTCCAGGCGCTCGTGCAGCTCGGCGGCCTCGGCCTGGCGCTTGAGCGGCCGCAGCCGCGAGCGCGCCTCGCGCTCGACGTCCAGCGCGCGGTCGAGGTTGTCCTGCGTGCGCTCGAGCTTGAGCTGGGCGCGGCGGCGGCGCTTGCGGTGCTTGCCCAGGCCCGCGGCCTCCTCGATCAGCAGGCGGCGGTCGCGCGGCTTCGAGGTCACGATGTGCTCGACGCGGCCCTGCGAGACGACCGAGTGCATCTCCTTGCCCAGGCCCGTGTCGCTGAGCACCTCGAGCACGTCCACGAGCCGGCAGCGGGCGCCGTTGAGGCGGTACTCGCCCTCGCCGTTGCGGTCGAGCTTGCGCACGATCGAGATCTCGCCCATCGGCAGATCGATCTGGCCGGCGGAGTTGTCGAGCACGATCTCGACCTCCGCCGAGTTGCGCGCCTGCACGCCGCGGCCGCCGCCGAAGATCACGTCCTGCATCGACTGGCCGCGGATCGCGAGCGGCGACTGCTCGCCCATCGCCCACAGCACGGCGTCGGTGATGTTCGACTTGCCCGAGCCGTTCGGGCCGACGATCACCGAGACGCCGGGCGTGAAGTCCAGCCGCGTGCGGTCCGGGAACGACTTGAAGCCCTTGAGCGTCAGCGACTTCAGGTGCATCAGGACGCCTCCTCCTCCTCGTGGTCGTCGTCCTCGTCGGCCATCAGGTTCTCGAGCGCGCCGCGGGCGGCCTCCTGCTCGGCCGCCTTCTTCGACCGACCGGACCCGCGTCCGACCTCGCGTTCCTCGACCGTGGCGATGACCTCGAACGTGCGGTCGTGTGGCGGCCCGTGCTCGGCGCTCACGTCATAGGAGACGACCTCGCCGCGCTGCGCGAGGCGCTCCTGCAGCGTGGACTTGAAGTCGACCGGGTGCTCGAGCGCCTGCTCGATCTCGGGCTGGAACGCCTCGACGACCGCCGCGGCCGTCGTCTCGTAGCCGTTGTGCAGGTAGCACGCGCCGATCACCGCTTCGATCACCGAGGCCAGCACGCGCTCGGTCTCGACGAGCGCGGATGCCGCCTGGCCCACGCCCTCGGGCGCGTTGGCCTTCAGCCGCTCCGGCACGCCCAGCCGCTCTGCCACCGCGCGGCACGAGGTGCCGGACACGGTCTGTGCACGGATCTTCGTGAGCCGCCCCGCCCCGTAGCGCTCGGCCTCCAGCCGCGGATACAGGTGCGACGTCACCGCCAGGCCGAGCACCGAGTCCCCGAGGAACGCGAGCCGCGAATACGAGTCACTGCGCCGCTCGGTCCACGACGCGTGCGTGAACACCTGGCGGGCCAGGTCCTCGGGAAGCGCTTCCATCAGGTCTTTGAGGAGTTGCAGAGCTAGGCGGCGTTCGGGGCGTGGGCGAGCACGAAGTCGAGTGCCTGGCCCACGGTGACGATCTGCGCTGCCTGCTCATCGGTCATCTGCACCCCGTAGGAGTCCTCGAGCTCCTGGACGAGCGTGTAGAGATCCAGCGAATCGGCCTCGAGATCCTCCTTGAAGCGCGTCCCCTCGTTGATCACCGACGGGTCGATCTCGAGCTCGTCGGCAAGGTGGTTGCGAACCAGGGACAGGACTTCCTCGCGGGTCATGGCTGGTTCTGAACCGTAGAGAGGTCTTCGGACGAGAGAGGATCCCGCCCACCCGCCCGCACGCGCAGCGCGCCGGCCGCCTCCAGTGCCGCGTGCGTTCGCCCGACGACGTCGCCGGACACGCCGCGGGCCGCCAGCAGAATCGCCTGCGACCAGCCGAAGCGCGTGAAGCGCCCGTGCGGCACGACGCCGAGCTGGCGCAGGCCCAGCAGGTACGCGCCGCCCGGCCCCTCCGGGTCCAGCTGGTCGCGCAGGCCGCGCAGCGAGGGGCGCAGCAGCATCCCGCCCAGCTTCGCGCGCGTGGAGCTCATCGCCGCGGAGCGCACCGCCTCGAGCATCGTCTGCGACACCCCCTCGGCAACCTTCAGCGCGACGTTGCCGGTGAAGCCGTCGGTCACGATCACATCGGCCACCCCGGAGGTGATGTCGAGCCCCTCGACGTTGCCGACGAAGCGCAGCTGCGAGTCGGCGAGCGCATCGTGGGTCTCGCGGACGAGCGGCGTGCCCTTCATCTCCTCCTCGCCGTTGCTGAGCAGCCCGATCCGCGGCTGGTCGATGCCCAGCACGACCTGGGCGAGCGCGGCGCCCATGAACGCGAACTGCACGAGGTGCTCGGCGCGCGACTCCGCGTTGGCGCCGACGTCCAGCAGCGTGACGGGCTTGCCTGGCACCGGTAGCGGGATCGCCAGCGCCGGCCGGTAGATGCCGCTCGCGCGCCTGATGTTGAAGAGGCCCGCGGCGAGCGCGGCGCCCGTCGAGCCGCCGGCGACCAGCGCCTGCGCTCTGCCGTCGGCAACGGCGCGAGCGGCCTGCACGATCGAGGCCTCGGGCGTCGAGCGCACCGCAATGACGGGATCCGGCGCCTTTGCGATCGACAGCGGCGCATCGACGACCTCGACGCCGTCGGCGACCTCACCGAACGCCGCGGCGGGCCCGAACAGCAGGACGCGCACGCCCTGGGCAGCAGCTGTGGCGGCGCCTGCGGCGACCTCGGCCGGACCGAGGTCCGCCCCGTTGGCGTCGACCGCGATCGTGGTCAAGACCGGCTAGTGGTCGTGATCGTGGTGGTCGTGGCCCAGATCGGGCGCGACGACCTCACGGCCCCCGTAGAAGCCGCACGTCGGGCACACGCGGTGCGGGCGACGCGGACTGTGGCACTGCGGGCAGCTGTTGTAGACGGCAGCGCTCAGCTTGTGCTGCGAGCGGCGCTTGTGCGTGCGCGAGTGCGACTGCTTCTGCTTCGGGACGGCCATGGGACGCAGAAGGGTAGCCGATCGTTGTTCACAACCGGCCGAAGACCGCCTCCCAGACGTCGGGGTAGACGTCGAGCGGCACGGCATCGGGATCGACGTAGTGCTGCAGCGCCAGTCCGATGTCCATTGCGATCAGCGCGCTGGCGATCCGATCCGCCGCGACCGGCGGCATCTCACCACGCTGCGCGTAGGCGCGTTGGACCAGCTGCGTGACGAGCGCGCGGTTGCCCGACCAGAAGCCGGCCGCCAGGCGGCGCATCTCCTCGCTGCGCCCCGCGTGGGCCAGCAGTTCGAGCCACAGGCGGAACATCCAGCGTCCGGCGGGGTCCGCCTGTACCGCGGCCAGCTGCTCGCCGGACTCACGCGGGCTCCACTCGGACTCGTGGCCGCGCTGTTGCTCGCTCATCCGGCGATAGATCGCGTAGACGCGCTCCTGCAGGAGCTCGGCGAACAGCTCCTCCTTGGAGGCGAAGTTCGAGTAGAACGCGCCGCGCGTGAAACCGGCCCGCGCCGCGATCGCCTCGACGCTGCTCCCGACGAAGCCACGCTCGACGAACACCTCGGCGCCGGCCTGCAGCAGCGCTGCGCGCGTGCGGGCCTGAGACTCGGCGCGGGTCAGGCGTTCCGGATCGGCCATGCAGACCATGCTAGTTGATATACAGGACTGAATCTGGATACGATCATGCATGTGGGAGAGCGACTGCAGCGGATCGGACTGGTCGCGGCGATGAGCGTCACCGCTGTGAACGTATGGCTCGGCGCGCCCCTGGCCGGCCTCTGGGTCGGATCGCGCCTGGCAGGCGACAGCGGGATCAGCATGGCCGCCGTCGCGGCGGTCGTCATCGTGGCGCTCGCGGTCGGCTTCTCGCTGGTCCGCGTGCTGGCGGTCCTCGGCGTGCAGTACGAGCGCGTCAGCGGTATCCAGCGCACGGTCCACCGCCAGCTCCCCTGGCTGCGCTCGATGCGCGGCGAGCGCCCGCACGATCCGCACGGCTCCGCCCCGGCCCTCACGGCGCTGGATTACGTGCTCGTCCTCGTCGTGATGGCGTGCATGATCGCCTTCGAGATCTGGTTCTTCTTCCTCTCCTCGTCACCGATCGATCAGCGCAGCGGCCGTTGATTGATTGACTGTCTCGCCGGATGGAGATCCGGCCGCTGACAGCAGAGGACGTTCCCGCCGCCGACCGCGCCGCGTGGTCGGCGCTGCGCGAGCACATCCCGGACGCGTTCGACCACGAGAACGAGGAGCGCGCGCGGCGCGGGCAGTACCGGATCGCGCACCTGCTCGAGACCGACCCTGACGGCGCGTGGGTCGCCGAGCTCGACGGCGAGGTCGTGGGCATCGGCCTCGCACTGCTGCGCGAGGGCGTCTGGGGCCTGAGCCTGCTCGCGCTGCGCCCCGACGTGCAGAGCCGTGGCGGCGGCCGGCGGCTGCTCGACGCGACGCTGCGCTACGCCGAGAGCGCCCACGGCGCGATCATCCTGTCGTCGACGGACCCGCGCGCGATGCGCCGCTACGCGCTTGCCGGCTTCCAACTACGGCCCTGCGTGGCATTCGCCGGCATCGTCGACCGCAGCGCCATCCCCGGCGGGCTGCGCTCGAGGCCGGGCAGCGCTGCCGAGGACCGCGAGCTGTGCGACGCCGTCTCACGGCAGGTGCGCGGCGCCGCGCACGGCCCCGACCTCGAGGCTTTCGAGTGCTCCGGCAGCCAGCTGCTCATCCACGACGACGGGGGCTGGGCGGCCGTGCGCGACGGCGCGCCGACGCTCCTCGCTGCCCGCGACGAAACGATTGCAACCGACCTGCTGTGGAGCGCGCTCGCGTGCGGCGAGCGCGGCGCCACGGTCCACCTCGACTTCATCATGGCCGGCCACGACTGGGCCGTGCAGGCGTGCCTCGCCGCGCGGCTGGCGCTCAGTCCGGACGGCCCCGTCTACGTCCGCGGCGACGTCGGGCGGCTCGCCCCCTATCTCCCGAGCGGCGCCTACCTGTGAAGCTGCGCGACGCCACCACCGGCGACCGCGACGCACTGGTCGACCTCGTGCTGCGCTGCGACGAGACCTACCGCGACTGGGCGGGGCCGGACCTGCGCCTGCCGCGCCGCGACGAGGAGATGGCCCACTGGCACCGGCGCTTCGCCGACCCGCTGCAGCGCATCCGGGTGGCCGAGATCGACGGCGCCGTCGTCGGCACCTGCGCGTGGACACAGGCGCGCAAGGGCCACGGCGTCGGACCCGCGATCGAGGGCCGCGCCCACGTCAGCGCGGTCTTCGTCGACCCGGAGCACTGGCGCAAGGGCATCGCCGCAGCGCTCCTGGGCGAGGCCGTCGAGGCGATGAGGGAGCTGGGCTTCGATTCCGCGCAGCTGTGGACGCCCGAGGGCGCGCCGGCGCGGCGCTTCTACGAGGCCAATGGCTGGACGCTGACCGGCGACACGCTGCACATGGCCGAGCTGAACCTGCCGCTCGTCATGTACGCGCTCCCTATTCGAAGTTGAGCTCACGCAGCTTGGCCCAGCGCGAGTCCGGCGCCGCCTCGTGGGCGTGCTGGGGATCCGCGTTGAGGTTCGCGCCGCACTGCGGGCACAGCCCCAGGCACTCGGGGGTGCAGAGGACCTGTGCGGGCAGCGCGAGCGCGAAGGCATCGTGGGCCCATGCGTGCAGGTCGAGCTGGTCGCCCTCGACGTACGGGCTCGTCAGCTCCTCGCCGCCGCCGGGCTGGTCCACCTCGCGGACATCGACGCCGGTCACCGGCGCGGCGGGTTCCAGGCAGCGCACGCAGGGGCCGCTGATCGCCGAATCGAACCGCAGCCGCAGGCTGTAGCCCCCGCCGACCATGCGCGAGACGTCGAGCCGCACCGGCACGGTTGCGGGCGTCGCGTAGCGCGCGTCACCGAAGTCGAACTCGCCGAGCGCGACCTCGAGATCGAGCCGCCGTGCCTCGCCCGGTGAGAGCCTCAGCCCGCCGAGATCGAAGCTGTCTGCGCGCGCGGGCATCGCCCACACAAGGTAGCTACTCGCCGTTCTCGCTCTGATGCTGCTCGAGCAGCTCGCGCTTGAGGACCTTGCCGGTCGCGTTGCGCGGCAGCTCGTCCACGAAGACGATCTCACGCGGGACCTTGTAGCCCGCGAGGTTCTTCTTCACGTAGGCCTTCAGGTCGTCCTCGGTGACCTTCTTGCCCTTGGTCGTGACGGCGTAGCCCTTCAGGCGCTGGCCGAACTTCTCGTCCTCGACGCCGATGACCGCGACCTCGTCGATCGCCTCGTGGTCGTGGAGCAGATCCTCGACCTCGCGCGGGAAGACGTTCTCGCCGCCCGAGACGATCATCTCGTCGTCGCGGCCGTCGACGAACAGGTGGCCGCCGGCGTCGAAGTGGCCGACGTCGCCGGTCGACATCAGACCCTCGATCACCGCCTTGTTGCCGCCGCCGGTGTAGCCCTCGAACAGCATCTCGTTGGCGACGAAGATGCGACCCGTGTCGCCCGGCTTCGTGACAGGGTTGCCGTCCTCGTCGAAGAGCTTGACGATCGTGCCGCGCGGCGGGCGCCCGGCGGTGCCGGGGGCGGCGCGCAGGTCCTCGGGCGTGGCGATCGTGGCCCAGGCGACCTCGGTCGAGCCGTAGAGGTTGTAGAGGACGTCGCCGAAGGCGTCCATCGCGCGCGTGGCGAGCTCGCCGGGCAGCGCGGAGCCCGACGCGGCGATCACGCGCAGCGCGCTGAGGTCGTACTTCTGGATCGTCTCGATCGGAAGCTCGAGCATCCGCTGCAGCATCACGG
>Ga0308175_100002250_pt1 | contig 13163 bp, 11 predicted proteins | sample PhyCR1_3_FD_203893 | JGI IMG/M metagenome (GOLD analysis project Ga0308175, IMG submission 203893) | Soil microbial communities from UC Gill Tract Community Farm, Albany, California, United States - DLSLS.C.R1 | ecosystem: Environmental > Terrestrial > Soil > Agricultural land | place: USA...
GATGGATTCTGGCTTTATCGGATTCCTTGAGCAGGCTGGCCGGTTCTAATCCGCTGCTGGCGCGGGAACGTGGGTTTCGCGTGGCTTACGTTCAGGGCGCCGGGGCGAAGCTTTCTTGCGAAGGTCCAGGATGAGCCGCATCACCATCATCTCGAGTTTGTCGCGAACGGCAATGTAGACGGCCTCGTCTTTGCCGATTGGATCTTCGACTTTCCAGTCCTGGAACTCCGCTCGGAGATTCATCGGTATCCTGCGACCGCTGATGTTCACGATCAGGTCGAACTTGCTGAGGTCGAGGGATGTGATTTCTCGTGGATCGATTCCGTCGAGGTTGATGTTTTTCTGTTCCATGACTTTCTTAGTCATGGGCTGCACGATGGCGGCCGGAGCGAGCCCCGCGCTTTCCGCTTCGAGCACATCCGACCCGTAGCATTTCGCAAAGCCTTCTGCCATCGGACTCCGGCAAGAGTTACCGATGCAAAGAAAGAGAACACGTTTGCGCCCCATACGAACTTATGTGGTGCTTTCAGCCATCTCCGCTAAGCGTGATTTTCGGACTGCGTCGACAAAATGTGCGTGAACCACGTTATTGTTACTCAGTTCAGGATGAAAGGTAGCGACCATGTGCTTCCCTTCCGAGGCAAGTACCGGTGCATTCTGGTAAGTAGCCAGAACGGAAACTTCGGGCCCCGCACGCCGAATCACGGGTGCACGGATGAACACGGCTTCAGCCGTGTGTCCGCCGATCTCTATTTTAGCGATACGGCTGTCGATCTGCCGGCCGTAGGCGTTACGCTCGACCGTGAGGTCCATCAATCCTAAGGATCGTTGAACCGGATTGACGACCTCTTTTGCAAGCAGGATCGCACCGGCACAAGTTCCGAAGATTGGTTTGTCGCGGCCGAATTCCCGAATGGGCTCAAAAAGGTTTTCGATGTCGAGGAGCTTCAGCATGGTGGTGCTCTCACCCCCTGGTACGACCAGACCGTCGACCGTTTGCAGGTCCTCCGGGGTCCGCACCTCTACCGGTGTGGCACCCGCCGCTCGCAGTGCTTCGGAGTGGGCCGCGAAATCTCCCTGCAGGGCCAACACTCCGATTTTTACTTCGTCTGCCAAATTGCTACCAGCCCCGAACCTGCATGAGTTCAGATTCGGCCATCTTTGAGATCTCGAGACCCGGCATGGCCTCGCCCAGCTCTTCGCTTGCTTCGAGCAGCTTGACGGGATCCTGATAGTACGTCGCCGCCTTGACAATGGCCTTCGCGCGCCGCTCGGGATCGGATGACTTGAAGATGCCCGAACCGACGAACACAGCTTCCGCACCCAACTGCATCACGAGCGCCGCATCGGCAGGAGTGGCGATACCGCCGGCGGAGAAATTCGGCACCGGCAGTTTGCCGTGTTGCGCGACATATTGCACCAGTTCAAGCGGGGCCTGAAGGTTCTTCGCCTCACGTACCAGTTCTTCTTTGCCCAGCACCGTGAGTTGCTTCATCTCCTTCACGATGGTCCGGATGTGGCGGACAGCTTCCACAATGTTTCCCGACCCGGCCTCTCCTTTAGTCCGGATCATCGCCGCGCCTTCAGCGATACGCCGCAACGCTTCGCCGAGGTTCCGTGCGCCGCAAACGAACGGCACTTTGAACGATTCTTTGTCGACGTGATGTTCTTCATCCGCCGGGGTCAAGACTTCGCTCTCATCGATGTAATCCACGCCCAGCACCTCCAGGATCCGCGCCTCCGTAAAGTGGCCGATGCGAACCTTTGCCATGACCGGGATGGACACCGCGTTCATGATCTCCCGGATAATCCGGATCTGAGACATGCGAGCGACGCCGCCTTCTTTGCGGATGTCGGACGGGACGCGCTCGAGCGCCATCACCGCAGCGGCGCCGGCGTTTTCCGCAATGACCGCCTGCTCGGCGTTGACGACGTCCATGATCACGCCGCCTTTCAGCATCTCGGCTAAACCGACCTTTAACCGGAATTGTTCACTTGTAAAATTCACTTTCGCTCTCCCTCGTGTTCCTACGGCTACGCCGTTTCACTTACACCAGCGCCGCTGCTGGCTCAGACTCCCAACTGTCAACGCTGGTCGCCAGCTGACGATTCCCTGCCTCTCCGATCATTCGCACACCATATCGGATCTTCTCCGGCGACAAACCGCCGAAGCTGATCCGCAAGCTGCGCAGGTAGGCTTGGCTCAACGAAAACTGACGGCCAGGCAGGAAATCCACGCCTTGAGGCCGCACCGCAGCGAGAACACCCTCAGCTGACAGCGGAGCCGGCAGAGTAATCCACAGACTCATCCCTCCTCGCGGGCGCGTCCACGTAGAACCTTCCGGCAGATGTGCTTCGCAGCTTTCGAGTGCGGCTGTCAATCTCTGCCGCCCCGTCTCCCGGGTTCGTTCGATGTGGCGTTCGAGTTCCCCCGATTGCGCAAACCGGAGGGACACAGCCTGGGATAGTTGATCCGAGTGCAGATCAGATATCTGCTTCTCTTCCGCCAGTTGCGAGATGGTCTCGCGAGGACCGATGGCCCAGCCGACGCGCAGCCCAGGGAAGGAAACCTTCGAATAGCTGCCTAATAAAAGCGTCCTTCCGCTTCCGTCCAGTTCTTTCAAGGTTGGCAGCGGGCTTCCTTCATACCGAAGTTCGCTATAGATATCGCTCTCGACGAGCAAGGCGCCGGATGCAGACGCAAGCTCAACCAGCCGTTGCCGAGCGTCGAGGTCCATGGTCGCGCCCGTCGGATTTTGGAAGCTCGGGGTCACCACGATCAGTCCGGGACGGTGCTGAACCAGTAAGCCTTCGAGCAGGTCCAAATCGAGACCGTTCGAGCTCACCTGCACCGGCAGTAACTGGCAGCCCGAACGTGCAAACACACGCAGCACACCGTGATACACGGGATCCTCGCAGATCACCTTGGTGTTTGCCGTCGCGAATCGCCGAGCCACAAGGTCGAGCGCCTGCTGACAGCCGTTGGTAATGAGAATGTCGTCGCCGGCCCTTCCAATTCCATCGGCTCGCGCTTTCTCGAGCAGGTACCGCCGCAGCGGCGTGTAGCCGTAGGGAGATCCTAACTGTAGGATTTCCGCTGCGTCCTCGCCCTCGATCACGGCTCTGGACAACCTTCGAAAGGACGCCAGCGGAAACGCGTCACCCGCCGGGCGCGAAGTTGCGAAGTTCACCGACGGGGACTCCACAGATTGCGCTCGCGAAGGCTGCGCCGAACCGGGCCACTCCGATACGAAACTTCCGCGTCCGACATGTCCCTGAATAAATCCGGATTCTTCGAGCAAAGCATACGCGGCAGAAATGGTCGCGCGATTCATGCCAAGTTGAGCAGCCAATTCGCGGGTGGCGGGCAGCCTTTGACCGCGATGCAACATGCCCTTGTCGATGGCCGACGCGACCGCATTGGCGATTTGCCGGTATGCCGGTAGGTCCGAAGACTGATCGATCGCGATTTGCGGGAAATCCAGCAAGAGAACTAAAGCATACCAAATTGGATGGTACCGAGCCAGCCAATCCTTCCCCCATGGATTCCGCATGTCAGCCGCAGAAGCAGTCGCGCTAGGCTGATTTTGTGCTAAGTATGTGGCGCTCCGCCGCTTCTTCACTAGTCCTCGCGGGTTTGGCGTCGCTCCCGTTCTTTTCCTCTTCAACCCTGTACGCGCAGAGACACAACAAGAAAAACGAAGAACCGAAGAGTCAGGTTCTGCCGCTTCCGCCCGAACTCCCGACCGTGCTTGCGGCTGATACTCAGAGCCTCGACTTCCACATCTCCCCGCTCCTGAGATCCGGTGGGCTGGCAGTCCAGATACGGCGCAGCCTCACCGACCTGTTAAGGGACACTAGAGGCGAAACCATTGTGAAACTGCGGGCCTTTGTTTCGGGCATCGGCGATGCTCGCCGCGTCCAGACAGAGGTGACGTCCATCTTCTCGGAGCGAAAACTTCCACTGCCTGTCCTCACGGTAGTTCAGGTTGGCCGGCTGGGCGATGACCTCGCACAGGTCGTCATCGAAGCGGTCGTTTCCACCAAGCGCACTCTGAACCCGAATGGCCTCGCTTTTCTGTCCGGCCAGACCGGGAACTCGCTCCGGGACGCACTCGATCATCTGCGCCAGAGCGCGACGCAGGCTGAAGTCAGCCCGGACCAGGTGGTCAGCTGCACCTGCTTTGCGCCCGGGCTTGAAAACGCGGACACATCGCGCAGCGCGGTGGAATCCGTGTTCCCGAAGACCGCCGTGAACGTTGTCCAGGCTCTACGCGATCCCGTGAACAACACGACCATGTGCCAAGCCGTCGCCCAGCTCAGCCATTCCCCAAAAGAAAGTGCCCTGGTGTGGATCAAGAATGCGCATGTAAGTCTGGTAAATTCTCCGCGCCTCGTGTTTACCGGGCTCCAACTCAGCTTCGGCAATTATCTCGATGACGCCCGCGAGGCGTTCACGCGCCTGCAGCGCGCCGCTTCCGCGCTACAAGCCTCGGATGCTCCCGTACAGGTGAATGCGTTCTCGCTCGATCTCACCGCCGCCTCTGCGCTTCGAAAGAGCACGTCCTTCCCGCCTACGGTCTTCACAGTACAGACGGTGGAAGGGCTTCCGTCCGTTGATGCCTCAGCCGGCATCGAGGCGATTTTCGCGCCCGAGATGTCCCAGTCTGCCATCTTCCAGCGCTAGCCGAAGCTTTTCCGGGCAGACCGCAGGGCCGATCGGACGATACAATCTGTCCTGGATATGACTCCTCTTGTTGCAACCTTTGGCGAAGTGATGCTGCGGCTGTCGCCGCCCGGCTTCGAGCGCATTCTTCAGTCCCCCATGTTCAACGCCACGTTTGGCGGAGGAGAAGCAAACGTGGCTGTGTCCGTTTCGCAATTGGGAGGGAAGAGCCGTTTCATCACGGTTTTACCGGATTCGAACGCTTTGGCGGAGGGCTTGGTGGGAGAGTTGCGGCGATTCGGCGTGGAAGTGGACCGGATCGTCTACGGGCCGGGCCGGATGGGTCTGTATTTCGTCGAAGCGGGCGCGAATCAGCGGCCCTCCAAAGTGCTCTATGACCGCGCGGGCAGCGCCATCGCCATTGCCAAACCTGGTTCGATCAACTGGAAATCGGCGCTCGAGGGGGCGACCTGGTTCCACATCACGGGCATCACTCCGGCCATCAGCGCCACGGCAGCAGAGCTTTCGCTCGAGGCGCTCCGGGCAGCGCGCGAACTTGGCATCCAGACATCCTGCGATCTCAATTACCGCAAAAATCTTTGGAAGTGGGGCAAAGCGCCCACCGAGGTCATGCCCGAACTGCTGAAGCTGACGGACGTCTGCATCGCGAACGAAGAAGACTGCCAGAAATCGATCAACATTCACGTCGACATCGACGTGGAATCAGGCAGTCTCGAACGCGAAAAATATTCGGAGCTGGCCGAACGGGTCCTTGATACCTATCCCAATCTGAAAGCTCTGGCGATCACGCTGCGTGAATCGAAGAGCGCCTCTCACAACGGCTGGTCCGCCTGCCTTCACACCCGCGAGCGCTTTTTTCTCAGCAAGCAGTACGAAATCACCCACATCGTCGACCGTGTGGGAGCCGGAGACAGTTTCGCGGCCGGCCTTATCTACTCGATGAGCCGTGAGAAAGCGCCGGGTGAGGCACTGGAGTTCGCTGTCGCCTCGTCCTGCCTGAAGCACTCGATCCCGGGTGATTTCAATCGCTTCAGCGAATCAGAAGTCAACGCGCTGATTTCGGGCGGCGGATCCGGGCGAGTACAGCGGTAGGTGGTCAGCAGACTCTCGAAACCCGCAGAGACCCGCGACGTCACGCCCTCTGTATAATCCAGACAGGCAATCCCTTCATGCGTTTTTGTACTCCCGCGCGAGCAGCGGCCTGGGCCGTTCTCAGTGCGTTCCTGCTTTCTTCCCTCTCAGCACAGGAATCGAACCCGCCGGGCAAACCAACCGTCTCCGCCCACGATTTGCAGAAAGCAAACGGCAACTCCGGAAAGCCGGGGTCAAGCGACTCGAGCAAATCGAGCACGAGTGATGCCCCTGCGCCCGGAACCAGCGAAACGAATACCACGGTGCCGCCGCCGCCCACCGAAACCTCGGACGCCGCAAAGCAGAATAAGGCAGACCCTAACTCGATCCGGGTCACGGTCAACGAGGTAATCGTTCCTGTCACGGTCACGGACGAAAAGGGCCGGTTCGTGTCGGATCTGGACAAAAAAGATTTCCAGATTTTCGAAGAGAATAAGCCGCAGAACATCCAGTACTTCACGCGCGAGCGCAGCCAGCCGGTTGTCATCGGCTTTCTTCTCGATCTGAGTACCGCGAGCAGAATTCATTGGAAGAACTATCAGAATGCTGCCTCTGAACTGGTACAGACGCTGCTGACCGGAGATAAGAAGTATTCCGGTTATCTGATCGACTATGCGCAGGGCGCGGAAGTGGCCGTGAACACCACCAACGATCCGGAGCCGATCGTGGAGAAGATCCGGAAGCTGAAGCCTGGCGGCGGAGCGGCGCTGTACGACGCCATTTACCTGGCCTGTACCAGCCGCAAACTCGTGCAAGGCGAACCGATTGAGCCCCGACGCATCATCATCATCATCGGCGACGGTCACGACAACGCGAGCAAGCACTCGCTGAATCAGGTAGTCGAACTCGCGCAGCGCAACCTGGTGACCGTCTACTGCATCAGCACCGCGGCTTTCGGGTTCGCAAATGAAACGGATGACACGCTCGTCCGCTTAGCACAGGAAACGGGCGGCCGCGTCGTTTATCCCCTGGGCGATGTGTACAAAGACACGGATGGCTACCTTTCCCATCCCTCGGACGACGGCAATTACGCCCTGACCGTCGGAACGGGAGCCTACAAATCGGCGGTGGACGGCCGCATGTATCACGCAATCTCTGACATTGCCGGCGAGGTGACGATGCAGTACATCATCCGCTACATCTCCGATACCGATTCGGCGAAAGCGTACCGTAACGTAAAGGTGGTTGTGGATTTAGGAAATGTGCGTGTCCGGGCTCGCAAGGGCTATTACGCCGCTACCCCTTAGTACCCCTTTCGGGACTCCGCCCAACGCCCGCCGGCGCTTCCGCCGCGATAAGCTGGTTTGAAGATGTCCGCTCGGGTCCTGAGCTTCGCCGCGTACGCTCCCAAGGCGGGACAATATCTGCTTCTGTTATCCGACCTGCCCCAGCGCGGGGTTCAGACGCTGGGCGTTCTTCTTCTTGATCCCGCGACAGACATGCTTTACTTGCGTCTGCGGCGCGATTGGGAACGCGTGGCCAGCGAAGAGGACGCCGAAGTGCTGGCGGAACTCGAAGAAGACCTCCAGGCACTGAGTCAGGAGCGGGGTGGCGCGGCCGTCCTCGATTATCTCGAGGGCAATCTTTCGAACAGCGTGCGGGTGACCGACCGCGAGGCCGTCACGGTTCGCGATTTCGACAAGAAACTGAACGAGCTCTACCGTGAGCACGTGCCTTCCCATGTGCTCCAATTCCGCACTCACCTGCCCCGCTATTCGCTCGCGGTAGCGGCCGGTCCCTTTCTGACGAATCCCGAGGATGTGCACGCCGAGGAGTGGCTCGAGGTGCCGGCCGATCTGCGCCTTGACGACGATATGTTCGTGGCGGAGATCCGCGGCCAATCCATGGAGCCGAAGATCCCAAACGGCAGCCTGTGCGTCTTTCGCCGCAACGTTGTGGGATCACGCAACAACCGGCTCGTGCTGGTGCGGAATTCTGAACTCGCTGACGACAACCAGTACACCGTGAAGCGTTATAAAAGCGAGAAGCGTGTCACGGAGGATGGATTTGTGCAAACGCGCATCCGGCTTGAAAGTCTGAATCCGGCGTATCCGTCCTGGGATCTCGATCCCGAAGAAGAAAAATATCAGGTCATTGCCGAGTTCGTCCGCGTGCTGGAATAGCGTTACGCTTCCTCGGCCTTCCTGCGTTTCTTCTTGCCGCTGCCGTATTCGACGGCAAGTCCGAATGTCAGCTTGCGTTCCACACCGTCCGCACGATCCAGTCGCACCCGCACCTTGTCGCCGATTCCGAAGCCCTTGCGGCTGCGTTCGCCGATGATCTTCCGGCCATTCTCGTGGTACAGGTAGCGGTCCCCGGGCAGGCTCTCTATGGGAACGAGGCCTTCGATAAACAGTTCACTCAGCTCGACGAAGAACCCAAAGCGAGTCGTACTGATGATCAGAGCATCGAACTCGTCGCCCACCCGATCCTGCATAAACTTGACCTTCTTCCACTCGATCAGCTCGCGCTCCGCTTCGGCGGCGCGGCGTTCGGTGAAGGAAGTGTCGTCCCCCAGCTCATGCAGCGTTCCGCTGTCCAGTAACGGCCCACCCGTATCGAGGTAGTGGCTGAGCACGCGATGAACAATCAGGTCGGGATAGCGGCGGATGGGCGATGTGAAATGCGTGTAGGAGGAGGCGGCCAGGGCGAAGTGTCCTTCGTTGACGTTGCTATACCGCGCCTGCTTCAGGGAGCGAAGCATGAGGTAACTCAGGATGCGCTCCTCGGGCGTGTCGGCGATCTTCGCGATCAGCTTCTGGTAATTGCGGGAGGAGATCTCGAAGTTCTCCTGCGGCATGACCCTGTCCTTCCGGACTTTTCTACCATCCCGCCGCTTCTCGGATATGGCAAAACGCTTCACGGGTATCGCTCCCACTCCTAGCGAGTATCCGTAGTGGGATGCGATCTCTTCGAAGGCCAGAACACGTTTAGCGTCGGGCCGCTCGTGAATCCGGAACAGGCTAGGGATGCCCGCTGACTCGAGATGACCCGCGACCGCTTCGTTTGCGGCCAGCATAAATTCCTCGATGATGCGGTGAGCAATGTTCCGCTCCGCCCGGCTGACTCCCACCATCTGTCCCGACATGTCCAGCTCGACATTGCTCTCGGGCATATCGAAGTCGATGGAGCCACGCTTGGCCCGCTTGCGGTTCAGGATGAGCGCCAGGTCGCGCATCTGCTCGAACCTGCCTACCAGGGGTGCATACTGCTCGCGAATGGCAGCGTCACCGTCAAGCAGCCGGAAAACGTTCGTATACGTCATCCGTTCCGCGCTCCGGATCACGCCACGGGTGAAGTCCTGCGCTACGACATCGCCCTTCCGATCAATTTCGAGTAGCGCGGAAAGAACTAAGCGATCCTCTTTCGGCCGCAGTGAACAGATATCGGTCGATAGCTCGACCGGCAGCATCGGAACCGCGCGGTCCGGAAAGTAAACGCTAGTCCCGCGTAACAAAGCCTCCTTGTCGATGGGAGTATCGGGCCGGACGTAATAGCTCACGTCGGCGATATGCACGTGCAGGGCGAAGTTGCCGTTCGGGAGATGATCGACCCAGACCGCATCGTCGAAGTCTCGGGCCGTTTCGCCGTCAATCGTGACGATGGGGAAGGAACGGAAGTCCCGTCTCCGCGCGAACTCCTCGTCGGGGATGACGTGAGAGAAACTGCGCGCCTGCTCGATTACCTCAGGAGGGAACTCGTGCGGAAGGTGATGCTTGCGGATCACGATCTCGACATCAACACCGAAATCATCCGGATAGCCGAGAATCTCGATGACGCGCCCGACCGCAGACTCTCCGCCTTCCGGGAATTCGAGGACCTCAACGTTTACGACGGCGCCGTCCAGATCTTCAGCCGATTTGAACTCGCGCGGAACCACCCCCACGCGATCGACTGACGGGCGGTTGCCGGGCAATTCCATGCCTTCGGGAATGGCGATCCATTGCTGGATCCGGTCATCCGAGGGAACAACGAAGTTGCCGCGTTTGCGCACCCGGAACTCGCCGACGACCGTAAAGTGGGCACGCCGGAGTATCCGAACCAGTTCCCCTTCCGCTCTACCCTCGGCGCCGCGCCGAGTGACATGCACGAGTGCGCGGTCGCCGTGCATACCCTTGGCCGCTTCATTCGGCGGTAGAAAAATATCTTCAGCTGTCGTCTCTCCGGAGGGGTCCGGTATCAGGAAACCAAATCCATCCCGATGCACTGAAAGGCGGCCGGCAACGTAGTCGGAATGCGCGCCCGTTGCAACAAAGTGACCGGAGCGGAGTTCAACCAGAAGACCTTTGTCCCCTAACCGGTCCAGCACGTCTTCGAGCGCATCCCGGTTCTCTCCAGTAAGCCGCAGTTCCTTCACCAACTGCTTGTAGGTAGCTTTCCCATGCGGAAGTTTACGGATGTGCTCTAGCAGGCTGCGATCTGTGAAGTGCACCGGCGCACCACGAACTCCCTTGGACACTTCCAAATTATAGGAGTGATGTCGTCCGGCTTCCGGAACGCCGCGGTGCGGGAAGTTAGCGCGCGACAAAGAGCCCTTTGCCCGAACCTCCGGCCGGGCCGGTACGAGCACCTTCGGCAAACGCGGGCAGATAGGCCGGCCCGAGACGGCAACCTCGGCGTACCTCACGAGGTCCCAATCCGTACCGATAGGCACACCCGTACTGTCGAAGACTCTCAACGAAGTTTCCGCTGGCCAACTGTATCGGCCATTGAAGTGTTGCAGGTCGATCTGCTGTTGGCCGAAGGTGCGATTGAATCTACTTGATGCGGTGAATGGCGGCTTCGGATACGCTGCGATCCAGTTCGCGCCGCATCCTTCTAAGCTGGCGTCGCACGTAGACGGCGCGCCTGGTTAATTCATGTTCGGGATCACAGACAGACAGAACCCCCTGTAGCATCTCTTCGCAATCACACTGCATGCGACTGAGGTGTTGGCTCACACGGGCAAGCCGCTCCAGCCTGACTGACCTTCGAATTGACGCGGGCGTCTGCAAGTCAAGGGAAATATATCAACCAACCGCCCCAATGCACAATAAATACCGCGGGTTCGAATGGGATAGGACGGTTGGCCTATGTCGCCGGGAACCCTCCATACCGGATTGGCGATCATAGAACTGATGCTGTTGAGAGCCACTGTTGCGCTCTGTCTGGCGGTCAGCCTTTACGGCGAACGTGCGCCGGACTTCCCTCCCTTCGATGCGTGGCGGCGAGCCATCATCTCTGGCGACGAGAAAGCCCTCGAAGATTCATATAGCCGCCGTCCGCCCGCGCGGATACTCCGAGGCCAAAATCAGATTTCCGATCTCACGGAAGAAGGCCGGTTTTGGACGGGGCTGAAGGCGGCCGGGCTCACCGCGATCAACCCCAAACTGCTCTCGCTCGAGATGGCCAATGGAAAGGCTCAGGTTGTGATTCGCGTGGACGCGAAAGCGGGCGAAAAGAACGTCGTCGGCTCTGTCGCTCAACTGTGGGTTCAGCAACTGGACGGGTGGCACATTGCGGTCAGCCAAACGTCCGGATTCGGGGTCGAATCCGCACGCACACTTCCGGAATCCGTTAAACCTAATCCGTCTTTATATCCACCGCCGGACCGAGCACGCGCCGATCTTCAGGCTGCCCTGGCTGCGGCGAAGCGTGAGGGCAAACGTGTGCTGGTCGTTTTCGGCGCCAATTGGTGTTACGACTGCCACGTACTGGACGCTACCTTCCGATCCCCTAACTTCGCCACCCTAGTCAGTCAGAACTATGTCGTACTGCATATCAATATCGGCGACGAGGGGAAAGATAACAACGACCTTGCTCACCAGTTTGGCGTTGGTCTGGATCGGGGCGTACCGAATCTGGCAGTCCTGGACTCAAGCGGACGGGTGCTGGTCGCTCAACGCGGCGAGTTCGAAGCGACCACAAAAATCGGCCCGAGCGACGTTCGCGCGTTTCTGGAGAAATGGAAACCGAAAAGAGCGGGCGCGCGCGAAATCGGACCTGCCTCATAACAACGCCTTGGCGCTACCATGGGTGGACACTCTTTGCCATGATCTTCCGTTTTGTAGGCTCGCTGCTATTTACATCGGCTGTCTTTGTCGCCGGCTATTGGTTCGGATCGGGAAGCACACCCGTGCACGCGCAATCAACGGCGCGGGTCTTCGAGCTACGCACCTATCACACGCCCGAAGGCAAGCTGGACAATTTGCTCGCTCGTTTCCGGGATCACACAATCGACATATTTAACAAGCACGGAATGACCAGTGTCGGGTATTGGGTTCCGAGCGATGAGCCGTTGAAGGGTAGAACGCTCATCTACATCCTGGCGCATCCGAGCCGGGAAGCAGCCAAGACGAATTGGGCGGCGTTTCGAAGTGACCCCGAGTGGAAAAAAGTCGCGGCGGCTTCCGAAGCGAACGGCAAGATCGTGGAGAAAGTCGATTCCGAGTTTATGGAGCCCACTGACTTCTCCAAGATCAAGTAGCCGGGCTCTTCGGTACGTGGCCGGTTAGGGGCGAACGGCGAGCGCGGAAACAGTTCGCCACGCGTAGTCGACGAGCGGGTAGAGCGACGATTCGCGTAGCCGCTCCACATCGCTGTGCGCTCCGAAGTTCGTCGAATCGTTTTCCGTTGCAGCGGGCCCGATTCCATAGCTTGGGATCCCTTTTGCCCGCAGCTGAGCCATATCGCTTGCTCCCGTCGACATAGTCGGCAAAACCGTCGCACCCGGGTAGACCTCCCCGGCGATGCGCTCGAGGGCCTTGTACATCTCCGTGTCGAGCCTCGATGGCGGCGACGGAGGGCGGGTGGTGGGAAGCGGCACAATTTTTACGGCCGGGTCTCCTATCACGCGTTTCATCTCTTCGTAGAAAGCGGGGACGTTCTCATCCGGAAGTGCTCGAACATCGATCGTCGCTTCGGCTTGTGAAGGGATGACATTTGGGCCAACCCCGGCCTTCAAAATCGTCGGAACAACTGAGGTGCGCAGCATCGAATACCGGCTCGGCTCGTTTTTGGCCAGGTAGTGTTGGGCTTCATCTGCTGTTGCCGGATTCAAGAGCGCGTTGTAGCGCGCGGCTTTCTCCGGAGGGCTCATCCCGGCTAACTTCTCGAAATAGGTTCGCGTCGTATCGCTGAGCCGCATAGGCGTTCTCCAGGTGCCGACCTTTTCGACAGCGCCGCCCAGATGGATCAGCGCGTTGTCTTCCCTCGGCACGGAGCCGTGGCCGGACGTGCCGTTCACAACCAGGCGAACGCGCGCTGGAAGTTTTTCAGCCGTTCCGATATTGACGGCCACCACCTGCCCATTCTCGATCACAGCTCCGCCGCCCTCCGTGAGAGCGAACTCGGCGTCGATGTCATT
>Ga0308175_100002251_pt1 | contig 13160 bp, 13 predicted proteins | sample PhyCR1_3_FD_203893 | JGI IMG/M metagenome (GOLD analysis project Ga0308175, IMG submission 203893) | Soil microbial communities from UC Gill Tract Community Farm, Albany, California, United States - DLSLS.C.R1 | ecosystem: Environmental > Terrestrial > Soil > Agricultural land | place: USA...
TCTCCGCCTGGCGCTTCGCGACCCGGTAGACGTCGGTGTCGGAGATCAGCTTCTCGCGCTCCCGGCGCGCCTCGGCGACGATGCGCTCGGCCTCCTGGCGCCCCTCTGCGACGACCTCCTCACGCCGCGCCCGGACCTCCTCGGACTCCGCGAGGGCCGCCTGCGTGGCCGACGAGAGCTCGTCGACGGCGCGCAGCAGCGCCTCCCGGTCGACCACCACGGAGCCCGACCTACCCCGCGAGCGAGCCTGCTCGACCATCCCTCGCAGCTCGGCCAGCTTCACCTGCACGTCCACGTCGTCCTCTTCCCGCCTGCCCCGCCGACCCCCCGGCCGGCACTGCCCGACGATACGTCCGCTCACCGACGCTGCGCGAGCCGGTCGGTGAGCCGGTCCAGGACGAGGCCCGGCACGAGGCCGGACACGTCTCCGCCGAACGTGGCGACCTCCTTGACCAGGCTCGAGGCCAGGAAGGAGTACTCCGGGCTCGTCGGCACGAAGACCGTCTCGATACCGGACAGGCTGGAGTTCATCTGTGCCATCTGCAGCTCGTAGTCGAAGTCGCTGACCGCCCGGAGGCCCTTGACGATGGCGTGCACGTCGTGCGCGCGGCAGAAGTCGGTGAGCAGGCCGTCGAACACGTCGACCCGGACGTTGTCGTAGGAGGCGCACACCTCGGTGAGCATGTCGACGCGCTCGTCCGCGCTGAACAGCCTGGTCTTGGCCTTGTTCACCCCGACCGCGACGACGACCTCGTCGAACAGCGCGGCGGCCCGGCCGATGATGTCGAGGTGCCCGTTGGTGACCGGGTCGAAGGACCCCGGGCAGGCGGCTCGTCGCACGGCGTGCTCCTCGGTCGGCCCTGGCCGGACGGGGCGCCGGCGGTTCTCAGGCGGTGGCGCGACCGTACCAAAGCACGGTCTCGCCGTACCGTCTCGCCTTCCCGGCGGCGAACCCGTCCGGCCAGGCCAGATCGGCTCCCCTGCCGGAGCGCTCCACGACGACGACCGCGCGGGCGGCCAGGAACGACTGGTCGCGCAGGGCGTGCAGGGCCGCGACCACCTGGTCGTCGGGAAGGTCGTACGGCGGGTCGAGGAACACCACGTCGTACGGCGCCCGCGGCGGCTGCGCGAGGAAGGTGTGGACCGACTGGGAGACGACGTCGGCGGCGAAGCCGAGCGCCCGGGCGTTCTCGCGGATCAGGCCGGCGGTGCGGCGGTCCTGCTCGACCAGGGTGACCACGCCGGCGCCTCGCGAGCGGGCCTCCAGGCCGACCGCGCCGCTGCCGGCATAGAGGTCGAGGAAGCGCAGGCCGTGCAGCGACCCGAGCGCGGCGTCGACGGAGGAGAACAGCGCCTCGCGCACGCGGTCGGAGGTGGGCCGGGTGCGCGAACCGGCCGGCGCCTTGATGCGCCGGCCGCCCGCGGTGCCGCCGATGATCCGGGTCACGTCTTGGCCAGGTAGTCGGCCCGCTCGGCGGCCTCGAGCCAGCGAACCTGCTCGGCAAGGGTCGGGTGGCGCTCGAGAGCGGGATCGTCCTCGACGAGGGCGGTGGCGACCTCGCGCGCCTCGGCGATGACGTCCTCGTGGTCGAGCACGTGCAGCAGCCGGAGGCTGGAGCGGCGCCCGGACTGCGACGCCCCCAGCACGTCGCCCTCCCGGCGCTGCTGCAGGTCGACCCGGGAGAGCTCGAACCCGTCGGTCGTCGCCGCGACCGCGGCGAGCCGCTCCCGCGCGGCGCTGCGGGCCTCCGCCCCCGTGACCAGCAGGCACAGTCCCGGCAGGCCCCCTCGCCCGACCCGGCCGCGCAGCTGGTGCAGCTGCGAGACGCCGAACCGGTCGGCGTCCAGGACCACCATCATGGTGGCGTTGGGCACGTCGACGCCCACCTCGATGACCGTCGTCGACACCAGGACGTCGACCTCGCCCGCGGCGAAGGCGCGCATCACGGCGTCCTTGCGGTCCGCGGCCATCCGCCCGTGCAACGTCTCCAGCCGCAGCCCGTTCAGCGGCCCCCCGGCGAGCATCGGCGCGACCTTCTCGACCGAGGCCGGCGGCGGCGCGTCGGCGTCGTCCTCGCCGAGGTCGTCGCGGCGCCCGGGCTCGTCCGCGCCGTCGCCGATCTGCGGGCAGACGACGTAGACCTGATGCCCCTTGCCGACCTCCTCACCGATCCGTTCGAAGCCGCGGGCCAGCCAAGAGGGGTGCTCGGCGGTCGGCACGACGCTGGTCTGGATCGGCGCACGCCCGGCCGGCAGCTCGCGCAGAGTCGAGGTCTCCAGGTCACCGAAGACGGTCATCGCCACGGTCCGCGGGATGGGCGTCGCGGTCATCACCAGCACGTGCGGCGGGGTCGCCCCGCTCTTCTCGGTCAGGGCGGCGCGTTGCTCGACGCCGAACCGGTGCTGCTCGTCGACGACCACCAGCCCGAGGTCGGCGAACTGCACGTGCTCCTCCAGCAGGGCATGGGTGCCGATCACGATGCCTGCCGATCCGGACGCCGCGTCGAGCAGGGCCTCCCGCCGCGCCGCCGCACCCAGCGAACCGGTGAGCAGAGCGACCCGGGTGCCGTCCTCGGCGCCACCCAGCATCCCGCCCTGCGCGAGATCCCCCAGCAGGCCGGTGATCGAGCGGTGGTGCTGCTGGGCGAGCACCTCGGTCGGGGCCAGCAGCGCCGCCTGCCCGCCCGAGTCCACCACGCGAAGCATCGCTCGCAGCGCGACCACCGTCTTGCCCGAGCCCACCTCGCCCTGCAGCAGCCTGTGCATCGGGTGTGCCGCCGCCAGGTCGTCCAGCAGGGTCCGGCTGACCTCCTGCTGGCCCCCGGTGAGCTCGAACGGCAACCGCTCGTCGAAGCGGTCGAGCAGGCCACCCGGGCGTCCGGTGCGCGGCTCGGCGCCGACGACGCTCAGCAGGTGCCGGCGTTGCGCCAGGACCGTCTGGGTCACGAACGCCTCGTCGAAGCGCAGGCGCCTGGTCGCCGCCTGGAGCTCGGCGCGGTCCTGCGGCCGGTGCAGCCCGCGAAGGGCGTCCAGGTGAGAGAGGAACCCGTGCCGTCGGCGGACCTCCTCGGGCAGCGTCTCCGGAACGTCGCCGACCAGGTCGAGGGCCAGCTCGACGGCCTTGGCGATCTGCCAGCTCTGCACGCTCGCGGTCGCAGGGTAGATCGAGATCAGCTGCGGTCCCATCTCCCACTCGGCGGCCCTGACCTCGGCACCGTCCTCCCCCTCGCCCTCGTCGACCATGTCGGTCTCCGGGTGGGCGAGCTGGAGCTGCCCGCGGAACGTGCTGACCTTGCCGGAGAACAGCCCGACCCGGCCGGGCGCGACGTGCTCCTGACGCCACTCCGCCACCCGCCGCGACCTGAAGAAGGCCAGCCTGAGCCGGTTGTCCTCGGTCGCGACGACCACCTCGAGCCGGAAGGCGGTGCGACCCGTCCGCCTGTCCCGGTAGGTGTGCGCACTGGCACTCACCACCCGGGCGATCACCGTGACGTGCTCGTCCGGCTCGATGTCGCCGAGGTCGGACAGCCTGCCCTTGTCGACCCACTTGCGCGGGTAGTGCTGCAGCAGGTCACCCACGGTCGTGTAGCCGAACGCCTTCTCGAACGCGGGAGCGCCCCGGCCCGCGACGGTGGCCAGCTTGGAGTGCCACCCGATCGTGGAGCGGCTCCCGGTGCCCGTCATAGCTGGATCGTCCTACTCGACACCGACGAGAAGCGGATGGCCCTGCTGCTCCCCGTCGTACACCACCACGTCGACGGTGGGGTGGCTCGCGCGGACGTACGCAGCGCAGCGCTCCGCCAGGTCCTGGGCGTGCGCGCCGGCCACCAGGGTGACGAGCTCACCCCCGCCGCCGAGCATCCGCTCGAGCACGCCGGCGCCGACGTCGTACAGGTCGTCGCCGACGAGGACGTAGTCGCCCTCGATGGCACCGAGGACGTCTCCCGGCTCGCACGGTCCGGCGGTCGTCATGGCCCGCTTCGTGGCCACGCTGACCCCGCCCGACCTCAGGTGCCGGGCTGCCGCGCTCATGTCGACGATGTCCTGCTCGAAGCTGCGCCCCGGCTCGTGCACGGCGAGGGCGGCCAGTCCCTGGACCTGGGCGTCGGTGGGGATCACGGCGACCCGCGCGGCACCGGACTGCCGCACGGACCGCGCTGCCGCCTCCGCGACCGCGACCGAGTCCCGGTCGTTGGGGAGCACGATGACCTCCGCCGTACCCGCCGCCTGGATCGCCTCGACCACCTGGTCGGTCGACGGTCGCCTCCCGGGCCCACCGCGGACGACGATCGCGCCGGCCTGCTCGAAGAGCTGCCCGAGCCCGGCGCCCGCGGCGACGGCTACGACGGTCCGGCCCCGTCGGGTCGCGGCGGCCCGGGAGTCACGGCTGACCTGCTCGGCGAAGTGGGTGACGCGCACCCGGTGCGGGCGGCCCGCCTCGATCCCCACCTCGAGCGCCGCCCCGACGTCGTCGACGTGCACGTGCACGTTCCACTGCCCGTCCCCGCCGACGACCACCAGGGAGTCGCCGAGCCTGGCCAGCGCGGAGCGTAGCGCCGGGACCCGCTCGTCCTCGGCGTCGAGGAGGTACATCACCTCGTAGGCCGGCCCGTCGGGGGTCAGGTCCCCGGTCGGCAGCGGGACCGGTATGGCGTGGGCGCCCAGCCGGACCCGGCGCGACACCGGTCGCCGACCGGTCAGTGCGGTGTCGGCGGCGTCCAGGACCACGCACAGCCCCCGTCCGCCGGCGTCGACGACCCCGGCGTCACGGAGCGCGCGGAGCTGGCCGGGAGTCTCGGCGAGTGCCTCCTGGGCGGCCCGGGCCGCGGCTCGGACGACGTGCCCGACGCGGTTGTGAGTGTCCGCGGCGGCTCGGCCGGCCGCGTCCGAGGCGGCTCGCGCGACGGTGAGGATCGTCCCCTCGACGGGATCTCCGACGGCGGCGTAGCTGGCCTCCGTGGCCAGCGCCATGCCCTCGGCGAGCACCACGGCGGAGCGGTCCCGCGGGCCGGCGGCGGACAGCCGCTTGCACAGCGCCCCGACGAGCTGGGAGAAGATCACCCCCGAGCTGCCGCGCGCGCCGAGGAAGGCGCCTCTCGCGAAGGCGCCGAAGGCGGCACGCAGGTCGCCCGGCCCGGCCTCGGACCCGAGCGCGTCGAGCATCGCATTGCGGGCCGACTCGAAGGTCAGGAACAGGTTGGTCCCGGTGTCGCCGTCGGGGACCGGGTACACGTTGAGCGCGTCGATCTCCTCGCGCGCCTCGCCGAGCGCTTCGAGGGCGGTCTCGGCGAAGCGCAGCACCGTGGGGAGGTCGAAGGTCGCGACGGCGGCGTCCGGCCCGGCCACGCTGCACCCCCTCTCGCCCGGCTCGTGCACGTGCCAGGCTAGTGCCTCGGCCCCGAGGCCCGACGCCCGTCCGCCTGCGGAGCGCGTTCGCCGATTGGCCTGACCCCGTGCCCGTCGGATATCCTGTGTCGGTTGCCCGCGCGCCCTCGTGCGCTGCGTGGGTCCCCGCACGTAGAAACCCAACGATCCCAGGAGTTCACGGTGGCTGCCGTCTGTGACATCTGCGCCAAGCGCCCGGGCTTCGGTCACAACCGGCCGTGGTCCCGCAAGATCACCAACCGTCGGTTCAACCCGAACATCCAGCGGGTGCGGGCGACCGTGAACGGCGCCCCCAAGCGGCTGAACGTCTGCACCGGCTGCCTCAAGGCCGGCAAGGTCACCCGCTAGGCGCTCCCCTCGCCGACGAGCCGCCCTCCGGGGCGGCTCTTCGCGTCTCGGGTGCCGCTTCACCCACGCAGGTCACGACGACCTCCTCATGCTCGTCGTACGTCATCCGCCGGCGTTGCTCCGGCGGCCACTTCGCATGACCTCCGCCGGGTGCCGGCAGGTCACGTCGGGTCAGAAGTGGGTGTGGCCGCCGGGGCCGTCGTACCGCGAGCCGTCGACCGTGACCCCCTCGCCGTCGCCGACCTCGCCGATCTCCGTCCACCCGTCGGGCAGCGTGGTGCCGGACGGGAAGGTGGCCACCAGGGCGTGGTCGTCGCCGCCGGTGAGCACGAACCGGAGCGGGTCGGCGCCCAGGGCGGCGCCCACCGCGTGCAGCGGCTCGGCGATCTCGAACGCGTCGCTGCGCAGGTCCACGCCGACGCCGCTCGCGGTGGCTACGTGCCCGACGTCGGCGAGCAGCCCGTCGGACACGTCGATCATCGCGGTGGCCCCGGCGGCCGCGGCCTCGGCGCCGGCGGCGTACGGCGGCTGGGCGCGACGGTAGGCCTCCACCAGGGCGCGCGGGGACCGGAAGCCGCGGGCGAGCACCGCGAGGCCACCGGCGGCCCAGCCCTGCCGGCCGGCGAGCGCGACCACGTCGCCGGGACGCGCGCCGGACCGTCGTACCGGCTCACCCGACACGCAGCCCAGAGCGGTGATCGAGACCAGCACCTGGTCGGCGCCGGTCAGGTCGCCGCCGACGACCGACGCGCCCACGAGCGCGCACTCCTCGGCGATCCCCCGGGCCAGGTCGAGCGCCCAGCCGACCGGCAGGTCCACCGGCGCCGCGAGCCCGACCGTGAGCGCCGTCGCCCGCCCGCCCATGGCGTTCAGGTCGGACAGGTTGGCCGCCGCGACCCGGCGACCGATGTCAGAGGCCTCGGCCCAGTCCCGCCGGAAGTGCCGGCCGTCCACGTGCAGGTCCGTCGACACCACCACCCGGCCGTCGGGGACGGCGACCACGGCGGCGTCGTCGCCCGGGCCGAGCAGCACCTGCTCGCCCTGCGGGAACAGCTCCGCCAGCGCGTCGATCAGCGCGAACTCACCGACGTCGGCCAGCGTCTTCTCGACTGGTGCGCCCATGGCCGCCATCCAACCGCAGCCCGTCCGCCGTGTTCCTGCCGGGGGCGCGGGCACGGTAGGTTGTGCCGGACCGGCCAGCGCCGGCGACCAGCGACATGGAGCGACACCGAGGCGAACAGGGGTGCGGCATGGTGGTGCAGGCCTACATCTTGATCCAGACCGACGTCGGCAAGGCCGCCGAAGTGGCCGCGGAGATCGCCCAGGTCAAGGGCGTCACGCTCGCCGAGGACGTCACCGGCCCGTACGACGTGATCGTGCGCGCCGAGGCCCGCAACGTCGACGAGCTCGGCAAGCTCGTGGTGGCACGGGTGCAGAACATCACCGGCATCACCCGCACCCTGACCTGCCCGGTGGTGCACATCTGAGCAGCACCCACCGCTCGACCATGCGACGGCGCTCGTCCAGGTGCAGGGCGGGCGCCGTCGCCTGTGCCGGGGCGCTCCTCCTCCTCGCCGGCTGCTCCGGCTCGGGCCACTCCGTCGGCGTGGACGCCCCGGCGCTCGCCGGGGCCCGGGCCCGGGCGTGCGCGGACCTGCTCGGCACCCTCCCCGACCGCGTCGACGACCGGCCCCGGATGCCCGTGCACGGCACCGGGTACGCCGCGGCGTGGGGGGACCCACCGATCGAGCTGCGCTGCGGCGTCGCCAAGCCCGCGCAGCTCGACCGGTTCGCCGCCTGCCAGACCGTCAACGGGGTGGACTGGTTCATCCCCGAGTCGCAGCAGACCGGGCGGGCCGTGGACATCACGATGACGACGGTCGGGCGGGCGGAGTACGTCGAGGTGCAGGTGCCGCACGACTACTTCCCGCCCGCTGCGACGATGGCCGACCTGGCCGGCGCCGTGAAGCAGTCGATCCGCCAGGTCAGGGCCTGTCGGTGAGGCCGGTCAGCGCAGACCGGTGTCCCGGTGCAGGGCCAGCTGGATCAGCCGGTCCACGAGCGCTGCGTAGTCCACCCCGCTCGCCTGCCACATCCGCGGGAACATCGACGACGGCGTGAAACCGGGCATGGTGTTGATCTCGTTGACCACCACGCGCTCGTCGGGCAGCACGAAGAAGTCCACGCGGGCGAGCCCCTCGACCGAGAGCACCTCGAAGGCCTGCGCGGACAGCTCCTGGATGCGTCGTACGACGTCCTCGGGAAGGTCCGCGGGAACGGTGAGGACGGTCTGCTCCTCGGGGAGGTACTTCGCGGCGAAGTCGTAGAACTCGTGGTCGCCCATCACGTTGATCTCGGCGACAACCGAGGTGTCCGGCGGGTTCCCGGCGAACCCCTGCAGGACGCCGCACTCGATCTCTCGCGCCCCCTCGGCCGCGACCTCGACGAGCACCTTGGGGTCGTGGCGCCGCGCCTCCGCGATCGCGTCGTCGAGCTCGTCGCGGTCGTGCACCTTGCTGATTCCCAGGCTCGAGCCGCCGCGCGCGGGCTTGACGAACACGGGGTAGCCCAGCGAGTCGATCGTCTCCACGCACGCGGCCCGGTCGCTCTCCCAGTCGCGCGCGGTGACCACGGCGTAGGGCAGCACCGGCAGCCCGTGCGCCTGCAGCACCACCTTCATGTAGTGCTTGTCCATCCCGACCGCGGAGGCGAGCACGCCGGCCCCGACGTAGCGCACGCCGGCCATCTCGAGCAGACCCTGGATGGTGCCGTCCTCGCCCCACGGCCCGTGCAGCAGCGGGAACACCACGTCGACCTCGCCCAGCTTGCGCGGCACGGCGCTCGGCTCGTGCACCAGGAGCTCGCTGCCGTCCCGCTCGTTCGCCAGGGTGACCGTGGCTCGGGTGGGGTCGACCTCGGGCAGCTTGTCCGCGCTCGTGATCGCGAGCCGGGCGGGGTCGTCCGACTCCAGCACCCACCGGCCGTCGTGGGTGATCCCCACGGGCACCACGTCGTAGCGCTGCGGATCGATCGCCTCGAGCACGCTGCCTGCAGTGGCGCACGACACCGCGTGCTCGCTCGACCTGCCCCCGAACACCACGGCGACGCGCGGCTTGCGAGTGCGCACCTGCCCGTCCGCGGCCTGCTCGTCGTGCTCGCTCATGGTGAGCCGACCCTACCGGTCGGGCGGCCCCGTCACCGGCACCGAAACGGGCCCCGGCCGATCAGCCGGTGAGGTCGTCGAGGGCTGCGGCCAGGTCGTCCCACAGGTCGTCGACGTCCTCGATGCCGACCGAGAGCCGGACCAGGCCCTCGGGGATGGTGGCGGGCTCGGTCTTCCACCGCCGCCGCCGTTCGAAGGTCGACTCGACGCCGCCGAGGCTGGTGGCGTGCACCCACAGCCTGGTCTTGTGCGTGAGCAGGTCGGCCGCGAGCGCCCCCTGCTCGAGCACGACGGACACGATCGCACCGAACCCGGGGTAGCGGACCTCGCCGATCGCCGGGTGCTCCCCCAACCGTCGCACCAGCTCCTGGGCGTTGGCCTGCGCACGCTCCAGCCGGACGTGCAGGGTGCGCAGCCCGCGCAGCGCCAGCCAGGCCTCCAGGGTCCCCGGTGTCGCGCCGATCATGTCGCGGCGCTTCTTGAGCACGTCGTAGAGCTGGTCGTCGGCGGTGGCCACCGCGCCCATGAGCACGTCGCTGTGCCCGGCGATGAACTTCGTCGCGGAGTGAACCACCACATCGGCACCCAGCGAGAGCGGCTGCTGCAGCAGAGGCGTGGCGAAGGTGTTGTCCACGACGAGGTACGCGCCGGCCTCGTGCGCGGCCGCCGCGATCGCCGGGATGTCGGCCACCTCCAGGGCGGGGTTGGTCGGCGACTCCAGCCAGACCAGGGCGGCGTCGTCGCAGGCCTTGACCACCGCATCGGTGTCGGTGATGTCGACGAGCTGCGCCCGCACGCGTCCACGGGCCTCGAGGTCGGCCAGCTGCAGGAGGCTGCCGTTGTAGGCGTGCCGCGGCGCGACCACCAGGGCGCCGCTGCCGACCAGGTCGAGGATCGTCGCGACAGCGGCGAGCCCGGAGGCGAAGGCCAGGCAGCGGCCGCCCTCCAGGTCGCCGAGCGCCTCCTCGAACGCCGCCCACGTCGGGTTGCCGTAGCGGCCGTACTCCACCTCGCCGCCGGCCACGAACGTCGAGGCCATCGTGAGCGGCGCGTTGAGGGGGTTGTCGGGCTCGTGCGGTGGCCGGCCGGAGGTCACCGCCACGGTGGCCGGACGGTACGGCGGGCGGCCGGGCTGCTGGTCGGTCGACATGCCCTCAGCCTAGGCCGTGTCCCTCAGGCACGGCCTCGGTGCCGGCACCCGGGCGCCCACGTCCGGCGGCCGGCGTCAGAGCGTGCCGAGGTACTTCTTCAGGTCCTCCTCGAAGGCGACGTTCACCTTGGCCACGTGCTTGAACGACAACCAGGTCTTCGCGGCCGCGACGAAGGCGGCCTGCGGGTCCGGGTCCGGCGGGGTCGGCGGCGGCGAGCCGAGCGGGGCGAAGATCGTGCAGTCACCCTGGTTGCTCAACAGGGTCTTCATGTCGTCCCAGGTGAGGTAGGCACGGCCCTGCTGGCCCCAGGTGTCGCCCCAGGAGTTCTGGATCCAGATCCGCTTGTTCTCGACGTCCAGCTCGTCGAGGCAGTACTCGTGCCCACCGGCGACGTTGCCCGTGACCGACAGGCGCCCGTCCGCAGCCGGGTTGAACATGTCCTGGTGCCACTGGGTGCCGACGATGACCGGCTGCTTGGCCAGGGCCGACAGCAGTGCCTCCAGCGAGAAGGCGTGCTGGTAACCGCTGATGAGGTTGCGCTGCTTCAGCACCTTCGCCACGGACAGCCCGTCCGAACCGGTGTCCTGGGGTGGATACGACCCCGGGTAGTCGTCGATCTGCGTGGCCGCCGAGTAGACGCCGACGGCGTACTCCTCGTCCGCCTTCTCGTCGGCACCGAGCGCCTTCTGGACGTCCTCCTCCGCCCAGAACGGCTGGTACGACAGGCACTTCGTGGCCGCGTTGCCGGTGCACGACCCCAGCTGACCCTGGTCGAGCGTCGGTATCTCGGACTTGTGCCGCACCGACTTCAAGGTGCCGACGTCCACCGCCGTGAAGGCGTACTGCCACGATCGCGGGTCGTGTCGGATGTGGCGCCCCAGGCGCGGGTCGCTCGGCGTCTCGAACGTGCTGACGTAGTCGGTCATGAAACATCACCCCTTAGCCGAATCCCAGGTGTATTAGGTCCGCGCGAGCCACGTCAATGACCTGATCTGACCAGTCCGGTGGTCGAGGTGCCGTGCGGGAAGGGGTCAGTCGCGCTCGTGCTTGGCCTCGCGGGAGATCAGCGCGGTGAGCATGTCGGCCGCGGTCGTCTCGCCCTCGACGACGGCGTGCACCGCCTCGACGATCGGGGCGTAGACGTCGGACTGCCGGGCCAGGGAGAGCAGGGAGGAGCACGACTTCACGCCCTCGGCGACCTGGCGGGTGGAGGAGGTGATCTCCTGCAGCGTCATCCCCTGCCCGAGCTTCTCGCCGAAGCTGCGGTTGCGCGACAGCGGCGAGGAGCAGGTGGCCACCAGGTCTCCGAGCCCCGCCAGACCCATCAGCGTCATCGGGTCCGCGCCGAGCTTGGTGGCCAGCCGGGCGATCTCGGCGAGTCCGCGAGTGATCACCGACGCCGTGGTGTTGTCGCCGAAGCCGAGGCCGATGGCCATCCCGACGCTGAGCGCGATCACGTTCTTGTAGGCGCCGCCCAGCTCGCAGCCGACCACGTCGGTGCTCGAGTAGGGCCGGAACGTCGCGGAGTGGCACAGCCCGCGCAACCGGGTCGCGTTCGCCTCGTCGGCGCAGGCCACGACGCTGGCAGCCGGTTCCCGGCGGGCGATCGGCAGCGCGAGGTTCGGCCCGCTCACCACGCCGATCCGCCCGGCGTCGGCGCCGGTGACCTCCTCGATCACCTGGCTCATCCGCTTGATCGAGCCGAGCTCGACGCCCTTCATCAGCGACACCAGCATGGCGTCGGCGGGCAGCACGTGCGACCAGTCGTTCAGGTTGTCGCGCAGGGTCTGCGACGGTACGGCGAACACGACGAACTCCGCACCGGCCGCCGTGCTCTCGGGGTCGTGCGTCGCGACGACGGTGTCCGGGAGCTCGATGCCCGGGAGGTAGTCGGTGTTCTCGCGCTTCTCGTTGATCGTCGCGCACAGCTCCTCGCGCCGGCCCCACAGGGTGACGTCGTTGCCCGCGTCGGCGAGCACGACGGAGAACGCCGTACCCCACGAACCGGCGCCGAAGACGGCCACCTTGCTCACGACCGCCTCCTGCCGCGGTTCCTCCCGGCGTGCGGGTTGCCGGTCAGGCGGACCCCGGCCTTGCGCGGGTCGAACCGCTCGGCCGGCGCCTGCTCCCCGCGGATGTCCTCGAGCAACTTGGTGATGTCGCCCATGATCCGGTCGGTCGCGTCGCGCAGCACGTCGGGGGTCAGCGGCTTGTCCCGCAGGTCGTCGAGCCCGACGGGCGGGCCGGCGGACATGCAGATCGTCTTGCGCGGGAAGAGCTTCGGCGTCTTGGTGTAGGGCGGCAGGATCGTGTGCGCACCCCACTGGGCGATCGGGATCACCGGAACGTCCGCGGACAGCGCGATCCTGGCGGCACCGGTCCTGCCCGTCATCGGCCACAGGTCCGGCTGACGGGTGATGGTGCCCTCGGGGTAGACGATCACGGACTCGCCACGCTTCACGGCCTCGACGGCAGCGGTGAACGACCGGGAGGCGTCGGTGCTCATCCGGTAGACGGGGATCTGCCCGGCACTGCGCACGACCCGGCCGACGAACGGGACGTCGAAGACCTCCGCCTTGGCCAGGAACCGCACGATCCGCCCCCAGGCGTAGACGAAGTGCGCGCAGGTGAGCGGGTCCAGGTGCGAGATGTGGTTGAGCGCGAGCACGCAGCCGCCGGTCTCGGGGATGTTCTCCCCACCCTTCCAACGGCGCTTGGTGACCAGCAGGAGGAGCGGCTCGAGCACCGCCACGCACAAGCCGAACGCCCAGCCCTTGCGCTGTCGCAGCCTGCGCGGGTTCGCCACTGCCCCTCGTCTCGTCTCGTCGCCACCTGACGGTCCCGCTGAGGGTACCCGGTGGAGCAGGCCGCACCGGCCCTCCTACCGGCATCCGACGGCGCGCGGGCACCTGGCAGGATTCACGATGATGACCAGTCCAGCTCCGTACGCCGTGCTGGTGCCGGTGAAGCCTCCCGCCGTCGCGAAGTCCCGGCTCGGCGGTCTCGGCGACACCTCGCGCCGGGAGCTCGCGGCGGCCTTCGCGGCCGACGCGGTCAGCGCCGTGCTGGCGTGTGAGCGGGTCGCCCGGGTGCTGGTGGTCACCGACGACCAC
>Ga0308175_100002252_pt1 | contig 13157 bp, 13 predicted proteins | sample PhyCR1_3_FD_203893 | JGI IMG/M metagenome (GOLD analysis project Ga0308175, IMG submission 203893) | Soil microbial communities from UC Gill Tract Community Farm, Albany, California, United States - DLSLS.C.R1 | ecosystem: Environmental > Terrestrial > Soil > Agricultural land | place: USA...
GAGCGCGGGGACGACGTATCACTTCCGGCCCGTCGCGACGAACGCGGCCGGCACCAGCGTTGGCGTTGATCAGACGTTCGCCACCCTTGTGAAGCCGAGCGTCACGACCGGGTCGGCGACGTCGGTGGGGGATACGGGCGCGACGTTGAACGGCAGCGTCGACCCGAACGGCTCGTCGACGACCTACCGTTTCGAGTACGGGACGACGACGTCGTATGGGTCTTCGGCGGCCGACGCCGGAGCGGGTTCGGGGTCGAGCCCCGTCACCGTGTCAACCGCCCTGAGCGGCCTGAGCGCCGGCACGACCTACCACTTCCGCCTCATCGCGACCAACGCGGCCGGCCCCACCTTCGGCGCCGACCAGACGCTGACGACCTCGTCCGGTGGCACCGCAGCACCCGAAGAGCCGCCCGCGACGACTTCCCCAATCACGACGAGCACGTCGACGCCCATCGACGGCGGCACCCCCGCGGAGACCGCGAACGCGGCAGCGTCGCTCTGCGCCCCGACGCTCGCGGTTCGACGGCAGCGCCGCGCGTCGGTCCTGCGGCATGGACTGCGTTTCTCGGTCAGCTGCTTGAACGCTGGCTCCGTCGGCGCCTCGCTCGTGGCGGACAGAAGGGCCGCAAAGCGACTCCATCTCAGAGGACGCGGGCCGATCGTGGTCGCACGCGCGCGTCGCGCGGTGACAGCGCCTGCGAGCGTGAACCTCGCCCTCCGGCTCACACGCCGCGCGCGCCTGGCACTCGCGCGGACCAGCTCGGTCACGCTGAAGCTGAAAGTCGTCGTGACCGATTCCAGTGGCGTGCGTCGCGTCCTGACGCAGCGCGTGTCGATTCGGCGCTGACGCGTATCAACCTCGACGACGCCCGGGCGCGGTCAGTCCCGGCCAAACTCAGCGGCTAGGCCCGCGCACGTGCATGGGCCCCCGCGGCGCTGGCGCCGGCAGTGGGTCCGGGTGTGGCCGTCGCCGCTGGATAGCATCGGGCGATGCCGCTCGAGCCCACGACGTTCCTGCTCCCCGAGGATGCGATCCCCACCCATTGGGTCAACATCGCCGCCGATCTTCCGGGCGACCCGCCGCCTCCGCCCCTGAGCCCGCGGACCGGCGAGCCGGCCGGGCCGGACGACCTCACGCCGATCTTCCCGATGGGCCTGATCCAGCAGGAGGTGTCGGCCGAGCCCGACATCGCGATCCCCGATGCGGTCCGCGACGCCTACCAGCTCTGGCGTCCCACGCCCCTGCGGCGCGCGCGCCGCCTGGAGGAAGCGCTCGGCACGCCGGCGCGCATCTACTACAAGTGGGAGGGCGTATCGCCGGCGGGCTCGCACAAGCCGAACACGGCCGTCGCGCAGGCCTATGAGAACGCCGAGGCGGGCGTCATGAAGCTCGTGACGGAGACCGGAGCGGGCCAGTGGGGCTCCAGCCTGGCGTTCGCGTGCTCGCTGTTCGGCATGGAGTGCGAGGTCTTCATGGTCGGCTCGTCCTACGACCAGAAGCCCTACCGGCGCTCGATGATGCAGACCTGGGGCGCGACGGTGCACCGGTCACCCAGCGACCTGACCGAGTCCGGCCGGGCCAACGCGCAGCACCCGACCGGCTCGCTGGGCATCGCGATCTCCGAGGCGGTCGAGATCGCGGCGCAGTCGCCCGACACCAACTACGCGCTGGGCTCGGTGCTCAACCACGTCCTGCTGCACCAAACCGTCATCGGGATCGAGGCGCTCGCGCAGATGGAGATGGCGGGCGACCGCCCCGACGTCGTCATCGGTTGCGTCGGCGGCGGCTCGAACTTCGGTGGGATCACGTTCCCGTTTCTGCGCGAGAAGCTGCGCGGCGACCGCGAGCTGCGCTTCGTCGCGGCCGAGCCCGCGGCCTGCCCGACGCTCACGCGCGGCGCCTACCGCTACGACTTCGGCGACACCGCCGGCCTGACGCCGCTGATGCCGATGTACACGCTGGGCCACGACTTCGTCCCGCCGCCCGTGCACGCGGGGGGCCTGCGCTACCACGGCGACTCGCCGCTGGTCTGCGCGCTGGTGAAGGCGGGCCTGGTCGAGGCTCGCGCGTACCGCCAGAACGAGACGTTCGAGGCCGCGATTCGCTTCGCGCGCAGCGAGGGCATCATCCCGGCCCCCGAGCCCGCTCACGCGATCCGCGCGGTCATCGAGGAGGCCGACGCGGCGACGGAGGCGGGCGAGGAACGCGTGATCCTCTTCAACCTCTGCGGGCATGGCCATTTCGACCTGTCGGCGTACGACGCCTACCTGGCGGGCACGCTGGAGGACCCGGAGTTCTCCGAGGACGACATGGAGGCCGCGCTCGCCCGGCTGCCGGAGGCGCCGGCGCTCACCTGAGCCGGGTCAGTCCCGACCAACCACCACGCGCGCCTTCGCCGGGCTCGGATTGCGCCGGCGTGGCTTGCTGCGGAACGCATCGAGCGCGCGGCTCGTGCGCTCGTAGCCCTCGCGGATCAGCTGCGGCCAGCGCGAGCGGTCGATGAAGATGTCGTAGAAGGCGGGGCCGCGCAGGAGCCGGTGGTCGGCGGCGTCGATCACGGTGAGACGGTCGCCGAGGTCGCGGCTCATGCGGTGGGCGAACTCGAGCTGGTAGCCCTGCTCGGCCTGTCGGCTGGCTTCGAGCACGCCCATCGGCTTGGTCTGCCAGCCGGTGATGTCCCGCGCGCGCAGCTGCGGGGGCAGCATGAAGTTGATCGCGAAGACGCGGTCGAAGCCGCCGTCCGCGAGGATCGGCTCGGCTGGGAGCAGGTCGATGATCCCGCCGTCGACATAGAGGTGGCCGTCGACCTCGACGGACTCGATGAACGCGGGCAGCGCGATGGCGATCCGCACGAGCCGGCCGAGCGTCAGCGAGGGCTTGGTCGCGCTGCCGAAGTAATCGACGGCGCCGCGGTCCATGTCGTAGACGATCGAGGTGATCGGGATCGGGAGCTCGCCGACTGTCAGCGCGCCGAAGCGCTCGTCGAAGGTGCGCTCGATCGCCTCGCCCTTCGCGAGGCCGGTGAATCCCTTCAGCGCCGACGCGACATAGCGCGGGATCTTCGCCCACTGGACGTCGAGGTAGTCCTCCAGCTGCCAGCGCAGCGAGAAGTCGGCCATCTCCTGCGCCGACAGCCCCGCCGCCCACATCGAGCCCCAGATCGTGCCGCCCGAGCAGGCGGTGATCAGCGCGGGCTCGATCCCGGCCTCCTCGAAGGCGCGGCGCACGCCGATCAGCGATACGCATGCCCCGGCTCCGCCGCCCGCGATGAGCGCCACCCGCTGCCCGTCGAACCCGCGCACGGGGCGCCGTCGCAACGGCGGCAGGACGTCCGTGTCCACGACCGTGCGACGGTCGACGACGGGAAGCGGGAGAAGCGCACGTCGAGCTCGGAGCAGGAACCCCGGATCCAACGTTGCCCGGACCAGCTCCGCGCGCTGGCGCACGAACCCGAAGCCGAGGAGGACGTTGTAGAGATCGAGATCCGCTCGTCCGGGCATGTCTGCATCGTCGCGCACCGCGCGACCGCCGGCGACCGCACCAACCCGCGGATCCGCTGGGTGAAAAGCACGGATGCGCGGACGCTCACAAGCCTTGAGTCAGGCCCCCGCCGTGCCTTTGACGAACTCGTCCTCGGTTGACTGGCGCCTGCGAGCATGCGCGGCTGCCGTACCAGACCAAAGTCGACAAAAGGCTTGACGACGGTCGGCCTTATGGTACGGTCCGCCCTGAGGCGAGGAACACTGTACGACTACGGCTTCTTCTCGTTCGAGTCCAAAGCGGATTTCCTCCGTCGCTCCGAGGAGTTCTGGAACCCGGACAAGACCCGGTTCTGGCAGGACGCCGGCGTCGATCTCGTCATCGACCGGCGCGAGGGCTACCTGTTCTGGGACATGGCCGGGCGGCGACTGATCGACCTGCACCTGAACGGGGGCACGTACAACCTCGGCCATCGCAACCCGGAGCTGATCGCGGTCCTCGAGCAGGCCATGGGCCGCTTCGACATCGGCAACCATCACTTCCCGGCGCTCGCCCGCACCGCGCTGGCCGAGGCACTCGTGGCCACGTGCACGCCGAACATGCGCCGGGTCGTCTATGGCTCGGGCGGCGGCGAGGCGACGGACATCGCGATCAAGACCGCGCGCCACACACGCCAGCGCCGGAAGATCGTCTCGATCCGCAAGGGCTACCACGGACACACCGGGCTGGCCGTGGCAGCCGGCGACGATCGCTTCTCGACGCTCTTCCTCTCCGACCGCCCGGAGGAGTTCGCCCAGGTCCCGTTCAACGACCTCGAGGCCATGGAGCAGGCGCTGCGTGGCGGCGACGTCGCCGGTGTGGTGATCGAGACCATCCCCGCGACCTACGGGTTCCCGCTGCCAGAGCCCGGTTACCTCCAGGCGGTCAAGGCGCTGTGCGAGCGCTACGACGCGCTCTACATCGCCGACGAGGTGCAGACCGGGCTGATGCGCACCGGCGAGATGTGGGGCGTCGCCAAGGCCGGGATCGAGCCGGACATCATGATCGTCGGCAAGGCGATCACCGGCGGCATGTACCCGATCGCCTGCACCGTGGTCTCGGAGGAGTGCTCGGCGTGGCTGAAGGAAGACGGCTTCGGCCACATCTCGACCGGCGGGGGCGCCGAGCTCGGCTGCATCGTGGCGCTGAAGGTGCTCGAGATCTGCGGCCGGCCCGAGGTGCGCTCGATGGTGCACTACATCGCCGAACGCTTCCGGTCCGGCCTCAGCGCCATCCAGGAGACCTATCCCGACTGGCTCGTCGGGATCCGCCAGGACGGCGTCGTGATGGGTCTCGAGTTCGACCACCCGCAGGGCGCCAAGCTCGTGATGCGCCGGCTCTACGAGAACGGCGTGTGGGCGATCTTCTCGACGCTCGACCCGCGCGTCCTGCAGTTCAAGCCGGGGATCCTGCTCGGCCCGGACCTCGTCGACGAGATCCTCGATCGCACCGCGGCCGCGATCGGGCAGGCCCTCGCCGACGTCGCGGCGGCGCCGCGCGAGGTGGCGCTCCGGTGATCGAGGCCGCCGAGCCGACCGGCGCCGCGCGCGCCCGCACGATGCTCGCCCGGGCGCGCTGGGCGGCCACCGCGTTCGCGACCTTCGACGCCGAGCGCACCCGGGCGATCGTCGAGGCGGTCGCCGATGTGGCGTACCAAAATGCAGAAAGGTATGCCGTTGAGGCGGTCGAGGAGACGGGCATGGGGGTGCCCGAGCACAAGCGGCGCAAGAACGAAGCGTGCTCGCGCGGGATCGCCGAACGCTACGACGTCACCGACTACGTCGACGCCCGGATCGACGCGGAGGCACGGATCGTCTCGGTGCCCAAGCCGGCCGGCGTCGTGCTCGCCCTGACGCCGTCGACGAACCCCATCTCGACCGTCTACTTCAAGGTGCTGTTGGCCCTGATGACGCGCAACGCGGTGGTCGTCTCGCCGCACCCGATGGCCCGGAAGGTCTGCGTCGACGCGGTCCACACGCTCGCGCAGGCCGCCGTCGCAGCCGGCGCGCCGGACGGCTGCCTCCAGATCGTCGAGGAGCCGACGATCCCGCTGATCGAGACGCTGATGGCCGACACAGGCGTCGACGTGATCGTCGCCACCGGCGGGTCGGCGGTCGTCCGCGCCGCCTACCGCTCGGGCAACCCGTCGCTCGGCGTCGGGCCCGGCAACGTCCCCGCGCTCGTCGACGCCACCGCCGACGTCTCCCGGGCGGCGGAGTGCCTGGCCGAGTCGAAGGCCTTCGACAATTCGATCCTGTGCACGAACGAGTCGGTGGCGATCGTCGAGGAGCGCGTCGCCGACGCTCTCGTGCGCGAGTTCGAGCGCCAGGGCGCGCACGTCCTCAGCGAGGAGGAGGCGCAGCGCGCCCGTGCGACGTTCTATCCCGAGGGGCACATCGACACCGCGTTTGCCGGCAAGGACGCCGCCGCCCTGGCCGCGGCGGCGGACATCAAGGTGCCGCCGGGAACTCGCGTGCTCGTCGCTCCGTTTCCGCTGATCGTGCCCGAGGAGCCGCTCGCGCTAGAGAAGCTCTTCCCGCTTCTCGGCCTCGTCCGGGTGCCCGACGCCGGGCGCGGGATCGAGGCGGCCCGGGCGCTCCTGCGCATCGGCGGCGCCGGCCACTCCGCGGTCATCCACTCGCGCGACCCGCGCACGATCCTCGCCTATGGCGCCGCCGTGCGCGTGTTGCGAGTCGCCGTCAATGCGCCGGGGAGCACCGGCTCGTCGGGGCTGGGCACGAACCTCGCGCCGACGATGACGGTCGGCACCGGGTTCTTCGGGCGCTCGTCGCTGACCGAGAACCTCCAGCCCCAGCACCTGATGCAGTGGACCCGGCTGGCCTACGACGTGAGCGAGCCGTTCGGCGACTTCACGGGCCTCGAGCCGTGGTCTGTGCGTCCCGACCCGGCGCCGGTCGCCGCGCCGCGCACCGGCTCCGAGGTCAGCCGCGAGGAGCTGCGCACCATGATCGTCGACGAACTCCGCACGCTGGTTGGTGCCTGATGGCCGAGCTGCGCTCCGCGATCTTCATCGACCAGCTCCAGCCCCAGACCATGTGCTACATGGGCAGCTGGATCCGCGGGCGCCTCCCGCGCAGCGGCGTGGCGGCGGCAGTGATCGAGATTGCGCCCGGCCTCGACATCGAGCCCCTGACCGACGTCGCGATCAAGCACACGCGCCTGGAGCCGGGCATCCTCGTGGTGGAGCGCCAGTTCGGCTACCTCGAGTTCCACTCGCGCTCGACGGCGGCCGTGCGGTCGGCGAGCAACGCGGTGCTCGAGGCGCTTGGCGCCACCGTGGCCGACGCCACGCCGCCGAAGGTCCTGGCTTCGAAGCTGATCTCGCGCCTGGATCACCAGCACGCCTTCCTGATCAACCGCAACAAGCTCGGGTCGATGGCGCTGGCCGGCGAGTCGCTCTACGTACTCGAGATGCAGCCCGCCTCCTACGCGATCCTCGCGGTCAACGAGGCCGAGAAGGCCGCCGCCATCAAGGTCGTCGACTACCGCATGATCGGCGCCACCGGTCGCGTGTACGTGTCCGGCCAGGAGTCCGAGGTGCGGGCCGCGGCCGACGCCGCGACGGCGGCGCTGGAGACCCTCGCATGAACGAGCGAGAGGGCGCCCGCGAGCTTCTGCGCGAGCTGATCGAGGAGGCGCTCGCCCCCTCGAACGGCCACCATGCGCCGGAGCCCGGCGCGGCCGCGACGGGCGCCGGCCACCCGCAGGTGCCCGCTCCGCCGGTCGCCGCGGTGCTGCGCCCCTCGACGTGGAGCCAACCGGCCGCGCGCGGAGAGCTGATCGGCGCAGGCGCGGGTACGAGCCAAGCCGCGGCACCGGCGAGCGATCACGGGACCGAGTTCGTCGCCATCGACTCCGACGCCGACCTCGATCGCTTCGTGCGCGCGCTGGCCGACCGCCTCAACGAGCCGGGCACCCGCGCGGCGATCCGCTCGGGGCGCCTGCGCTTCGCGCTGCGGCGCGGCGCTGGCGACGCGAGCGCCGGCGGCGTCATGCGGGTCGAGCGCGGCGCCGTGACGGAGCGTACCGTCGAGAAGGCGGCGAAGGCCGGCACGCGCCTGGTGATGGCGCCGGGCGCGGTGGCGACGCCGCTCGCGCGCGAGAAGGCGCGCGCCCTGGGAATCGACATCGAACGGGAGCCGAGATGCTGAGGGCGACGGTGACGGGGTCGGTGTGGGCCACGCGGCGGCTGGACACGCTGCCGAACGGCGCGCTGCTCGAGGTGCGCACCGACGACGGCGCGACGCTGATCGCGCTCGACGTGCTCGGAAGTGGCGTCGGCGAGCGGGTGCTCGTTGCCACCGGGTCGGTGGCCTCGGGCTACTTCGCGCCCGACCACCCGCCCCTGGACGCATTGATCATCGGCTCGCTCGACGAGCCGGCAAACGAGGAGAAGGAGCAGCGATGAGCGAGGCTCTCGGCATGATCGAGACCAAGGGCTACGTGGCCGCACTCGCGGCCGCCGATGCCATGGTGAAGGCGGCCAACGTGACGATTGTTTCCCGCGAAGAGGTCGGCGACGGCCTGGTCGCGGTGGTCGTCCGGGGCGACGTGGGGGCGGTGAAGGCGGCCAGCGAGGCCGGGGCGGAGGCGGCGTCGACGGTGGGCGAGCTGATCTCCGTGCACGTGATCCCGCGACCGCACAACGAGCTGGGCAACCACTTCACCGTCCAGGCCGCCTGAGGCGCGCCGTGGCCGGCGGCATCGAGCTCCGGGTCTACCTGCCGATCCCGAACCTCGGACGGCAGTTCGCGGCGTACCTCGGCACGCCGCTGCGCGCGCGCGGCTACCCGCCGATGGAGGGCGAGCACGCGCTGATCGTGGAGGTCGCACCCGGCCTGGCGATCGAACGCGTGATCGACCTCGCGCTGAAGTCGGTGCCCGACATCGAGCCCGGCATCCACTTCGTCGAGCGCCAATTCGGCGTCCTGGAGGTTCACTCCGCCGACGCCGATCACGTCGAGCGCGCGGGTGAGGCGATCCTCACCGGGATCGGGGCGCGCGCCGAGGACACGCTGCGGCCGCAGATCCTCTACGTCGACATGATCGAGGACGTCACCGACCAGCACGCGGTGATCGTCAACCGCAACCGCGAGGCGTCGATGCTGCTGCCCGGGCAGACCCTGCTCGTCGTCGAGGTGACTCCCGCGCTGTTCGCTGCGGTTGCCGCCAACGTGGCCGAGCGCGTCGCACCGCAGTTGACGCTCGTCACCGTGGCGATGATCGGCGCCGCCGGCCGGGTCTATCTCGCCGGGGCGACGGCGGATATCGTGCGGGCGCGAGACGAGATCATGAGCGTGCTCGAATCCGTGACCGGACGGGACCATTGAGCGTCGAGGAGCGGCTCGACGACCTCGCCGCCGCCGCGGCGCTACCACGCTTCGGCCTCTCCCCGGGGGCCAGCGCCTCGCTCTGCAACGTCTCCGAGAACCACACCTACCGCGTCGAGGACCCGGAGTCCGGCCGCAGCTATGCCCTGCGCGTACACCGCCCCGGCTATCGGACCGCGCGGCAGATCGACTCCGAGCTGCGGTGGATCGACGCGCTGCGCGCCGATGGCGCCGTCGACACGTGCGTCCCGGTGGCGGCGATCGACGGCGGGCGGGTCGTCGAGGTCGCCGTCGATGATCGCGGCACGCGCAACGTGGTTCTCTTCGATTGGCTGCCCGGCGTCACGCCGGACCCCGAGGGTGCCGACGCAATCGACGGCTTCCGCACCCTCGGCGCCGTCTCGGCCCGCATGCACGCGCACGCGCGCGCGTGGCCGCGCCCGCCAGGCTTCGACAGGCCCCCCTGGGACTACGAGCACACGCTCGGTCCCGCCGGGCACTGGGGGGCGTGGCAGGACGGGCTGGGCATCGGGCGCGACGAGCGCGCGCTGCTCGACCGGCTCGACGCGACCATCGCCGCGCGCCTGGAGGTCTACGGACGAGGCGAGGACCGCTTCGGGCTCGTCCATGCCGACATCCGGCTTGCCAACCTGCTCGTCGATGGCGGCCACGTGCGCGTCATCGACTTCGACGATTGCGGCTTCGCCTGGTTCATGTACGACTTCGCCACCACGGTGTCGTTCATGGAGGACCACCCGCGCGTCCCCGAGCTGCGCGAGGCGTGGCTCGACGGCTATCGCTCGGTGGCCGGGCTCGCTCCGGCGGATGAGGCCGAGCTCGACACGCTCGTGATGCTGCGCCGGCTGCTGCTCGTTGCATGGATCGGCTCCCACCACACGTTCGCGACGGAGGCCGCGGAGCTCGGCGCCGAGTTCACGGCCGGCACCTGCGCGCTCGCCGAGCACTACCTGTCAACCCACCAGGCGGACTGAAAGGCCCACCACATGTTCACCCCTCTCACCGGCCGCTCGGTACTCGTCACCGGCGGCACGAAGGGCATCGGCAAGGGCATCGCCGGGGTGTTCGCGCGCGCGGGTGCCAACGTCGTCCTCGTCGGCCGCGACCGGGGGGTCGGCGAGGCCGCCGCGGCCGAGCTCGGCTGCGCCTACGCGCCGGCCGACGTGCGACGGAGTGAGGACTGCGAGCGCATGGTCGCCGAGGCGGTCGAGCGCTTCGGCGGCATCGACGTGCTGTGCGCCAACGCCGGCGTCTTCCCGGACTGCAAGCTCCAGGACATGACCGAGGGCGACATCGACGACATCTTCGCGACCAACGTCAAGGGCACGATGCTCTCGGTCAAGGCGTGCCTGCCCTCGCTCGAGCGCAGCGGGCACGGGCGCGTCGTCGTCACCTCGTCGATCACCGGCCCGATCACGGGCTACCCGGGCTGGTCGCACTACGGCGCCACGAAGGCTGCCCAGCTCGGGTTCCTGCGCACGGCCGCGATCGAGCTCGCGCCCAAGGGCATCACGATCAACGCGGTGATGCCGGGCAACATCGAGACGGAAGGCCTCGCCGAGCTGGGGCCGGAGTACCGGGAGAAGATGGAGTCCTCGATCCCACAGCGCAAGCTCGGCACCGTCGAGGACATCGGGTACGCGGCGCTGTTCCTGGCCACCGACGAGGCCGCGTACATCACGGGCCAGACGATCGTCGTCGACGGCGGGCAGGTGCTGCCGGAGTCGATGATGGCGCTCGAGGCGCAGTAGTTGGAGCGCTCGGCCGTCTCGCTGGGCCCCACCGCGCTGGCGGCGCGCGACCGGCTCCTGGCCGAGCTGGGCGCGCCGGGGGAGCGGCTGGGCGCCGAGCGGGAGCTCGCCGAGCGCCTCGGGGTGTCCCGCTCGACGGTGCGCGTCGCGCTCGCCGAGCTCGAGCGCAGCGGCGTGATCCGGCGCAAGACCGGCCGCGGCGGGGGGATCTTCGTCGCCGAGCGCAAGGTCGAGCGCGACCTCAGCAGCCTCGCGGGCCTGCCGGCCTACCTCCGGCGCCAGGGCTTCGAGGCCGATGCGCGCGTGCTGTCGACCGCGACGGTCGAGGCCGACGCCGAGACCGCCCAGGCGCTGGGCATCGACCCGGCCGACCTCGTGCTCGAGGTCGTGCGCGTCCGCCTCGCCGACCGGGAGCCGATCTCGCTCGAGCGCGCGCTGTTCCCGGCGGACCGCTTTCCCGGCCTGCTCGACCGATCGCTGGGCGGCTCGCTGTACGAGCTGCTCCAGACGGCATACGAGCTGGAGCCGGGCGAGGCGGAGGAGCGCATCGAGGTCGTCGCCGCCGGAAGCGCCGAGGCGCGGCTGCTGGGCGTGCGCCGCGCCGCACCGCTGTTGGCCGTGGCACGCACGGCGTGGGACGCGGACGGCCGGGCCTTCGAGCGCTCGCACGACCTGTTCCGCGCCGACCGGGCCCGGATAGTCGTGCGGGCGCGCGCGGCACCCGCCGCCCCCACGCTCGTGGGGGCCCGTGTCCACGTGCAACAAGGAGACTGATCATGCGCGAGCACCTCATCCGCCGCGACCACCCCACCCACCGGCTCTGGGATGCGACGCTTGAGCCGCTGCTCGAGGTCGAGCCCGGAGACGTGGTGATCGCCGAGACCGACGACTTCGCCGCCGGTCAGATCGACCGCGATTCGAGCGCGGCCGACCTGATGACGCTCGACTTCGACGCGATCTACCCGCTCGCCGGCCCGATTGCCGTGCGCGGCGCACGGCCAGGGGACGCCCTCGCCGTCGAGATCCTCGGCTTCGAGCTGCCGGAGTGGGGCTGGGCATGCATCATCCCCGGCTTCGGGCTGCTGGGAGAAGAGGAGTTCCCCGAGCCCGCGCTGCGGCTCTTCGACCTGACGGACGGCGATACGACGGCGTTCGTCGACGGCGTGCGGCTGCCGATCGAGCCGTTCTGCGGGACGATGGGCGTGCCGCGCGCGGCCGACCGCTCGACGCCGATCCCGCCGCCCCACTCCGGCGGCGGCAACATCGACTGCCGGCACCTGACCGCCGGCACGACGCTCTACCTGCCGGTCGAGGTCGCCGGGGGGCTGCTGTCACTGGGCGACGCGCATGCCGCCCAGGGTGATGGCGAGGTCGCGATCTCCGGCCTGGAGTGCGCGATGCGCACGCGGCTGCGCCTCGACGTCGTGCGCGACGCGCACCTGCCCGCACCTCAGATACGCCGGGCGCCGGGATCGCTCACGCCGCGCGTGGACCACGCCGGCTGGTACGCGACGATGGGCGTCGCCACCGACCTGATGGAATCCTCGCGCTCCGCGGTCCGGGCGATGATCGACCACCTCGGCCGCGAGCGCGGGCTCTCCCGTGAGGACGCCTACATCCTGTGCTCGCTGGCCGGTGACCTGAAGATCTGCGAGGTCGTCGACGCGCCCAACTGGATCGTCGGCTGCTTCATGCCCGATGCGATCTTCGAAGGGTTGACCGCGCAGGACACCACTGGTTGAATCTCCAAAGCTGTCGGACAACTTTGTCCCGAGGCTGGAGAGAGAGGACGTAGATGGCCACCACCGAGCCGGGTCCGCAGGTCGACGTCGAGGTTCAACACCAGGGGACGGTCGAGTCCGTGCTCGTCGCCGACTCGGGCGTCGACCGGCTGAAGCCGAACGCCATCGGGTTGTGGGGGGTGATGTTCGTCGCGATCACGGGGGCTGCCCCGATCTCGGCGATGCTCTTCAACGTCCCGTTCGCGGTCGGCTTCGGCACCGGGCTCTACACGCCGGCCGCGTTCCTGTTCGCGACGATCATCCTCACGATCTTCTCGATCGGGTACGTCGCCATGGCCCGCAAGCTTCGCGCTGCCGGCGGTTTCTACACGTTCATCTCGCACGGTCTCGGGCGTGAGCTCGGGCTCGCGACCGGCATCGGCGGAGCGCTCGCCTACTCGCTGTTCGAGGTCTCGCTGCTGGGCGGGTTCGCGTACTTCGCGTCGACGAACTTCAACGACTGGTTCGGCTGGCACGTCCCGTGGATCGTCTTCGCGCTGATCGCCGCAGTGCTGATCAGCGTGTTCTGCTACTTCGACGTCGAGCTCTCGGTCCGCGTCCTGGGCACGGCGCTGATCGGCGAGATCATCATCCTGACGATCTTCGACCTCTTCGTCTTCGGGCATGGCGGCGGCTCGGACGGCGTCGCGTTCAAGAGCCTGAACATGTTCAAGCTCGGCAGCCCCGGCACCGGCCTCGCCGCCGGCGTTGGCGTGTTCCTCGCGTTCTGGTCCTG
>Ga0308175_100002253_pt1 | contig 13154 bp, 14 predicted proteins | sample PhyCR1_3_FD_203893 | JGI IMG/M metagenome (GOLD analysis project Ga0308175, IMG submission 203893) | Soil microbial communities from UC Gill Tract Community Farm, Albany, California, United States - DLSLS.C.R1 | ecosystem: Environmental > Terrestrial > Soil > Agricultural land | place: USA...
ATCACGACAGTAGAGTTTTCCATCCCGCACCTCCTTGAAGAGAAAACGACCGCCTTTCACTGATTACTTCACCAAAATCTTCGGTCCGTTGTCAGTGGACTCCGATGAAAAGATCTGTCGGTCGATGACTTGCAAACAATGCCACAATTGACAGCGTCTCTTGCACATTCCACACTGACAGAGGCTCTGGAAAAGTTTTACCATGCCATGTCGTGAAGTATGCCGGCTCGTCCTTTGCGTTTTGACGTGCTCTTGACTGAATCCGTTCTTGCCGACCGATTGTGGCAATCGCTCGATCAACGCGTGCTGCCCGAAATGTTTTTTTACTGGTTTCCGCTTTCCGTCCGCGCGTGGGTGGCGCTCTGTCAGGATAGCAAGTATCGCAACTATGTTCGGTCCGATCGGTTGATGCAGGCATGCGCGAAGCGGATTGCCGACCATATGGCTTGTGAGCATGGCGATGCGATCGACGTCATCAGTCTTGGGGCGGGGCAGGGAACAAAAGATCTTCATGTCCTGACAGCACTTCTGAGCTGCGCGCACCGGGTTCGCTATCGGCCAGTCGATTCAGGACAGATGTTGCTGGAGATGGCGTGCACTCAGGCGTCGATGCATGGAATAACCGTGCATGGCCTGAAGGCAGACATCACTGATTCCGCGCATCTGGCGGCGCTCGCGCCGAACCCGCACGATGCCCCTCGGCTCATCATGATGGTCGGCAACACGTTGGGGGCGTTTGATCCGGCCGTCATGCTTCATCGGTTGCGGGCCTTGGTTCGCGCACAGGATCTGCTCCTCATTGATGGTGAGATTGGCAATGATGACGCCACACGCGCCGGCTATGAACATCCGGCGAACCGGGCCTTTGCCGTGGCGCCGCTTCGTAGCCTCGGTCTCACTGAACGGGACGGCACATTGATGTTCGATTCATGCAATGACGTGATGCCGGGAATGCACCGGTTGGAGAAGTTGTTCCGTCTGCACGATGACCGCATTGTGCACGTGGCTGGGGAACAGCTTCATTTCAAAGCCGGAGACTGCATTCGCATGAACCATTCGGGCAAGTTTGAGCGTGAGGCGTTTCTATCCTTGTTGGGTCAGGCCAGATTTGAGGTGATGGATGAATACCTCAGCGAGGACCGCCGTTTTATGATGATCGCCGCGAAGCCCGTTCCTTAGGTTCCAACCTCATGGAAGGTATTGCATCGGCCGTTGAGTTTCGGGACGTGACATTTCAGCGCCCCTCCGGCCTGACGGTGTTATCCGGCGTTTCGTTCACCGTGCGGGAAGGCGAATCGTTCGCGCTCATCGGACGGAGCGGGTCCGGCAAGACCACGATCCTGAAACTCATCAATCGGCTCTTGGACCCAAGCGGCGGCGATGTCCTGGTCGGCGGCACATCGACGCGACAGTGGGACGCGATTCATTTGCGTCGCCGCATCGGGTATGTGCTTCAAGATGTCGGCCTTTTTCCGCATCTCTCGGTCGCGGCGAACGTGGCGATTGTCCCAACATTGGAAGGATGGAAGCCATCGCGTATCGACACACGAGTGAACGATGTGCTGCGAATGGTCGGATTGGAACCGGATGATTTCAGGAATCGCTATCCGCACGAACTATCCGGCGGGCAGCGCCAGCGTGTCGGCGTCGCGCGGGCGCTCGCGGCCGATCCGCCCTTGTTATTGATGGATGAACCGTTCGGCGCGCTCGATCCCATTACACGGGCAGAACTTCAGCAAGAGCTGAAGCATGTACTGGCCTCTCTTCACAAGACCCTGGTGATTGTCACGCATGACATTCCGGAAGCCTGTGTCTTGGGTTCGTCGGTGGGATTGGTACAGGATGGACGATTGGTTGAACAGCTTCCCCCTGCAAAGTTTCTCCAATCTACCCATCCTGAGATTCAAGCCGTTCTCAGGACCCTCTCGATACAGAATGTGATACATTAAGAATACTTTATAAATGATTTGATATGCTTGAGTTTATAAGTGATCATAGGAATGAAATTGTCCAGCTCACGACTGAGCATATGGTGCTGGTGGGCGTGTCAATTCTCGGAGCGATTGTTGCGGGTGTGCCGTTGGGGATTGTGATCTATCAACAGCCGCGCTTAAGGACGGTCGTGCTGGGCATGATTAATATTCTACAGACCATCCCGAGTCTGGCGCTGTTTGCGCTCCTGATTCCTCTGCCGCTGATCGGCGGCATCGGCGCGAGAACGGCGTTGATCGCCATGGTGCTCTATTCGCTGCTGCCGATCGTTGCGAATACGTTTGCAGGCCTCATGAGTGTGAACCCCGCCGTACGGGAAGCGGCGGTGGCCATGGGCATGACTGATCGGCAGCTTTTATGGAAAGTCGAATTGCCCCTTGCGGTGGGTGTCGTCTTCACCGGCATCCGGATCGCGACGGTGATGAGTGTCGGATTGGCCACGATTGCGGCTGCCATCGGGGCCGGTGGTCTCGGCATGTTCATCTTTCGTGGACTGGCCATGTTGGATACACGTCTGATCGTAGCCGGGGCGCTACCGGCCGCCGCTATGGCGCTGCTCGCGAATTATGGGCTGGGGTTGATCGAGCGCCGCGTCGGAGGCCGTTCTGCCACGACGGGGCGACGTGCGTGATGGCGGGATGGCACCGACTGCGTCTGCACGTCGTGTTTCTTTTCACCGTGGCGGTGATGTTCACGAGCTGTGACTCCGAGCATACGGTTGTCATTGGTTCCAAAAACTTCACTGAGCAAATCATCCTCGGCGAGCTGTTGGCACAGCAAATCGAAGCGAGAACCGATCTCCGCGTCAAACGGCAATTCAATCTCGGCGGCACATTTGTCTGTCACCAAGCCCTAGTCTCGATGAAAATTGACGCATATGTGGAATATACCGGGACGGCCTTAACGGCGATTCTCCACGGGTCGCCTTCCAGCGATCCGCAGGCCGTCTTCGGCACTGTTCAAGAGGCCTACCGCCGGCGGTTCAATGTGGAATGGCTTCCGCCGCTCGGCTTCACGAATACTTTTGCAATCATGATCCGAACCGAGGAAGCCGAGCGGCTGGGCATTCGCACGCTGTCGCAACTCGCGAAGCAGGCGCCGCAATGGCACGCGGCCTTCGGTTATGAATTCCTGGAACGTGCCGACGGCTTTACCGGTCTGGCCAAGACGTACGGCTTACGGTTCGCGGAACCGCCACGGGTCATGGATCTCGCCTTAACGTATCAAGCGCTCGCCGATCGAAGGGTCGATGTCATTGCCGGAGATTCAACCAATGGTTTAATCATTGCCCTTGGCCTCACTGTATTGGAAGACGACCAGCATTATTTTCCAGCCTATCAAGCCGCCCCGGTCGTGTCGGGCAAGGCTGACTCGAAATTGTCTGGACTGCAAGTCGCCCTGACAGCCTTGGCCGGGGTCGTGACGGATCATGACATGCGCCGGCTGAATTATGAGGTCGATGGAAAACGACGGGATATCGCGAAAGTCGTCAGAGAGTTTCGGCAAGAAAAACAGCTCTAGGACATTATTTAACAGGGCTGTAACATTGGAGTGATGGACATGCAATCTCCGAAGGTTATCTTTATAGGAAGCGGACTATATTGAGAACCAAGGAGGAGGTCGCATGAGAGCGGGAATTCGGTTATCACAGTGTACATTTCGATGGGCACTGGCCCTTACAAGTCTGGTTTCTCTCCTTGTGACGGTGGGCATGGCCGTGGCGGAACATGGTCCGATCGGCAAGCCCGCTGTCGATCCAACCTTGACCTCATACAACGCGATACGAAACGTATCCGGCACTTTGAAGCTAGCTGGGTCGGATACGATGCAACCGATCCTCTCTCGGTTAGTGAAAGAATTTCGTCGCTATCATCCGAACGCGTCGCTCAGCGTAGAGGGCGGCGGGTCCTCGGCCGCGGTTAAAGAGTTCCTCGACACGCTCCCACGTTCCAAGCCGGTGTCCCAAAGTAAAGCCGACGAACCTGTTCTGCTCGTGGCCTCTTCTCGGGTGCTCAGTGCCTCGGAGGTGAAGCAGTTTGCCGCCAAGCGCGGGTACCAACCGACCGCAGTTCCCGTGGCCGTCGATGCCGTAGGTATCTATGTGCATCAGGACAATCCTCTTCCGCATTTAACGTTGGAACAGGTGGACGCCATGTTGTCCACGACTCGCCACCGCGGGTATCCCCATGAATTGAAGCGATGGGGCCAGCTCGGAGTGAACGAGGGATGGGAATCGAGGTCGATCAACCTCTATGGGCGCGATCAAAAATCAGGCACTCGTGCTTTTATTAAGGAACAGGTATTGGAAAATGGCGACTTCACCTTAGCCGTCCACGAAGAGCCCGGAGCGGCCTCTGTTATTCTGGCGTTGAGCCGCGATCCGTTCGGTATTGGCTACAGCGGGATTGGGCTTCAGGCCTCGACGGTCCGGGCTGTGCCCTTAGCTGAAAAGGAAGGGATGCCGTATGTGCTGCCCAGCGCGGAGAGCGTGATGGACCAATCCTATCCGCTTCGGCGATTCCTCTATCTCTATGTCGATAAATCACCCAACGCTGCGCTCCCGGCTCTTGTGGAAGAATTTCTCGCATTTATCAATAGCCGCGAAGGACAACAGACGGTGATTAAGGCCGGGTTCTACCCGCTGCCGGTCAAGCAGGTCCAGCAAAGCCTTGCGGCGCTCACCGTGCCAAAGGGCCAATAGCAAGCAGGATGTTGAAAAGCTCCATCTTAGCCGCTCGGTACGGCTGCGGCCGCGAAAGGCACGTCTTGGCGTGTCGGGGTTGGATGGGTGAAATGACGGTCTTTTTGGACATCCTTCAACCGCTGAAGCAGTCTACGGAGCAGAAGATTGCTACTGGCGAGGATCTGCTTTGGTCTTCGACTGATGGAGGTCCTGTTGAATGCGAGTAAGCGTTTCTTTTAGCCTCTCCATTTCAGTCGTCTGCTCGGCAAGCTTCTTTCGAAGGTCCTGATTTGCATTGGTGAGCTCGCGTACTTGCAGCCGAAGATCATCGATGGTATCGGCTTGAGCAGATGATCGCGATGGCTCAGAGGTCCGTGCAGATTGTTTCGTCCGCTGGGTCTGCAAGGTGGACATGGCAGCACCGGCCGGAATGTGTCGAGCAGCCGCCAAGGCCGCCTCCGCCTGTTGGAGGTTGATGGCCAAGTGAACCTGTTCATACGGTCCCCAGTGCGGCGAGTTTTCGAGCGTTACCGTAATAGCTTGCACGGGGGGCGCTACCGATAGCTGCATGCCTTTGTGGTCGCGTGGGTCTCGCTCATCATCGCCCCCACCTGTGTCTGTCCCCGTAAACGCGGAATGATCCTTCAACACGACAAAGAAGTACGGAGTCCGGACAAAGACCTCGCCTTCCGTGCGCTCACGTTGATACCGCGCATGTAAATTTGGGATGGAAAAGAATATTCGGTCGCGCGCGCTTGCCTGCTGAAAGGCTTTTGCGATGGGCGCAGCGATCAGATCAAGTTCCTCCGGAGAGAAGACTGGACGGGATGGGGAATCGACCACCAGTCCAACCAGCGTCCCGCTGTACCCGCTGACCTGCAGGACGCCGAGGAGTTGGCGAATCTGCTCGGGCGTGAATGGCGCGGGATGGCTGTTCGCTGGAGAAGTTCGGCTGAGGGATCGGTCGGGCTCGAGACCGATTTGAATGCCGGTTTCATTGTAGAGGACGCGCTGTGGACGCAGGGACACGCACCCAGTCAGGTTGATCACGAGGATTGTTCCGATAAGACCTCTGAGGACAGTCGCAAAGAGTGCCATGCTTAAGGCGCTTTGGCGCAATATGTGTCTTCTTGAAGCGGATAGTACCCACCGCTGCTGCTTGGAAAATCGGCGATCTCCCGTCCCTCGGTTCTCCAAATGTGAATGCATCGAGCAAGAAGAAACGGTTCAGTCTTCGGGGCGCCGTCAACCTCCACGACTTTGGTTCGTTGAATCAGCCCCACCGCAATGAAGCGGTTTCCTGGCGACAGCGCGCCCGGGTCGATCTTGTCGGCGTAGAGCAAAGCAAACTCAAAACTGTCCGACCGCTTGCCCATCTCCATGGGCCCAAAGGCCGGATGCTCGACAATCGGCAGTTGCATGCCTACGATGAGCAGGCCTCGTTCCGTCTGGTCGGCCTGTACGATTTTTCCGCCGACTTTGATGGTATGGCCCGTGGACGCATTTGGCGCCGATCTCCAGGCCGTGAGATCGAAGTTCTCTTCCACGTTCCGCAACACCTCTTTACTAAACAGGGCAGGATGAGCGCAACCGGCGAATGCCAGACTGAGCGCGATGACGAATGCCGAGCCGATACGAGGCATGATGATCTCCTTGACGAGGCGCGAACCGCGACGAACTCTACATATACCGGATTTGCCACTGGACGAGAAAGGTATTTTGCGCGAACGGATCGCCGACGCCACGGGTCGGATCGACGACATTGCCGGGCCCATTGCCTTGGTGATGCCGAAATTCGTAGTTGATTTGCAGCTTGGATTGAATTTTCGGCGGCATGTTCTCGAAATAATAGGTCAGCCCGACGATCGTGCGGGTATACAGGTCATTGGAGATGGCCGTATTCGGATCGAACTGTTCGTACATGACGACCGGTTCCCAATTCCGAAAATAGCCGTCGTTGATTAAATACTTCCCGAGCACATACCAGGTCCGGCGTTGGACGCCCGGCGCGCCTGAGCCACCGCAGACCGAGGTGTCGAGGCATGCGCCATTCGCGCCGCGGCCGACGGTCGTTTGATTGGCCCCGTCATGGCCTTGCCACCATTCGCCTTGAACCATGAATCCCGGAATGAGTTTGGAGGTGTACCGAAAATCGAGTCCGATACGATCGAAGGCGCCTTTGCCTCGACCGTTAATGTTTGTGTTGGCATTATTGCTTTCACCGGCAATCACGGTCGCACTCACCCACGAAACATCCGTCACAAGAAAGCGAAGCCGCGAATAGACGCTCTTCGGCGCATTGGCCCCGGTGGCATTCGCTTGAAAATTATTATTGTTCATGACGCCGGCGACGTATTCCAGGCGATTGGCGATGCGTCCACGCGCATCGATGAAGAGATCGCGTTCTTGGAGAAAATCGATGGTGCCTGCCGCGCCGGTCCGGTTGCCGTTGCCGCTGCCCACCGACGTCAGGTACGGCGAACTAATCACGTCGCGCAACCCGCCTGACGTCTCGGTGAAAATACCAAACGGCATGCGGAAGATGCCCATCCGGATGAAATTTAGGTTGGGCGCCCAGGCCAGAACCGGCCGATAGTCGATATAAGACTCACGGAAAAAGGCGGCGGAAACCGGTTGTCCGGTCGCGCCTGCCCCAGACGGGACAGCCGGCGTCTCCCTGCTTAAACTAATATTTTGGAATTCGAACAAGACGTGCCAGCGCGGAAGATGCTCACTCACTTTCCCCCACATGATGAACTCGGAGCGTCGGATCGAGAAATTGTCCTGACTCTTTCCTTCTCCGACATGCGCATCGTTGTGGGCGTAGAGAAATTGCAGCGCGTTCAGGCCGATGTTGATCTTGTCGGTGAGAATCGGCAGTTGTTCAGTTTTGACTTTCCACCGCTCCAGCACGTCGATTCGCTTCTCGCGATCAGCCAAACGGTATTCTTCTTCGGCTTTGATGCGAATCCAATCGTCCATGGTGATCGATCCTTTTTCAAGCAAGAGGTCCTCCACGGTCGTGCTCTCTGGCGAGGCTGCTCTTGCCGGCGATTGGGGCCGGCTCGGTGGTTTGGAATCCTGTGCTAGAAGAAGAGGTTGAGCCGGCGCTGACGGTGTGCGAAGGTCCGCTGTCCATGCCGTCCTGATCCATGCCGTCTCATCGATAACAAGAATCAACCCACAGAGTAGTACGATCCATGTGGTGGCGGACATGTCTCTTCTCCTAGTCATTGCGTCTCTCATGGCCATTCAATACTATTGCTTATAGGTACAGGAAGGCGATGACAACATTATGACGGCCTTGTTACAGGCGCGTTAAAAACGATCGTCTGGACGGGCACACCATCCGATTGGACGCCTCTACTGGACGGGTTCTCGGCGTTTCTATTAGACGTGATAGAATCCACTCTGAGCGGAGGGCCGGAGTATGGATTGCATTCTGTTTCGTCACGGAATTGCCGTGGAACCACAAGAATGGGACGGACCGGAAGCGCGGCGGCCGTTGACGGCGAAAGGCGCGGAGAAAGTACGAGAAGCCGCACTAGGATTATTACGTTTGGATATGGCGCCGACCCATATCATATCGAGTCCGTTCCTACGTACCGGGCAAACGGCTGAAATTCTTCGTGAGGCGTTACACGACTCGCTTGGAATCTCCCGATGGACCGAGCTGTTGCCGGATGCGCCGCCGCGCCTTCTGTTCGACCGGCTGGTCAAACTCCCCGAGGATTCCTGCGTGCTCTGTGTCGGCCATGAGCCGCATCTCAGCGCGGCGGCCGGCCTCATGATCGCCGGCGGTCCTGTTTCCGGACTTGTGTTCAAGAAAGGCGGGGCCTGTTCCATCCGTTTTGACGGGACCGTGAAGTCCGGAGAAGGGGCGCTCCGATGGTGGCTGATGCCGATGCAGCTCAGGGCTTTAGGGGAGAGGTAGGGAATTCGTTTCGAGGGATTGGAGCGCATCGGCCGATTCCTGTGCGCTCTCCGGCGGCCGCCTTCCGTTCGTCAGAATCGGTTGGATCTTCGATCTCAGGGTGCTCTGAATTTCCTCCGGCGGTTTGCGGGCATCGATGACCTGAAAGTGAAACTCCTCCGCCATCTTATCGAACTCTTCGATCAGGGAACTCTGATACTTCTTAAAACTGTCGAATAAATCGCCGCCGAGTCTCAAGTCCATGCCGGATTCCCAATAATTCATTCCCTTGGTCTCGATGACGCGCAAGGCCAGCGTATCGACGTCGATGCGTAAATAGAGAACCAAGTCGGGCACCACGGCAAACCCAAAGACATTTCGGATCCAGGTTCGATCTCCGCTGCGAACCGCATCGCGGGCCAGTGCCGTGTAAATGTACCGGTCTGCCAGCACAATGAAGCCCGAGCGCATGGCGGGAATGATTTGATGCTCCAAGCGATCGGCGAAATCGGTCGCATAGAGCAAGCTGAACGACCAGCGGTCAAGAATATTGCCCTGTTTGGCCATTTCAATCGTCTTGGACATCAAGTTGGAGCGCGTCCATCCGGTTGTGATCACGCCATAGCCCTGCACTTCGAGCCATTCTTGGAGGAGTTCGATGTGGGTTGACCGACCGACGCCGTCGGTGCCTTCAATCGCGATGAGCTTGCCTTTCAGGTCACTCAGATTGACGTACGGCAAACCGTCGCCAAAATACTGATGCGCGTTTCCCATGCGTGCCTCGCTTCGGTTTATAGTTCACGAGCGTCTGTGAGACGAGTTGGCGCATTTGGTTTTGTTGCGCCTCGATGTCTTTGGTCGCGTCCATCGTGATCAACCCGTATTCATCGACGATTTTGTCATATTCCGAGAGGATGCGAGATTGAAACAGTCGGAAGCTTTCCGATACATCGGGGCTCAGGCCCATGTCCATGCCGGCTTCGTAGTATTTGAGTTGCGCGCGCGTACCGCCGAGCAGCCGGTCGATGGCCACTTCCATTGGAACCTTAAAATAAAACGCCATATCCGGACGGATCGCGAAGTTGTACAGCTTGCGCACCCATTCTCGCGACACGCCGCGGACCGCGTCCCGTGCAAAGGCCGTATAGGCATAACGGTCCGCCAAGACGATCATGCCGGCCTTGAGGGGCGGCAAGATTTCATGGTACAGCCGACTCGCGAAGTCGGTGGCGTGCAGCAAACTAAACGTCGTCGGCGTCAGCGTCTTGCTTTTCTTTCCGCGTCTAGTCGTCTCGCGCACCAGCGCGGAGGAATTCCATTCGGTGAAGAACACATTGAATTCCTTCGACTCAAGCCATTTCTGAAGCAACAGCAGTTGCGTGCTTTTGCCGGAACCATCGATCCCTTCCACAATAATCAGCTTGCCGGGGAAGGAATGCGGCTGTGCAAACGTGAGCGCCGGAGGTGTCATGAGTGTTCTGCTCCTGTCCGTATAACTTCGAATTGTAGCGACCGTTTGAATACCTTTTCAAATAACCCGGCGCGATTTTTGGCGGCCCAGAGCTCCAATTCCGCGTCCCCTGAGGTGTGGACGCGAATCGTGACCGGCTTCCCAAGCTTGACGTCGAGATCCTGTACCACCGAAAAATGGCTGCGATCGAGGCCGTCGGCAATTCGAAGCAGGGCGCTCAAGGCTTCCAGCGTTCGACGCTGGGACGGGGAGAAGGTTTTGAACGCCGCATGCCCCGCATGGGGCAACGCGCCGCGGTGATAGCGCGCGAGGGTGGCAATCGTTTCAATTTCTTCGGCGGTAAAGCCCGCCAGATCGCTATGCTTGATAAGGTAATAGGCATGCTTATGGTGCTGGCGCACATTAATCATATAGCCGACGTCATGCAGAAGACCCGCATACTCCAGCCATTCGCGCTCTCGCGCATCCAATCCATGCAATGGTTTCGTTTGATCGAAGAGACGCGTCGCGAGTGTGGCGATATGCTGAACATGCGCTTCCGGTGAATGGCAACGCCGTGCCATAAACACGACATTTCGACGGCGGACGTTCGGAATGTCGCGTTCGGCGCCGATGCCCTCGCGATGGCGTTCTATGAAGTCGTAAATCACCCCTTCGCGGATGGCTTTGTCGCTGATCGTGATCTCGTGCCGGCCGGTCTGCTCCATCAGCGTGCGGAGAACCATTGCGGCCGGAAGCAGGGTATCCGCTCGTTTCGGATCCAACCCCGGAATAGCAAGCCGCGCTTTCAACGTCGCGTGTGCGAGCTGCTTTTCCACGCCTTGAATGTCCTTCAATGTGACCGTGGCTAAGTTCAACTGCGAAATCGGCCGCCGGGTGCGATGCAGATAGATGATTTCGGTAAGGTTGCCGGCCATGCCGGACGTGGCCACCAAGCGGTCCAATCGCTTCGCCTTGACGCGATGCAGCGCGGATTTCAGCTGGCTCCCGATAGCCTTCTGCAGATCTTGCAGCATGGCCTTTGTCGGCGGGTCTTGCTTGAGATAGAGATCTTTCAAGCGGATGGCCCCCAGTTTCAGGCTTTGGCCAAGGGTCATTGTCTGTCGGTTGCCGACGATCAGTTCGACGGAGCCTCCGCCGATGTCCACGACCATCGTTGGCCGGTCGGCAAGATGCATACTGTGTCGAACACCCAAGTAGATGAGCCGAGCTTCTTCTTTGCCTGTGACGACGCGGACCATCAGATCGGTGTGCCGCATGACGGCTTCAAGAAATTCACCGCCGTTTTGAGCTTCTCGTACGGCGCTGGTCGCTACGGCTTCGATCCGGTCGTACCCTTTATTTCGGGCCAACGTCGTGAGCGAGCGGATGACGTTAAGACCGCGGGTCATTGCAGTGCCCGACAGGCGGCCGGTTTTAAATACGCCGTCACCCAGTCGGGCCATATCTTTGAACCGGTCCACAATCGTGTAGGAAAAGTCCGGCTCAACCTCGGCAAGCACCATGTGAATGGAGTTGGTCCCGATATCGATGATGGCAAGCTTGGTCATAGGCAATACGAAAGCAGGGCGAGACTTATCTCACCGGCCAATCAAACTCCATTCCATTGTACAGGGTTCCGACGAACGATTCACACACCGGAGCGCTAGGTTAAGCTAAGGCTGAGGACAAGCATAGCGAAGGCCAGAAGGAATAGCGAACCCTGAACCTTAGCTTAAACCTTTACTTGTTGAGCTGCTGAATAATGTGGCCAAGCTCCGGCAAGATAAGTTGTTCCATGGCAAGACGGACAGCGCCTTCGGATCCTGGTGTGGAGAAGACAATGCGTCCCCGGAAGACTCCCGCGGTCGCTCGTGTCATGATGGCGGGTGAGCCGATATCTTTATAGGTCAGGTAACGGAAGATTTCGCCGAAGCCGACCAATCGTTTTTCCAACATGCCATCGACCGCTTCAAACGTCGAATCCCGTTTCGAAATGCCCGTTCCGCCGTTGATGAGAATGGCGTGCACCGCGTCACTTTCTGCGGCCTCCTCAATCAACCGTCTGATCTGGGCCGGGTCGTCTTTGATGACATGATAACCAGCGACATCGTGGCCATGTTCTTTTAGCAAGCGCATCATCAGTTGGCCGCTGATGTCGGTCTGAGACGTGCGGGTATCGCTGCACGTGATGACCACGCAGGTCACGCTATGCGGCGCATGGGCCTTGTGTTCCTCGTGTGCGTGGCCGGACCGGTGCGACTGATGCTTCAGCACGTTATCCCCACACAGAATTCGGTTTCAGCCGTTCGACCGGCGTGCCTTTTCCGATGTGTTCATCCAGAATGGCTGAAACGTCTGCTTCCTTCACTTGCGCATACCACGTTGCATCCGGATACACCACGACCGTCGGTCCTTGTTCGCATGGTCCTAAACAGGCCGAACTTGTGACGAGCACCTGGCCGGGTGGAATGCCTCGTTCCATGAGGCCCATGTTGAACGTCTGGAGAAGACCGGCGGAACCGGCCGCACCGCATGACGGTTTAGGATGGCCGGGAGGACGGGAATTCGTACATACGAGAATGTGATATTTCGGCTTCGGCATCTTATCTCCCTTTATTCACGCGCAGCGTTCAGTCATCCGTTTGTTTGAGTAGACAAAAGCTGAACGCCGATAGCTGATGGCTGAAGACTATTTCGGCGTAAGCGACTTCCAGGTCTCCAAGCACTCCTCAGGTAATTTCCAATGAGTCACCCCTTTGATGACCCACTCCAAGTAGTGCTCTTTGGGTTTGAATTTGCCGATAGGCGCCGCGATATGCGTGGTGACGAGTTCTTTTTCGCCGTCTTCCTTGATGACGGTCACTTGGACGTGACGAAAGGCGTTGGGCGGGACCTCATCTTCGAACGTATCGAGGATCTTCAGATCTTCATCGGTGACATCGGCGATGATGCCCCAGACTCGTTCGCCGGGAGACGGGCTCACGCTGGCAAGTCCCGATCGCCATTGGGAGGACCATCGGCAAAAATGGATGGCATGGTCGGGAAGGTACGCATTGGCCACGAATTGATGCTCGGGCGCGCGGCGCTTGAGTTGGGTCGGGTTTAAGTTGTCG
>Ga0308175_100002254_pt1 | contig 13148 bp, 11 predicted proteins | sample PhyCR1_3_FD_203893 | JGI IMG/M metagenome (GOLD analysis project Ga0308175, IMG submission 203893) | Soil microbial communities from UC Gill Tract Community Farm, Albany, California, United States - DLSLS.C.R1 | ecosystem: Environmental > Terrestrial > Soil > Agricultural land | place: USA...
TGGCCACGGGTAGATCACGGGGTTTCGGGCCGCATGCCTGCAACTTCACGCCATCTTAAGACTCGCTTTCGCTACGGCTCCGGTGCTTGACACCTTAGCCTTGCTGCAAACATGCACTCGCCGGTCCATTATGCAAAAGGTACGCCGTCACCCATTCCCTTGCGGGCATAGGGCTCCGACCGCTTGTAAGTGTATGGTTTCAGGTACTTTTGACTCAGCTAATAGCTGTGCTTTTCACCATTCAATCGCCCTACTAGTTCGCTATCGGTCATCGAGGAGTATTTAGCCTTGGGCGGTGGTCCGCCCGGGTTCACACGAGATTCCACGAGTCTCGTGCTACTCTGGAACGCCTCTCAACGGGGACCTTTGGATTTTGCATACGGGACTTTCACCCTCTTTGGCCGGCCTTTCCAGAGCCGTTCCGCTATCCTAGGTTTTGTAACCCCTCAAGGCGCCCGCAACCCCGGCCCGAAGGCCGGTTTGGGCTATTTCCGCTTTCGCTCGCCGCTACTGACGGAATCGATGTCTCTTTCTTTTCCTCCAGGTACTTAGATGTTTCAGTTCCCTGGGTTCGCCCCGAACGGCCTATACATTCGGCCGCCGGTGACACGCTGTGAACGTGCCGCGTTTCCGCATTCAGAAATCTCCGGATCAACGCTTGTTTGCCAGCTTCCCGGAGCTTATCGCAGGCTACCACGTCTTTCGTCGCCTCTCGATGCCAAGGCATCCACCATACACCCTTAGTAGCTTGACCACATTTATCGATCACCGTCACGACCCACTCCCCCTGCCGCTTGTGAAGGGCGGCAGGCTTCGCGAATCCCGGCGGGCGTGCCGGCGACGGTACAGACGACCAATAACGGATCTCGATCGAGACGGGCACTGGGTCACATACGGCCCGTCTCACGCCAAAAAGGTGCTCGACGACACCCCGTCCCGACGGAAAAACCACGGACGCCGGGCGGGGAAGCCCGGAATCCAAACTTGGGACGAGGCGTCGCGAAAGATTCTATCTGATTGAACCTTGAACCTCGTATTCACTTTTCAAAGAGCTCTCCACCGGACGGCGCATTTGCACCCGGAGAGTTACTTCCGGTTGCCAAGCACAGGGCGATGAAGTTCCCGCCGAACGCGGGTGAGTTGATCGTCTTTTTACGACGGTAAACTCATTCGAGTTCGGACAATTTTTGGGCGCCTCGGATCGTTAAATCATCCGCAGGACTTTTCCCGATCACCGGCTTTCGCCGGCGACCCCGGTTATCGACGGGGGTGACGGCGAGCTACCGTGGCGGGCAGAGAAAGATGTGGTTTTGAATCAACCGCTTTCCCTTGTTCGTTTCCTCGTTTCGCTCCACTGCCTTGCGGCCAGTGGGGAGGCGAATCATACGCGCATCGCTAAGCGTGTCAAGTGGTGATGCCGCGGAATTTTCCTTTCGGCTCCGCCGACCACCACCGGGCCGCTTTAAAAATTACGCCGCCGATGGGTCAAAGTTCGCCGGCGTTGACTTGTCAAAGTCGATCTCAGCGTCGCTGGCCCGACCCTTATCGGGTGCGGGGAGGCGGGAACATAAACCCTTCGCCGGTGCGATGCAAGGGAGATTTTTACTTCGACAAGTTTTCAACAGGAACGAGCGATGACCGGCTCACTTGCGGCGCCGGAGGGCCTCTACCGGGACGAACACGATCCGCTCGGCTGCGGGCTTTGCGGAAGTGTTCGCCGTGTGACCGCACCCCCTGCTGCAACACGATCCGATCCGGCTGCGCTTGCCCCACAGTGATTGCACAGCCTGCCAGCCGGCGTAGGCGGCGCATCCGCCCACCACGGTCAGTGCCAGAAGATTCTGCAGCCACAGGGCCATGATCTTTCGATTCTAGGCAAACCAGATCCGCCCGACCTGGTAAACCAGGAGGCTCACCACGTATGCCAGCGCGTTCATGTAGATCAGCATGAACAGCGGCCAGCGCCAGCCGCCGGTCTCCCGGCGGACGACGGCCATCGTGCTCATGCACTGCATCGCCAGGACAAACCACACCAGCAGGCTCACCGCCACGAGCGGGGTCCAGACCGGTTTGCCGTTGGGGTGACGGTCCGCCCGCATCGCCGCCTGGAGCGAAGCGGTCTCTTCGCCGGGGTCGCCGACGCTGTAAACGATACCCATCGTGCTGACGAACACCTCGCGGGCCGCAAAGGCGCCCACCAGCCCCACGCCCATTTTCCAGTCGTAACCGAGCGGGCGGATGACCGGCTCCATCGCATGGCCGAGCCGGCCGGCGATGCTGTGGTTGATCCGCTCCGCGGCGATGGCATTCTCGCCGGCGCCGGCGGCCTTCATCGCGCTCAGTCGGGATTGCGAGACGCCGTAGTACGTCATCCCCCAGAGCACGACGCTCAGGCAGAAGATGATCGTGCCGGCCTTCTTGAGGAACTCGCTGCTGTTCAGCCACACCTGCCGCAGCACCTGCGAGACCTGCGGCAGCTTGTAGGTCGGCATCTCCAGGATGAACGCGGCCGTCGGCCCCTTGAGCAGCGACCGTTTGAACACCCACGCCGTCCCCGCCGCCGCGACGATGCCCAGGGTGTACAGCGCGAGCATGATCCCCGCCTGCACGGCCGGGCCGTACGCCGCGAAGAAAGTACCGATGAGGAGCAGGTACACGGGAAGGCGGGCGCTACAGCTCATAAAGGGCGCGACCAGGATGGTCGCCAGCCGGTCTTTGCGGTTTTCGATCGTCCGCGTTGCCAGGATGCCCGGGATCGCACAGGCGAATGAGCTGAGCAGCGGAATGAAGCTCTTGCCGTGCAGGCCGACCTTGGCGAGCACGCGGTCCATGAGGAACGCCGCCCGCGCCAGGTACCCCGAATCCTCCAGCACCGCCAGGAACAGGAACAACAAAGCGATCTGTGGCACGAAGACGACCACCGCACCAACGCCTTTGAAGATACCGTCGGTGACGAGCGATTTCAGCGGGCCCGGTGGCAGGGACGACGCGGCCTTGGCCCCGAGCCACTCCACCCCCCCCTGCATGGCGTCCATGATGGGCTTGGCCAGCCAAAAGATGGTCACGAACAGCGCGGCCATCACGAGCGCGAAAATCACCAGCCCCCACACACGGTGGATGAGGATCGCGTCGGCCCGTTCGGTGGCCGTGCGCTTCTGCGGCGCGGCGGCTTCCTTTTGGCGATCGAGAACCACCCCCGCCGCCGCCAGACCCACTGCCTCGTCGGGCGCCGCCTTCAGCACCCGCCCGGCCACCCCGTCGATCCACTTGTAGTGTGCTTCGATGTCCGCCTGCATCGGATCGATGCCCAGCGACGCCAGCCGTCCCGCGGAGGCATCCAGCAGCGACTTCACCGGCTCGCGCCGCGCCACCTCGTCCACGTCCGCTGCCCGATCGCCGATGAGCAATCGCTCCGCAATCGCCTGATATCGATCCAGCCGGCGATTTGAATCATCCCGGCAAATCCACGCCTTCGGCGCCACCGCATCTCCCAGTGCTGCCGGCCCCCCGTTCTTTCCTGACCCCTGACCCCCGACCCCAGGCCCTTCCTCACTGTCGATGATCGCCAGCCCCCCACCCACGACCATCAGCTCCTCCTTCATCGGGTCGGGAAGACCCCACTCCGGCAGCGGGCTGACCTTCGCCCGTCCGATTGCCGCCTTCAGCTCCGCGATGCCGCGCCCTTTGTAGCCCACCACCGGCACGACCGGCACGCCCAGCTCTTTCTCCAACACCGCCGCCGACACCGAGATCCCCCGCCGCTCGGCGACGTCCATCATGTTCAGCGCCACGACCATCGGCCGGCCGAGCTCGATCAACTGGCTGACAAGGTAAAGGTTCCGCTGGAGGTTGCTCGCATCGACGACGACGACCACCACGTCCGGCGCCGCCGTGTCCGACCGCAGCCCCCGCAGCACCTCCATCGCCACCTGCTCGTCCGGCGAGCGGCTGATGAGGCTGTAGGTCCCTGGCAGGTCGATGATGTTTGCCCACCGGCCGTCGGGCAGCTTGCAGCGGCCGGTCTTCTTTTCGACAGTTACCCCGGGATAATTGGCGACCTTCTGGCGCAGGCCGGTGAGCGCGTTAAATACCGTTGTTTTCCCACTGTTTGGATTCCCCGCCAGCGCGATGGTGAGATCCCCCGTGGCGGTGGAAGGCGGGTCGGGATGAGTACAGCAGGAGGACATCGACGTTAGTTGTTAGTAGGTAGTTGTCAGTTGCGGCGCAACAACCAACGACTAACAGCTAACCACGCACCAGCACGTGCCTCGCCTGCTCGCCGCGCAGCGACAGGTGGTAGCCGCGCAGGCGGAACTCGATCGGATCGCCGAGGGGCGCCCTGCGGATCACCTCGACCGCGGCCCCGTTGCAGAAGCCCATTTCGAGCAGGCGCCGGCGGACGTCCGTGTCGCCTCCGACTGCGACCACGGACCCGCGGCACCCGATGCCCAATTCGTTCAGGCGACAGGTCTCCGGCGATCCACAGTGGCTGCACGCGGCAAAGTCACAGGCTTTCATGCGACCAACTCCCAAGGCCCTGCAACGGCTCGGCCTACTACTTCTACGCCTGTAATATACACTTGTTGAGACTGAGTTTCAACGACAAAATTGTCCTGTTCAGAGTCAACTGTGCTAATAGCAAAACCGCTGCCGAACACAGCCTTGCCGCTTGAGAACGTACCGACGCAGTTCACAAGTACCTTTTTGCAAGCCATTTACAATGCAACCAACGTGCAGCCTTTCAAAACTGCCTCAAGAACCGGATATCGTTTTCTACCAGAAGTCGGATGTCATTGATCCCGTATTTTCTCATCGCGATCCGCTCGATGCCGAAGCCGAACGCCCAGCCGGAATAAACTTCCGGGTCGATACCGCAGGCCTTGAAGACGTTGGGGTGGACCATGCCGCACCCGCCGAGCTCGATCCAGCGCTGTTTGTCCTCGAACCACACGTCCACCTCGGCCGAGGGTTCGGTGAATGGGAAAAAGCTCGGCCGAAACCGCGCCTTGGTCTCCGGGCCGAAGTAGGCGTGGACGAACTGCATGATCGTGCTCTTGAGGTCCACCATCGTGACGTCCTTGTCCACGACCAGCGCCTCGAGCTGGTGGAACATGAACAGGTGCGTCGCGTCCACGGTATCCGGGCGGTACACGCGTCCCGGAATAACGACCCGAATTGGGGGCTTCTGCTTCTCCATCACGCGAATCTGCACCGTCGAGGTTTGCGTGCGGAGCAACATCTGTTGCGCAGTCGATTTGTCGGCCGATTCGAGATAGAAATTGTCCAGCGGGTCGCGGGCCGGGTGGCTCTCCGGAATGTTGAGCGCGACGAAATTGTGAAACTCGTCTTCGACCTCCGGCCCCGCCGCAACCGAAAACCCCATCCGGCCGAACAGCTCGACCAGCTCATCCACGACCTTCATCAGGATATGTTTATTCCCGATCGCAGGGCGAAGGCCGGGCTCGGTGACGTCCACCGCCTGCTGGCCGGCGCCGGCCTGTTCCAGCGAACTCTTCTTCGCCTCGAACGCCGTTCTCACGCGCTCGTCGAGCGTGTTCACGCGTTGACCGATGACGGGCTTCTGTTCCTTGGGAACTTGCCCGAGCAGCTTCATCAGCCCCTTGACGACCCCCTTGGTGCCGAGGAACTTGATGCGGAACTGTTCGAGCTCCACCGGCGAGCTCACCGCCGCCAGTTCCTCGTCCGCCTGTCGCGAGGCTTGTTCGATCTGATCCAACACGTCCGCCATGAGACTCCCGTGGCAACTTTGCACCGGTCGAAACGTCAGTGGTATCATTCTGTCGCCGCCGCAAGTCCGGTCAAGCAGTCCCGCGTGCGGGGAGAGATACGATGGACTTGTCCAAGTTGCCGCGTCTGTCCAACACCGCCACGCCGTCGCCGGGTGAGCCGGAAGCAACGTCCCAGCCCGCCGGCGCCGCCGGGCAGGAGGCGGCGGTTTCGTATTGCCCGCGCTGCGGCGCCGCCATGGCAAATGGCGTGCGATTCTGCGGCGCCTGTGGCGCCGACACCCACTCCCGCCCCGCCGGCGCATCCACCGGCATGGAGCTCGGCGCCGAGCTCTGGTTCTACATCATCATCGGGCTGCTTCTCGTTGCGTGGGGGCACACGTTTGCCAGCTATGCTATTGCCCGGCTTGCGCATCGGCCGTTCCACACCGGCGTGATCTGGCAGGCCGGCCCGCGGGCGGGATCCGAAGTGGAATACCCTGACCTGATCGGGCACCCGCTCTGGAGCGACTCGTCGATTTTCCTGATGGGCATCACGCTGCTGCTGGCGGGGGCGTCGCGCGTGGTTTCCGTGACGCGGCTCGGAATCAAACGCACGGTATTGGCGCTGGCGCTCGCACTGGCTGTCGTCGCGACGCTTTACAACATTTACGTTTCAATTCGCTATTTCGCCGAAGGCACGCTCCCCCTCGTGTCCGCCGTGCTGGCGGCGTTCGGCGGGTTTATCGTTTACGACCAGTTGCACGCCTGGCAGCACGCCGGACGACCCGCACCGCGCTGACATCGCCGCGGCGCAATAAAAGGCCCCGGAGGCGGGGAAGACCTTCCGGGGCTTGGGGAGGGTAGGATTCCGTTCAGTGCGATCAGTACAAGCTCAACAGGATCGCACAGACCGACACGTATCCCAGGATCGCGATCCACCCGATCCACTGGCTCGACGTCCGCGTTCCCATGGCCGATCTCCTTCCGTATCAACACACGGCGAACCGCTTTCATTCCTTCACCCCGTCAGACACGCACCCGGGGCGCGCGTTAGACCGCCGGCGGCCACGAAACGGGCGCTTATAAAAATGGCCGCCCTGGATAACGCGAGGGTCAGAACCCCTAGGACAAGCCCCACCTTACCGCCCATTCCCGCCTGCCGCTGGCCGGGAGCAGCCCGGCCGAGCCGTCCCGCACGGCGCGGTCGATCTGGTCGAACCGGCCGGTGGTCGGCTCGACCGTTAGCTGGCGGTGCCCCGCCCAGCCACCGGTGTTGGCCCAAATCCCCCAGTACGCCGGCAGCTCGTCCTCCGTGGTGTATTGCATGCGGATCGCCCGCCCGCGCGACGGGTAGCGCACCACCAGTTCGGATTCGATCGGCTCGGCCGCGAACACCTTCCAGCCGCGCTTGGCGGGCAGCTCCGACGGCTTGGAAAAGTCCTCACCCTCGGCCACGAACGGCCATTCGAACGGCCGCTGCACGTCCGCCCCCTCCGCGTCGTGGCTCCAACGAAACAGCGACGGGTGCGCCAGGTCCAGCTCGATGGGGACGTTCATCCCCATCAGCGCGTGCATGGACCACACGAACCGGAAGTCGAATGGCGCGAGGTTCACCAGCGTGTACTCCGCCACGACGGCCGGGCCGTCCAGGTAGAGCTTGCGCGTCAGCCGGTAACCGAACCGAAGGCCGTGCCATACGGTGGTGATGCCGTCCTTCGTAGGAACCGCCGTGGTGGGAATGCCCCACAACTCGCCGTGGTCGGGGACCATGATCTTGTCGTACGGGTGTCCGACGTACGGGCTCTTGGCGACCGCCGGAAAGCACTCGTCCCATCCGGCGTACCACCCGTGGCTGTACGGCAGGTCGTACTGGGCCACCGTCGGCAGCTCGGCGGGGTAGTTGAACATCAGCTCGAAGCGATCGGCCTTGTCGATGATGGAAGAGACCTTGCCCCCGAGGTGCGGCCAGACCTTCATCTGAACCGCGTCGTTCTCGATCACCACCGGCTGGTTCATCCGACCTCCGCGCCATCCCCTTACCCCCTGAACCCGCCGTGTACATTACAACGCCACCCGCGCCCGCGATAGCACCCCGGCCGCAATTGCAAAGCCCACGCACGAGTGCGTGGGCCGGTTCGATTGAATCGCGGCGAAAGTTTTAGCGGCGGGTTTTCACTTGGCGGGAACGGGGATGGATCCCGCCGCCGTCGCGGGGCGGGTCGCCGGGCCGGCGGGTGTCGCCGCGCGTGCCGCGGTCGGCTGGGACGCGGATTCCGGTGTCGCCGGCGCCTGAGCCGCGGCGGAGGGCTGGTTCTTCAACACGATTACCACGTCCAGGCGGTCGCCGGCTTCGGCTGCGTTGGGCGCGGGCACGGGCTCCAACGCCTGACTCACCTCCGGTCGCGTCGTCGCTTGCAACGTCAGCGCAGGCGCCGCTTGCGCTATGCTGGATTTCTCGAGCTCATCGAGCTTCTTTTCGGTCTGAGCGGCCGGCCGCTGAGTGGATGGCGAGACGGCAGGCGGCGAGGGAGGTTCCGTCACCGCGGGCGCGGCCGGGGCCGCGGCGGAATTCACGCCAGCCGATGCCGACGACTCCGCGTTCCAGTTGGACTCAGCCCCGCCCGCCTGCTTGGACGCATACTCCCGGTACGCGCGCTGGCCCACCTCAACGGGGCGCGTCGCCGGCGCTTGGCCCTCCTGCCGAGCGTACCCGTACTGCTCGCCGGGGACGGTGTTTGCCTGCTGCTGCATCAGCGGCTGCTGCAAGGCTTGTCCCCCACCCGGGGCATTGATCGGCGCGGCCGGCGGGACGTCGGGGGCGCGGTCAAAATCCTCCACGATCTCCACCTTCTGCGCCGCCGGCTGCTTCGCAAGGTTGTCGTACAAGGCCGTCGCCTGCACGCGTGTCAGCCCGCGAGCGACGATGTAGCCGTCGATCGCGCCGCCGGCGTTCGCATCCGCGCTAAGCGCCAGGGTCCCCGCGACGGGCGCCGGCTGCTGGGCCTGATCCGGCGTCACCGTCTGCTGTGACGGGGCCGGCTGCTGGGCCTGTTTTTCGCCGAAGTAGCTTTGGCCCGGGCCGCGAGCCACCTCTCTCTCGACGTCCTGCGCCGGCGCGGTGGCCGGCGGCGACGCCATGGCCCCCGGCGGGGTCTCCCCGCCGCGCGCCCGGTTCGCATCGTCGATCAAGCGGTTCTGCCGATCGTCCTTCTGGCCGATCACGCCCGCCGGCTGCTGATCGATCCCGTTGACATTCCGTTCTGACGCCTCGCCGCCGTCCCGCCGCCCCGTTGCTATGGCTGGGGGCTTTGCCGCGCCCATCTGATGCGTTTCCTGTTGCGCCGACTTGGCCGCCTCGAACTTTGCCTGCCCCCGCGCGTCCGCAGCGTCTTGAGCGTTTTTCTCCTGGTCCTTCATCCGCACAGTCACGCTGCTCAATCGGCTGCCCAGGACCGCCTGCTGCTGGACCGCCGCGCCGCCGAGGGGACCCTGCGGCATCGGCTCGGCGCCCTGGCTCCAGACGATGCCGTTGGTGGTTAGGTAACGCGTCAGCTCCGTGTTGGTCGCAATGGGGTTGTCCGTGCACACCACGAGATAGACGGTATTCCCCGCGGCATTCGTGGCGGCATTGTTGGCCACGTTGACGGTGCCGAGCGAAAACCGCCCGCGCTGGACCTGGAGGTTGGTCTCGAACAACGCCTCCTGCCCGCCCTTGGCGGCCTTGTTCTCGCCGCCGTCCTTGCGCGCCTCGTTCATCGCCAAAGCCGTTTCCCCCTCCTTCGTCTCGCGCCGCCGCAAGGCCGGGGCTTCGCCGGGCGGCTTCTCCGCCAGTTCCGTTCTCGCCGGCGCGGGCGCGGCGTCGGGCCCGGCCACGCCGTCCGAAACCCCGCCACCCGCCGGCGTGCGCATCGCCACGGTCCCCGTGTGCGACCCCGTCGGCGGCAGCACAAAGTAAATCACCGCCGCCAGTCCGACCGCCAGCAACACCACCGCCGCCACCGCCAGAAACTGCGGCCAGCGGTTGATGTGCAGGGTCGCCTCCCCGTCGTCGGCGGACTCCCCGAAGAGCACCGACCGCTCCAACTGGCCCGTCAGCGCCTCGGTCATGTCCACCGGCGCACGCTCGCGCGGCAGGCCGCGCACCATGTCGCGCACCTCGGCCAGCTCCTTCATGAGCCGCCGGTGCTGCGGGTTGGCGGCCAGGTGCTTCTCGATTTCGACACGCCCCTCCTCGTCCAGATCCCCCTCGACGTACGCCAGCAGCTTGGCCTCCACCTCCAGCCGGGGGTCCGCCTCGCCTGCGGCGCCGTCGCTCAGATTGTCCCGGTCCTGGGCCATGTCTCCCTGTCATCCCCCGCGGTTAACAATCATGTTCCTTCTTCAACACGTACCGCCCACGGGCGCGACCCGTTGGACGGGACCGTTTACTTCTCCGCCGTTACCCTTTCCCACTGGCGAACAACGCACGACATGGGCCTTGCGTACACGTCCGCACAAATCGACCTACAACTCGCCAACACGCACGCGTACGCAGCCGTTCTGACAGCGCCCTAACGTGTCTTTCTCATTCTTCACGTCATTCTTCTCAGCTCTTTCTCCCCCTACCGCTTCCGGTCGGAGAGATACGACCTCAATTCGTCCCGCAGCGCCAGCCGCGCCCGGAACAAGCGGCTCTTAAGCGTCCCGAGCGGCAATCCCAGCACTTCGGCCATCTGCTGGTAATCAAACCCTTCGATGTCTCTCATCACCAGCACCGCACGGTATTCCGCATCGATCCGGCCGAGCGCCGCCAGCACGTGCTGCCCGCGCTCGCGCCGCTCCAGTTCCTGCGCCGGCCCTTCCGACGCGTCGCGCGCCACGCGATCGAGCAAACCCGATGCCTGGTCTTCGCCGCCGCCGTAGCGCCCGTTCCCGTTGGGGCTCGGCCGGTCGAGTGAAAATACACGCCGTCGCCGCACCTTTCGCAACTGGCTGATCGCCAGGTTCAGCGCGATGCGGAACAGCCAGGTGTACGGCGAGGCGTCGCCGCGAAAACTTTCGAGCTTCATCAGCCCGCGGGTGAACGCCTCCTGCGTCAGCTCCCTGGCTTCCTCGGCGTCGCCGACAAGGCGCAGCACGGCGTTATACAGCCGGTCCTGATACGCGACCACGATCTGCCCGTACGCGGCGCGGTCGCCGTGCTGGGCCTTACGAAACAGCTCGGCCTCCCGCTGCGCCTCCGGCGAGACCGGCGGCGTCGCCGATCCGCTCCGCGCGATCGGAAGGTCGGCCTCGTAATGTGCCCCGCTCAGGCTCGACATAGGTTTGGACGCGGTAGGCTGGAGAAGGTTCCCGCCAAAGTTCCGCCCGCCCCGCCGCGGATCTTGCGGGCGATTTCCCGTGTTTTGAGGGTTTCACGTCGACCGGCGCGGCCATCCGTGACCACACCAATTCGAAACGCCAATATGCCAATGCCGACGCGCGGAGTCAAACGTTATCGGGCCGCCCGCGAACATGAATCAAAATGCATGTACCACCATCACCAGCGGCAGGTAAGCCGTATTACCCTCACGAAACATGCGCAGTACCAGCACGGGGTTACATTAATTCCCAACTCACAGGAACCCGGCGAACCGTCGATATTTACAGGGGACCTTCCGCCACCCTCACACATGTTCGACAACATCCGCGAACACTTCGACACCCACGGCCGCACCTTCCGCAGCCGCGCATTGTGGGCGCTTTGCGTGTACCGCTTCGGCCAGTGGTCCGACCGCCTCCGCTTCGCTCCCGCCCGCTGGCTGAGCAGTAAATTCTACGGCGGCCTCACCCTCTTCACCCCCCTCACCGGCGTCTTCCTCAACCGCGCCACCCGCGTCGGCCGACGCTTCCACATCATCCACCCCGGCCTGGTCTACATCCACCCCGACGCAGTCATCGGCGACCGCGTCGGCATCATGCACGAAGTCACCCTCGGCCAGGGCATGAACGGCGGCGTCCCCCGCGTCGGCAACGACGTCTTCATCGGCGCCGGCGCCAAGGTCCTCGGCAACGTAACCATCGGCGACGGCTCCCAGGTCGCCGCCAACAGCCTCGTCATCGCCGACGTTCCGCCGGGCATGCTCGCCATGGGCGTGCCCGCAAAGAACTACCCGCTTGCGCAGACCAAGCCGTCGAAAACACCCGCCTCCAGCGCCGCGTAATCCGCCACCCACCGCACGTCCGCCACGCCGTCCCTCGTCGCGACGGCCGCCGTGCCCCGAGCGTATTCGAACGTTTGGCCGTGCGCGCCGATCGCTTCTCCCTCGTAAGCCGTGAACGCCGTCCCCTCGAAGGCGATCGCGAACTCGTCCAACCGTTGCCGCAAGCCCGAGCCGGTGAGCTTCACGTACGCTTCCTTGCACGCCCACAACTGCCGCAACGCCGTACCCCGATCCGCCTGCCGGTTCACCCAATCGATTTCGATGGCCGCGAGGTATCGATCGATCCCCGCCAGCCCCGCAACGTCGCCGGCCTCAAAATCAACTCCCACCGGCTGCGTGGCCATCGCAATGACGGCGTTCTCCCCCGAGCTCGCCATGCTGAACTCGATCGAGAGCCCCGGGATCGACACGAACGGCTTGCACCACCGGCCCGTCTGTATCCGCAATTCCGCCGGCTCAATTCCGCAGTACGCGCCCAGCACGCGCCTCACCGCCGAACGGCGCACCACGAAGCGCCGCCGCGCCGCCGCGTCGAGAAACCCCTCCCCGCGGCGCCGCTCATCTGCTGAGAGTAGCCGCCAATGCCCCACCATGTCCGAATTCGCCGCGTCCAGTCGGATCGGCCAAAGGTCCACGTCGTCAGCCATGGCCGCCCGCCCCCCCGGCCACCGGCGAGAACGTCACCGGCATCGAGCTGATTCCGCGGAACAACATGCTCGGCTCGCGCCGCACCGGCCCCGCCAGTTCGAGATTCTTGAGCCGCCGCAGCACGATCGGGATTACCACCTGTGCTTCCAGCCGCGCCAGCGGCGCCCCCGCGCAGTAGTGAATGCCGTAGCCGAACGCCAGGTGCCGGTTGGGGCTGCGGGCGGGGTCGAATCGGTCGGGGTCGCGGAACTGAACCGGGTCGAAATTCGCCCCCACGATCGAGAGGAACACCATCTGCCCCTTGGGGATCCGTTTGCCGCCGAGCACCGTGTCCTGCTTCGCGGCACGGTACATGAACTGCGCCGGACAGACGTACCGCAGGATCTCCTCGACGGCCGGCGTCGCCAGCCGCGGCCCCTCGCCGAGCAGCGCGCGTGCCGGGGAATTTTCAATGACCAACAGAATCGCGCCCGCCAGCACCTGCACCGTGCTCGCATGCCCCGCAAACGCCAGCAGGATCGCGGTCGCAACCAGCTCGTCGTCCGAAAGGCTGTCGGCGTTGTCCCGCGCCGCAATCAAGGCGGACAGC
>Ga0308175_100002256_pt1 | contig 13142 bp, 9 predicted proteins | sample PhyCR1_3_FD_203893 | JGI IMG/M metagenome (GOLD analysis project Ga0308175, IMG submission 203893) | Soil microbial communities from UC Gill Tract Community Farm, Albany, California, United States - DLSLS.C.R1 | ecosystem: Environmental > Terrestrial > Soil > Agricultural land | place: USA...
CCTCCTCGCTGCCGTCGATGGCGGCGTCCTCGGCGTCCAGTTCCTCGCGGGAGCGGGCCGTCGCAGGGGAGTCGTCGGACTCGTCCTGCGGCCCGTCCAGCGCGATCCGTAGTCCGAGCACGGCCCGCCCGGCCTCACCGATGCCCCGGAAGACGTCCTGCACGGCCGGTGAGGCCTTCGGCAGGTTCTCCTCCTCGCGGTAGCCGAGCAGCCGGTTGCGCAGGTGCGCCAGCGCCGTCCCCGAGGCCTCGCCGGCCGGCCGCAGGACGAGCAGGCGCAGCGCCGCCAGATCCCGGCGCAGCTGCGCCGTGGCCCCGTCGCGCGCCGGCAGCTCGCCGCCGGACGGCAGGGCAGCGCCGGGCAGGTGCAGGGTCAGGGTGTTGCTCTGCTCGGCGCTGCGCGCGGTGAGCAGCAGCAGCCCGAGCCGCTCGGCGGCGATCTCGGCGTCCGCGATCCGGCGCTGCAGCAGCCGCGCCGTCGCCTCGTCCGCGGTGCCGTCCGCCAGCCGGCCCTGGATCATCAGCGCCGTCTCGTGCAGCCGCGCGGTACGGGTGCGCAGCTCCTGGAGCACCTTGTCCACGTCGTCGGGACCGGCGTCCAGCAGCTCGAGCTGGGTGCCGAAGAGCTGGCCCAGCCGGGCGCGGAAAGCGCGCCGCAGCCGGTCCAGGGTGCCCGCCGGGGTCTGCGGCAGCAGGACGAAGCGGGCCAGGGCGGCGCAGCCGAACGCCAAGGTGATCACGACGTACAGGGCGGGCAGCGTGTCCGGGGTCGCGTGCACGAACAGCGAGAGGAAGTAGACCTGGAAGCCGACCAGGCCCAGCGCCGTGCCGCGGTCGCCGAACCTGCGGCCGTAGACCGCGCAGAAGATGAGCACGACGAAGAACAGGTCGCCCGCGACGACCCGCTGGTTGAGCAGCGCCCCCAGCGAGACCGAGGCGAGGGCCACCGGCAGGCCCAGTGCGAGGGTGACGGCCTGCTGGGGGCGTTGCTTCTCCCGGATGGCGAAGGTCGCGACCATCGCCGAGATGGCCCCCGCGACCAGTTGCGGAACCGGGACTTGAAGCACGCCCAGCACCGCCAGGGTGAGGGCGATGGCGGTCACCGTGCGCAGGCCCGCTGTGAGCCTGAGCAGTCCGGGATCGGACGCGGCCAGCCGGTCCCACATCCGTGCCCACCCCGACCGAACCGCTTCCCTCACGCCGCCGCGCTCTCTTCCGTGCCAGTACTTGATCTACGAACCAGCATGGCACGAGGACGCTGACTACTCGTCCTCGGCCGACGTGTGCGCCACCAGGGCGTTGGCGTGGCCGTGGCCGAGACCGTGCTCGTCCTTCAGCCAGGCGACCAGCTCCATGTGCCGCGTCAGCGGCGTGGAGCGGATCAGCTGCTGCCACTCGCCCACCGGACGGCCGTACTTCTTCTCGATCGCGGGGAAGTAGCTCGCCGGGCCCGTCACGGTCTTCTCGGTCATGCCGGTGTCCCTCCGTGCGACGGTTCCTGATCACCGTGAAAGACCGCCGACCGGCTGGAAAGCGATCGGCGGTCCCCGGTGATCCCGGTCACATCAGGAGTTGTCCGCGGTCTGCCCCTCCACCTGGGCGCGCACCTGCTCCGGAGTCAGATAGGGGTCCGCGCACTCGAAGTCCTTCAGGCGGGCCGACTTGCCCGCCTGGAAGCCGGTGCGCACGAAGTCGTCGCCGGCGACCGCGTTCAGCAGCCAGTTGGTCACGACCCGCGTCTTGGCGACGTTGGTGCGCAGCGCTCCGAGGTGATAGCCGCGGGCCACCACCTGGGCCGGGACACCGCGCAGCTCGACGCCCAGCGGCTTGGACACGGCGTCCTTGCCGCCGAGGTCGACGACGAGCCCCAGGTCACGGTGCGCATAGGGCTCGAGCGGCTGGTCGCGCAGCGCCGCGATGACGTTGTCGGCGACCTTCTTGCCCTGGCGCAGGGCGTGCTGTGCCGTGGGCGGGCAGACCGCGCCGTCGCCCTTGGCCACGTCCGGCACGGCCGCCGAGTCGCCGAGCGCGAACACCCCGTCGTGACCGGGCAGGTTCATCTCGGCGTTCACCGCGAGCCTGCCCCGGACCGTCTCCGCGCCCAGCGTGGCGATGAGCGGACTGGCGACCACACCGGCCGTCCAGATCAGGGTGTGGGTCGGCACCACCCGGCCGTCGGTGAAGGTGACCTCCTCCGCGCCGGCCTTGTCGATCGACACGCCCAGCGAGACGTCGATGCCGCGCCGCTTCAGGATCTCCTGCGCGCTGCGGCCGAGCTTGTCGCCCAGCTCCGGCATGAGCTTCGGCGCGATGTCGATCAGATGCCACTTGATCAGGCCCGGATCCAGCCGCGGGTAGCGCCGCACGGCCGCGTGCGTGAGCCGCTGCAGACAGGCCGCGGTCTCCGTGCCCGCGTAGCCGCCGCCGACCACCACGAACTGCAACCGCGCGGCCCGCTCGGCCGGGTCGTCGCTGGCGTCCGCGAGGTCGAGCTGCGAGATGACGTGGTCCCGGATGTACGCGGCCTCGGCGAGCGTCTTCATCCCGAAGGCGTACTCGGTAAGCCCCGGGATGTCGAAGGTGCGGGTCACACTGCCCGGCGCCAGCACGATGTAGTCGTACCGCTCGTTGACGATCTTGTTGGTGATGGTGCGCACGACGCAGACCTTCGACTTCAGGTCCACGCCGATCGCGCCGCCCGGGATGATCCGGGTGCGGTACTTGCTGCTGCGGCGCAGCGACAGGGCGATCGACTGCGGCGTCAGCACGCCGGAGGCGACCTGGGGGAGCAGTGGGAGGTAGAGCTGATAGGCGAGCGGCGTCACCAGGGTGACGTCGGCCTCGTCGGGGGTGAGTTTCCGCTCCAGGCGGCGGACGCACTCGACTCCGGCGAAGCCTGCGCCAACCACCAGGATCCTGGGTCGTGTCACGGTGTCCATCCCTCTCTGCGGCTCCAGGCGGTCCGACTCGACGTCGTTCGCCTGCCCCGGATCGCTGTGACCATCTCGATCCCATCGCGACCCGGACCGTTCCGCCAGCCGGGTGCGGCAGGCAGACGAACGCGTGGGGGGCACCGGCGTGCCCCCGCGGAGCCGGAGTATCCGTATCCCGCACGACTACACGTCGCCACAGGGAACGGTCCGTGTGCGCCGTCACCAGGGCAGGAACACGTGGATGTCCTTGCCTTCGTCCTGGACCACGACGCTCACCTGGTCGCACAGCGTGTGCACCAGATGCCAGCCGATGCCGCCGCCGCCCGCGTTCGGGTGGAAGGGCCGCGGCTCGGGCCGAGTGGTGCTGGTGTCGTGCATCGTCACGTGCACCCCGTCGAAGGTGCGGCGCATGTGCAGGCCGAAGGGCCCGGGAGCGTACTGGATGACATTGGCGGCCAGCTCCGTGACCACCAGGAGGATGTCGTCCCAGTACTCCGGCGCGGCGGGCGGGGCGTTCCGCGCCAGGTCGCACAGGAACTCCTCGGCGGCGAGCCGGGCACCCGTGACATTGCGCAGCTCGCCCGGGAAGGAGTACGTACGCTCGTACCTCTCCTCCGAGGGCGGTGTCTCATCCCAACGCGGCTCCGTCGACATCTCGCATTCCCCGGCCCCGGCGGTGGGGGCCGGGCGGCCCCCTTCCGACCAGGGCGGTCGTCGTTGCTGATCACTCCCTGCTGCGGGTTCCCACAGCCGGGCCGGATATCCGTCCCGTTCGCGTGCCGAGGCCCCGCACGGAGTCCGGACCCTCCCCCGGCGGGCCGCGCGCACCCCCCGGCGGGCCGCGCGCACCCCCCGGCGGGCCGCGCGCACCGACTAACGGAAGACGTTGTCCGACTCGTCCCAGTCGGCCGGCTCCTCCGCGGACGGCCGCCGCGCCGCCCGGGACCGGGCCTCGTACATCGCGTCGATCTCGGCGGCGTAATGCCGCGCGATGGCGTCGCGACGCAGCTTCAGCGACGGCGTCAGCAGACCGTTGTCCGGGGCGAACGGCTCCGGGAGGACACGGTAGACCCTGATGGACTCGGCGCGGGACACCGCGCTGTTGGCCGAGGCGACGGCCCGTGCGATCTCCTCCATGAGCGCGCTCTCCTCGCGGGCCTCACGGCCGGGCGACTCGCCCTGCAGCGCCAGCGACGCCCGCCAGTGCGCCAGGAACTCCGGATCCAGGGTGATCAGGGCCCCCACACAGGGCCGGTCGTCACCCACCACCACCGCCTGGTGCACCAGCGGATGCAGCCGCAGCCGCTGCTCCAGCGGTGCCGGCGCCACGCTCTTGCCGCTGCTGGTGACGAGGACGTCCTTCTTGCGGCCGGTGATCGTCAGATACCCCTCGGAGTCCAGCCGGCCGATGTCCCCGGTGGCCAGCCAGCCGCCGCGCAGCGCGCCCCGGGTGCGTCCCTCGTCGCCGACATATCCCTGGAACACCGACGGGCCGCGCACCAGGATCTCCCCGTCGTCGGCGGTCCGTACCTCGGTCCCCGGCAGCGGACGGCCCACGGTCCCGGACTTCTCCCGGCCGAGCGGCTGCATGGTGATCCCGCCGGAACTCTCCGTCAGACCGTAGCCGTCGTGGAGGCGCAGGCCGATGCCCTCGTAGAACAGGGACAGTTCGCGGCTGAGCGACGAGCCGCCCGAGCTGCCCCGCGTCACCCGGCCGCCGAGCGCCTCGCGCAGCTTGCGGTACACCGTCCGCTCGTACAGGGCGTGTTGCAGCCGCAGGTCCAGTCCGGGGCCCGGTCCGCGGCCGAGCCGCTTGCGCTCCTGGGCCCCGGCGAAGTCCCGCGCGGTCTGCGCCGCCCGCTCGAACAGGGCGCCGCGGCCCGCCTGGTGGGCCGTCCGCAGGAACGTCTTGTACAGCTTCTCGAACACCGACGGCACCCCGTACAGATACGTCGGCCGGAAGGTGCGCAGCGCCGAGGTGAGAGCGGCCCCGGTCATCTCGGGCTCGTGCGCCATCAGCACCCCGCCGCGCAGGCACACCTGCTGGATCATGATCCCGTACACATGGGAGAAGGGCAGGAAGGCGAGCACGGACGGCTGTTCGCCCGGCGGCGCCGCGGTGTGCCCCCAGCCGGCCAGCAGGGTGTCGCACGGGTAGGCCAGGCCGCGATGGCTCAGCGCGCAGCCCAGCGCCCGGCCCGAGGTGCCCGAGGTGTAGGCGATGGCCGCCGTCGCGTCCGGCAGCACGATCCGGCGCAGCGAGTCCACCGTGGTCGGCGGGACCAGCGCGCCCTGTTCGGCCAGCAGGGGCAGGGCGCCCGCGTCCAGCTGCCAGACGTGCCGCAGGCGCGGCAGACCCGCGCACACGGTGCCCACGGTCATCGCGCCCTGTTCGTCCTCCACCACGATCGCCACGCAGTCGGCGTCCCGCAGGATCCACTCCACCTGGTCCCGCGAGGACATCGGATGCACCGGGACGACCTCGGCACCGACGGTCCACAGCGCGTGGGCGAACACCGTCCACTCGTACCGGGTCCGGGCCATCACGGCCACCCGGTGCCCGGGCGAGATCCGGGCGGCCACCAGACCCTTGGCCAGGTCGGTCACCTCGTCGCGCAGCTCGACCGCCGTCACCTCCTCCCACCCGCCGGGCGCCGTGTCCGAACGGCGGGCCAGGACCGGCAGGGCCGGGGTCCGTTCCGCGGTCTCGAAGACGCTGTCGGCGAGCCCGCCGGTCAGCCGGCGTGCTGCTGCTGGAGCGAGGGCGTCGTCGCGCATGCGCTGCTCCCGGGGTGTACGGAGGGTGACTCCGCCGGTCGGCTCTGTGCCGGCGGTGCTCGAATCTAGCCCAGGGAACCGGTTTCGGGACCCGGATCAGGCAAGTCGTGATCGGGTGATGATCTGGGCGTGTCCGGGGGACTCGGGAGGCATGACTCATGTGAATCCCGATCCGGAGCCCGAGCGGACCACCGGGCTGGAACCCGGAGGCGGAGTCCCGCCAGGCGAGACACCGCCCGCCGAGAGCAGCATGCCGGAGGCCGGGCCCCGGGAGACGCACAATCCGACCAAGGGCTGGGCCAAGGCACCGCTGACGCTCATCCTCGTCCTCGTCGCCCTTATCGCGGCCTTCTTCCTGGTCTACGCCCTCGTCCTGATCCTCTGAAGGACCGGCGGGCGCCGTCGGCACAGGGCGGGCGTCGTCAGTCCTGTGTGCGGCGCACACACTCGGTGACGACGTCCCGCAGGCTGCCGCCGCGCTCCATCAGCAGCCGCTGCTCGCGGGCGCCGTTGCCCCTGCGCAGCAGCGCCTCGACGGCCTCCTCGACGCGGGCCGCGTCCCCGCTCTCCCCGAGCGCGTCCGAGGTGTGATCCAGCAGCGCGCGCAGCACCTCGGCGGCGGGGCGGGGCCGCAGGGTGCGGGGATCGAGCAGGTTCTCGTCCAGGCCGGACCGGGCGGCCTGCCAGGCCGCCAGCCTCAGCAGGCTCACGCTGTGGTCGGCCGGCGCCCGGCCGTCCCGCCACTCCCGCGCCGCCGTCTCCACCAGGGCGCGGACCAGCGTGGCGACGAGGACGGCGGTGTCCGCGCGCAGGCACACGTCCGCCACCCGCACCTCCACTGTCGGGTAGGTCGCGGACAGCCGGGCGTCGAAGTAGACCATCCCCTCGTCCAGGATGACCCCGGTCGCCACCATGTCCTTCACCCGGCGGTGATACCGCTCGGCCGAGCCGAACAGCTCCGTCGGCCCCGCCGACGGCCAGCGCCCCCACACCCGGCTGCGGTAGCCGGCGTAACCGGTGTCCTGCCCTTGCCAGTAGGGCGAGTTGGCGCTCAGCGCGGTCAGCGCCGGCAGCCACGGCCGGATCCGGTCGAGGACGGCGACACCCTCCTCGTCGGACTCCACCGACACGTGCACATGGCAGCCGCACACCAGTTGCTCCTGGGTGGCGATGCCGTACTGCCCGGCCATCCACTGGTAGCGGTCGTTCATGCTGATCGACGGGCTGACCGGGAGCGGGGAGCTGGCGAGCGCGGCGACCGCGCAGCCGATCTCCCCGGCGTGCCGCGCCGCCTCCTTGCGGCAGCGCACGATCTCCGCGCCGAGAGCCGCCATGTCCGACTGCGGATGCGTGGCGAACTCCAGCATCTGCCCGAACAGCTCCTTCTCGAAGACGTCCTGTCCGGGATCGTCCTGAGCGGCGCGGGCGAGGACGGCGGCCGACAGTGCCCTCGGCTCGCCGCTGTCCGGGTCGACCAGAAGGAGTTCCTCCTCCACTCCCACCGTGCGCAAGGTCGTGCCGTCCTTCCGTCCGTGCCCCCAGGGGCAGCCGCGAGTCTGTACGACCCCGACTGCCCCTGGGGCGGCGGTCGACACCTGCGGGTCAGCGCTCCGGGCTCAGCCAGACCGTGGCGAGCGGCGGCAGGGTGAGCCGCAGGAACCCGTCCTCGGGCTTGAGCGCCCCGGGAGCACCGACGCCGACACCACCGCCGCCGTAGCGGACGTCGTCGGTGTTCAGCGCCTCCGCCCAGGCGGGAACCTCCTCGGGCACCCACAGGCGGTAGTCGTGCCGGACGACCGGGGAGAGGTTCGACACCGCCAGCAGCGGGGACCCGCCGGCGTCGAACCGCAGGAACGCGAAGACGTTGTCGTCGGCCGCGTCGCACAGCACCCAGCGGAAGCCGCCCGGGTCGGTGTCCCGCTGCCACAGCGCGGGGGTGTCCCGGTACAGCGTGTTCAGGTCCCGGACCAGGTCCCGCACACCGCGGTGGTCACCGGCCGCGCAGTGGTCCGCGTCCAGCAGCCACCACTCGGGCCCGTGTGCCTCGGAGAACTCGCCGCCCTGCGCGAACTCCTGGCCCATGAAGAGCAGTTGCTTGCCGGGATGGGCCCACATGAAGCCGAGGTAGGCACGGTGGTTGGCCCGCCGCTGCCACCAGTCGCCCGGCATCTTGGACACCAGCGCCTGCTTGCCGTGCACGACCTCGTCGTGGGAGATGGGCAGGACGTAGTTCTCGGTGTAGGCGTACACCATCGAGAAGGTCATCTCGTTGTGGTGGTACTTGCGGTGCACCGGCTCCTTCTGGATGTACTCCAGTGAGTCGTGCATCCAGCCCATGTTCCACTTCAGCCCGAAGCCGAGCCCGCCGCCGTCCGTCGGCCGGGTCACCCCGTCCCAGGCGGTGGACTCCTCGGCGATGGTCACGACCCCGGGGCAGCGCCGGTAGACGGTCGCGTTCATCTCCTGCAGGAAGGCGACCGCGTCCAGGTCCTCCCGGCCGCCGAAGACGTTCGGCGTCCACTGCCCGGAGTCGCGCGAGTAGTCCCGGTAGAGCATCGAGGCGACGGCGTCCACGCGCAGTCCGTCGATGTGGAACTCCTCGCACCAGTACACCGCGTTGGCGACCAGGAAGTTGCGCACCTCGGTACGCCCGTAGTCGAACACGAACGTGCCCCAGTCCGGATGCGTGGCACGCTGGGCGTCCCCGGGTTCGTACAGCGGGTCCCCGTCGAAGCCGGCCAGCGCCCAGTCGTCCTTCGGGAAGTGCGCCGGCACCCAGTCCATGATCACGCCGATCCCGGCCCGGTGGCAGGCGTCCACGAAGTACCGGAAGTCGTCCGGAGTGCCGAGCCGGGCGGTCGGGGCGTAGTAGGAGGTGACCTGGTAGCCCCAGGAGGGGCCGTAGGGGTGCTCCATGACCGGCATCAGCTCGACGTGGGTGAAGCCCATGTCCTTGACGTACGCCGGGAGCTGCTCGGCCAGTTCCCGGTAGGTCAGCCCCTTCCGCCAGGACGGCAGATGGACCTCGTACACCGAGAACGGCGCCTCGTGCACCGGGGTGTCGGCGCGGTGCGCCAGCCAGTCCGCGTCCCCCCACTCGTGGTGCGCGGCCGTCACGACGGAGGCCGTGTCGGGCGGTGCCTCGGTACGGCGCGCCATCGGGTCCGCCTTGAGGAACCGGTCGCCGTACCGCGAGGTGATCTCGAACTTGTAGCGCGCCCCCTCGCCGATGCCGGGCAGGAACAGCTCCCACACGCCGGACGCGCCGAGGGAGCGCATCGGGTACTGCGTGCCGTCCCAGTACGTGAAGTCCCCGGCGACGCGCACGCCCTGGGCGTTCGGCGCCCAGACGGTGAAGCGGGTGCCCGCCACGTCGCCGTGGGTCATGGGCTCGGCGCCGAGCGCCTGCCACAGCCGCTCGTGCCGGCCCTCGCGGATCAGATGGAGGTCCAGCTCGCCGAGCGCGGGCAGGAAGCGGTACGGGTCGTGCGTCTCCTGCTCGCCGTCGTCGTAGACCACCCGCAGCGTGTAGGACGGGATCTCGTCGTACGGCAGGACGGCGGCGAAAAGACCGCCGCCCTCCGAGGCGAGGTCCTGGTGCTCGCCGTCGGCCACGACGCTCACGGCGCGGGCGTTCGGGCGCAGCGCCCGGAACAGGACGCCGCCCGGCACCGGGTGGGCGCCCAGCACGGCGTGCGGGTCGTGGTGAGCGCCGCCCAGCAGGCGGTCGCGCTCCGCGGGATCGAGCGCCGGGGCCGCGCCCGCGGCGGGTCCGGCGGCCTCGGGAAGCACGGTGTCGCGCAGTGCCATGACGTCAGCCTCCCCACACGGCGAGCCGCTTGATCGCCGCCATCGGTACCGGCAGCCAGTCCGGTCGGTGTCTCGCCTCGTACAGCACCTCGTAGACCGCCCTGTCCGTCTCGTGCGCGCGCAGCAGCGCGTGCTTCTTGCGTGGGTCCCAGCCGGCGCGGGCCGCGTAGCCCGCGCAGAACGCCTCCCGGCAGCGGCGCGCCCACTCGGGACGCCAGGGGCGGCGCTGCCGGGCCGCGTAGTCGAAGGAGCGCAGCATCCCGGCCACGTCCCGCACCGGGGACTGCGCCGCCCGCCGCTCGGCGAGCGGCCGGGACGGCTCCCCTTCGAAGTCGATGACGAACCAGTCGCGCCCCGCGCGCAGCACCTGCCCGAGGTGCAGATCGCCGTGGATGCGCTGGGCGGGCGGCCCGGTGTCGCAGGTGGCCAGCGCGCCGAACGCGGCGCGCAGCCCGGGGATGTAGGGCCGCAGCCCCGGCACGGCGTGCGCGGCGGCGTCCAGCCGGGCGCACATCGCCTCCGCCGTATGCCCGTTCTCGCCCGGTCCGGCGGGCGGGAAGGCCTCGGCCAGCGCCAGGTGCACCTCGGCCATGGCCCGGCCCAGTTCGCGGGCCTCGGTGGTGAAGTCGTCGTCGGCGGCGAGCGCGCGCAGGGCCAGCGTCCAGCCGTCGGTCGCGTCGGGCAGGAACGGCTGCAGCACGCCCAGCGTGGCCGGCCGGGGCGCGGTCGTGCTGAACCAGGCGACCGGGGCCGGTACCCGGGCGCAGCCCTGCGCGGCCAGTGCGCCGGGCACCTCAAGGTCGGGGTTGACGCCCGGCTGGATGCGGCGGAACAGCTTCAGGATGTACGCGTCGCCGTAGACGATCGAGGAGTTGGACTGCTCGGCGTCCAGCAGCCGCGGCGGCAGCCCGCCGGGCAGCTCCAGGTCCGGGGCGGTCTCGAAGCGCAGCGGACCCGCCGCCCCGGGGCGGCGCAGCCGCTCCAGGAGCAGATGGGCGGAGCGCGGGTCGTGCAGGGCGTCGTAGACGGCGAGTCCGGCCAGCGGTCCCTCCTCGGCGCGGCCGATGAACGCCCGCTCCAGCCGCGGGGCGACGTGCTCGCGCAGCCCGAGCAGGAGCTGGTAGCAGTCGCCGGGCGGGGGAGTGCCGCCCGGTGTGGGCACCGGCGCGTGCGAGGCGTGCACCAGCAGGTGCAGGCACCCGGGGAACAGCTCGGTCACGGACAGCACCGTCAGATCGGTGACGGGCCGGTCCTTGCCCGCGAACCAGCGTTGCTCGGGCAGCCATTCGCGCAGCAGCCCGCCCAGCGAGGCCAGCGGCCGGTCGGCTTCGGCCGCGGTTCTCGGTCGGAGGGTGATGGTCTTCGGCATGGTGACGCGTCCTTTCCTCGGCGCCGGGCGCTAGCGGCGGCGGCCGATGCGGGATGCGACTCGGGTGAGCCGGAACCAGTAGAAGCCGTGGCCCGCGAGGGTCAGCAGGTACGGCAGTTCACCGATGGCGGGGAACCGCACCCCGCCGATCAGCTCCACGGGGTGCCGTCCGTCGTAGGCCCGCAGGTCGAGTTCGGTGGGCTGCGCGAACCGGGAGAAGTTGTTGACGCACAGCACCAGGTCGTCGCCGTACTCGCGCAGGAACGCCAGGACCGCCGGGTTGGACGACTGCAGCTCGGTGTAGGACCCGAGCCCGAAGGCGGGGTTCTGCTTGCGGATCTCGATCATGCGGCGCGTCCAGTGGAGCAGGCTGGACGGGGAGGACATGGACGCCTCGACGTTGGTGACCTGGTAGCCGTAGACCGGGTCCATGATGGTGGGCAGGAAGAGGCGCCCCGGGTCGCACAAGGAGAAGCCGGCGTTGCGGTCGGGGGTCCACTGCATGGGGGTGCGGACGGCGTCGCGGTCGCCGAGCCAGATGTTGTCGCCCATGCCGATCTCGTCGCCGTAGTACAGGATCGGGCTGCCGGGCAGGGACAGCAGCAGGGCGGTGAACAGCTCGATCTGGTTGCGGTCGTTGTCGAGCAGGGGGGCGAGGCGGCGGCGGATGCCGATGTTGGCGCGCATCCGCGGGTCCTTGGCGTACTCGGCCCACATGTAGTCGCGTTCCTCGTCGGTGACCATCTCCAGGGTCAGCTCGTCGTGGTTGCGCAGGAAGATGCCCCACTGGCAGTTCGACGGGATCGAGGGGGTCTTGGCGAGGATCTCGGAGACCGGGTAGCGGGACTCGCGGCGTACGGCCATGAAGATGCGCGGCATGACGGGGAAGTGGAACGCCATGTGGCACTCGTCGCCGCCGGAGGCGTAGTCGCCGAAGTAGTCGACCACGTCCTCGGGCCACTGGTTGGCCTCCGCCAGCAGGACGGTGTCGGGGTACTGGGCGTCGATCTCCTTGCGGACCCGCCTCAGGAACTGGTGCGTCGCCGGCAGGTTCTCGCAGTTGGTGCCCTCCTGCTGGTACAGGTACGGCACGGCGTCCAGGCGGAACCCGTCGATACCGAGGTCCAGCCAGAACTTCAGCGCGGAGATCATCTCCTCCTGCACGGCCGGGTTCTCGTAGTTCAGATCCGGCTGGTGCGAGAAGAAGCGGTGCCAGTAGTACTGCTTGCGTACGGGGTCGTACGTCCAGTTGGAGGCCTCGGTGTCGACGAAGATGATCCGGGCGTCCTGGTACTGCTTGTCGTCGTCGGCCCAGACGTAGTAGTCCCCGTACGGCCCGTCCGGATCCCTCCTCGACTCCTGGAACCACGGGTGCTGGTCGCTGGTGTGGTTCATGACGAAGTCGATGATGACGCGCATGCCGCGCTGGTGCGCGGAGTCCACGAACTCCACGAAGTCGGCGAGGTCACCGAACTCGGGCAGTACGGCGGTGTAGTCGGAGACGTCGTAACCGCCGTCCCGCAGGGGGGACTTGAAGAAGGGCGGCAGCCAGAGGCAGTCGACGCCCAGCCACTGGAGGTAGTCGAGCTTGGCGGTCAGGCCCTTGAGGTCGCCGATGCCGTCACCGTCGCTGTCCTGGAAGGAGCGGACCAGGACCTCGTAGAAGACGGCGCTCTTGAACCAATCCGGATGCCGGTCCTTGGCGGGAGTGTCCTCGAAGGTGTCCGGGACCGGCTCGTTGACGATCATATGGTGGGTGACCCTCCGGTCGGCGGGGTGGACGGTCGCAGAACCTGGCTGTGCTCACCCGGTGGACGGTCCCCGAACTCCCGGCCGACGGCCAGCACATGGGCGCCCCCGGGACCGAGGCGTACATAGCCGGCCCTGCCCCAGTGATAGGTGTCGCCGGTGAGCAGGTCGCGCACCGGCGTCGACTCGTGCCATTCCAGGCCGAGTTGCGGCATGTCCAACGAGACCGTGGCTTCCTGGGTGTGGTGGGGGTCGAGGTTGGCGACCACCAGAACCGTGTTCGATCCGCTCCGCTTCGAGTAGGCGATCACCGCGTCCTTGTCGGCGTGGTGGAAGTGGAGGTCGCGCAGCTGCCGCAGGGCAGGGTTCGCCCGCCTGATGGTGTTGAGCTGGGTGATGAGGGGGGCGATGGTGCGGCCCTCACGCGCGGCGGCTTCCCAGTCCCGGGGCTTGAGCTGGTACTTCTCGGAGTCGAGGTACTCCTCGCTGCCTTCCCTGAACGGG
>Ga0308175_100002257_pt1 | contig 13141 bp, 14 predicted proteins | sample PhyCR1_3_FD_203893 | JGI IMG/M metagenome (GOLD analysis project Ga0308175, IMG submission 203893) | Soil microbial communities from UC Gill Tract Community Farm, Albany, California, United States - DLSLS.C.R1 | ecosystem: Environmental > Terrestrial > Soil > Agricultural land | place: USA...
GCGATGTCGGCCCGGTCGTTGACCGCCAGCAACGCGTCGTGCCGCCGCGCCGCGTCGCCGAGCACCTCGAGCGCGGCGAGCTCGTCGCGGGCCTCCAACGGCCCGAACCGCTGCTCGCCCGGCGAGCCCTTGTCGCGCAGCTGAATGATGTCCACCCCACCCGCCAGCGCCGCCTCGGCGAATGCCGCGAGGTCACCGCGCTCGCGGCGGGCGTCGGTGCATAAGTACAGCGATGCCGACGCCAGCCGAGCTAGCCGATCCCGGGGATGATGCACACCGCGAGAGTAGTGTGGGACGTCAACACGGGAGTCCCGGGAACCGGGGACTGAGAGTGGGCACGGCGAACCTGCCCAGACCGTCACACCTGATCCGGGTCATGCCGGCGAAGGGAGGAGGGAAATGACCAACGGATCACTGGCCGTCGTCGGCGGCGGCGTCATCGGCCTTGCGGTCGCGCGTCGCGCCGCCCTCGACGGCTGGACAGTGCGCGTGCATCGCAACGACAACCCCGGCGCCTCCTGGGTGGCCGGCGGCATGCTGGCCCCCCACAGCGAAGGCTGGCCCGGCGAGGAGCGACTGTTGCGGCTCGGCCTGGCATCGTTGGCGCTGTGGCACGGCGGTTTTCTCGACGGTCTGCCCGACGAGGTGATCACGGCGCGCGAATCGTTGGTCGTCGCCGTCGACCGGGCCGATGCCGCCGACCTGAAGACCGTCGGCGAATGGTTGGCCGCGCAGGGCCACCCGGTGACATTGACGTCGGCCGCCCGCGATATCGAACCGCTTCTTGCGCAAGGGATTCGGCACGGATTCGTCGCCGAAACCGAACTGGCGGTGGACAATCGGGCCGTGGTGGAGGCGCTGGCGGCCTGCTGTGAACGAATGGGCGTGCAATGGGCGCCACCGGTGGGCGGCTTGGCGTCGGTGGACGCGGACGTCCGAGTGATCGCCAACGGAATCGACGCACCCGCGCTGTGGCCCGACCTGCCGATCCGGCCGGTGAAGGGCGAAGTGCTGCGGCTGCGCTGGCGCCGCGGTTGTATGCCGGTGCCGCAGAGGGTGATTCGCGCGCGGGTGCACGGACGGCAGGTCTATCTTGTACCGCGCGCCGACGGCGTCGTGGTCGGCGCGACCCAGTACGAGCACGGCCGCGACACCGCGCCGGCCGTGACCGGGGTTCGCGAGCTCCTCGACGATGCGTGCGCGGTGGTGCCGGCACTTGGTGAGTATGAATTCGCCGAATGCTCGGCAGGACTGCGGCCGATGACGCCCGACAATCTGCCTATCGTCGGCAGGCTCGACGACCGCACGCTGGTGGCAGCGGGCCACGGCCGGTCGGGCTTTCTGTTGGCGCCGTGGACCGCGGAAGCCATTGTCGGTGAACTCAACGGCGCCCCGTTGCCCGACGCTGGTTTAGTAGGAGCGCGATGAAAGTCATAGTCAACGACGAGGCGGTCGAGGTGGACGACAGGATCACCGTCGCCGGGCTGATCGAGCGTCTTGGTTTCCCCGAGAAGGGCATCGCGGTCGCCGTCGACTGGTCGGTGCTGCCCCGTTCGCAGTGGGGCACCGCCCTCGCCGACGGTGCCCGGCTGGAGGTCGTCACGGCGGTGCAGGGTGGCTGATTCGAAACTGACGATCGCCGGTCGCGAGTTCGGCTCGAGGCTGATCATGGGCACCGGCGGAGCGTCCAACCTTGCGGTGCTGGAAGAGGCGCTGGTCGCCTCGGGAACCGAACTGACCACCGTCGCGATGCGCCGGGTGGACGCCGACGGCGGCACGGGCGTACTCGGCCTGCTGAACCGGTTGAACATCACGCCGCTGCCCAACACCGCGGGATGCCGCGGGGCCGCGGAGGCCGTGCTGACGGCCCAGCTGGCCCGCGAGGCGCTGCAGACCGACTGGGTCAAGCTCGAGGTCATCGCCGACGAGCACACGCTGCTGCCTGATGCCGTCGAATTGGTCCGCGCCGCAGAGCTATTGGTGGATGACGGATTCGTGGTGCTTCCCTACACCAACGACGACCCGGTGCTGGCGCGGCGACTGGAGGACACCGGTTGTGCGGCGGTGATGCCGCTCGGCTCACCGATCGGCACCGGACTCGGCATCGCCAACCCGCACAACATCGAGATGATCGTCGAGCAGGCGGGCGTCCCGGTGATTCTCGACGCGGGCATCGGGACCGCCAGCGACGCGGCTCAGGCAATGGAACTGGGCTGCGACGGCGTGCTGCTCGCCACGGCAGTCACCCGGGCAACCGATCCGCCGGTGATGGCCGCCGCGATGGCCGCCGCCGTCACCGCCGGCTACCTCGCCAGGCAGGCGGGCCGGATCCCCAAACGGTTCTGGGCGCAGCCGTCCAGTCCGTCTTTATGACGAAGAGGTATGTGGCGCTGGGCAGTTCGATGGCCGCGGGCCCCGGCATTGCGCCGCGCGCCAAGGGTGCGCCGCGGCGTGCGGGCCGCTCGGCTGTCAACTATCCACACCTGGTCGCACAGCGGCTCGGCCTCGACCTCGTCGATGTGACCTACTCCGGTGCCACCACCGCCCATGTGCTCACCGATCGGCAGCACGATGCGCCGCCTCAGGTCAGCGTGCTCGACGGCTCCGAGGCGCTTGTCACGGTGACGATCGGCGGCAACAACGTCGGGTACGTGCCGATGTTGACGGCCGCTGGCATGCCCAGGATCGCGCGCTCACTGCCGCTGCTCGGTGGCCTGTTGCGTGAGCTGCTCGATCCCGCCGCCCGCGATCGCGCACTGGTCCAAGTGGAGGAGTCGCTCAAGGAGGTCGGGCGGACGGTTCGGCAGCGGGCGCCGCGGGCGCGCGTGCTCTTCGTCGACTACCTCACGTTGCTCCCGCCTGCCGGACGGGATGCCGCGCCGCTGTCCGGTGTTGACGCGGCGCTTGGCCGCCGCGTGGCCGCCACGCTCGAGCGTCTGACGGCGGAAGCCGCCGCGGCCACCGGCTGTGAACTGGTGCGGGCGGCGGAGGCCAGCCGCACTCATCACGCGTGGTCGGCGGATCCGTGGACAACCAAGCCGACAAGGTTCGGGCTGCCCGTACCCGGACGTCCGTTCCCCGTCCACCCCAATGCCGCGGGCATGCGCGCCGTGGCCGACCTGGTCATCGAGAAAGCAGGAAATCCGCGCAGCGCTCGCCGATCATGATCGACGGGGCGTTGGTGTTGGCGCGGGGGATTTGAGGTAGCGCCGAGGCGTCGGCGACGCGCAGATTGTCCACACCGCGGACACGGAGCTTCTCGTCGAGCGGGCTGTCGGCCTGATTCCCCATTGCGACGCTGCAGGCCGAATGGAATGTCGTGATTGCGGTGGCCCTGATGTGCGCCTCGATGTCAGCGCCAGGCGCGAACTTCCTTTCCTTGGGATCGGCATGGGCGTCGCCGGCGGCGAACATCAGCTGAAAAGTCGCACGCCGGGAGTTCGGCCGTGGTCCGGATATGGGCGACCGCTTCCGCGCCGCTATTGGCAAGCTTTCCGCGTCGGCGTAACAGCCACTGCAGCAACCATTTTGGATTCGCCGCGTCCGACAGGCCGACATAGCCGGGCGCGAGAGCCCAGATCGCCCACGCGTGTGGGTGGTCAGTGAGGCCTTCGCCGATGCGGGGACTTTCGACGAGCGGGGTGATCCCGACCGCGGAGATGATCCGCCGGACCGATGCCCGACAACTGCAACACGTGCGGCGTGCCGTACGCACCGGCGCTCACGATTACCTCGTGGTCGGCGAAGGCCTGTTGAGCGCGCCCGCGACGACGATACTCGACGCCGACGGCACGACCGTTGCGGATTATCAGCCGGCGGACCTCGGCCTTGGTGACCACAGTCAGATTCTTCTGGTGTCTGAGGTAGCCGCGTGCTGTGGTCCACCGTTGCCCGTGGTGGATGCTGACGGGGCTGATCGCCGCACCGTCGAGGTCGGGCCCGCTGACGTCATCGTCGGCAGCGACGCCGGCCGCGCGTGCCGCGGCGACGAAGCGCTCAGACAATTCGTCGGGATAGGGCACGCGAGTGATGCGCATCGGCCCCGCCTCGATGCGTGCGAATACCGGCGCAACGTCGTTCCAGGCCCAGCCGGGCAGCTGCCAGCCGTCGTAGTCCAGATTGCTGCCCTTGACCCACACCATGGCGTTCATCGCACTCGTGCCGCCGAGCACACGACCGGCGTGTTGAGTGATTCGCCGGTGGGCGCAACCGGGCTCCGGATCGGTTTCGTAGCCCCAGTCCAACGAGGTTCCCCACTGTTGGACGCTGGCCAGCGGCGCGCGAATGATCAATTTCCGGTCCGAGCCACCGGCTTCGATCAACAGCACCGTCGACGACGACTCCGTGGCCAACCGTCCGGCTACCGCACAACCAGCTGAACCAGCTCCGACCACGATGAAGTCGGTACGTCGCCACGAGGTGACAGTATGGGCACGATGATCGAATTGGGCGGCCTTACCAAAGTTTTTGGCAGCACCCGCGCAGTCGACGGCCTCACCTGCTCGATCGAACCGGGCGTGGTCACCGGCTTCCTCGGACCCAACGGCGCGGGCAAGACCACGACGATGCGGATGATCCTCGGGCTGGACCATCCGACATCGGGCACCGCGACCATCGACGGCAAGACCTATCGCGAGCTGACCGACCCGCTGCGGCACGTCGGCGCGCTGCTGGACGCCGGGCAGACCCATCCCAACCGGTCGGTGCGTTCGCATCTGCGTTGGATCGCCGCGACACATCGCCTTTCAGTCAGTCGGGTCGACGAGGTCCTCGACATGGTCGGGCTGTCCACGGTCGCCGGTAACAAGGCAGGCACGCTGTCGCTCGGCATGAGCCAGCGGCTGGGCATCGCGGCCGCGTTGCTCGGTGACCCGCCGGTGCTGCTGTTCGATGAGCCGGTCAACGGACTGGATCCTGAGGGCATCCGTTGGGTGCGGACGTTGATGCGCACGCTCGCCGGTGAGGGCCGCACGGTCTTCGTCTCGAGCCATCTACTCGCCGAGATGGCCAACACCGCCGACCGGCTGGTGGTGATCGGACGGGGAAAGCTGATCGCCTCGACTACGGTCAGCGAGTTCGTCGGCCGGGCCGACAGCGTTCGGGTCCGCAGCCCGCAACTCGACCTGCTGCAGCAGGTGCTAACCGAGGCCGGCATCGCGGTCGAAGACGACCCCGCGGCCTCCGCGCTGTTGGTGCGCGGGGCGGCCAGCGATGTCGTCGGTGAGCTGGCCGCACGCAACTCGATCACGTTGCACGAGTTGACCTCGCAGCATGGGTCACTGGAAGACGCGTACATGAAACTTACCGACGACGCCGTCCAGTACCGGGCGGCGACATGAGCGCACTGGCGGTGCTGAACGCCGAACGCATCAAGCTGTCAACCACCAGGTCGCCGCTGTGGTCGGCGGTCGCGGTGGCGGCGGCGAGTCTGGGGCTGGCCGCGGCCCAGGCTTCCACCGTCTACGGCCCAGGCCCACTGGAGCCGGAAAAGGCGGCGATGGGGGTGGCCGTCTTCGGCGTCCCGGTGTTGATGATTCTGTCGTCATTGACGGTGACCAACGAGTACCGCAGCGGACTGATCCGCACCACGTTGATGGCAGTTCCGAACCGGACTCTAGTCCTAGTAGCCAAAGCGACTGTCGCAGCGGCTTTTTCCGGCGCCTACGCCGCATTGATGGTGATGGCCTCGATCATGGTGGCGCACTCCGACCCACACAGCTGGCGCCTGGTCGGGGCCATCGCGCTGTACGCCATGCTCGCATCGGTGCTCGGCGTCGGGGTGGGTGCGCTGCTGCGGGCCTCGGCGGGCGCCGTGGCGCTGCTGCTGCTGTGGCCGTTGGTCGCCGAGCCGATACTTGCGAACATGCCCAACATGGGCACGGAGGTCGGCCCGTACCTGCCGTTCGCGAACGCGTTCATCTTCACCCGCGTGCAGTGGCTGTACCCGGTCTACGCCATGCCGTGGGGCGACTTGGGCTCGATCGTGTACTTCGCTGGCTTTGCTGCGCTCGTCTTCGTCGCGGCGCTGGTCGTCATCAACAGGCGCGACGCATGAGCGGGGCTTACGAGCGAATCGCGGGCACGGCAACGGCACCCGCTAACGTGGGGTCGATGGGGCGAACATCGCGAGCGGTATCGGCTGCGCTCATGGCCGCGGTCGTGACGGCTGCGCTCGGCGGATGCGGCGGCGGCAAGGCCGCGAAGGAAGCAGGCCCGCCCTCCACCTCGGCGGCCTCGTCCGCCGCGACCGAATACGCGTTGGCACTGCGTCGGCAGGTCAAGGCCGACGCGATGATCGGCCACCTGTGGAAATTGCAGGAGATCGCTGACGCCCACGACGGCAACCGCGCACTCGGAACGGCCGGATACGACGCCAGCGTCGACTATGTGGCGAAGACACTGCGCGACAAGGGATTCGATGTGCAGATGCCCGAGTTCGAGGCGCGCTTGCCGTTCGCCGACGAACCACAGCTCACCGTCGGCGGCGCGAAGATTGCGGCCAAGCCTTTGCAGTTCACCATCGGCACGCCCCCGGAAGGCGTCTCCGGACCGCTGGTCGCGGCCCCCGCCGACGATTCGCCCGGCTGCACCGCGTCGGACTACGACGGCCTGCCCGTCCAGGGAGCCGTGGTCCTGGTGGATCGCGGCACCTGCCAGTTCTCGATGAAACAGGCTGTGGCCGCCGAGCGGGGAGCGGTGGCACTGGTCGTCGCCAACAACGAGGACGGCGACGAGATGGGCGGCACGCTGGGCGAGAAGACCAACCCGAAGATCCCGGTCATCAGCGTCACAAAGGCGTCGGGAGAGCGGCTGCGCGGCGCGCCGGGCAACACCACCCTCAACCTCAAGGCAGGGGTCCGCGTCGAGCACACCCGCAACGTCATCACCCAGACGAAGACCGGCTCCACCGCCGACGTGGTGATGGTCGGCGCGCATCTGGACAGCGTGCCGGAGGGACCGGGCATCAACGACAACGGTTCGGGTGTGGCCGCCATCCTGGAAACCGCACTGCAGTTGGGTCCTTCACCGAGAGTGCGGAACGCGGTGCGGTTCGGCTTCTGGGGCGCAGAGGAACTGGGGCTGCTGGGCTCCGACAACTACGTCGAATCACTGGGCGTCGATGAGCTCAAGAACATCTCGCTCTACATGAACTTCGACATGCTCGGCTCGCCGAACCCGGGGTACTTCACTTATGACGGCGACCAGTCGGCCCCGCCGAACCCGAGAGAGGCCAATCCCCGGGTGCCCGAGGGGTCGGCGGGCATCGAACGCACCTTCGTCGCGTACCTGAAGGACGCAGGAAAGCCGGCGCAGGACACGTCGTTCGAAGGCCGGTCCGACTATGACGGTTTCACCAAGGCGGGTGTGCCTGCGGGCGGCCTCTTCTCCGGCGCCGAGGAGAAGATGACCGACGAACAGGCCAAGCTGTGGAACGGCAAGGCCGGCGAGCCGTTCGACCCCAACTACCACAAGAAGACCGACACGCTCGACCACATCGATCGCGTGTCACTGGCGATCCAGGGTGCCGGAGTCGCCTACGTCGTCGGGATCTACGCGCAGGATCAGAGCGGCCGCAACGGGGTGCCGATCCGCGACGACCGCACCCGGCATGTGCTGACCGAGTCATGACGTCGGCGATGCCCGTGGCGGGCGCGGCTCTCGTCGTCGCCATACTGCTCGGCGGGTGCTCGTCGGCGCCCCCACCCTCGCAGAACCTGGCCCGCGACCTGTCCGGCAAGGTCGGTGCCGAGGGGATGTACGTCCACCTGCGCAGGCTGCAGGAGATCGCCGAAGCCAACGATCGCTCGCGCGCCGAAGGGACGCCGGGATATGACGCGAGCGTGGACTACGTCGCACAAACGCTGCGGGACAAGGGTTTCGACGTCCAGACGCCGGAATTTGAGCATCTGGGTGTGGCGCAGCCGGGGAAGCCGACGCTGACCGTGTCCGGCCGCGGATACCCCGTCGACCAGGCGTCGTTCTTGACACCCACCCCGGCCGGCGGTCTGAGCGCGGTCACGCTGCGGCCGCAGAAGGCCGCGGGCTGCGCGGCCGCCGACTACGGGACGAAGAGGATGTCCGGTGCCATCGCCGTCGTCGACGACACAGGTTGCTCGCTCGTCGACAAGCAGAACGCCGCTGTCGCCGACGGTGCCGTCGGGCTTCTCGTCGTCAGCGGCACCGGCACGACGGGCAGCCCGACGGGGTTGTTCACCCCGGGCTATTACCGGGGTCTGAAGGTCCCCGTCGGGGTGATCGACGCAGATGTGGACGCCGCGCTGCGCCGCACCGATGCGCCGGTAGTCCTCACCCTCGACGCCAAGGCGACTATGGTGAAGTCACGAAACGTGGTGGCGCAGACCAAGACCGGCGACACTCACAATGTGGTGATGGCAGGCGCGCACCTGGACACCGTCGCCGCAAGCCCCGGCATCAACGACGACGGCACGGGCGTGGCCGCGCTGCTGGAAACCGCGGCGGCGCTGGGCTCGCAGCCGAAGATCACCAACGCCGTGCGGTTCGGGTTCTGGGGGTCGGAGGAGGCCGTGCTGGAGGGGTCGACGAATTACGTCCGCAGCCTGAACCGCGACCAACTCAACGACATCGCGCTGTATCTCAACTTCGACATGCTGGGTTCACCCAACGCCGGGTTCTTCACCTATGACGGCGACCAGTCCGGTCAGCCCAATCCGGCCGTTCCTGCCGGTACCGTCCCCGTCGGTTCGGCGGGCATCGAACGCACGCTCGCCGGCTATCTCAATCTGGCCGGGATCCGGCCCGCCGACATGCCGCTCGGCAAGGCCAGCGGCTACAGCCCGTTTCTCGACGCCGGTGTCCCGATCGGTGGCACGACAACCGGTGCGGCGCAGCGGAAAACGGAGTTGCAGGCGCGGCTGTGGGGTGGCAACGCCGGGGCGCCGTTCGACCGGAACTACCATCTGCCGGGCGACACCATCGACAACGTAGACCGAGACGCGCTCGCCGTGGCGGGCCCGGGTGTCGCATTCGCGGTCGGTACCTACGCGCAGTCCATCGAGGGCGTCAACGGTGTTCCTACCCGCGAGCAGCGCCGCCGGAATACGCCTTAGCGATTTGGGTGACGAACTCAGGCCCCGCCTCCGGCTTTAAATGTCCGCCAGACGCTTTGCCACGCAGCGTCATTGGCGGGATCGAGTTCCAGCAGCCGGTAGCCCGCGTCGAAGAATGCGGGCTGTACGACCGCGGACTTCAGATTCGGCGGAATGAACCCGCTGGAAACCAGCGAGTCGGGGTTGATCGAGTTCTGCGGCGGCTGGTAGCCGGTCTGCGCGAAGTTCTGCCGCGCCACTTCGGGGTCGAGCAGGTGGTTGATGAACAAGTGCGCGAGCACAGGGTTCTTGCCACCACGAAGCATGATCAGTAAGTCGTTGTCCACCAAGCCGTTTCCGTCCTGCGGGAACCAATACCGCAAGATCTGGGGACTGACGCCATCGGGCATGTAGCTCCGCGCGCTGTTGATGATGTCGCCTGACCACATCTGCGCCAGACCGATCTGGCCGGCGGGCATGTCGCCGTTCATCGTGATGGTCACTTCTGGCGATGTGGCGGCCACCAGGGCGTTGAGCTGATCCCCGATGAGCTTGAGGTCGCCTTCCGACGAGGTGTTGACGTCAGTTTTGCCGGCACGCAAAAGCGCCATCGCCATCGCCGTATGCCAGTCGTCGATAATGGCGGTCTTGTTCTTGTACTTCGGATCCCACAGCGCGTCATATGGATTGGGCAGGGCGCCGATGTCAGCCGGAATTTGGTCGTTGCGCCAGCCGATCCCGGTGGTATAGGTGAAGTTCGGCACGGAGTAACGCCATTCCTGGTCGTACCAGGGATTGGTGAAGGCCGGCCACACGTTCTTGATGTTGGGAACGTAGCTGTGATTGATGGGTCGGGCCAGGCCGCCACTCACCAACTTGCTGATTTGGTCGTAGCTCGGGACGTAAATGTCGTAGTCGACGTTCCCGCCGCGGATCTTGTTGAGTGCCTGGTCGGTGTCGTTGAACGTCGAGATCTGAACCTTGGTCTTGTACGTGTCCTCGAACGACTTGACCGCGTCCGGACTGAGGTAGTCGGCGTAGTTGTACAACTGCAGCGTCGCATTCTTCTCCGGCGCCAGGCCGTCGGCAATCGGGCTGTTGTCGTCGGGGATCTCCCACTTGACCGGGCGGTCCGGCGCCGCGAGCGTCAGCGTGGGCAGCGATGACGAGGGCCCGGACTTAGAGCAGGACGCTAGGAAGCTGCCAACAGTTGGAGCGGCTGCGGCGAGAATCGCCGCGCGCGCCAGGAACTGTCGTCGGGTCGGACGATGTCCGTTGGGGACCGGCATCTGAGGGCTCAGTGCTTCTTGATTGCCCGGACCGGCCGCCTATTCGCGGGCAGGTTGAGTTGGCGCTCGGCGAACCGCATGGCGATGTCGTGGGCCACCGCGGAGTCGACTTCGGGGTCTTCGAGCGCCACCTGGATCGACAATCCGTCGAGCAGCGCCGAGAACTCGAGGGCGAACATCCGGACGTCCACATCGGTGTCGAGCTCGTCGGACTTGACCGCGTCGATGATCATTTTGCGCCAACGCGCGTCGAGCTCGACGCGGCCCGCCTTCACCTCGTCGTGCCGGAAAGCCTGCGCCCACAGGTCAAACCACAGTCCCCAGGCGCCGGGGATCCCATGATCCGCCTCCGGCACGCACGTCCACTTGATGAGCAGCGACAGTCGCTCGGGTAGCGACGGGATTTCCGCCAGCATCTTCTCGGCCGCTTCGTAGAACGACTCCTCGGAGTAACGCAGCGCGTCCACCAGGAGCCGGTCGCGGGTGCCGAAGTAATAGATGACCAGCGCCGAGCTGACCCCGGCGCGCTTGGCGACGTCGGCGATGCGTGTGTCCCCGAATCCGCGCTCGCAGATCAGTTCGGCAGCCGCGCGAAGCATTTCGATGCGGCGCGGCTCGTTGTTCTCCGTCGCCGGTGCGGGATCGGCCATGGCTGTCGTGCTCCCCTGTCAAACTGCAATGAGGGTAACACCTATTAGATTGAACAATCAGTCAATAGTGGCCGCGGTTGGCAAGGGTTTTCGACATCGACGCCTGTTGGAAAGTGGTGGCGGTCGATGCGCTCGTAGGGCCGCGTCGGGCAGAATCCTAGACGTGGCATGGGACTTCTCGACCGATCCGGAATTCCAGAAGAAACTCGACTGGGTCGAGGAGTTCTGCCGAGAGGAGATCGAACCGCTCGAGTTCGTGTTCCCGTACGCCGTGCGCTCGCCCGATCCACGGGTGAAGGCTTACGTCCGCGGTCTGCAGCAGCAGGTCAAGGATCAGGGTCTGTGGGCGATCTTCCTCGACGAGGAGCTGGGTGGCCCCGGCTTCGGCCAGCTCAAGCTGGCGCTACTGAACGAAGTCATCGGCCGGTACCCGGCCGCCCCGCAGATTTTCGGAGCCGCCGCCCCCGACACCGGAAACATCGAGATGCTCGCCGCCTTCGGCACCGCGCAGCAGAAGCAGCGGTGGCTGGGACCGCTCCTCAACCAGGACATCTTTTCGGCTTACTCGATGACCGAGCCGCAGGGCGGATCCGACCCCAACCTGTTCAAGACCCACGCCGTGCGCGACGGCGACGAGTGGGTGATCAACGGCGAGAAGTGGTTCACGTCGGCGGGCCGCGTCGCCGACATCCTCTTCGTGATGTGCACGAACGGCATGTTCGTCGTGCCCCGCGACACCCCGGGTGTGGAGATTCAGCCGGAGCCGCGCAACCACAATCACATCATCTACCGTGACGTCCGGGTGCCGCTTGACCATCTGCTCGGCCCCGAGGACGGCGCGAAGACCCTGGCCCAGCGTCGCCTCGGCGGCGGACGCATTCACCACGCGATGCGCACGATCGCTCAGTGCAGGCTCGCGTTCGACATGATGTGTGAGCGGGCGCTGTCGCGCGAGTCGCACGGCAAGCTCATCGCCGAGCACCAGATGGTGCAGGAGAAGATAGCCGACTCCTACGCCGCCATTCGCATGCTGCGGCTGCTGGTGCTCGAGACCGCTTGGAAAATCGATAATTCGAGCACGAAGGAAGCCAGGACCGATATCGCGACGGTTAAGTTCACAATGGCAAAGGTGCTCCGAGAAGTGTCGTTCAACGCCCTGCACATCCTGGGCTCGCTCGGCACGACCGACCTGACCCCGCTGCAGGCGATGTATGCAAGTGCGCCGACCATGGGTCTTGCCGACGGCGCCGACGAGGTGCACAAGGCCACCGTTGCCCGTCGAGTGCTCCGGGAGTACCGGCCGCAGGAGCACCCGTACTGGCCGTCGGAGTACATCCCCGCCAAGCGTGAGGCGGCGTGGTTGAAGTTCGAGCCGAAGTTTCAAGCCGACCCTGAGCTGCGCGCATCGGCCGAGGCCTACAAGAAGTACTTCGAACGTCGGCGCTGACCCTCGTCCTCCCGCCTTGGCAGCCGGCGGATCATCGCGGCTCGTCAGATGATGACTCGAGGACCTGCGCCGCTGCTCGATCCGTCCTGAGCCCCAACAGCCGCATGCCGTGGTAGACCAGGAGCGCGGCGATGGAGCCGAGCGCGATACCCGTGAACGTCAAATCGCCCAGGTACCAGGTGAAGTCGGCGATGCCGATGATCAACGGGATTGCCGCGGTCATCTGGTTCAGTGGTTTGGCGAAGTCGACGCGATTGGTCAGCCAGATCCGCACGCCGAGCACTCCGACCAACCCGTACAACACCACCGTCGCGCCACCGAGCACACCCGGCGGAATCGCCGAGATCGCCGCGCCGACCTTCGGGCACAACGACAGTGCGACTGCCGCCGCGGCTGCCACCCAGTACGCGGCCGTCGAGTAGATGCGCGTGGCGGCCATCACGCCGATGTTCTCGGCGATGAGCGCGATGACCGCGGGCAGGAACATCGGCAGCACCGCAAGGGTGAAGGACGGTGCCTGAAACTCGGGCAGGCCTATCCACGGCGCCGCAGCGATTTTCTACGTGTCGACGTCGCCGAGGAACAGCGCAAGCACATAGCCCGCGACGACGGCCAGGAAGATCGCGAGCCTGCCGATGATGCCGCGGAGGAAGGCCAGCGTGGCGACCAGTAGAACCAGCGTGACGA